>Ga0255055_10000106_pt1 | contig 60204 bp, 50 predicted proteins | sample JV7_2_27_MG_FD_188633 | JGI IMG/M metagenome (GOLD analysis project Ga0255055, IMG submission 188633) | Seawater microbial communities from Jervis Inlet, British Columbia, Canada - JV7_2_27 | ecosystem: Environmental > Aquatic > Marine > Inlet | place: Canada: British Columbia | collected... | reverse complement strand
CTGAAACAGGCCCTCCACCGCTCCGGGCAGCCTTAGAAGCAGCCAATTGGCCCAGGTGGCTCCGTGCTGTGAGGCGGCCTCGAGGATGCGCGGGATCTCGTGATCGGTGAGCCCGGGAATCACCGGTGCCACCGAGACGCCACAGGGTATCCCCTTCTCGGTCAGTTTCTGTAGCGTGCTCAATCTGTCGCGGGGATGAGAGGTGCGAGGCTCGAGGCGACGGGCGAGGTCGCCGTCGAGGGTGGTGATGGACAGGGCAACACCCACGGCTCGGTGTCGTGCCAGCTCCATCAGGTGGTCGAGATCGCGGGTCACCAGCGCGTTCTTGGTGATCAGGGCGACGGGGTTGCGGTAGGCAGCGAGTACTTCCAGACAGCGCCGAGTGAGCTCGAACTTCCGCTCGATAGGCTGGTAGGGATCGGTGACGCCGCTGATTCCCAGGACCTGTGGCACCCAACGCGGGGAAGCGAGCTCCTGCTGTAGCAGCTCGGGGGCCCTCTCCTTCACCAGGATCCTGGTCTCGAAGTCGAGGCCGGCCGAGAAGCCCAGGTATTCGTGGTAGGGGCGGGCATAGCAGTAAATGCACCCGTGTTCACAACCTCGGTAAGGGTTGATTGAGACCTCGAAGGGGACATCGGGGCTCTCATTGCGGGCCACGATGGTGCGGCTATCATCGCGCAGGAAAAGGGTGGAAACCCGCTCCGGAGGCGCCTCCTCCGAGAGCACCTCGATCCGCTCGAAGCGGCCCATCGGGTTCGTCGGAGCCCCGCGGCCGCGTGGGATAGGGGGTCGATCCACCACAACCGTGACACTCTAGCTCAACAAGTTGGGTGAGGATTCGCTCTTCACGGTAAAACGGTGAGACTTCACAGCCCGTATCCAATGATGAACCTAGAATGAGATCGACCACCTGAATTCACCAAGAGGGGGTCCCAATGCAGAACAAAGTGGTGATTCATTACCTCGACGGGCGACTGATCAAGGGCTTCACCAGCGACTTCTTTCCCAACAAGCCCGCCTTTCATGTGGAGCCTGCGGACACGGGTGACAGCATCGAGGTTCGAGTCGACACCCTGAAGGGAGTGTTCTTCGTCAAGTCCTTCAAGGGCAGTCCGCTGGAGAAACACAGACGGGATGTCGAGAGAACCGGACTCGGTAGGAAGATCCGTGTCGACTTCAAAGACGGAGAGACCCTGATCGGATACACCTCGGGCTATTCACCGGCTCGTCCAGCCTTCTTCGTCTTTCCAGCGGACCCGGAGGACAACAACGAAAGGGTCTTCGTGGTCACGGCAGCGACCGGCAAGGTCACATTCGTCTGAAAACCCGCTGAATCGGGCCAGGTCGGGGTGCGACCCCCGCGGGCCGCAATGCGTATACTGGGAAGACAACCCGGCCCGAATCGGGCTTGAAGGGAGAGGGTCGAGACCGTGCGCCGATATCGTTTCTTTGTCTGCCTTGTTGCCTTGTTCGCCATCAGCTCGTGGGCGTGGTCGGCCTCGCTGGACGAGGCGCGGCGACTGCGTCGGGAGGGGAGCGTTCAGGCCGCTCTCGCCGAGATCGAGAAGATCCTCGGCTCCGATGCCCCTGACGCCGACAAAGCCGAAGCTCTGGATCTACTGGGCGACATCGCCGTGGATCAGGGCTATCTGCCCATGGCCAAGCAGGCGTGGTCTCGTCTGGTCGCCGACTATCCGGACTTTGTGGAGAGCACCGACGCCCAGACCAAACTCTCCCTGGTCTCAGCTTTGCTGGGGGCTGAAAGCGTTGGGCAAGAAGAAGACCTACAGGTAGCGGCTGAAGCGGTGGCGGTGGCAGTCGAAGAGCCGGAGATGGAACCGGAGAAGGCTCCGGCTCCACCGGCCCCGGCGGAGCCCACGCCGACTGTTGCCGCACCTGCACCGCCAGCGACGGCGGCAGACGATATGGGTCTAGTATTCGTGGCAGTCAGAGGGCGACCACACGATGCAGCTCAGGAGGCGAGCGATCGGATTGTCGAATTCCTCAGGGAGCGTGGCGTCGATGCGGCCAGTGCCACCGGTGGCATTCCAGTGGTTCAAGAATCGGATCTGGTGCTGCCCCTTCTCCTGCAAAAGGGCCAGGAAAACAAGGCTTCGAGTGTACTTGTGCTGACTGCCGAATTTGCCAACATGCAGAAGATGGGTCTCAAGTGCTACCTGCCCGAAGGGGCCGAGCTGTGGAAGCTCAAAGTCTCCGGGGGAACGGGTACGACCGGTCGCGAGTGGACCAAGACCGGGATCAATTACAGGCTGGTCGAGCGGTTCGAACAGAAACTGGAGCCGAGGATCGGCGGTCCTGGACTACCCGTTACCCTGGAGTGAGGTGAGAAAGGCCTGCTACTCGTCCAGAAAGCCATGCTCCCGCATCCACTCGTCGTTGACGAATTTCGTCAGGTAATTGCGGATCGAATCGGGGAGGATGACCAGCGCGCGCTCGACCTGCGGATAGACCTTTAGCGCCTCCAGCATTGCCCAGACAGCCGTTCCCGAGCTGCCACCCACTAGCAGGCCTTCCTCTCGAATCAACCGCCGAGCCATCCGAAAGCTGTCTTCGTCGTTGACGTAGACCCAGTGATCGATCAGGTCGAGATCGAGAACCCCGGGGATGAAGTCGTAGCCGATGCCTTCGACCTGATAGGTGAAGACCTCGGAGCGGCCCCCCAGCACGGAGCCCTCGGGATCGACGCCGACAATCAGAATGTCGGGGTTCCTCTCTTTGAGATAGCGAGCCACGCCGGTGATGGTGCCTCCGGTCCCGGCACCGATGACCACCATGTCGAGGGTTTCGCCAAAGTCCTCCCAGATCTCGGCTCCCGTCCCGTGGTAATGGGCGTCGGGGTTGTCCGGGTTCTCGTACTGATCGGGGATGACCGAGTTCTCGATCTCTTCGTTGAGTCGTTTGGCGACGCCCAAGAGGCTCTCTGGATCGTCGTGAGCCGCCTCGGTGGGTGTGCGGATGATCTCGGCACCGAGCGACTCCATGACCACCTGCTTCTCCTGGCTCATCTTCTCGGGCATGGTGATGATGAGGCGGTACCCCTTGACCGCCGCTGACATGGCGAGGCCAGCGCCGGTATTGCCACTTGTGGGCTCGATGAGAGTCGTATCCGGATCGATACGGCCAGTCCGCTCTAGCCCCTCGACCATGCGGACCGCGATGCGGTCCTTTATCGATCCACCGGGATTGAGAAACTCGCACTTGCCAAAGAGCTCTACCGGCAGGTCGGCTCCGACGCGCTGCAAGCGCACGACAGGAGTGTTGCCGACGACCTGGAGAATATTGTCGTAGATCATGAATTGCCCCTCGGGAGGGGAGTATAGGGCGAGACCTTCTAGGAAGTGAACTCCTGGAGCCGGTCTCGATAGCTGCGACTGAGGGTAAGACGTTGACCCTCTTCCATGACCACGAGCTGCTCGCCGTGTGTCTGGGGTCGAATCTCGCGGATACGCTTCACGTTGACAATGGTGGAGCGGTGGATGCGAACGAAGCGCTTGGGGTCGAGCCGCTTCTCGAGCGCACTCATGGTCTCCCGCAGGAGGTGACGGTCTCCCTCACGGGTGTTGAGGCGGACGTAGTTGCCGGCGGCGTCGATCCAGGAGAGATCCTCGACCTTGAGAAAGGTGACGCCACCGTTGGTCTTGATCGCCAGACGTTGCGCATATTCCTCGTCGTCGACGATCGAGTCGCGAATGGTCAATTAATACCGCCCTCTGGATGAAGCACTCCTGCGGGTACCGGTGCAGGGCCTAAGCCGGACACTCCTTTCAAGCTACGAATTGGAGGCCCAGGAGGTTGCATCTGGGGCAGAAGAAAGGCCTTAGGGTAAAAGGGTCTTAGGGTCTTGAGGTCTTGAGGTCCTGAGATGTTGTTACACGAAATCAACACGAGCCCATGACCTTATGACCCCATGACCCGGGTGGGTGGGGGGTAATGTAGGATCCTTCGCAGGGGGGAGCGCCGATGCGATTGTCGAAACTGATGAGCCTGCTCTGTCCTTTTGCCCTGGTGGCAGGCTGTGCCTCACCGCCGCCGGATCCGGCCGCAGATCTCAATGCTCTGTTCGATGAGACTTGGGACTTCGAGTTGCGAGAGTTCCCAACGCGCGCGACGGACTATGACGTGCATGAGTACAACGACCAGTTGCCTTCGATGTCGCTGGCGGACATCGAGAGGCGCACTGAGTATTGGCGGGAGGCCGTCGAGCAGCTCGACCGGATCGATCGGGAGCAGCTCACCAAGGTGGATCGCATCAACTACGACATGTTCCGGCGGCGTCTGGAGGATCGAATCCAGGAGTTCGAGTTCAACCACCATCTGATTCCGATCACTGCCGAAGGTGGCTTTCACACTGACTTCGCGCGGCTGCCTGAACGGATTCCGCTGCAGACGACCGGGGACTACGAAAACTACATCGCTCGAATGGTGGCCTATCGAAATTACGCCGAGGAGTACCTCGCTCTGATGCGTGAGGGAATGGCCAATGGCCATGTTCTACCGCGTGTCGTGCTCGAGGGCTTCGACAGCACGATTCAGCCCCATATCGCGGATGACGTAACCGAGAGTGTCTTCTGGAAGCCCTTCGAATCGTTGCCGAACTCAGTGCCGATTGTGGATCACGAACGATTGCGCGAGGCCGGCTACGCCGCCATTCGTGACAGCGTGATTCCAGCCTACCGCACGTTTCTGGAGTTCATGGGAGACGAGTACATTCCTGCGTGCCGGGCCTCCATCGGCGCTTCAGAGCTCCCCAAGGGTTCGGAGTACTACCAGTATCTGGTGCGCCATCACACCACGTTAGACATCACTCCGGAAGAGGTACACCAGATCGGACTGGCAGAGGTGGAGCGCATCCGCGGCGAGATGATGGCCATCATCGAAGAGCTGGGTTTCGAAGGCGATTTTGCCGCCTTTCTCGATTTCCTGCGAACCGACCCGCAGTTTTTTGCTACGACACCCAAAGAGCTGATGAAGGAGGCCTCGTATCTGGCCAAGAAGATGGATGGCAAGCTGCCGTCGCTCTTCAAGACCCTGCCGCGTCTGCCCTACGGTGTCGAGCCGGTGCCCGATCACATGGCGCCCAAGTACACCGCGGGGCGCTACGTCGGGGCGCCACTTGGCAGCACCAAGCCCGGCTACTACTGGGTCAACACCTATGCGCTGGAGAGCCGGCCGCTATGGGCGCTTCCCGCGCTCACCCTGCACGAGGCCGTTCCTGGTCATCATTTGCAAAACGCGTTGCGTCAGGAATTGGAGGACCTGCCCAATTTCAGGCGGTTCTCAGGGATCAACGCCTACGGTGAGGGCTGGGGACTGTATTCCGAGTGGCTCGGCGTCGAGGCTGGGATGTACGAGGATCTCTACGCTGACTTTGGCCGTTTGATCTACGAGATGTGGCGGGCGGTGCGGCTGGTGGTGGACACCGGCATGCATGCCATGGGCTGGAGTCGACAGCAGGCCATGGACTTCATGGCGGCGAATACAGCACTCTCAATGCACGAGATCACCACCGAGACCGATCGCTACATCTCCTGGCCCGCACAAGCTCTCGCTTACAAGATAGGGCAGATCAAGATCATGGAGCTCCGCCAGCGTGCCGAGGAAGCGCTAGGCGAGAATTTCGATGTGCGCGAGTTTCACGATGTGATTTTGCTCAACGGGCCCGTTCCGCTGACGGTTCTCGAGGATCAGGTGGACGCCCACATCGAGGGCGTGATAGCCAACGTCTCCTGAGAGGAATCGAGTAGGTGGTGACCCGGGTCGAGGGCTCTATCCGTAGGCTCTAGTCATGTCTAGCAGAGGGATCCGGGTTGTAGTCATTGCACTGCTGTTGGCAGCCGGCAGTTGGTGGCTGTACTCCTGGTACACCAGCCCAGCGCGGCGCATCGGGCGGCAACTGAGTGAGATCGAAAAGCTCATCGCGAAGCCACCCGGCGAGAGCAACCTGACGGCTCTGAACAAAGCGCGGCTTGCCACCGAGCTGTTTGCCGACAATTTCGAGTTCGTGGCGGAACAGTTCGACTTTCACACCCGCGACCGGCAGCAGTTGCTCTCCGGCATCCACCAGTACCGGTCGAGGTCGCAGACCATTCTGCTGCAGATCCGTGACCGAGAGATCTCCGTGGTCCCCGAACAGCATCGAGCGTCCAGCCACGTCACCGCCCACTTCATCACCAAGGCGCGCGATATCAGTGGCCGCGAGGCGTACCGTTTTCAGATCAACTGGCTCGAGCAGGAAGGTAAATGGCGTATGGATTACGTGCGTTTGCTGAAGATCATCGAAGAGCCGCCCCGCGCCTGGATTCCCTGACCGCCTACCGCCGCCCGAGGACGATGCCGGGCGTCGGTGAGATAGGTACGGAGCACGCCGAGCGCAGCCGGCAGGTAAGTCTGTGTCTGTCGAGCTGGGTCCTAGCTCTGGGCGTCGCGGGCGCGGGCAAGGGTTTCTTGTACGCGGCGTTCAGCGGCCGCGACAGGGGATTCCCCATGGTCGGCCGCTTCACCCAAGATCTCACGCACGGTATCGCCGACGGTATCCATCTCTTCGAGCAGTGCCTTGCGCTCGTGGATACCCCGATCCATGAGGGCAAAAGACAGCGCTCCGCCGGCGTTGATGATGTAGTCGGGGACGTAGACGATCCCTTTTTCCAACAACCGTTGGGCGTCGGCGGGCTCGGCCAGCTGGTTGTTGGCCGCACCGGCGACAATGCGGCACCTCAACTGTGGGATGGTCGCCTCGCTGAGAATGGCACCGACGGCGCAGGGTGCGTAGACATCGCACGCGGTGGCGTAGACCTGCTCGGCCGGCACGACCTCGGCGTCGAGCTGCCGAGCGGCTTCTTCGACACGTCCAGAGTCGATGTCGCTGACCAGCAAACTGGCACCGGAATCGGCGAGGAGTCTGCCGAGGTTCAGGCCGACGTGACCGGTACCCTGGATCAATACGGAGCGGTTGGTCAGGTCCTGGGATCCCAAGGTCACGGCCACAGCACTCCGGATGCCTGCAAACACACCCCGAGCGGTAAACGGGCTCGGATCGACCTTGCTCCCGTCCTGGGGGTGGAATCCGTGCACATAGCGGGTCTTTTCCGCAATCACCTGCATATCGGCGCTGCTAGTGCCGAGATCCTCGCCGGTCCGGAAGGCGCCGTTCAACGACTCCACCAGGTAGCCATACCGCCGCAACAGCTGGCGCCGGTCCTCACCTTCGAGGGGACCCGCCAGGGCGAGGACGGCCTTGCCGCCACCGGCCTTCTCGTTGATCGCGGCCCATTTGCAGGTCATTCCCTCGGCCAGTCGCATGGCATCGCGGAGACCGTCGGCCGGCGTCGCATACATGGCCATTCGGGTTCCACCGGTGCAGTCGCCGAGGGTGTTGTCGTGCAGACAGATGAAGACCCAGGTGCCAGTGGTGGCATCGAAGTGACAGACGACTCCGAGGCCATCCCAGATCTCGACTAGCGATTGAATCGTACGGGACACAGCAGGATTCTAGCCTTGGTAGCGCAGCATCTCCAGAGACTGGGCAAATTGATCTCTGGCCCGTGTCAGATAGGCGTTCACCTCGTCGACATAGCCGTCGGTCGAGGCGGACCAACAACGGTTCAAGTAGCGCTCTCCGGTGGCGAAGTGGGTCATGATATCGGCGTACTCTTGGAGTCCGTAGGCGTGAGCGATGCTCTCGCGATTCTCCACAAAAACATCCAGATCGGCCATAAACAGCTCGTCGATGTGGCCGTGGAAGTCGTAGACATCGATCGATCCCTTGTCGGCATCGAGCTGCGTGGCGTGATCGACGATGCGGGAAAGGCTCTGCTCGAGCTTGTCGATGTTGGAGCGCACCGTGTCGGTTTCGCGGCGTTGAACCCGGTTGCTGATCTGGATCATGGCGACACCGGCCAGCCCCATCAACAGGCTGGGCACCACCACATTCCACGGGACCTGGTCGGTATCGATGACCGAGTAGTACGCGGCCAGGAGGAAGCCCGCTGTGATCAGGATGTAGGCGACAGCCTTCATGCGCGCATCACTCCACTATCCTCCACCCGTGGCGGCGCCGTAGATGCGGAACAGGGCAAAGCCGACGCCTACTAGGGCTTCGCCAACGATCAGTCCGGCGGCCACCGGCACACCGACTTCTTCGCTGAAGCGCCGGCCGGGTCGCCAGTCGGTGAAGATCCGCAGCGCGGTGCCGATCGTGTAGGTGAGGACGATGTTGAAGGGCAGGTAGAAGCCCAATCCCACCAGGATGCCCAGCCCGCCGATGCCGCTGGCGCTCAAGATGGCCCCCATGCCGGCACCGGCCAGGTACTTTTGCACCGGCACCTCACCACCCAGAATGCCGCTGATCATGCTGGCCAGCGCCTGTCCCTGCGGTGCCGGCAGCCGATCGCTGCCCAGGCCATAGGCCCGATGCAGGATCAAGATCAGCGCCATGATGACGATCGGCCCGAGCCAAGTGCCGAGGAACTGTCCGATCTGCTGCTTGCGGGGCATGGCGCCGACCAGGTACCCGGTCTTCAGGTCCATCATCAGGTCGGTGGCCTGGGCCATGGCGACGCACATTGCGGCACCGACGATGATGGAGGAGATGATTGTCGCCTTGTCGCTCATCCCTCTGGCGACGAGGAGCAGGATCGTGATGCCGATCAGCGTCATTCCCGACAACGGTGACCAATTGGTGCGACCGATGCACTCGGAGAGCACCACACCCGCAACCCATATCCACAGCGTCCCCAACAGCGCCATCACCGCACCACGCATCCAGGTGATCTCTTGGGTGGAGAGGATGGCCGTGATCAGCAGGACCGCAAACGCTCCGGCAACCGCAAAGTAGAGCAGACGGATAGGCATCTCGTCGCGCGAGGCCTCGGTCTTGAGCTTGGCGGCCGTCTGCATCGCCCGGATGGCACTGATCACCAGCGGCAGTGCAAGCAGAATGCCGGTGAGAGCGCCACCAATGAGCATCCCGATGCCCAGCGGGCGGAACAGCACGATCCGCAGATAGCCCGGCATCGACATCCCCATCTCGGTGAGAGCTTGAGCATCCGGTAGCAGACCCTGGCCCGCGAGCACCGGTGCCAGCATCCAGTAGCAGATGTAGCCACCGATGACAAAGAAGATGCCACCCTTGCCGGCGAGGTAAGCCGCCCCGATGGTCAGTAACGAGATGTACCAGACGCCGTTCATGTAGTCCGGCATGCCGATGAGGTTGCCGAGGTGAAAGTTCTCGACGCCACTGATCTGGCTGAACAGGTGAACGATCGCACTAAACAGCGCACCAGCGGTCAGATACAAAGCCTTGCGGATGCCGGCACCCGGTGACTTCAGGATGGTGGCGACGGCGATGCCGCCCGGGTAGGCCAGGCGGTTGAAATCGATCATCTGCTTGCGCAGCGGGATGATGAAGGCAATGCCCAGAATGCCACCCGCAATGCAGGAGATGACCATCAACGGCACGTTGAAGTCGGTGTAGCCGAGGATGAAGATCGCCGGCACCGAGAACATCATGCCGGCCGAAGCGCCGTTGACCGCGCTGGCGATGGTCTGGTTGATGTTGTTCTCGATGATGCTGGTGCGCCGCATCAGGCCGCGCAGAATGCCGAATCCCAGGATGGCGGCGAGCTCGGACCCCTCGATCGAGAAGCCGAGGATCAGCGAGGCATAGCCAATGCTCAGGGAGATCAGGATTCCCAGCCCATAACCCACCAAAATCGCGGGCAGGGTGATCTCGGGATAGTCACCGTGGCGTATCGGCCTACCAGTCCTGGCGATGGGCTCGGACAAAGACTCCCTCCAGAGGCGGCCTCATTGTATCGGATGAAAGCCTTAGGGCATTAGGGCCTTAGGGCTTTAGGGCTGTAGGGCCGTAGGGCTGTTGGGCCGTAGGCCAAGAGGCCGAGGGGCGCCGATTACGCCGTGAGCTGATCGGGGTTGAGGCCCTGGAGCTCGTCAGGGACGAACTGGCCGTCCTTGCGAATCAGCTGGTCGTCGAACCAGACTTCGCCGCCACCCGATTCCGGGTCCATGCGCAGAATCAGATCCCAGTGGATCTGGCTCTGGTTACCGTTCCAGGCCTCTTTGTAAGCCTGACCGGGGGTCAGATGGATGGAGCCAGCGATCTTCTCATCAAAAAGGATGTCCTTCATGGGGGCGTGGATGCGCGGATGGAAGCCGACCGCGAACTCGCCCACAAAGCGTGCACCCTCGTCGGTGTTCAGTACCTTCTCGAGATGCTCGATCTGAGTGCTCGATGCGACGCTGATCTTGCCGTATTTGAACTCGAAGCGGATGTCCTCGTGGGTGACACCCTGGTAGAGGGTCGGGGTGTTGTAGTGAATGATGCCGTTGATGCTGTCGCGCACTGGAGCCGTGAAGACCTCACCGTCGGGGATGTTGCGATGACCGTCGCAGAGAACCGCTGGGATGTCGCTGATGCTAAAGCTTAGATCGGTATCGGGCGCTACCAGTCGCACCCGCTCGGTCTTCTGCATGAGTTCCTTCAAAGGCTGCATGGCGGTCGACATCTTGGCGTAATCAATGTTGCAGACACTGAAGTAGAAGTCCTCGAAGGCCTCTGATGACATTTGGGCCAGTTGCGCCATGGAAGGGTTGGGCCAGCGCAAAACGACCCACTTGGTGTCGGGCACCCGAATGTCGATGTGGGCCTTCTTCCATACATGACTTTCGTAGAGCTTCATCTTCTCGTCCGGTACGTCGGACCACTCAGAGACATTGTCGGCGCCGCGCACCCCGATATAGGCGTCCATCTCGGCCATCCGCTTGGCCTCGAGGTCGCCGATGAGCTGCATCTGTTCATCGTCGCCGGCGATCTGCAGAGCGCGCCAGATCTGCTGACTTTTCAGGGTCACGAAGGACTGGGCTCCTGCCTTGGCAGCAACACGCACCAGCTCTTTGGTGAATCGGTGCGGGATGTCGATGGCCTCGATGAGGACCTTCTCGCCCGCCTTCAGGTCGCAGGAATAGTTGATCAGCGTTTCAGCCAGGGTCGTGTGTCGAGGATCGGACATGGTGGGTCTCCATCAGCTTGATTCGATAAAACGTCCAACGGATCGGGGGAATCGTCAGGGCGATGTGGATGACTGCGTCTCGACTTCCTCCCAATCCAGCTCACTGCCGTGGATGCTGTGGGGGATCAGGTAGACGACGACCATGACCACGGTCGCCAACAGCACCGCCAAGCGCTGCAGCTGCGGTCGGTAGCGGCAAACCCACCAGGCCATGAGCCAGGCGATAAGCGCTGCCAGCGTCTTGTTGTCGGTCCAGTCGCCACCGAAGGGCCAGCCGGTCCACCAAGCATCGAAGGCGTACTTTTGCACCAGAGGCCCGAGGAAGAAACCACCAAAGAGAAGCAAGCCCAGGATCCAGGGAATGAAACGACGGACACCGATCTCTCCGAGCAGGGCTCCAAGGGCCGCTCGAAAGACGATCCAGAGAGTCACGAACATGACGAGGATGTGGGGAATGAGCACCCAAGCCGGTACGGCTTCCCGATAGCGGATGATGGATGTTTCACCGTGGGGAAGGGCCAACTCCTCGCTGCCCTTGAACAGACGTACCGAGTATTCCAACTTGGCGGCCATCGGCTGATGGGGCAAATAGGCCACCAGCTCCGAGCCCTCCGCGGAGTCCTCTCGAACCATCTCGAGGCGGCCCCATTCCTCGTTGGTGGGGTAAGGCCGCCACACCACCTCTCCTTGGATCTCCTGATCCGCGACCCCGAGTGAAACTCTGGCGTCACCCTCGCCGGCCTGTGTGCGGATGAGCTCCCCGGAGACCGCCGAACCGGCAAGGCTCTCATCGACGGCAATCGGCCAGGTCGGACCGGTACGGCGTTGATAGGAGGCCAGAGCGTACATGCTGAGAAAAGCCAGCAGCCCGACAGCGACTCGGAACCAACGTTTGGCGAACAGCTCTTTCATCGAGGAATCCCCCCAGGATTAGAAGCCGGGGGAAGTTTATAGGGTCGAGATGAGCTAGAATAGTGCTATGGATCTGCTGTTGATGATCGGTTTCCTGGTGGGGTGGATACTGCTGCAGTATCTTGTACTGCCCCGCCTTGGGGTTCCCACGTGAGCCGTCCCCGATCCGGCAGGTCGCCGGCAGTCATGCCAACCCAAAGCACCGGAGACAGCGGGCGAACCGCCCACTGATCCCCACTAGCGAACCTCAGATGACCCCCGATATCGCGGCGTGCTGGTGAACCTCGTCAGGCCGGTGCCATGAGCAAGAGCGGACCCGAGTCGTCGGAGCCGCTGCCGGTCTGGGTCGATGAGTGTCGGGCTGACCTGATGCCCGAGGACAAGGTGGCCGTGATCAATCTTGTCTACGGCCCACCAGCTGAGAATCAAGACTCCCTGCGGGTCCCCGCGACAAGCTTGAGGATCAGCAACGCCCACGGGACCCCATGAAATAGCAAGTCGAGCCAGTCGATGGGACGGGTCAACTCTCCTCGGACCAGCATGGTGAGCTTCTCCCACACATGGGGCGGCGCAAACGGTGCTAATCCCAGCGTCAGGCAGGCAAGGACTATGAGTCCCCAGGGAGTGCGGTCGAGCCAATCTTTCATCTCGATTTGGAAGTCTAGTCTATTGCGGGCTAGTACAATCGGTCCTCTGGGTGCTGGAGGGTAAGAAATGAAACCGCTTCGTCTCCTATTGGTTGCTGTAATTCTCACCGGGTGCGCAACGGCTGGTCCACCTCCGCCGTCAGCGGAGCCAACACCCACGCCGACGGCTCGCCCGCTGTCGAAATCCGCTCACTGGATGGGGAGCTCTGCCGAGTATCAAGCCCTTGTTCGCCAGACCTTTACCCTGGCGGGGCAACGCTTGCGAGAGGTGGTCGCGGACAGGGACCCGGGAACCTGGGCTGTGGCGCTCGACGCGGACGAGACAGTGATCAGTAACCTCGGCTACGAGAGGGAGCTCGCTCGACAGGGCGAGGAAAGTACAAACGAGCTGTGGGATGCGTGGGTTGCACGGCGGGCAGCCCCGCCTCTCCCGGGCGCGATCGAGTTTCTTCAGCTCATCCACGACCTTGGCGGCTACGTTGCTGTGGTCACCAATCGAGTGGACGAGCACTGTCCGGACACGGAGGCCAACTTTCGGGCATTTGATATCCCTTTCGATGTCATCTTGTGCCGTAAAGAGGATCGGCAGAAGGAGCCTCGCTGGGAGATGGTGCAGATGGGGACCGCGTCAACCAGGTTGCCACCGCTCGAGATTGTCATATGGATAGGCGACAACATTCGGGACTTCCCCTCACTCGACCAGAGCGATCGCTTGCGGGGCGAGCGGGCTTTTGTCGACTTCGGGACGCTCTACTTTGCAATGCCCAATCCGCTGTATGGGTCCTGGGAGGACAATCCTCAGGAATAACCGGAGTCCTAGCCCGGCTCGACTATCCGGTCCAACGAGGCGGAGATTCGATCTACCAATCCCCTGGCGTCGGTGAGGACGCTCTGCTCGCCGGCGACGCCAAAGGAGACCGCACTCCCGTAGGCGACAACGCTGACGGCGAGCGGCAAGTCTCCCGGCAGCGCCGGCCACCACATGAGACCGGTGATAGGTTGACTGCAGAGCCGCGCGGTCGATTGCGGTCCGGAGTGAAGACCGATCATCGCTGTGGCCTTGTTGCCGAGCAGACGAAGAGCCCTCTCCTCGATCTCGGACATCGAAATGCCCCGTCTGGGCACGGTGCCCAGCACGGTGAGACTCTCGGGTGAGAGCCGGAGACGCTCGAGCTCCTGACCGGTAGCCTCTAGGCGGGCAGCTGCCGAGGTTGGTGTCAGCGGGAGTTCGAGTCGGGCGATCGCCATTCGAGTTCCCAGAGGCAGATCGCCTGTCGATCTCAAGTTGATGGGTACGAGGGCTCGCAGCCGGGTGTTCTCGACCGGAGTATCCCGACCGTGAAGCTCGGATCGTAAGCCACCGGCCACCGCTGCCAAGAGGACTTGTGCAATAGATACGTCGAGCTGTGATGCACGGTCGAACAGTGGCGTCAGGGTAACGGGCGCCGACCAGGCTGCAACCTTGGCGGTGGTCAGCGGGGCGCGAAACGGATTGGCGGTATCAGCTCGCGAGGCGATCAATTCACAGAGCATTCGAGTGTGCGCGGTGTTGGTTTGGGCGCGCTCGAGTAATTGGGCCGTTGGCAGCCAAGGCTCCAAACCGATGAGATCCGTCGCGCTCGAGGGGTCGGCGTCGGTGAGTTGAAGCGCGAGATAAGGCACCACGGTCCCGTCGGCGACACTCTGGTGGACTCGGGCGACCATTGCCGACTTGCCATCGATCTCGGTGATCACGTGAAGCTGCCACAGGGGGCGGGTCTCGTCCAGAGGACGACCGAGAAGATCTCCCACCAACCCTTCGAGGCTGGCCGGGGCGTCAGGCGACCCGGGCTCGACGATGATGAGGTGATCGGAGAGCGCGAAGTCGTCAGGCTCGTGCCAGGTGGGCCGAGCAAGAGGAATACGAGATGGCTCGACGCGCTGCCGAAAGCGAGCGAAGGCCATCAACTGGTCTTCGATTCGACCCTTGAGGCAGTCGACATCGATCGGCCGGTCGAAGGTGAGGACGACAGTGCTTACCGATAGATTGTTCGGGGTCTGAACGTGGAGCCAGGCCAGATCAGCCGCAGCAAGGGAGTTCGTGTCGGGGGAAGACATCGCCCGGTGTCTTGCTCACTGAGAACGCCGCTCGGCAAGAAGTTCCATGTTTTTGAACTCGCTCCCATCCGGCATCAAGATGTACGACTCGTAGGAGTAGCTATCCTCGCCGGTCAGAGTTGTGAGGCCCTTGATGCGGAGCTGCTGCTTGGAGATGGGGTCCTTGAAAGTGGCGATCATGGTGCGCTCGCGACAGTCGTCACCGCAGGTACCCTCGAAAATCAGGGTGTAGGTGCCGAGATTGTCACGCCAGGTGCTTACGTACTCTTCGGAGACCTTCTCGTAACCCTCGATTTTCAGAGCCTCGAAAGGACGTCCCATGACCTCACCTTGGTAGGTGGTCTCGACAAACCGTTCGCCGAGGATCCAACGGCCGGTCGCGGTGCCCGTCGTCTCAACCGGCTCGCCCTCGGGGGCAGACCAGACCCGAAGGGTCAGACTCCACTCGCCAACTGTGCCGGCCAGCACCTCATGAGGCTTGCCGGGAATGGTGAGATCTTCGAGGCTTTCAGCGGCTTCCTCTTCCGGCTCTGCTGCCGATCCCCCGGCTCTCGTCTCGTGCTCCTCTCGCTCCTTTTCCGGCTCTTGGACCGCTCTCAGGCCCGGTGCCAGAAGGAAAGCCGCGAGAATGAAAGCTGATGCCAGACGGCTCATCCTGGTCTCCTTCTCGGGATGGTGTCCAGTGGAAGTGTCATGAATGACGCAGGCGAAAGGGTCGAACGAGTCAACGCCATGATAACTCAGCGCACCCACTTCTAGCTCGCCTCGGTGCTGCCCGGAGTGCGGTAACCTAGTCTTCATCATGTACTGTCCCGAATGCAGAGCCGAGTTCCGTGAGGGTGTCACGACCTGTCCCGATTGCGATGTTGCTCTGATCGCCGAGCTTCCTCCTGTGCCGGAGTTGACGGACGAAGATCTGGTGGCAGTTCTCGACACCGGTGACGTCTCTGTGCTGCCCGTCGTCAAGTCGGTGTTGAGGGCAGCCGAGATCCCCTTTGTGGTGCAGGGAGATGAGAGCATGGGTGTGTTGCCGGTCGGCAAGATCGGCGTCGCCGGCATCAGCTCCGGCGGCCACGGTCTGGCTGCAATAATCCTGGTGCCGAGGGATCGGGAGCAGGAGGCCAGAGCGCTGCTCACTGAGCTGACGGAGACGGAGGAGGGAGAGGGCGTAGAGGCCTAGGGGCGTAGAGGCTTGGGGGCTTGGAGGTCTTGGGGTCGTGCGGGTGCGGTTCCAGAGTGCTCTGCAATTCTGAATGACTGGAACGCGTAGATTAAGGCTGCTGGAAACGCGACTAGCTGTTTGTCGGCTGGATTCCGACGCCGAGATACCCGAGGGTATCCAGCGAGAATCCTTCTACTCCCTGACCCGCACTGATAACGAGCTATCGTTGGTTTGCCGGGAATCGAGCGCCCCGCAGCAGGGCGAGATCGAGCACGGCTGGCGGTGTCTGGCGGTGGAGGGACCGCTCGACTTCAGCGAGGTTGGTGTCCTCGCGGCGCTGACTCAGCCCCTGGCCGCGGCCGGGATCAGCATCTTTGTGATCTCTACGTTCGACACGGATTACTTGTTGGTGAAAGAAGAGCGCTTGGAGCAAGCGATCCACACGCTTCAAAGCGCGGGTCATGAGGTCGTGAGGTCATAAGGTCCTGAGGCTTACAAGACCCTAAGACCTCAAGACCCTAAGACCTCAAGACCCCAAGCCCTCTTCTCCCTACCTCTGAAACATCTCCGCCACCGGGATGATCTCGATCGATGCAGGGTTGACCGCGATCGCTTGGATGGTTTTGTCGTCCTCGATCACCTCGGGATCGGGATCGCTGTTGTACTGCATGGGACTGGGCTGATCCGCCTCCAGGTAGGCCTTTGCCGCCGCTGCATTGTTGGTGACCATGACGGCGTGGAAATCGTCGGTTTGGAGGTATTTCTTCACCGCCGCATTGACGTCCTCGACGCTGAGCCCGTTCAGTCGGGTCTCGATCTCATCGATGTAGTACGGCATCCGATAGTACATGCTGTCCATCAAGACAGCCAGACGGTCGGAGAGCGTCTGGGCCCACAGCTTGGAATAGTTGATGAGAAAGTCGCGCGTCAGCTCGAACTCCTCCTGCGTCAGCCCCCGCTCGAGGAGGCGGTCCACCTCATAGATGGCATCGCGTAGCGCGAAGTGGGCAGTCGTGGGAACCACGGGTCGCACCCAGACCGAGAAATACTGCTGATTGCGCGGATAGCCAGGCGATGGGGTGGTGGTAAGGGGCGGCAGGTGCCAGTACTCGATATAGGAATAGTCGCCGTAGTTGAGACCCCGCTTGCCGCGCAACTGCTGCATCAGGCGCCCGTGAAAGGTACGGTGCTCTCCCAGGTAGCTGTTGGCTACCATCAGCGGGTAGTAGTCGGGGTTCGAGCGGTTGATGGGCAGGGCATGGCCGAAGTGAATCCCCACCGAATCGGTTTCCTTCTCGATCAGGGTGAACTGTCGTCCCTCCACTGGCGTCGGTTCCGGCAGAGTCACGCTGTCGCTGGCCTCACCGGCTGGCAACGCGGAGAGGGTTTTCTTCAGTGATGCCAGGTAGTCCTCCGAATAGCCGCCACCGACTCCGAGCATCAGATTGGCCTGGGTGTAGTGCTGCTGGTAGAAAGACTTGACGTCGTCGACCGTGATGCTCTCCAACCCCTCGACCGTGCCGGCCGACGAGTTCTTGTAGGGGTGATCGTTGAAAATGGCCTGCTGAATCCCCTCCAGACCCAGAAGCTCGTCATTGGTCGCCCGCAGGGTGGTCGTCAGATAAGCCATCAACTGTTCTTTGTTGCGGCTCAAGTCGCGCTCGTCGAATCTCGGCTCCAATACCGCCTCGGTCAACAGGTCGGTGTAGTCGGCGAGGGTCTCGCTGTGGGCGACACCCGAGATGACGGTGATCTCGCGGTCGGTGTCGACCTCGATGTCCGAAGCCATCGGATAGAGCAGGTCGATGAGCTCACTGTAGGTGTGCTCGGAGGTCCCAGCGTCTCCCACCATCATACCGGTCAGCGCTGCTAGGCCTTGCTTGCCGGCGGGGTCGTGCATCGAGCCCACCTTGAACAAGAGGTGAACGGCAACCAACGGCGAGTCGGGACTTGGCAGGGTGACCGTCTCGATCGAGCCCTCATCGTGGGCGGAAGGCGCACAGGCAGCCGCAAAGACCAACATCGCCAGGGCGAATGGAATGGATTTGCGCAGCATGACTTATCTCCCCGCTCCGGTCGTCGCACCCGTGGCGGCCTCATCCGAGGCCGGGTAAGAGAGGGTAACCGTAGTCGTTTGGTTGGGTTGAAAGGTCTCACGGGCAACGCGCTGAATATCTTCCGGAGTGACCTTCTGATATTGCGCATAGATGCGATTCACCTCGCTGGGGTCACCGGTCACCCACAGATAGGTCCCGATTACATCACGCAGCGCGTCGGGGCTATTCAAGCCCAGCGCGAAGCTGTAACGCATATGCGACTTGACCCGCTCGAGATACTCTGCATCGACGAGCTCGTCTTGCAGCTTCTGGATGTGCTCGTCGATCGCCGCTTGGACCTTGGGCACCAGGTCATTCGACTTGATGCGACTGAAGATGGTGAACAGATATGGGTCTCGGTGGTCGAAGTTGATGGTCTGGAGGGAGTCGACCCACTGGTCTTCGACCATGAGCTGTTGGTAGAGGGGCGCCGACTCGCTGAACAGCAACTGTTCGATGATTCCCAGCGCTGCCGTGTCTACCGTCTCGGATGAAAAGGCAGGAATGCGATAACCGGCCATCAGATAGGGCCGAATGGGAGCGGGCCAGTCGATGTGACTCTCCTGGTGCTCTTCCTGGGGCGGCTCAGCAGCCACGGTGGGCTCCTGGTAGCCGGGTTCCCAATCGCCATAGTACTTCGCGGCCAGGGTGAAGACCTCTTCGGGGTCGGCGTCGCCGACGACCAGGAGGACGCTGTTCTCGGGCCGGTAGAAACGAGCGAAGAACCCCAGGCTGTAGTCGTAGTAATCGGGCATGGCCTTGATGTCGTCGAGATAGCCCATGGTGGTGTGGCTGTAGGTGTGCTGCTGAAAGGCCAGCTCGCGCAACCGCTCCCACATCGGTAGGAACGGGCTCGAGATGTTCTTGTTGTACTCACCCAGCACTGCCAGCGCTTCGCGTTTGAACACTTCTTCACTGTAGTCGAGGTGCTTGAAGCGGTCCGACTCCATGTCCATCATGGTCTCGAGCTCGACCGCCGGCCCGGTGAGGTAGTAGCGAGTGCGGTCATCGGAAGTATCGGCGTTGGAGTCGGCACCCATGCGCTTGAGCAGATCGTTGTACTCGTCTCCCGAGTACTTGTCGGTGCCACGAAACATCATGTGCTCGAAGAAGTGAGCGAAACCGCTGTGGCCGGGCTCGACCTCATCGCGAGATCCAGTGCGGACCGCGGTCATAAAGGCGACCGTGCCAGGGCTGTCGTAGGGGATCACGACAATGCGCAGACCGTTGTCGAGCGTCTTCTCGTGGATCGTGTAGGGAAAAATCTCGTCCTCGGCGCTGGCGGGCGCCACGGCAATGACCGTCACGCCCAGCACAGCCAGGGCGACAAGCAATTTGTTGCACACGTTCGGGTTCCTTCCTGTGGTGAGGCTAGGGCTGCACATCGACCGCAATGGCCGCGTGCCGGCAGGATTTTAGTCCAGGTCGATAGGTCTGATCGGGGGGGCGTCGTCGGGCTCTTCTTCGGCGCGCTTCATGGCCTGCTGGAATTTCTCCTCGAGCAGGCGATCCCGATCTTTCATTGCCGCCACTTCACGCTCGAAGATCTCCTCTGCCTCGACCTTGTCGCGGTCCAGATCCTCGAGGAGAGCGTCGAAGTCCTTGCCACCCGCCGGTGGTTGTTTGGCCTTACGGTGAGCCAGAACCTCGCCGGTGGCGGAGTCGACGACCAAGTGGGCATCGCACTCGGGGCAGCGAAGCTTTAGATTTCGTGGCTCAGGCATGTCGAGGGTCTATTCTAGCGCGGTGCAGGCCTGGCTGCGAGAGCACCTGGGAACCCTGGGCTCAGCTTGACAGTCCAATTGACGTGGGTTAGAAAGGTTCGAGGACCATTTCAAACTCTCCTCGGGGTGGAGCGCCATGATCCGAAAAAACCTCAGTCTGCTCGTTATTGTGTTTGCGATGTTGGGCTGTCAGCAGGAGAAGATCGTCAAATTCGGAGCCGTGTTGCCGCTGACAGGGGAAGGGGCCGTTTACGGTCAGCCGGTGAAGAAGGGTGTCGAGCTGGCATTCGAGCAATTACTGGCCGGGGGAGACTTTCCATATCCGTTAGAGCTCACGGTGGTCGACTCTGAGAGTGATCCCGAGACAGCCAAGCGATTGCTGAGACAGCTTTACGAGGATGGGGCGCTGGCGGTCGTCGGTGGTGTTCTCACGCCGGAGGCCCTGCAGATGGTAACGGTGGCCGACGAGTACGATCATGTGCTGATTTCTCCCTCGGCCTCGGCGCCCGCGCTGACCGGTGTGTCGAGGAACTTCTATCGGGTCTTTCCATCGGATTCCCGCGAAGGCGCCACGATGGGGAACTTCGCCACGCAGAAGTTGAAAGCGGAAAAGGTGGTCATTGTGGCCAAAGAGCACCAGTACGCCAAGGGGGTCCAGGAGGTTTTCAAGAGTGAGTTCGAGCGGTTCGGCGGCGAAGTCCTGGACCTGATCGAGTTTCCCTCGGTGCCCTCGGATCTATCCGGACTGGTGGAGCGCGTCATGACGTTGGAGCCCGACGCGGTCTACCTGGCGGCTTATGCTCCGGATCTCGCCAATCTGATCAAGGGTCTGCGAGATCTGGGCTACAAGGGCACGATCTTCACCACCTCGGCGTTTGCGGCACCTGAGATCATCGAGCAAGTGGGAAAGCCGGCCGAGGGCGTCTTTCTGACCCAGGCGGCTTTCGACCCCAAGAGTGAGGATCCGCTCGTGAAGGGTTTTGTCCAAGCATTCCGCGACAAGTATGGACTCAGTCCGGATCTCTACGCGGCACATGGCTACGATGCGGTGATGGTTCTGGCGGAAGCGGTGAGACGGGGTAACGTCGTCCCCACAGAGTTCTGGCGGGACGTCCGCTCGCTGCGAGAGTTCGTCGGCGTCACTGGGACCCTCCAATTCGACGAGCGTGGCGACGTGCAGAAGTTCCCTCGCGTCTATGTGGTCAACAACGGCGTCTTGATCGACTATGAGGCCGAGGTGGAACGCCGTCGCCGGGATCTGCTCGAGAGGCTGAGAGAGCTGGAGAAGAGGCAGCAGACCCAGGCACCGCCGCCACCCAATTGAGCTCTCTGGCGATTCGGGAACCAACTCGGAAAAAGGGCTGAAGGAGGGCTGGGCATATAGCGTGTCCCAGGTAGCTAACAGACTGTTCGCTTTTCGCGGCCTGTTGTCCACTTTGGTGGTGCGCGAACTCAAGGCCCGCTATCGCGGCTCGCTGTTGGGCTACTTCTGGTCGCTGATCAACCCGCTGCTGCTGCTGGCCGTCTACACCTTTGTCTTCAACTACATCTTCCGGCCCAGGATGGAGGGTGCCGACCCCTATGCCCTCTTTCTGATGACCGGGCTGTTCCCATGGATCTGGGTCTCATCCTCGCTACTCGAGGGCACCGTCTCCTTGACCGCCAACGCTGGGCTGATTCGCAAGGCGGTATTTCCTGCCGAGGTGCTGCCGGTGGTGTCGGTCTTCTCGAACCTGGTGCATTTCCTCTTCGCCCTTCCCATTCTGGCCGCTGCTTTGATCATTGGCCGTTTCATGGGTTACGACGTGGGAGGTTGGGCGGTGGTGCTTCTCCCTCTCGTGGTGCTTGTCCAGATTCCACTGCTAGCAGGGATCAGTGTGGGGTTGGCGGCGCTCAACGTGCACTTCAAAGACGTCAAGGACATCGTCACCAATCTGTTGACCCTGCTGTTTTTTCTCACCCCGATCATCTATGTCGTGACCTCGATTCCGGCGGAGTTCAAGGCCTTGCGCTGGGTAATCGCGTGGGCCAACCCGTTTACCCCCTTCACCATGGGCTACCAGGCGGTTCTTTTCCATGGGACACTTCCCAACCCCATGCTGTGGCTCCATATGTTGGCGTGGTCGGCGGTCTGCTGGTTGGTGGGTAGCTGGCTGTTTGCGAGGCTGGGGGAGAATCTGGCGGAGGCGGTATGAGCGTCGCTGTTCGCGTTGAAGGGTTGAGCAAGCTCTATCGCCGCATGGCACCCGGGTTCCGCCTGCGCACCCTGAAAAGCGCCCTGCTGGAGCGCAATCTGACCGCAGGCCTGAGTCCGGAGGAGACCATACAGGCGCTGGCGGATGTGTCGTTCACGGTGGACAAGGGCAAAGCCTTTGCCGTCATCGGCAGCAACGGTTCGGGGAAGTCGACCCTGCTCAAGATTCTCACCGGCATGCTCAAACCCACGGCAGGTGAAGTCGACGTCCACGGGCGGGTCGCCGCACTGATCGAGCTCGGAGCCGGGTTCCACCCCGAGATCTCTGGGCGAGAGAACATCTTTTTCAACGGTGCGTTGTTGGGTCTGACGAAACGCGAGATCGAGCAGCGATACGACGAGATCGTCGAATTCTCGGGTCTTACGGACTTCATCGAAGAGCCGGTGAAGAACTATTCGTCCGGAATGTATGTGCGGCTGGGATTCGCGGTGGCGATCCACACCGACCCGGACATTCTGTTGGTGGACGAGGTCCTCGCCGTGGGCGATGAGGCTTTCCAACATCGCTGTTTGCGCCGGATCGAGGAGTTCTTGGCCCGTGGCAGAACCCTGGTTCTGGTCAGCCATTCCCTCGAGCTGGTGGAGCATTTCGCGGACGAGGTGCTGTGGATCGAGAGTGGCCGCAAGCGTCTCCAGGGTTCACCCCGGAGGGTTGCGGATGCCTATAGGCAGGCGGTAGCCGAACGGGAGGGGCGTGCTCACCTCGAGGCGAAGGAGCAGCGACTGCAGGAGTTGGAGGAGCAAGAGAAAGAGCCCGAGATGCCGGTAGTGGAGGCGGCAGAGGCTGAGCCCTCAGTAGACGAAGCTGAGTCCGAAGAGAAAGAAGCTGCCGAAGACGAGCCGCGTCGATGGGGCTCACGCGAAGCCGAGATCGTCTCGATGCGACTGCTGGACGGAGAAGGAAAGGAGCGATACCACTTGGCTACTGGTGAGACTGTGGTGTTCGAGATCGGTGTCGAAGCGCATCGCCAGCTGACCGATTTCGTCTTTGGCGTCGGGGTCTTCACCCCCAGGGGTGTGGAGTGCTGGGGAGTGAACACTCATCTGGGTGGCTACCGATCAGAGCGTCTCGAGGGCCAGACCACGATTCGCCTTGTTTGTCCGACACTACGCCTGGCGCCGGGCGAATACCTGCTCGATGTGGCCGTTCACGCTCGCGACGGCTATCCCTACGACTACCATCGGAGATATCTGAGCTTTTCCGTCACCTCGTCGGCAGGAGGAGTGGGGATTTACTTCCCTGAGTATCGCTGGGAGTTCGATGAGGCGGTAAGCTGGCAGGATCAGCAACAGGAGGCGGCCGATTCGGACACCGATTGAGCGACAGAGACCAGGGCTGAGCCCCATCTTCCTACGAGCCCTGCCCTCGGTGATTCTCGTGTCACTCCTCGGTGGCGCGCCGACATCTTGGGGTGAAACCGTCGACGGGCTAGCCTCCTGGGCCAACGGACCCGTTCAGTGGTTGCTACTGTCCGATGAGCGCAAGCAGATTCGCCGCGTCAACACTTCCCTCGAAGCAGAGGGCTTTGTGGAAGATTTCTGGGCCCTCAGGGACCCCCAGCCCGACGAGCCCGGAAATCCCTATCGGGAAGCCTTTATTCAGCGGGTCGAGGCGGCGGACGTGCTCTACGGCGAGAAAGGTGTTCGCGGCAGTCTGACCGATCGGGGACGAGCCCTGATTCTGTTGGGCCCCCCCACCCACGTCACGATCTCCACCGAGCCGGCCTTGGCCTGGGATCCGGTCGAGAGCAGCGATAGTCGTGTCAAGATCCGGCGCGTCGACGTGGAGATCTGGGGGTACCGCTTTGCGGACCTGCCACCCGGCCTTCTCGAGCTGTGGCTGGAGAAGAAGAAAAAGGCCGCGGAGAACACCCTGACTCTGACGGTGATGTTTCGCACCGTCGCGCACCGCACTTCGCTGGTTGAGGGTGGGGCCTTGCTGGAAACAGCCTCCCGAGCGGCAGTGCTCAGACCCGACTAGTGGGCGCTACAGTCCACTAGCTACCGCCTCATCCAAGTCCAACCGATCAAGAACTTGGCGTCGTGGGCATCGCCGCTCGTCAGATCGAGCTCGAGGAACAAGCGATTCCCGCTCTCCAGAGTCCACTCAGCGCCGAAGGCAAGGCTCAACGCCACTTCGAACTCGCTGCCGCCGCGATGGTGATCATGATCGATGTAGGCAAGCAGCGGCCCGCCACCGACGAAAGGAGCCACACTGCCGTTGACCGGGAAGACGTAGTGGAGAGGCAGTGTCGTAGAGATGATGGTGTGGTTGTCGCCGAACCCGCCTTCGAGATTCGGTACCCACCGCAGATTCTTGGTCAGGGTTCCGAGGTCCCAATGGGCGCCGACAATGCCCTGATCGGGGTCGTCACCGATTCCTGCCCTGATTCCCCAGCCGCGGTACATGAGATCTGCCGAGGCCGGCGCGGGTAGCACGAGAAACGCCAATGTCCAGGCAGCGATCAGGAATACCACTCTGTTGCGCATGGTTGCCTCCTAGGCCGTGTATACGACCTGGCCAGTCTTGATTACCGCCGCCACCGGATTGACGCCGTAGTGGTAGGCCAGATGGAGGAGATTAGGCGCCTCGAGGACGACGAGGTCCGCCTGCTTGCCGACCTCGACCGAGCCAATGCGATCACCCAGTCCGAGACATACGGCAGCGTTCAGGGTTGCAGCTGTAAGCGCTTCCTCGATGCTCAAACCCAACTCGTAAACGGCGAGCACGAAGATCATCGGCATCGACTCCGTGTTCGAAGAGCCGGGATTGCAGTCGGTGGCCAGCGCCACCGGAATCCCGGCTTCGACCAGCCGCCGGGCGGGGGCGTAGCTGTGCTTGATGAGGAAGAAGCTGGTTCCAGGCAGCAGTACGGCCGTAACGGCGGCGGCGGCCAGAGCCTCGATACCCGCCGCAGAGACTGCCGTTAGATGGTCGGCCGAGAGCGCTCCGAGCTCGGCAGCAAGCTCGGCACCACCGGAGTCGACAAACTCATCGGCATGCAGGCGAGGGGCCAGCCCGACCTCTTGTCCAGCCATGAGTACTCGTCGTGATTCGCTAGCCGTGAAGACCCCTTCTTCGCAGAAGACGTCACAGAACCGGGCCAACCCCGCCTCGCTGACCGCGGGCACAATCTCCTCACAGATGACATCCAGATAGCGTTCGCGCTGGTCGCGATACTCCGGTGGCGTTTCATGAGCGGCGAGTAGAGTCGGGACCAGATCCACTGGGTGATGGGCATCCGCATTGCGGATTACTTGCAGCTGTTTGATCTCGTCGTCCAGGGTGAGACCGTAGCCGCTCTTAGCTTCGGCGGTGGTTGTGCCGTGGCGCAGCATCAGATCCATCCGGCGCTCTACCCTGGTGACGAGCTCTTCAGGGGACGCTTCGCGAGTAGCACGCACCGTGGAGAGAATGCCACCGCCGGCTGCAGCGATCTCCATATAGGTGGTGCCCGCCAGTCGCATTGCGAACTCTTCCTCGCGACTGCCGGCCCAGGGCAGATGGGTGTGGGGGTCGACGAATCCGGGAACCACCGTGCCACCGCGAGCGTCGAATGTCGACACGCCGGAGAGCTCTCCATGGGTCTCAATGAGCTGCTCTCGGGGGCCCACCGCGGCAATCCTGCCGTCGCGGCAAAGCACCTCCACGTCGTGCAGCTTCTCCACGCTCCCCTGATCAGAGCCCCCCAGGGAAGCACTGCCCAGCGGCGTTGCCACTTCCGAGATATTGGTGATGAGCAAATCCGGGGCCATCTACTTCAAGCCTATCTGTTCGCGTCCGAGAGTGTGAGCCTGCTGCCGAAGCCAGCCTTCCACTGTCGCCCACTCCATCGGCTGGTTCAACCTTGGCATCGGTTCGCCATCGATCTGGGAGAGGTCGGCCAAGCCTTTTAGTGCTTGCACCGAGAAGTCCTCGACGTGACCGAACTTGGCGCTCGATCGGCGCAGGAGCTGCGATAGAGGGAGTTCCTGGCAGAGCAAGTAGAGATCGATGAAGTCCCGCCGTGTGCCACGGCTGATGATCGCTCCCAACTTCATCAGACCAAGATCTACAGGAGAGGCGACGGCAACGCCCCCATACCGGCTTTCGGGATCCACCAGCGGATAGGGATAGTAGTAAAGACGCAGGCCCACACCGCCCGCCAGGCGGACATAGAGAAAGCCATCGCGGGCGGTCTCGACTCGGGTATCGGCGTCGAGCTCGAGCAAATCCTGCAGCAGGTCGCGGCGTTCGATCGCCCGCAGCCGGAGAAACTGGCTCATCAAATCGAGATCGTGAACCGGCCGGTGCCCGAGATACAGCGCCAAGGCTGCCGAGCCGGCCAGGTACAGATCAGAGCTCCATTTCGCCTCGGAGAGCTTGGCGAGCAACGCCGCGCTCTGACCGGAGAGAGCGTCGGGATGACGAATCGTCAAAGAGGCCACAGCTCTGCTCGTCTCCCGGTCGACGGGGAAGCAGGTCGGTCCAGAACGACCTCCCAGAAACTGCGACTGCGGTGGGACAGCTGACGGGCCCCCTTGGACTGGAGCCAGTCCGCCAATTGGTGCTCCGGGTACCTCGTTGTCAGCCACTGCAAATCCCGGGTGTCTCCTTCTTCACAAAGGCGCGCCATGACGAACTCGGCGGCGGTGTCCGGGAGTCGCTGTGGATCGGGATAGTGCGCGAAGAGGCGATGACTCGAGGTCGGCAAGCCTTGATCCATGATCGGCCCGCTGCAGCTTACGCCATCGCCAGCAGGAGATAACGGACAATCTGGATCAGGACGATGGCCAAGATGGGTGAGACATCGATCCCAGCCAAAGCCTGCGGCGGGATAAGAGCACGCAGCGGCTTGAGGACCGGCTCGGTAACCGCGACCAGGATCCTGATGAAAGCGTTGTTGGGGTCGGGCCGCATCCAGGAGGTCACCGCCCGGAGAATGATCACCCAGGTGTAGATATACAGCAAAAGGACCAGCAAATTGATCAGGGCAGTCATTCAGGAGCCTCGGGGTCCGAACAGCGATGTTCCGATTCGCACGTGCGTGGCTCCCTCTTCCACGGCGATGGAGTAGTCGTGGCTCATTCCCATGGAGAGTAGGCCGGGACAGTCGCCCCACTCGGGTCGCGAGCACAGCTCGTCCCGCAATCGACGCAGTTGGCGAAACCAGTCGCGTGCAGCCTCCGGGTTCGACTCGAAGGGCGGAATGGCCATGAAGCCGACGATTTGCACAGTCTCGAGCTCGGTCAGTGGTTCGAGTCGCGCGGGCAGGTCGGCAGGCAGGAAACCGTGTTTGGTCTCTTCGGCAGCCAGGTTGACCTCGACAAAGGCCTGGAGGGAGCTTTCGAGGCGAGTGGCCTCTCGATCGAGAGCCCAGGCGATCTTGGGGCGATCGACCGAGTGGATCATGCGAAATAGCGGCACCGCTTTCTTGGCCTTGTTGGACTGTAGAGGTCCGATGAGATGCCATTCGGCGGCGGCGGGGAGCAGAGGCATCTTGGTCTGGGCTTCCTGAACCCGATTCTCACCAAAAACGCGAAGTCCGGCCTCCCACGCCCAGATGAGTCGCTCCATCGGTTGGCTTTTGCTGGCGCCGAGGATGGTGATCTCTTCCGCCTTCCGGCCGCACCGCCTGCAGGCTTCGACGATGTTGCGTCGAATCTCCGTCAGGTTGCTGGCAACCAGCTCAGCGGTGGTCATCGCCTGAGTAGCTCGAGCTCGAACCAGTCGGGTGGCGGGGTGCGCAGGTCGATGGCCTGATTGGCCAACTGGTCCGCCTCTCGATTCTCCTCCCTGGGAACATGGTGGATCTGGAAGACAGGAATGCTCTGGCGCAGCTTGAGTACGTGCAAGAAGATGGGCACCAGATGCGGCGCCTTGACCCGATAGGTTCCGGTCAGCTGGCGAACCAGAAGCTGACTATCGCTGTAGATCGTGAGTTTCTCCAGAGATCGGTGTTGGGCGAAAGTAAGCGCTGCCACCAGGGCGGCGTATTCGGCGACGTTGTTGGTGGTCCGGCCAAGAAAGCCGCTGATCTCCTCGACGCTCTTACGGTTGCGGATGACCACACCAAAGCCGGCTTCGCCAGGATTGCCTCGGGAAGCCCCATCCACCCAGGCCCGAGCCTGGTGTTTTGCTTCCCCTTTTGTCTTGCTCAAACCGGTGCCTCGGCAAGATAGAGGATGCGCTTGCAGCTATCGCAGTATTCGATGCTGCCCTGGGTCTGGATCGCCACCACGGTCTGTGGCCGAACCCGGTAGTGGCAGGCCCCACAGTGCCAGATTTTCTGTAGCTTGCCGCCGCGGTCCACTTCGTGAATGACGGCCAGAGCCTGACCCTCATGACGGTTCAGAATCCGCTCGAAAAGAGAGAGCGTTCCGCGTGGGACTCTTTCTCGCAGCACCTCGATGCGGCCACGCAGAGTTTCGGCCTGTTTGGCCACACCCGGCTTTTCCGCCTCCCACTTCTCGAGCTCGGTAGCGTATCTCGCGTCTAGGTCTTTGAAACCCTCCTGCTCCTCCTCGAGGCGCTTGGTGGCCTCCTCCTGTTGTTCCATGGCGGCGAGGGCCCGCTCTTCATGATCGCTGATCTGTTGCTTCACTGCATCGATCTCTTGGAGAAGCGCGCCGTATTCGCGCTGATTGCGAACCAGACCGATCTGCTCCTGGAAGTGCTTGACCTTCTCTCGCAAATCGCTGATCTCGCTTTCGGCGGTTCGGTGGGCCTGTGCCGCCGCCTCCACTTCTGCCTCCAGCGCATCGATACTGGCCTTCTGAGTGCTGTGCTCATCGTGCAGCTCCTGCATCCAGTCCGGGATGCCGGCCAGGAGCTGTTCGGCCGCGTGGAGCTCATCGAGTGCTTGCTGAAGCTCCACAATGGTCGGCAGATGGTCAACCATTGATTATGGGTCCCTCCCTAGAAAGAAACGGGGGCGTCTCGTAAGAGACGCCCCCTGATCAGGCTGTGGGGAGCTGGCGACCGCTGACGGATCGCAATTGCTCTGTCGAATCAGGAGTGGCGTGACGGTCTTCCTCCGGCGTGTCAAGTGAATCGAACTCCAATCCCTATGTGGGTCCACCTGGATTTGAACCAGGGACCTGCCGGTTATGAGCCGGTTGCTCTAACCTCTGAGCTATGGACCCAAATGCCCCCATCCAAGGGGCTCTGAAGTATAGCACCGGCGTCCAGCGCGAAAGCGGCTGATTTTCGGGTTCTGCCGTGCCCTGGATTCGCTATTGCAGGGTCGAGCTCGAACGTCAGCCGTTGTCGGCGTAGAGCTTTTCGTAGCTATCTTCGAAGAGAAGAATCCGCTTGACGTAGGTCTTGGTCTCCTCCAGCGACAGACCCTCGAGAAAGCGATCGAGCTCGGGGTCTTGACCGGCCTGTCGCCAGAGTTTTTTGATGCGGTAGGGGCCACCATTGTAGCCCGCCAGGGCCAACTCCTGATTGCCGTCGAACATCTCCAAGACCTGGCGAAAGTACCGGGTGCCCAGCCGGATGCTGTAATCCGGGTCGCCGAGACGAGTGGAGGAGTATCTCAGTCCCATGCGTTGCGCGAGCTCGCGCGCTGTCGCCGGCATCAGCTGCATCAGGCCGCGCGCCCCAGCCCAGCTACGCGCCTCAGCATCGAAGCCACTCTCCTGGCGAACCATGGCAAACACGAGAAACGGTGACAGGCTCTGCTCCTTTGCCCGCTGTTCGATGATCTCGCGAAAGTCGAGAGGGTAGTAAAGACGCAGAGCATCCTCGGGTACCAGGGTTAGATAAGGACGTCCCAGCGAGGGAAAAGCGCAGACCAGGGACTGAATGCTCTCGCGCCGCCGACCATTCCTGGCCAGGACAATCGCCTTGACGGCGCAGTGGGAGCGGCGATCGGCGGCCTCACGCAAGCCCTCGAGTTCGAGCAACGCAAGCTCGTCGAGTCCGAGATCGCTCAGCCAGCGAGCCCGCTCCAGAATCGGATCTTCGGGCCAGGGCTCGGTTGGGTAAGAGAGCTCGGTAGTGGCTTGGTCGTTGCTCTCCCCCAGGCGGGTCCGCGCATGGCGGCTATAGAAGTCGGTGGTATCGGCCGCGATGAGGCCGCGATAGATCTCGCGAGAGCGTGCATCGTGACCGAGGGTCTCGTGCGAGCGCGCCGTCCAATACCGGCCGCCGCGGGCGGTGTTGGAGGTAGGATATATCGATCCCAACTCGCTCCAGTAGCCGATGGCGACAGTGTAGTCGCGCTTGGTGAAGGCCTGCCAGCCAAGACGCCACAGGTAGCGAGTCCCGGTCGTGTCGGTACTTTCGAGCTGCTGCAATCGCTGCAGAACCGTAAGGGCTTGATCGAAGGACCCATAATCGTCGTCGCTCAACTCGGCAAACAGCAGCCGCAAAGCCCGCCGGGAGAGCTCGGGGTCGGGTGTAAGACGGGAAACCACCTCGAGATTCTCCGTCGCCAGGGTTCGCATCTCCTGTCGCTGGCTTTGCGGCAGGTTGGCACGACCTCGCCGCACCCGGGCGGCGTCACGAGCGGCAAGCGCGCGCTGCCAGTACAGCTCCACTCGCCAGCTGGGCTCGTTGGTGTTTAGATTCTGCAGCTCCTGCAGAGCGTCTGTTCCCCGGTGGTCGCGAGTCAGGGCTTCCGAGTGCAGAAGCCACCACCGGAAGGATCGATCTGCAGCAGCGATCGCCTCGAGGCTAGCCAGCGCCGCTTCCACCTTGCCAGTGTCGATGAGACTGCGGGCTCGCTGCAGACTCTCGTCGGATGTTAGAAGCGCGGTCCAATCGATCTCGCCTGCAGAGTCTGCAAAGTATTCGGCAACCGCCAGCTCGTCTGCTTTCTGCGGGTGATCGATCAACAGACGCTTTGCGGCCAGCTCTTGTAGATCAGGACGCTCCAGGTGCTGTCCGGTCTCCCAGGCGATGCGCTCGAGCTCGCTGGATCTCTCTGTCGGCATCGGCTCACTACGTCCCCGATCGATCCATCCCAATGCCGGCTGCCAGAGCTGGTTCTCGGCGGCGATCTCGGCTGCCCTCTGAATTGCCACCGCACGGATGGGGGAGCTTGGAAAGTCGCTGACCAGATGGGTTAGATACTCCTCGGCGGCAGCTGCATCGCCGTGAGCAGCGGCAGCTTCAGCGAGGACAAAGAGGCGCCAGTCTTCGAGCTGATTCTCTGGAGTGGCCGCCAGGTCGAGCAGCTCCCGAGCTTCGCTGAGCTCTTCGAGCTGCTGGGCATGGAAACCGAGCACCAAGCGAGCCACCTGCACGGCCTGGTCGTGGCCGACAGTGAGAGGTGCAAGAGACTTGCGACATGCCTTGTAGTCACCCCGGCGAAAGGCTGCGGCAGATTCGAGGTACGGAGCTGAAAGCTCCGGTAGCTCGGGTGCGGCCATGGCGGCAGGAGCCGGCATGGTGGTCGACGGGATTTCGGCGTTCTGCTGCCGGACCGCCGCCGGTAGGACACCAATGGCGACCAACACAATCGTCAGTCGGAGCAGGCCTCGCAATGACACTCCGAGAAATTGTACGCCTAGGTCGGGGCCCCGAGATGTGAAGTCTGAACAGACCGGAAGGGGTCAGATCCCTAAGACTTCGGCGTCCCCAGCGGCTAGGATTCGCACCAGTTCCTCGCGGAAATAATCGGTGTCGGTGCGAATCGCCTCATCGATCCGTTCCTCGTAGATCTGGCGTGATCGGTCGATGTCCTCTCTCAAAGACTGGTAGATATTCCTGCTCCGGCGGCCTTCCTCGACCTGCTCCTCGTTGTAGAGCTTGATCTCGGTGACCAGGAGGCGTGCCAACCGGCGGGCCTCCTCGTGGGCGGCGTCCTCACCGCCATCGCTGGGAAACTGCCGGGTGGTGAACGCCCAGCCTGGCCCTTCGACATCTTCAGGGGGTGCCACTTCGGCCCCGGCCGCTGCAGTCGGCGGTGCGACCTCGGTCGGGGGGGCAACTTCGACAGGGATTTCGGGAGCTGTGGCGACCTCTTCCTCTACTGCCGGTTCCTCGACCACCGGTTCGATTTCTTCAACGGGCTCTTCAGGTTCCACCCACGCCGCTTCGGGTGCGGCTTCGACGATCGGTTCCTCGACCACCTCCTCAACCGCGAAACCGGTCTCCTCGGCAGGTAGCATCTCCACCGGTTCGGGCGCAGCTTCGACAGGCTCCTTCTCCGGCTCGTCCCAGGCGGGCTCGGGTTTGGGTACGGCTTCCTCGGCCTCGAATGTCTCAGGCTCGGCAGGTACCGGCACCGGCTCCTCGACGAATTCGGCTGCGGGCTCCTCTACTGGCATGTCAGGTACCAAGAATTGCCAGAGCTCGAGACCCGGCTCGTCGGCAGCTGCTTCCGTGATCAGCCTCAAGGTGGCCGTTGAGGTGCGCTCCCTTAGTGGCAAGGTCTCGAGAGCCTGCGCCGCGACATAGGCGAGGAGTTGGAGCGCTTCGAGATGCAGCGACTCGGCCTCATCGATGCGATCGGCATAAAGCGCTGCCGCCAGGCGATCCCGCAACACAACGGGAATCAGGACGCCGCTGTTGGGCTGGCTCGCATCGATGCTGTCGCACAGATATGCACAGTCGTCGCCACCGAGCTCAACGCCGCCGATTCCGGCGGCAAGTCGGGACCAAACAGACTCGTCGGCGTAGTCGACATGGATGTCTTGGAAGTCGACCTCGGCCGTCTCGAAACCCCGACCGGCCCACCCTTGCAGGCCATCCTCGCGGGTCAAGAAGAGAATTCGACGGGGTGCGTAACTCGCACTGCCACCGAGAAGAGCATGCAGAATCTCCGACTGTGAGCGCGCCCGGTCGATGGCAGTCACGGCCTCGCGGAGATCGCGCACGGCCCGAACCATTGCAGCTTCAGCAGCCTCCTGGGTGGCCTCTTCGGCCTCGGCCAGTCCGGCCTCTTTGGCCTCGAGCGCAGCGGCGAGCTCGGCCTCTTTGTTTTCGAGAGTGGCGGCGAACTCTTCTGCCTTGGCCGCCACGGCTTCGGCGACTGCGGCAGTCTTGGCTTCCTGTACCTCGGCCAGTCCGGCCTCTTTGGCCTCGAGCGCAGCGGCGAGCTCGGCCTCTTTGTTTTCGAGGGTGGCGGCGAACTCTTCTGCCTTGGCCGCCAGCGCCTCGGCGATCGCAACGGCTTTCGCCTCTTCCGCCTCGGCCATGAGAGCTGCCTTGACCTCCTCGATCTCGACCGCGGCGGTCTCGGCTTCAGCGGCCTGCTCTCTCGCGGTAGCCAGCTCGGTGTTGACCGTCTCTTCGAGCTGCTGTTGGACGCCCTGCAGCCGCTCCTTGAACTCCTTCTTTACGTCGCGTAGGGCGTTTTCAACATACTCTGAGATCTTGCTTTCGAGCTCGTCGAACGACTCGGTCGATGACATGCTGGTCCTCCCCGCGGATCTCGTCGGGAACCGCTATAGATGCTGGCGACTATTGTATGTCTTTGGCCGACGGCGGTGTCAAGGAAATCCCGAACAGAAACCCTTGCAGATATGAGATTTAGATCGCCGGACTCTTGAGGCGCCTCGAGCCCTGTGGTACGTTGGATTTTCGCCCTAGCCCGCGTTATTCATGACCGCGCGAGCAGAATGTCGTGAGCATCCACCAGATCGGGCCGCACGTAGGGCTGAGCCCCGCAGGCATACTTGCCGTATGTCGAGGAGTGAAGTCCGAGTACGGTTCGAGACCGTGGGTGATCGCGGCATTATGCCTTGCGGTTCATGACTAACGCAGGCCAAGGGCATCACCAGTATGGAGGAGAAAGCCATGAAGTGGAACCGTGGTGGCTTCCTGTTTCTTGCGGCAATTGCCGCTGTGTTGATGTTGACAGCGTGCGGCGGCGGCGCCGCCCAGCAGGATGAGCAACAGGCAGCCGAGTGGACCTGGCTGACCGAGACCAAGCAGGAGCTGGACGGCAAACGTCGCGAGCTTGCTGATTTGGATCTGCAGGCCAGGGCCGCAGCTGCCGCAGAAGAGGAAGAGGCCGAGGTCGAGGAGGGCGAGGGTGAGGCCGAGGAGCAGGAAGTGGTGGATTTCGCCGGCCAGATCGCCACACTCGAAGAGGAAATCGAGACGCTGGACGAGGAGTTCAGCGGTCGTCTGGTGGCCTTTCTCAACGCCGATCCAATGATCGAAGGCGAGCCCCCGACGGAGCGACAGATCGCGGCCTTGCGCATGAAGAGCGACGAGGACATCCTGTTGGCCCAGGAGTGGATCGTCAAGGGTGGCGACTACAAGCGTGCCATCGAGATCTACAACACGGCACTGATGTTCGATCCCGACAACGAGAAGGTGAAAGCTGCTCTGGCCGAGGCCGAGACCAACCGCTACATGAACGAGGACAGGTTTGGCCAGGTCAAGAAGGGCATGACCGAAGACGAAGTGCGAGAACTTCTGGGCCAGGTCAATCTCCACAATATGCGGGAATACCCGGACAAAGATGTGGAGGCTTGGTTTTATCCGACCTCGGAGGGTGGCTCGGCAGCAGCCGTGTGGTTCCAACCGGACAAGAAGAGCGGTATTGCCGAGGTCTACCAGGTCAAGTTCGACGCTATCGATCCGTCGAAGGCAGAGGAAGAGTAGCGGCGTTGATTGACTTTCCGGTGCGCATGGGCAAGACTTGCCGCCTTGCTCACGGCCGGAAGGTCAGTTTTCGATTGAAGGTGAGGTGATCAGCAGTTGCCGTTGGTACACGTACGAGAGGACGAGAGCTTCGAGAGCGCGCTACGGCGGTTCAAGCGCAAGTGTGAGAAGTCGGGTATCTTGACCGAGCTCAAGAAGCGACAGCACTACGAGAAGCCCTCTGTCAAGCGGAAACGCAAGGCCGTTCAGGCGCGCAAGAAGATGTTGCGCAAGATGGCCGAGGAGCGCCGCTTGGGACTTCGCTGAGTACCTGCAGCGAGAGTGAAATCGAAAGAGCGGGGGGTAAACCCCCGCTCTTTTCCTTATTGTTCGCAACACGGTTGTAGACTTCCTCCTCATGGTCGGTTTGCCAGTACGCGTGGTGTCGCAAGCCAGCTCGGAAGCGTTGGAGCTCCCCTCTCTGCTCGCTCTCTATGCCGAGTTGGCAGCCACGGATTTAGGGCGCCGTCGGCTGCTCGCCCTCGAGCCCAGCAGCGAGCTCGAGGAGATTCACCATCGCCACCGCTTGCTTGGTGATACCGGAAACCTGCTAGAAGAGGGGTCTCTGGTTCCGAGTCGCGAAGAGCCTTTGTCCACTCTTCTCGAGAGCTTGCATGGTGGTGACCCGGCGGTGAGCGGACCACAGCTGATGCAACTCGCCAGTGTGCTGGAGGTCACCCGGCGGCTGACAGAACGGGTGCGCTCGTCGGAGGTCGAGGTGGCTCAGTTGCGCTCGCTGGTCGACCTACTGCCTGATGGTGAGCCGTTGCGTCGGCGGATCATCAAAAGCCTCGACAAGCGGGGTCGGGTGCGCGACGATGCCAGTCCTGCTCTGGCACGCCTGCGGCGCACGGTGCACAGAATCCGCGATGGCCTGTACAAACAGCTGCAAGAGACCCTGACCGACCATCAGGAGCACTTCTCCGAGAGCACGGTTTCGCTCAAGGACGGTCGCCTCACCCTGTTGCTTCAGGCCGGAGCTCGGGGCCGGCTGGATGGACTGGTGCACGGGCGATCGGGCACCGGTCAAAGTCTCTATTTCGAGCCTCTGGCAGTGGTGGACAGTAACAACAGTCTGCAAGAGACGATCGAGGAAGAGGAGGCAGAGCGTCATCGAATCCTGATGGAGCTGGTGGCGGAGGCGCTGCAGGAGTTACCGTTGATCGAGGCTCATTTTGCAGCGCTGGCCGAAGTCGATCTGCTGCAAACTGTCTGCAGCTTCGCTGAGCTCAGCGATTCGCACCTGCCCGAGATCACACAGCAAGGCGAGCTGCGAATGCTCGCGGCCCGGCATCCACTCCTCGATCCGAGCCTCTCGTCCCTGCGCGAGTCAGCCCTGGGCCAAGCGGGACATCTGTCGACGGTGGTGCCTCTGGACCTCGAGCTGGACTCGGCAAAGCGAGTCCTCGTGGTCACCGGACCGAATGCCGGTGGCAAGACTGTGGCGCTGAAAACCGTCGGGCTGCTCGCTCTCGCCGCCCAGTGTGGGCTGCCGATTCCAGCTCGAGCCGGTACTCGTATTCCGGTCTTCAAGGCCATCATGGCGATGGTGGGTGACGAGCAGGATCTGCTGGCGGACAAGTCCACCTTCAGCGCGCGGCTGCTGCGCCTCAAAGAGGCTTGGGACATTGCGGGTCCGCAAACCCTGCTGTTGCTGGATGAGCTGGGCTCGGGCACCGATCCGGAAGAGGGCTCGGCCTTGGCGGTGGCGCTGCTCGAGGGTCTGTTGCAGAGCGACACCATGGCCATCCTCACCACCCATCTGACCCAGCTCGCAGCGGTGGCGCTGGAGCGCCAGGGCGCAGCCTGTGCGGCGATGGAGTTCGACCCTGACTCGGGTGAGCCCACCTACAACCTGCGACCGGGTGCTCCCGGGGGCAGCGAGGCATTGGCTCTGGCGCAGCGGCTGGGCCTCCCGCGGCCGTGGCTGGAGCGAGCGGAGGCCCTGCTGGGCGATGAGCACCGCGACCTACGAGGTCTGTTGGCAGAGGTCGAAGGGGTGCGACAGCAACTGGCGATAACCCAATCCAGGGCACAAACAGAGGAGCGAGATCTACAGCGCAAGAACCAAAATCTGGACGCCAAGCTGGCCGCGGTCGAGAGCGAGCGCCAGAACCTCGGGCAGAAACTGCGCCAGGAGGTGGAAGAATTTCGTCGCCAGGTGACTCGTCAGATCCAGCAAGAGGTAGAGGGCCTACGACGTGAGGTTGAGCTGGGACGCAAGAAAGGGCTGACCGCGGCCGCCGTGGGGCGCCTCTTCGAGGAAACCCCGGAGCTTGTGGCAGTCGAAGAAGCGAGCGGTGAGCCGGTAGAGATCGGCAAGACTGTGGAGCACCGCTCACTCGGCTGGCGCGGCAAGCTGGAAAGGGTACGCGGCAAGACGGCCCAAGTGGCGGTGCGGGGCAAGCGCATCCAGTGCGCGCTGGAAGAACTGGTGACAGTTCGAGAGAATGCACAGGATGCGCCTCGCCGGAGACCGTTGGTAGAGCTGCATGGCAGAGGGGAAGTCGGCGACGATTTTCCCAGCGAGCTCAATCTGGTGGGATCCAGGGTCGAGCCTGCCCTGGACCGCCTGGATCGCTTCCTCGACCGAGCGTTGCTGTCGAGCCGCCAGCAGATCCGCGTCGTTCATGGTTTTGGCTCGGGGCGTTTGCGGGGTGCTGTGCGTGAGCATCTGCGCACCCACCCAGCCGTGGCCGAGTATCGCTCCGGGCAGCGAGACGAAGGTGGGGACGGCGCCACAATTGTGACTTTGGATAAGGCATAGATGACTCTGAGCAACATCCACCTCACGCCACAGCTCGTCCAGGCGGTGCGAGACGCGGTGGAGATTCTCGACATCGCATCCGAGCACACGCGGATGCGCAAAACCGGCCGGAGATTCACTGGGCTCTGCCCGTTGCACCGGGAGAAGACACCATCGTTCAGTATCGATCCGGACCAGGGTCTCTACTATTGCTTCGGCTGCGGCCGTGGCGGCGATGCCATCAAACTGTACATGCTGCTCAGCGGCGACGATTTTCCAGCCGCCATCGAGGCGTTGGCCCAACGCTATGGAATTCCCTTGCCCAAGCCGGACCACCGGAGTGGCCGGGGTGGTCGACGGGAGCGAGATATCCAAGGGGTGCTCGAGGCCGCTGCTGGCTACTTCGGGGAGCAGCTCCAGAGCTCGGCGACAACCCGGGCCTATCTCGAGCGGCGGCAGATCTCACCGGAAGCCGTTGAGAAGTTCGGTGTTGGCTACGCCCCGGAGGGTTGGCGCAATCTCCTCGAGAGACTGCACCCGAAGTTCCCGCTGGCCGATCTGGAGGCGGCCGGTCTGGTGGCGCGGTCGGAACGGGGCTCGGGAAAACCCTATGATCGGTTTCGGCACCGGCTGATGTTTCCGATCCGCACCGCCGCCGGCCGGCTGGTGGGTTTTGGGGGTCGTACCCTGGGAGACGACACCGCCAAGTACATCAACACCAGTGAGACCGACCAGTTTCAGAAGGGCTATCTCCTCTACGGTCTCGATGTTGCCAAGCGGGAGATTCGCGAGTCGGGCACGGTACTGCTGGTAGAGGGCTATTTCGACGTTCTCGGCGCCGAGGCCTCGGGGGTGTCGACGGCGGTGGCCTCAATGGGCACGGCGCTGACTGGCGACCAGGCACGGCTGCTCGCACGCTACGCCCATGAAGTGGTGGTCGGCTACGACGGGGACGCGGCCGGAGAACAGGCCTCCCGGCGGGCTCTGCCAGTGTTGTTGGCCAAAGGGCTCACGGTCAGGCGGGCGCGATTCGGGAAAGATCATGATCCCGACTCCCTGCGGCTGGCGAAGGGTGCCGAGGCAGTTGTGGCGGCTGTGGACCAAGCGTCAGACGGGGTGGAGCTGGAGTTCGACCGGATGATTCCCGAGGGGGTTTACAACGACCCGAAAAGCCAAGCGCGGGCTGCCCGCGAAGTGGGAGAGCTGCTGCGATCCATCCCCGACAGTGTGCTGCGCTACAGCTATGGGCGGCAGGCTGCAGACCGCCTGGGGATACCGGTCGAGCTCCTCTGGCGGCGTGTCGGGAGCAGTGCAGCACCTAAAGAAGAAGACGCGAGCGGCGAAGATCGGGCCGAAAGAACAGTGCGCAGTCTGGAGGAAAAGGTGCTGCAGCAGCTGCTGGCCGGGGAGGGCACACTGCCTGATCCGGACGATCTGCCGCCCCCCGAGGCCTTTTTGATTCCGGCCTGCAGGAATATTTATCGTGCCTTTTGCGCTCTTTATAGGGACAGGGCGGGTGAACGGCCAACCGCGCAACAGGTCTTGGCAGGTGTGTCCCGCGACGGGGGGGAAGTTGACCAGGTGGCTCGGCTTCTGCTAGAAGGGTCGCCCGTCTTGGGTACGGAGGAGCTCGAACAGGCTCTCCGTCAGCTGAATCGCCGTTGGCTACAGCAACGGCTGAAGGAGCTTTCGGGCAAGATCTCGAAAGCTCAGCGAGCAGGAGACGAGGCGCGATTGGAGCGGCTGGTGCGGGAAAAGACCGCACTCAGTCGGGTCTTGCATAGGGGGATGTAGGGATCCGAAAACGGCACGGTGTAGCCGTCCCAGGAATTTCCCGTCCACCCTCGACAAGGCGATAAGAGACAACCGGAGGAGCAACACCTTGGCGACCATGTCCAAATCCGCACCGGTGGAAGAACGATTCCCTGCCGTACGCCAGCTCATCGAGCTCGGTAGAGACAAGGGCTATCTACTCTACGACGAGATCTACGATCTGCTGCCGGATGAAGTGGCAAGCCTGCCGGACGAGCTCGATAACATCTATGTGCGGTTCGGCGAACAGGGAATCGAGATCATCGATCGTCCCGATCGCTACCGCAACCGAGAAGATCTCGACACCGGCGACACCTTCGAGAAACCGGGCGTGGAGGTCACCGAGTTCGGGGTCACCGAGCAGGAGAAGACCAACGATCCGGTCCGCATGTACCTGCGGGAGATGGGTACAGTCCCGCTGCTGGACCGTGACGGCGAGGTAGAGATCGCTCAGCGCATCGAACAGGGTGAGTGGATGATCTACGAGGCCCTGTGTGAAAACCCCGTGGTTCTGCGAGAGCTGTTACGCCTGAACGAGCTGGCGCAAAAGGACGATCGGGTTCTTCACCAATTGATGGCCAGCGACACTGATGAGGCCCTGGATGCGAAGGCTGTCGAGCGCATCAAGACCAACCTCAGGATCTTCAAGCGTATCGATAAGAACAATGGCGCCATCGAGAAGCTGCGCAAGCAGCAGAAGCGTCTGAAGCAGGGCAGCGCCAAGTTTCAGGAGACCGAGCGCGAGATCGACCGCCTGGTGGCGAAGATCGCCAAGGACATTCGCTCTGTCGACTTCTCGGTGCAGACGCGCAACCAACTGGTGAACTTTCTCAAGAAGTTGAACCGTCAGTTCGTACGCCTGGAAAGAGATATCCGACGGGCCAAGATGGCGCTGGACCGTGAATCGAACAAGGAGCTCAAGTCGCTTCATCGTCGACGAATCGACAAGTACCGCCGCAAGATGAAGGTCCACGAGGAGCGTTATGGCACGTCGCGATCGGAGGTCTCGGCGACCATCACCAAGATCCGGGGCGGCGAGGCGCTGTGTGAGCGGGCCAAAGAGGAGCTCATCGTGGCAAACCTCCGCCTGGTGGTGTCGATCGCCAAGAAATACACCAATCGAGGGCTCCAGTTCCTGGATCTCATCCAGGAGGGCAACATCGGCCTGATGAAGGCGGTGGAGAAGTTCGAGTACCGTCGCGGCTACAAGTTCTCGACCTATGCAACCTGGTGGATTCGGCAGGCCATCACCCGTGCCATTGCCGATCAGGCACGCACCATCCGCATTCCGGTGCACATGATCGAGACCATCAACAAGCTCACCCGCACCAGTCGCTCGTTGGTTCAGGAGTTGGGCAGAGAGCCGACCGCCGCCGAGATCGGCCAGCGGATGGATCTGTCGGCCTCTAAGGTGCGCAAGATCATGAAAATCGCCCAGGAGCCCATCTCGCTAGAGACACCGATCGGGGAGGAGGAGGATTCCCATCTCGGCGATTTCATCGAGGACAAGAACGCGACCTCACCCGTGGAGTCGGTTATCGGCAACAATCTCAAGGACCAGACCGGCAACGTCTTGAAGTCGCTGACACCGCGAGAGGAATTGGTGCTGCGGATGCGATTCGGAGTCGGTGACGGATCGGAGCACACCCTCGAAGAGGTGGGGCGCTCATTCAACGTGACGCGCGAGAGGATCCGCCAGATCGAGTCGAAGGCACTGCGCAAGCTGCGTCATCCGAGCCGTGCCAGTCGCCTGAAGCCGTTCCTCAACGGCGGCGGCGGGTAGGGAGAGTCGATTGACAAAGTGGACTGCGGTTCCTAATATCTCGCCTTTGTCAGGCTACGAGCCTTCTTTGGCTCGCTATGTTCCTCGGTAGCTCAGTGGTAGAGCGGTCGGCTGTTAACCGATTGGTCGGGGGTTCGACTCCCTCCCGGGGAGCCAGCAAAATCGAAGGCCGCCGGTAGCATTACCGGCGGCCTTTCTTACGGTGCCGCGTTATGAGCGAGACCGCCGCTGAAGCGATCCAGCAATTGATGGAGACCGACGGCAGCCGGATGTACGGGCTGGCTCTGAAGCTGTGTCGGAACCAGGCCGAAGCCGAAGATCTGGTGCAGGACACCTTCCTCCAGGCCTATCGCAAATGGGGTCAGTTCGAAGGCCGCTCGGAGCCCACCAGCTGGCTCTACACCATCGCCTCGCGTCTGTGCCAACGGCGCCAACGCCGCCGCTCCGGTGAACCACAGCATGTGGAGTCGCTGACCGAGTTACTGCCGGTGGGAGAGACCACGATTGCCGAGATCCCGTCCGCGGGCGAAACACCCCTGGAGGAACATCTGCGCAAGGAAGCGCAACAGCGGGTCGACCAGGAGCTGGCAGAGTTGCCCGTTCACCTGCGCCTGCCGCTGGTTTTGAAAGACATCGCCGAGCTGTCGGTCTCCGAGGTCGCCAAGATCCTGGGTATCAAGGAGGCCACGGTCAAGACCCGCGTGCATCGTGCCCGCCTCACACTGCGCAAGGCCATGGCCGAGGCCCTGCCGCGCCGACCGTCGCCACCCCCGGATCATGAGCAAAGTGTCTGTCTGGACCTGCTGGGTGCCAAACAGGAGGCCCTCGATCGTGGCGTCGACTTCCCGGTATCTCCCGCTGAGCTCTGCTCGCGCTGCCAGTCACTGCTCTCGACTCTCGAGTTCACCCAGGACGTCTGTCGTCATCTGGATGGCGGCGACCTGCCTCCTGAGCTTCGTCGCTCGATCGTCGAGCGACTGGGCCGCTAGCGTGCTAACTTGTCTAGTCAGGAGGTAGCCGACATGACCGATCTCGCATCCAGGGAGTGCGTTCCCTGTAGGGGTGGCATTTCGCCATTGCAGGGCGCCGAGCTCGCAGCACTTCACCAGGAGCTGGGCAATGACTGGCGACTCGTGGACGAGCACCACCTGGACAAGGAGTACAAGTTCCCGAACTTCGTCGCCGCCCTGGACTTCGCCAACCAAGTGGGTGCCTTGGCCGAAGAGGTCAATCACCATCCAGAGATTCGCCTGAGCTGGGGCTGGGTGCGACTGATTATCTACACCCACAAAATAGACGGCCTGACCGAGAGCGACCTCGTGTGGGCCGCCAAGGCCGATCGTCTCCTCGGCTGACAGAAGCAGACGTCACAGAGAGCCTGACCCATGGATGTAGAGATTGTCAGGGACGCCAGTGTGGTTCCGACGCGCTACTGGCACCAGTTGGAAGACGGCCGGGTCCAGTGCGACCTCTGCCCTCGCTTCTGCAAGCTTCGTGAGGGGCAACGGGGCCTGTGCTTCGTGCGCGGCTGTCTCGATGGCGAGATTGTCCTCACCACCTATGGTCGCTCCAGGGGCTTCTGTGTCGATCCCATCGAGAAGAAGCCGCTGAATCACTTCTTCCCCGGTACGCCCGTTCTATCGTTCGGGACAGCAGGCTGCAACCTGGCCTGCAAGTTCTGTCAGAACTGGGACATCTCGAAATCGCGCGAGTTCGACACTCTGGCCGACCAGGCCACACCGGAGATGATTGCGCGCGCCGCCAGCGAGCTGCACTGCACCAGCGTTGCCTTTACCTACAACGACCCGGTGATCTTCCACGAGTACGCCATCGACGTGGCGCAGGCTTGCCAGGAGGTGGGAGTCAAGACGGTTGCAGTGACCGCGGCTGAGGTGTGCCCGGAGCCGCGGAACGAGTTCTACCAGCACATGGATGCGGCCAACGTCGATCTCAAGGCCTTCTCCGAGGACTTCTATCGACAGATCTGTGGTGGTCATCTGCAGCCAGTGCTTGACACTCTGACCTATCTCAAGCACGAGACCGGCGTCTGGTTCGAGATCACCACCCTGCTCATTCCGGGAGAGAACGACTCCGACCCAGAGCTCGATGAGCTCACCCGTTGGGTGGCCTCTGAGCTGGGTCCGGACGTTCCTGTCCACTTCACCGCCTTCCACCCCGACTGGAAGATGCTGGACCGACCGCCAACGCCAGTGCATACCCTCACCCGAGCCCGTCAGATCGCTCTCGGCAATGGCTTGCGCTACGCCTACACCGGCAACGTCCACGACCACGAAGGCGGCAGCACCTACTGTCACGATTGTGGTGAGCGACTCATCGGCCGAGACTGGTATGTGCTGAGTGACTGGAATCTGACCGAGGCAGGCGCTTGCCGGTTCTGCGGTACGGCCTGTGCTGGTCAATTTGGCCCCTCCCCCGGCCGCTGGGGTTCCCGCCGTCTCCCCGTCCGTCTGCGCGATTTCGCGGCGTAGACTCCTTAGACGTTGTCGCTCCGACAGCCCCCAGTCAAAGCGACTTTCCTGTAGGCTTCGGCGAATCGAGGAGCGAAAGAAGGAGCTGTGATGCACGAGAGAAAACAACGACAGGTCTGGTACTCGACCACTCTTGTGGGTTTGAGCCTGGGTCTGTTGGTAGCGTTGCCCGCAATCGCTGTCGAAGAAGCCGAGAATGCCTGGCCACGAGAGATCGAGACGGTGGGCGGGCTGGTAGTGATGTACCAGCCCCAGATCGACAGCCTCGAGGGCGACATTCTCAAGGGTCGGGCTGCGGTGATGATAAAGCCGAAAGACGGTGGTGAACCGGTCTTTGGGGCAGTGTGGACGGAAACGCGGATCACCACCGATCTCGATGGGCGCGAAGTGCTCTTCGAGGACATCCGCGTCCCGAAGGTTCGTTTCCCCGAAGCGACCCCGGAGCAGGAGCAGCGGTTGATCGATCTGCTGACTCGGGAGATTCCAACCTGGGATCTCGATCTGTCCCTCGACCGTCTGATTGCCCTGCTCGACCTGGCCGAGGTGCAAACCCGGGCAGCCGAAGGGTTAGACAACAGTGCTCCCAAGATCATCTTCCACCAGGAACCGTCGGTGCTGATCACCATCGACGGAGAGCCGCAGTTGCGTGAGGCAGGGCAAGAGGGTCTCAAGGCTGTCGTCAACACCCCTTTTCTCCTCGTTCAGGATCCGAAGGACCAGAATCTTTACTACCTCTATGCGGGCTCTGACACCTGGTACAAGGCTACCGCTGTGATGGGCCCCTGGGCAGTCACCAACAAGGTGCCCAAGAAGGTGCGCAAGTTGGAGCCCGAGGACGAGGAGGTCGATCCCGAAGTGGCAGCAGAGGGCCCCAGCACCCCCCCAGCCATCGTCGTAACTACTGAGCCGGCGGAGCTGATCGTTACCGAGGGCTCCCCTGAATACAAACCCATCGCGGGAAGCGAGCTGCTGATCGTCACCAACTCAGAGAGCGACATCCTGCGGGAAGTAGCCAGCCAGCAGATCTACGTCTTGCTGTCCGGGCGATGGTTCTCCAGCAAATCGATGGAAGGCCCATGGGATTTTGTCCGTTCCGACCAATTGCCCGATAGCTTTGCCGACATCGACCCCGACGGTGACTATGGGTATCTGCTGGTTTGGGTGGCCGGAACCGAGATGGCCAACGAGGCAGTGCTCGACGCCTCGGTTCCCCAGACTGCGGCCATCAAGCGCGATGCGACGATCCAGGTTTCCTACGACGGTGAGCCCAAATTCGAACCGGTGCAAGAGACCACTTTGTACTACGCGGTGAATACCGAGTCTCAGGTGATCAAAGCGAGCACCGAGTACTACTGCGTCGAGCAGGGAGTCTGGTATGTAGCAAGCGATGCCAAAGGCCCCTGGCGAGTGGCGACCGAGGTGCCCGAGGAGATTCGCACCATCCCGGCGTCGAGTCCGGTGTACAACACCAAGTACGTCTATATCTATGACAGTACCCCCGAAGTGGTCTATGTCGGCTACTACCCTGGCTACACGAGCAGTTACATTTACTACGGCGTGCCGGTCTACGGTACGGGCTGGTATTACCGTCCCTATTGGAGTCCCTACCACTACTATCCCAGGTACAGCACATGGGGTTTCAGCGTCCGATACAACCCCTGGTATGGCTGGAGCTTTGGCCTCAGCTACTCCACCGGACGATTTACCTTCTCTATCGGCTACGGTGCCGGGTACCGCGGTGGCTGGTGGGGTGCCGGTGGTTATCGGGGATACCACCGCGGCTATCATCGGGGCTGGCATCACGGCTATCGAGCCGGTACCCGCGCCGGCTACAACGCGGGCTACCGTGCCGCCAAACACGACACGGCGCGCAACATGTACCAGCGCAGCGGGAACGCCAATCGGGTGGCCCACACCAGCTCCCGAGGAAGGACGGCTGCAACAACTGGAGCCATGGCAACTCGCACACCGCAGACCGCCGCCAATCGGGCCAACAACGTCTATGCCGACAAGAACGGCAATGTCCATCGCCGCCAACAGGACGGGAGTTGGCAACAGCACACGAATGGCAGCTGGAAGAACAGCGACGGTGCGGGGGCTGCCGCCACCAAACCGGCAACCCGGCCGCAGCCGGAGGCCAAACCCCAGCAGCGACCGAGCTCGGGTTCCTACCAGGGCAGCGGCAGCATGAATCGCGACTACAGCGCCCGCCAGCGCGGCAACCAGCGCGCCTACAGTGCGCCGCGGGGGGGTGGTGCTAGGAGAGGTGGCGGAGGTCGGCGCAGATAGTTGGCGACCCGGGACCCTAGCGCTTGAACCGCGCTCCGTGCTCCTCCACCGAGAGGATCCAGCCGGCGATCTTTCCTGGTTGGATCCGCTTGGCCTCGTCCCAGAAACGGCGATTGCGCAGATTGCGGCTGGACGTGTCGTCCTCGGAGATGGCAAAGGTCTCGTCGTGAATCGCCTGAAAGCGATCGATCCAGCGTTTGCAGTTCTCCGGTCGGAGATCGACCCAGCCGTTGTGCGCCCAGACCTCGAGCTGCTCGGGTGTGACCCGTACCTGGTCGGCGTTGGCGGGCACGATGACCTCGGGTCCGCGCAGGATCTCACCGCTGGCCAGCAGAATGGGGATGCCGATGGCGACCACCTCGTTGGCCAGGCGCGGCTGCTCCAGAACTAGCTTGTTGAGGGTCTCGGCGACCTGCTCTGGAGTCGACTCACGCACGGCGGTCATGGTGCCGAAAGCCTCGCGAAGCAGGTGGGCTTCGAAGAGGAGCTTGGAATTTCGCGGCGGGCCCAGCATCTCGAAGGCGACACTCTTGGTGTCGCCCTGTTGCTCGAATTCCATCATGCGCTCGAGCGCCCAGTGACGCATGAGACCGGCGCGATAGGTCGGCCCGAGGACGGCATTGTCGAGAGCGTTGATGATGTCGTGACCGGTGTTGCCCCCCTCGATCTCGAAGATCAGGTACTGAGCGATCTCCTCCGGCGTCACGAACTCCATCTGCCGTGCAGTGGTGAGCAGGGCAAACTCCTCGAGGCTGAAGATGCCGTTCTCCCCGGTATCGATGTAGGCGGTCTTGAGAGTTTCATCGGTGACGGTGGCCGCATCGGGGTCGACGGTAGAGAAAGTCTCCCCGAGAGCCTGTGGTTCGGCCTCGACCATGTAGACCGGCTGGCGCTTGCGGTAGATGGGACCGTGGTCGATCTTCTTCCAGGCGATGGCAGCGGCAGGCTTGATCTCTTTGGTGATCGGGGCCCCAGGTGTGCGGGCCATGAGAAAGAGCAGCATCGAGTGAGCGCCGGCCACGGCACTCTTGGAGAGCAAGACACGGCTCGGCTTCTCCTCGGAGTGGGTGTAGGGAACGTTGAGACCCATCCCGCCCGTCCCGCTGGTTCCCACCTTCATATAAGAGCGAGTACCGGCATCACTCATTCCCCGGTAGAGCACCTGGATGTGGCGGATGAGACGTGGAATGTAGAGTGCCTCTAAGAGGTTGGTTACCGTCTCATCATCGAGGCTCGAGTCGACCAGCTCATCCCACACTCTTTCGGAGGCGGTGTAGACGTCGCGGTAGGCGATACCCGTAGCAGTGTTGACACAATCGATGACGATGTGGGGGCGACCTTCAGTCAGCAGCTGGTACAGACGAAAGCTAGGCAGGTCCTTGTCCCGCAGCTGCATGAGCTGGGCCCAGACCTGGACCCGGCGCTCGGCATCCTTGGTCAAGCCGAAGATATCGCCGCTGGAGGTGGTGAGCTTGGAGGTACCGGCGTAGGGTGTGAGCTGCTGTAGTGCCTCATCCGATTCGTCCTGACGCAGGCTATGAAGCTGGATCTCACGAGGCTTGCGCTCCAGCAGCTCACGACAGACCGCCATGCCTACCAGACCGTAGCCGCCCAAAACGAGAATCTTTCTACCCTCGATATTCACTTTTCTCACCTCCTCGCAGGGCAAGCCTCGTCGGTTCTCGGCGAGCTTCGCCGTGCGATCTTCTGTAGTGTGAACAGCGCGTTCCTGACTTGCGGGACCGCGGAGTGGCGTGTCCCGATCAGGGGCACCAGCAACAGCTTATCTCAAAATTGATGCCGTTGGGGGTGGCACAGACTCCTAGCCTCTGGTGGCATTGATCGCCGCTTCGAGATCGCTGAATTCCTGCTTGAGCGCCCCCGGCAAACGGTCACCGAACTGGGCGAAATGATCGTGCAGCAGGGTCACCTCGCGGTGCCAGTCTTCCATGTCGACCTTGAGTAACTCATCGAGGTCGGCTGGTGGCAAATCGAGACCAGATAGATCGAGACCACCCGGTACGGGGTGATAACCGATGGGGCTCTGGACCGTTTCCGCCGCCTCATTGCAGCGATCGAAGATCCACTTCAGTACGCGGCTGTTGTCACCAAAGCCGGGCCAGAGGAAGGAGCCTTCGGGGCTCTTGCGGAACCAGTTGACAAAGAAGATCCGTGGCATGGTGCCCCACTCGCCCCGACCTCTGGTGCCGCCCTTCTCTCCCATCTCGAGCCAGTGAGCGAAGTAGTCACCCATGTGGTAACCGCAAAACGGCAGCATCGCCATGGGGTCGCGGCGCACCACACCGACCCGGCCAGCTGCCGCCGCGGTCTTCTCCGAGGCCATGATGGAGCCCAGAAAAGTCCCATGCTGCCACCCAAAAGCCTCGGTCACCAGGGGCACTGTGCTGGCGCGACGACCGCCAAAGAGAATGGCGCTGATGGGAACCCCCGCCGGATCCTCCCACTCCGGAGCGATCACTGGACACTGGTGTGCGGGCGCCGTGAAACGTGCATTGGGATGGGCTGATGGACGGTCGGCACCGGGGGCCCAGCGCCGGCTGAGCCAGTCCACCAGGTAGTCCGGTTCTTCCTCCAGCATGTCCTCCCAGTAGACATCGCCGTCTCGGGTCAGGGCACAGTTGGTGAAGATGCAGTTCTCCCTGAGAGTCAGCATGGCATTGGGGTTGGACCGCATGCTGGTGCCCGGGGCGACGCCGAAGAAGCCGGCCTCGGGATTGATGGCGTACAGCCGGCCATCGGGTCCGAACTTCATCCAGGCGATATCGTCACCAATGGTCTCGGCTTTCCAGCCCGGCAGTGAGGGGGTCATCATCGCCAGATTGGTCTTGCCGCAGGCCGATGGAAATGCGGCAGCAATGAACTTGCTCTCACCTTCCGGGTTGGTGAGCTTCAAGATCAGCATGTGCTCGGCAAGCCAGCCTTCGTCGCGCGCCTGAACCGAAGCGATCCGCAGCGCATGGCACTTCTTGCCCAGTAGGGCATTGCCACCGTAGCCCGAGCCGAATGACCAGATCTCGCGAGTCTCGGGGAAATGGCAAATGTACTTGTTGTCGGCATTGCAGGGCCATCGCAGATCGCCTTTCTTCGGCGAGTCGAGCGGGTAACCGACCGAGTGGATGCCGCGGACAAAGTCTTCGCTGTCCCCCAGCACTTTCAACACCTCGGTCCCCACCCGGGCCATGATGTGCATGCTGCAGACGACGTAGGGAGAATCGGTAATCTCGAAGCCGATCTTGGCGATGGGGCTGCCGACGGGACCCATGGAATAGGGAATGACGAACATGATCCGCCCCTGCATGCAGCCTTCGTAGAGACTGCGCAAGTGGGCCTTCATCTCGGCGGGGTCGGCCCAATTGTTGGTGGGACCGGCGTCGTCGTGGTGTTGCGAACAGATGAAGGTTCGATCCTCGACCCTGGCGACATCGGCCGGCGCGGAGCGCACATACAGGCTGTTGGGGCGGTGCACGGGGTCGAGCCAACGGGCGGTACCCGTTTCGGTCATGAACTGGGCGAGCTTCTCGTACTCTCCCTCGGAGCCGTCGCACCAGTGGATCGAGTCGGGGTTGCACAGGTCGGCGACCTCGTCGACCCAGGCCAGCAGTTTGGTGTTCTCTGTCGGAGCCTCTGTAGTCTGGGTTGCAATTGCCATGGGTTGAGTCTCCCTCACTGCGAGATTTAAGGACGACCCTGGTAGGGATGCCGGGTCCTCGGAAGACCCGAATATATCAAGTGTCGCCGGCGCGTCGGTCAGCGGTGATGGGCGGTGGCGAGCTGGTGGTCAGCGGCTGCGGGCGGTGCAGGTAGTACCCCTGCACATAGTCCACGCCGATGCGTGTCAAGGCCTCGAATGTCGCCTCGTCCTCCACCGATTCGGCGATGGTGCGCAGACCCATGACCTCACCGATGTCACGGATCGAGGAGACCAGAGCCGCCTGAATCGGGTCCTGGACCATTTCGCGCACGAAGGCGCCGTCGATCTTGAGGAAGTCCAGGGGCAGACTCTTGAGATAGCTGAACGAGCTCAGACCCTGGCCGAAGTCGTCGAGCACGAACAGACAGCCCATTTCCTTGAGCACCGAGATAAAGCGTATCGCCCGGCTCAGATTCGAGATGGCCGAAGTCTCGGTGATCTCGAAGAGAATGCGATTCGGTGCGACACCAGTCTGCTCGATTCTGTCGATGATGTAGTCCAGAAACCCATCCGCACCCAGGCTCACGCCGGAGATGTTGATGGCGAAGCGCCCCTCGGTGACATGACTGAGCTGCTTGCCGTTGGTCATGAGCTTGAGAGCCGACTGCACGACCCATCGATCGATGGATGCAATCAGCCCATAACGTTCTGCGGCCGGGATGAAGGCGCCGGGTGTCACCACGTTCCCCTCTTCGTCGATGAGGCGAATGAAGAGCTCGCTCAGGGGTGGTTCCGGCAGATCGTCGCGGATGGGTCGAATACTCTGATGCCAGAGACAGAAGCGATCCTCGTCGAAGGCTCGTTGGATGCGAGAGATCCACTGCATCTCACCGTAGCGCTCGGCGATGGCGGTGTCACCCGGCTCGAAGATGTGAATCCGTCCCCCGCCTGTCTCCTTGGCGACGTGGCAGGCTGCATCGGCAGCTCCCAGGAGGGTCTCGGGTCCCGAAATCTCCTTGGTCAGAGGTGCCAGACCGGCGCTAACCCTGGTTGCGAAAGTACGACCGTCCCAGTGAAAACGGAACTTGTGGATCGAGTCACAGATCTCCTGGGCGCGATGCTCGGCCTCGTCGGCGGGGCAATCGCGAAAGAAGACGGCGAACTCGTCACCGCCCAGACGGGCGAGAAGATCATGCTGGCGAACCTGATGCTGGAGGAGGTTGGCGATCTGACGGATGAGCTGGTCCCCCGCTGTGTGACCACAGGTGTCGTTTACGAGCTTGAAGGCATCCAGGTCGAACTGACATAGAGCATGACGAAACTGCTTCCGGTCCTCGACCAGAAAGACATCCTGCAGGAGCAGCTCGAACTCGCGCCGGTTGACCAGGCCGGTCAGCGGATCGTGGCTTGCCAGGTGCTGCATCTCCTCTTCCACCCGGCGCATCTGAGTGAGGTCTCTGAAAACCAAGATGGCGCCGGTCAAGCGACCGTGGCGATCCCTGATGGGCGCCGCCGAATCGTGTATCGGCAAGCGTCCCTGATCGCGGCGAACCAGCATCCGATGCCCGAGAAAGACCACCTCACGCTGCTCGTCCAGACAATGCTGAATCGGGTCGAGCACCCGCTTATCGGTCTCCTCGTCGACGACTCTGTAGACCTCATGCGAGGACCTGCCATAGGCGTCCGCCAGTGTCCAGCCGGTCAGTCTCTGGGCTACCGGGTTCAGGTAGTCGATGGCGCCGCGGGCGTCGGACCGGATGACTCCGTCGGCGATCGAGGAGAGAGTGACAAACGCCCTGTCCTTCTCTTGGAATAGGGCGTTCTCTGTGATCTTGCGCTCGGTGATGTCCTGGGCGATACCGATGATCCGTTCGACCCGGCCCCTGTCGTTGCGCACGGCAATACCGCTCTCCGATAGCCAGCGGATCTCACCCCGTGGTGTAATGCACCGGATCTCGACAGCCAGGTCATCATCGCTCTCGAGCAGCCTTTTGATCGCCCGCCGGTGACGATCCCGGTCTGCCGGGTGGAGCAGGGCGAGGAAGTCCTCGCCGCTGCGTACTGCATCGTCCACATCGACACCGAAAAGACTGTCGGCAAAAGACGAAACGTCGAGCTGATCGGTGTCGGGATGCCACTCCCAGGTGATCCAACGAGCGGCGCGTTGGGCGAGCTCGAATCGCTCCTGCTTCTCCTCGAGCTCCCCCCGGACACGGTGCTGGTCGGTGACATCGATGGCGGTAATCAGTGCCGTCGGCTGCCAGTCCATTCCGATGTAGGCAGAGGAGTATCGGACCCAGCATTTGTCGCCATCCTTGCGCCCGAGCACGAGCTCCCCTTCGGGGGTTTCGTCGGTACCGGGCTCGGTCGGTACGAGAAGCTCATCGAAGGACATCTCCAGCAGCTCAGAGGCGCTGAAGCCGGTCAGATCCACGGCTGCCCGATTGACGAAGAGAATCTTCTCGCGGCAGACAAAGATGGCGGTGGGACTGGTTTCCGCTAGGATTCGTATCCAGTGTTCGGCTTGAGTGAGCGGACCTGATGCAGGAGGAGATCGTTTCATACCGCGAGGGCTCTGCAGGCATTATAGCCGTCGCTCAGAAGCTGTCGGTGGCGTGCTCTGAGCTCCGATTCGGGCCACCGGTGACCCACGTCTACAACCCCTTGATCTACGCCTGGGATGCGCATGCCGAGTACCTCGAGCGCTACGGTGGTGGGAGGGACAAGAGGGTCGTCCTGTTGGGGATGAATCCCGGCCCGTGGGGTATGGCCCAGACGGGGGTGCCCTTCGGTGAGGTGCCAGCGGTCCGCGACTGGTTGGGAATCCGCGCTCAGGCAAAACGACCCCCTGAGGAGCATTCGAAGCGGCCGGTGCAGGGTCTTGCCTGTCGCCGCAGCGAAGTGAGCGGCCGCCGGCTCTGGGGTTGGGCCCAGAGTCACTTTGGCACACCAGAGAGGTTCTTCAAGCGCTTCTTCGTCGCCAACTACTGTCCACTGATGTTTATGGAAGCCAGTGGTCGCAACCGCACGCCCGATCGGCTGGCCGCCGCCGAGCGGGCACCGTTACTGGAGGTTTGTGACCGCGCCTTACGAGAGACAGTGGAAGTGATGCGTCCGAAGTATGTAGTCGGTATTGGCCGGTTCGCCGAGAGCCGAGCGCACTCAGCCTTGCAGGGGCTGGCGGTGCCGGTCGGTCGTATCCTTCACCCCAGCCCTGCCAGTCCGGCCGCCAACCGAGATTGGCAGGGTCGGGTGGTGGAACAGTTGACGAGCCTGGGCATCGACGTGTGAGGTAACATCTCCATCAGCTCGACAATCGATCTTCTCCCGCAGCCTCTCTGACCGGAGGATTCTTCGCATGACTCCCGCACATCGCCAGGTTCGAGAGCACTCTCGCATCCGCTCCATGGCCGAGTTCGAGCGGCTCTATCGAGATTCGTTGGAGAGTACCGACGAGTTCTGGCGTCGGCAAGCCGAGATCCTGACCTGGTTCCATCCGCCGCAGAACATCCTCGACGTCGATATGGAGGAGGCTGACTTCTCGTGGTTTGGCGGCGGGATGCTCAACGCCTGTTTCAACTGTGTCGATCGGCACCTGAGCACCGCCGGCGACAAGACGGCCATCATCTGGGCGGCAGACGAACCGGGGGAGTACCACCACATCTCCTACCGGAAGCTCAAACATCAGGTGGCGCGTCTCGCCAACGTGCTGCTGGCGCACGGGGTGCGAAGCGGTGACCGGGTCGCCCTCTATTTGCCGATGATCCCAGAGCTGGCCTATGCGATGCTGGCCTGCGCCCGGATTGGAGCGGTCCACTCGGTCATCTTCGCCGGCTTCTCGACAGATGCTCTCCGGGACCGAATTCTGGATGCCGGCTGTAAGGTGGTGATCACCGCCAACGAAGGCCTGCGGGGCGGTCGGCCCATCAGTCTCAAGTCCACCGTCGATCAGGCTATTGCTGGGCTCGGCACGGTGGAGACCGTGTTGGTGACCCGACGCACCGAGACGGACGTTAATATGGCAGCGGGGCGTGATTTCTGGTTGGCCGAGGAGATGGACCGGGAGCGATCCACCTGCCCGAACGAGTGGATGCACGCAGAGTCACCCCTGTTCATCCTTTATCCTTCGGGCTTTGTGGGCCGGCCCAAGGGGGTGCTCCATACCACCGCGGGCTATCTGCTCTATACGGCGCTGACTCACCAGTACGTTTTCGACTATCGGCCGGAGGAGGTCTATTTCTGCGCCGCCGATATCGGCTGGATCACCGGGCACAGCTACATCGTCTATGGCCCGCTGATCAACGGGGCCACCACGGTCATGTTCGAGTCGACACCGACCTATCCCGACGCCGGCCGCTATTGGCAGATCGTTGACGATCTGGGAGTGTCCGTCTTCTACACTGCCCCGACCGCGATTCGCGCTCTCGCCCGGTCCGGCGACGAGTGGGTAAGAAAGTACAGCCGCGACAGCTTGCGGACCCTGGGCACCGTCGGAGAACCCATCACCCCCGAGAACTGGCAGTGGTACCACGATGTGGTGGGAGAGGGTCGGTGCAGCGTGGTGGACACCTGGCTACAGATGGAGTCCGGTGGCATCCTGATCTCCCCACTGACCGGTCTGACACCCTGCAAGCCGGGCTCGGCCACCCTGCCCTTTCTCGGTATCGAGCCGGTGATCGTGGATGATGAGGGCAACGAGATGCAGGGCAGTGGCGTGCAGGGGAATCTCTGCATCAAGCGCCCCTGGCCGGGGCAGGCCAGAACCATCTGGGGCGATCACTCGCGGTATCGGCGCACCTATTTTTCTCGTTTTCCAGGCCTCTATTTCACCGGTGACGGCTGCCGGCGGGACGAGGATGGCTACTACTGGATCACGGGTAGGGTCGATGACGTGCTCAATGTCGCGGGGAATCGGCTCGGCACCGCCGAGATCGAGAGCGCGCTGATGGCCCACGACGCCGTCTCCGAGGCCGCTGTGGTGGGTTTCCCGCACGAGCTCAAGGGCACGGGTGTGTGTGCCTTTGTCAAGGTGAATAGTGATTACGGCGACATCGATTGCGAGGAACTGGCGGGGGCGCTGAAGGAACAGGTGCGACATGTCATCGGCCCGATCGCGGCGCCCGACCGCATCCAGATCTGCCAGCAACTACCCAAGACGCGCTCGGGGCAGGTTCTGCGCCGCATTCTGCGCCAAATCGCTGGCGGCGACTATGAGAATCTGGGCGATGTCTCCGGCCTGGCGGATCCTTCGGTGGTGGAAACGCTGGTCTCGGAAGTGCAACGCACAGGAACCGTCGATGTGGCTGCAGACTGAGGAATCCGAGTGTCCACGCTGACTCTGATTGTCCTCCTTTCCATTCTGCTGCGCATCATCGCGCTGGTCTGGTCGGTGGCGCTGGTGATCCGCCATCGGGATTGGCGGATGGGGACCTTGTCCCTCATGCTGGTCTTTGGGGTGTTGCGTCAGGCGCCGACCGCGATCACTGTGCTGACGTCGGGGCCGCAACACCCCGATCCGACGCACGGGCTGATGGGGGAGATACCCGCGTTGCTGGTGAGCGTCGTGGCGCTCTACTTCGTTTATCTGATCGATTCCATCATCACGTCGCAGAAACGAGAAAACCTCAGACTCCGCGAGGCCGAGGAAAGACTTCGACACAACGAGGCGCGCCTGCGCGTCATGCTGGAACAGCTTCCAGCGGTGGTATGGACAACGGATCTCGATCTGGTTTTCACCTCCAGCCTGGGAGCCGGTCTCAAGAGCCTCGGTCTCGAACCTGATCAGGTGGTCGGGAAGACCCTTTACGAGTATTTCGGCACCAAGGACCGGGACTTCCCTGCCCTCAAGGCTCATCTTCAGGCCCTGGAGGGCGAGCTGACGGCGCTCGAGCAGAACTGGGGGGGCCAGAGCTTCCATGTCATGGTCGAGCCCCTGCGTGGTAGTGACGACTCGGTGATCGGGACTCTGGGCGTCGGCCTCGACGTCACCGAGCTCGCAGCCTCCGAGCGAGCGTTGCGAATGAGCGAGGAGCGGTACCGGGACTTTCTGGCTCAGACCTCGGAAGGGATCTGGCGACTGGAGCTGGCCAAGACCCTGTCGGTGGAGCTGCCCGAAGAAGAGCAGATCGAGCATTTCTACCGCTACGGCTCGTTGGCCGAGTGCAGCGACGCCTTTGCCCGCATGTACGGTCTCGCCGCTGCCAGTGTGCTGGTAGGTGCGCGACTGGATGAGATCCTGCCGCGATCGGACCCACGCAACCGGGATCATCTGCGCGCTTTTGTTCGTCGTGCCTACTCTCTGGCGGATGCCGAGTCGACCGAGACGGATGACAAGGGTCGCATCCGTCACTTTGTCAACACCCTGACCGGCATCGTCGAGAAGGGTCAGGTGCTGCGCCTCTGGGGCACCAAGCGTGATGTCACCAAGCACGAAGAGGCGGAACGGGCCCTGCGGGCGTCGGAAGAGCGCTACCGCGAGCTTTTCGAAGCCTCCCAGGACACGATCTTCATCTCCACCCCCGAGGGTCGCATCATCGACATCAACCCGGTCGGTCTCGAGCTCTTGGGTTTCGAACGCAAAGAGGATCTGCTGCACATCGATATCGCCAGGGACCTTTACCAGGATCCAGAGGATCGGCATCGGATCCTGCAGGTACTGACCGATCAGGGCTACTGTCGAGACTTCGAGTTGCGGCTCAAGCGCAAGGACGGCAAGCTCTTGCGGGTGCTGGAGACCACCACCGCAGTCAAAGACACCGCGGGCAGGATCATCGCGTTGCGCGGGATGTTGCGCGATGTCACCCAGCAGCGCCAGCTCGAAGAGCAGTTGCTCAGGGCGCAACGGATGGAGGCAGTGGGCAGGCTGGCCGGTGGTGTGGCCCATGACTTCAACAACCTGCTGACGGTGATCAACGGTCGCAGCGATCTTTTGCGCAGCCTGCTCGAGCCCGACAGTCCTCTGGAGCCCGAGATCGACGAGATCAAGAAGGCCGGCAAACGAGCCGCCTCCTTGACCCGGCAGTTGCTGATCCTGAGTCGGCGGCAGGTGAGCTCGCCGCAGGCGGTCAACCTGAATCAGATCATTACCAACGTCGAGAATCTGCTGCGCCGATCGATCGGCGAGCTCATCGAGCTGGTGACCAAGCTGAGTCCCGACCTGGCAAACGTCATCTCGGATGCCAGCCAGGTCGAGCAGGTGCTGCTGAATCTGGCCCTCAACGCCAGGGACGCCATGCCCCGTGGCGGCACGCTGACATTCGAGACGGAAAACGTCACCGTGACCCGGGGCTCGTCACTCAGCTCCCTGGGTTTACAGGTCGGGCCGCATGTGGTGCTGAGGGTCGAAGACACCGGTGTCGGGATCGATCCGGCGATTCGAGGCCAGATCTTCGAGCCTTTTGTCACCACCAAGGCGCCGGCGGAGGGCACCGGTTTGGGTCTGTCCACCGTCTACGGCATCGTGCAGCAGAGCAACGGTCAGATCCGTGTCGACAGCGAGCCGGGACGGGGAGCCTGTTTCGAGATCTTTCTGCCGGCGGTCAAGGAGGCGGTGGTGGAAACCCCCGACAGCGAGCCCGAGACCGAGAGCCCACGCGGAACCGAGACTATTCTGCTAGTCGAGGACGAGGCCGCGGTGCGCAGTCTGCTGCGCAGGTTTCTCGATTCCCAGGGCTATCGGGTTGTGGAGGCCGCTGATGGGGAGATGGCCCTGGCGGAAGCCGAGAGCCGCGAGGGTGAGGTCGATCTGCTCCTCACCGATCTGGTGATGCCCGGCATGGGTGGATTCGAGCTCGCCCGGCGGATGGAGAAGCGCTGGCCGGCGCTCAAGATCCTCTACATGTCCGGCTATAGCGAGGACGCGGTGGGCATGATCGACAACGAGCCCCTGATGAGCTCGACCAACTTCCTGCAGAAGCCCTTTTCCACCGATCTGCTGGCCCGCCGGATCCGCAGTGTCTTCGATCCCAATCAATGCAGGTAGATCCGCGGCACGCGGTGGATGATAGTGGAGACGATCTCGTAGTTGATGGTGTCGAGCGTCGTGGCCATCTCGTCGGCGGTCAGCTCGGCGTCACCCTGGCGGCCGATAATGACCACTTCGTCGCCCACCTCCACTCTGGGCACCTCCCCGACGTCCAACAGGGTCAAATCCATGCAGATCCGGCCGACGATCGGCACCCGGTGGCCACCCACCAACATGTGACCCCGCGAGGACAGCAGGCGGTTCAGGCCGTCGGCGTAGCCGGCGGCGACGGTGGCGATGGTGGTGGGTCTTGGTGTCCTGTAGGTTATGCCGTAGCTGACGCCAAAGCCCGCCGGAACCTCTTTGAGCTGAATGATGCGAGTCTTCCACTGCAGGACCGGCCGTAGATCCACCTTGTCTTTCTCCACCTCGGCTGAAGGGTACAGACCATAGGTGGCAATGCCCGGTCGCACCATGTCGAGGTGGGAGTCGGGCATGTCGATCAGGGCGGCGCTGTTGGCGGCGTGATTGAGGGGAAACTCCAGGCCGCGTTGGTGCAGTCCGTTGATGAGCTCCGTAAATCGTTGTAGCTGGCGGTTGGCGTAGACTTTGTCAGCGTGATCCGCAGACGCGAAGTGGGTGAAGAGACCCTCGACCTCGAGCCCGGGCAGGCTCGTGATTGCCTCCACCTCGCTGACACGCCGCTCCGCAGGTGTTGGCGGTGAAGCACCTTCTGCAGATCCTCTCACCAGCAGGCCCAGTCTCCCCATGCCGGTGTCGACCTTGATGTGCGTGCGGATCTTCTTGCCTGTTGCCGCGACCCGCTCCGACAGGGTGGCGGCAGTGGCGGGTGAAAAGACCGTCTGGGCGAGATCGTGGTCCAGCAGCACCTCGGCCTTGTCGGGCGACGTCGGGCCGAAGATCAGAATCGGCACCTCGAGCCCGGCCTCGCGCAGCTCGACCGCTTCTTCGATCCGCGCTACACCAAGCCAGTCAGCCCCCTTCGCGAGTGCGACCCGGGCTACCGGCACCGCCCCGTGCCCGTAACCGTCGGCCTTGACCACGGCCATCAGGCGAGCACCGGGTCGGGTGATCCCTTTCAGCGCACCGATATTGTGCCCGTAGGCGGCCAGATCGACCTCGGCCCAGATGAGGGGCTCGTTCACTGCGTCACCTCGTTGCACTGCTTATCACGGTTGGGCAGTGGTCGTCATGCCACCACGTGCCGGTGAGCCCAAGAAAAATCGGCTCCCCCGGGGATGACCCCGAGGGAGCCGGAAATAGCGAGGACAATGTCTTGCTCGCGCTAGAAATCGAGTCCTACCGCCAGCTGCAGCCGGCGCGGGTTGAAGTAGTCTCTCGGGTCCGCAAAGCCGGCGCTGTTCACTTTAGGCTGAATGTTGTACCCGGTCTGGTTGTCGAAGACGTTAAACATATCGGCCCGCAGCCTGACGTTGAAGCGGTCACCGAAGGGGAAGTTCTGAGTGTAGTTCAGATCCATCTGGAAATGGCTGTCGGTCCGATTGATTCCGGCCGGCTCCGCAAACCGGATGGTGTCGCTGGAGGAGCCGGTGAGATGGCGATAGACCTCTACATTCCAGGCCTCCCAGGGTTGGCCGTCCTGATAGACCATGTACGCCCCGGCGCTGCCGTTCCAGGCGAAGTTATAGTAACCGAAGGCTTTGAACTGGTACCGCCGGTCCCCCCGGAGATAACCGTACTTCCTGTCCCAGAGTTGACGACCGGCGCCGTCGGCGATGTTGGACGAGCCGATAAAGATGGCATTGTCGTTCTCGGTCGTAGAGTTGTCCTGATCGAAGTTGCCGTAGTACTGGCTCCAGACGTACGAGCCCATCGCGTACCACTTGGAGGTGCGGTACTCGGTCTCCAGCGCCACCTCGTAGTAGTCGGTAAAGGCGTCGTCGAGCTGGGCGATGACATACGAGGAGCCGCCGATCTCGGCGCGGATCTCGTCCAGGTTCGGCACATAGAGCTCTTGCGGGATGCCCGGAGGCGGCTCAAAGGCCAATCTGGCTGTATTGTTGGTGTCCTCCCAGAAGTTGCGACCTTTGCGATAGCGAAAGTGGCTGCGGGCGAGCCAGCGGCTCGAAACCTGTCGGTCGTAGCCGACGATGAACTCGTCGATGTAGCGTGGGTCGATCCCGTCCTGGAAGACTTTGCCCGAGGAGGCACGCACCGGATCGATCGCCAAAAAGTTGCCGTTGATGTCGAACTGGGCCTCGATCTCCCGCAGCAAGTTGCGATCCCAGGAGGCGGCCCGTGGCAGCGAGCTGGCGGCCGGGTTGTACCGGGCGTAGCTGGCGTAGGCCTTCTGTCGGCCGTCCCAACTCCAGGTGGCAGCCAGACGCGGCTGGATCATCTCATCGAAGCCGATGTCGTACATCTCGTACTTGTTGCCCGGCGCCACCTCGAAGCCGGAGACACCCTGGCCGGTCTCGCGCAGGCCCGCGCCAAAGTAGGTGTCGTTTGCAAACACGAAGCCGGCGTTGAAGGTCCAGTCCTTCCAGGTAAAGGTATCGTTGATCTCGATGCTCTGCGAGTCGAGCGAGGAATTTACACCCGGCACGGGCTGGCCGCCAAAGGACTGTTGCCAAAAACGGGCCGTGTAGTAGACCGGAGTGCCGTCGGCAAGCGAGTCACGCCCACCCGTGGGCTGGATCCAGCCCCAACCGTTCGAGGATCGAAACAGGTCTTCCTCGACCGAGTACATCTGGTAGCCAACGTGGAGCTGATGGTTGGTCAAGAAGTAGTCGTAGCCGATCGAGAACTCCTCACGGAAGAAGTCCTGCGTGTTGAAGGTCGTGGCGACACCGACGGAACCGCCACCTCGCGGGATCCCGTTCTCGATGTAGCCGTAGCGATTGATGATCGGGATGGCCCACTGGTTGAACGAGGGATTGTCATCGAGCAGCACGGGCACGTC
>Ga0255055_10000105_pt1 | contig 61170 bp, 58 predicted proteins | sample JV7_2_27_MG_FD_188633 | JGI IMG/M metagenome (GOLD analysis project Ga0255055, IMG submission 188633) | Seawater microbial communities from Jervis Inlet, British Columbia, Canada - JV7_2_27 | ecosystem: Environmental > Aquatic > Marine > Inlet | place: Canada: British Columbia | collected... | reverse complement strand
AGCTGAAGAACGGGGTACACTGGGGCTCCGCCCCACTGCACCCCGTTCTGATTGAGAAAGAGAAAGGCCCGGAAAGCCCGGGCTTCGCGGCATAATGCAGGTGTCTACGGAATCGGGGCAGAGCTACTCAGCCGCCTGACGGCGGGTGAACCACGGCGAGTCGAGGGTCACGAGAGATTCAGTCACGGGCTGTGTCCTCCGCGAAGCCACGTCGAGTATCCCAAGCCCGCGAGACGCTGAATCGCGCCACGTGGGACCAGAGTCTTCGAGGAGAGCAGAGCATCCGACGGACGCCACAAGGGCGCTCCCCGCCAAGATGCGGGCTCTCTATGGACTTCGCGGACGCCCCGAGAAGGGGCGCTGCCCGCTATCCGGCAACCTAGGCCCGGAATGCCTGCGCTACAGCTTCTGCTTGCGGACGGTGACTCACCGCTACCCGCTCAACCTCAATAACTGTGTCTAAATTTTAAGCACACGCGCCGCGACCTGTCAAGCCCCGTGCGCCTCCGCCCCGCTGCGATCCCCGCCAAGCCGCAGGCGAGGAGGACGGCGGTGGAGGGCTCGGGGATGGGGACGAAGCCCGCTCAGCCCCCACCCGCTTTTCCTTTGGAGCCGGAGAAAGAGCTATTGGCCCGAGTGCACTAACCTAATCGTCGGCTCGGCTCAGGCTCGGCTCACGCTCAATCTTCTCTCGATACTCGCTGCGTAGGGCATCAACGCGGCGGTACTCACCAGTCGAATTCCGGTAGTGCCAGTAGTACCATCCGTTTCCTGGCTTCCCAAGGGCGGCCATGTACGCCTTGCTTGGGTTTCCATAGCCTTCCCCATTCACTTCCAACTGTCCGTTGCTCTCTACCCGACCCCAAGTCGTCTCGCCCTTCGACGTGAGTTTCCATTGGTCCCCCTCCCGAACGATGCCTTCAGCAAGGAGGTCGGTGATACTCACCCTTTTCCCATGGGCACGAACTTTCTCTTGGCTACCAGTCCCACTCGCTATCACGTTGTCCTGAACTGCATCGTCCGTATGGATAGCCTCTGCCTCCAAATCAACCGGAATCCTCCCAGACTCGTCAGAAATCGAGCCGAGGAATTCCTCAATATGTTTCTTCATAATTTTGACGCCCTCGGGAACGCCAACCCTCTCCTCCTTAAACTCTCGACGGATCGCGGCAGTCAGAGTGTCGAACGGCTCAGAAAGCAAGCTGTCTAGGGCGAGTTTGATCTTGGCGTTGATCATGTGTTGCTCGTACGCCTGCTGAATCTCTTCGTTCTCCAGGCACTCGCGTGACAGAAGAGTGACGAGGTGTTTGGTAAACTCTTCCGTCGTGAAGCCGCTGTCGGTGTCTACTGTCTTGACATCGAGAACCAGAAACTTTTGGTCCTCGAACGACGTACCACCGCGTGAATTGTAGAGCACATACCGGTTGCCATCCGACAGAACGCCCCACTGAACTCCCATGGCACCCAGGTAAGTGGTGAGCTGCTTAACATGATTCTTGTGGCCGAGGTTACTCCCGAGTTTTTTCGCTTCCAGAAGCAATATCGGTCTGTCGGATTTTCTCTTGGAACTGTAGAAAGCGTAGTCCACCGGCTCATTGAAGTTCGGGATACGGACCTCGCTCTTGATTGAGTCAAAGTCAGAGAAATCCCAACCAAGAGCGCGAAAAAGCGGATTAATAAGACCCTGCCGAGTGTCCGTCTCACTGAGATCGTTGTTGCCCGCCTCGATCTCGATAATCCGCTCTTTCAGTTTCTTGAGAATCTCGGCCAGTTGCGTGTGAGCCACTTTCCCCTCCTTTGTCGCTGGGGGGCCGATCGCCACCCCCTCCCGGTTAACCGGGGGGTGCGAGACGCACTGTAGCCCCGCGACAAGGTGACCGCCCATCCTGCACCTGGCCGCTATCGGGAGCGGAGAGCTACGCGGCAGGAAGCGCGAAACGCCCCAACCGCGAGTGGGCCGAAGCGTTTCGGTGTGCCCGTGCGCGTTGTCTTCTAGTGGAGTGAACGGCGTCGCGCTGCTGCTGCGAGTCCTGCTAGGCCGGAGGCAAGAAAGATGCCCGAGACGACAACGCCCCGACCGGAGCCGGGGCGTTCTAGAACCTACGAGACCTGGGGGTGCCGCCCCTCGCGGGCGGCACCCCAGCCACCATCGCGCTTCTCGACGATGGCCTAGGTCATCTCATCACTTCTTCCCAGGCTTCTTAGGCTTCCCAGGGCAGGGGCCGAGCGTGTCGTCGTGCCTCAGATGCGCGCGCAACGCTCTCCCACCGACCGAGATGGTCTTCTTCCCCTTGTGACACAGCGTGACCTTCCCCGTGGGAGGCAACGTCGTCGTCGAGGCGGTCGTCGTCGTCGTGGTGGTGGTCGTCGTGGTGGTGGTGGTCGTATCACCGAAGAAGTGCAGGTTCAGAATTGAGAACAGCGGGAGTTCCGGGAACGCGCCCACGAGGCTCGTGTAGACCTTGCTCACCGTGACGAGCTGGAGAATGCCCGAGGGCTGGGCCGTGCTCGACGTGAGCGAGGCCGGCCCGTGGGCGAAGCCACCTGGAAGCACCGGAGTCGTGATGCTCGTGTTCGGCGTGTGGATGGTCAGCACCGGCTGGCCGATCGCCCACGACGCGTGCTGCATGGTGAGCGCTATGGCTCCTGGGACGGTCTGCGTCCCGCCAACGCCGATCCCGACACTACCGACCGGGCTGAGCGGAACCGTCACCGCCGCATACGCGCAGGGCGCGAACACCAGGCAGATCTTCGCCGTGCCGGTGAGGCCCATGGGCCCACCGCCACCCGGCGGTCCGCCCGAAATGCCCGTGAATGTGCCCGTGAGATTGTTAATGCCCGTGAAGATGACCGAATTCATTGTACCAGTCGCGGTGACTGGGATGCTGGTCGTGATTGGGCCGAAGGACCCACCTCCCAGGGCCAGCGTGCTCAGGTGAATGCCGCCCGCCGACCCGTTCACCGACGCGATCCCGGCACCGCTCGCGACGATGCCCGGCAACGTGGCGATCTGCAGGCTCAGGGTGCCCGAAAACGGGAGCGGGCCGGCCCTGGCCTCTCCCGCCGCGAGGGCGAGCACCCCCGCGATCATGATTCCCAATACCTTCCCGGGTGCCATATTGCTCCTCCCTCTGTATTTGGGTTCGGCTCATGAAAAGGCTCCGTGCGGATACAAAAATCCCCTTTTTTGTGCATGCAAGTTTTGCACCGGTCAGGCAGCAGGAGCAGAAGTCTGCGAATCCAGTTAGTTAGAAGCGGCTGAAGAGCAGCCGCCCTGCCCACGAGAGAAAGGCTTTTCCGCGAAAATGGAAAAGTGTTTCCGTGGGAGGGGCTAGCCTCGCCCAAAAGGGGGATACACGCCGCTGCGACGGAAAGTCTCCACTGAACAGCGTTCACCAGCCCCCGCACCCGCCTCCTGTCGCCCAGACCAGCGCGGCTTCGAGCAAGCACGGGCGACGAGATTCCGAAGCATCGACACTCAACGGCGTAGGGTCGCGCGAGAGGCAGCACTCACAAGGGTCACCTTAATATAAAATCAAAACCGAAATTTCGGGGGTGCCCCTACCCCTCGGTTTTCCTGGCTGATCGAGGTCCTCAGCGATCCCGATGAACTCTGATCAAGTCACCTCGCTCGAGCGGCGCGGTGAAGCGGGCGGCGGCGGCAACTCGCGAGCTAGGGCGCTCAGCGTTGAGGCGCGAGCCCGCACGAGATGGCTGAGTGCTCAGCCCTGTGACCCGGCCAGCGCTCGGACAATCGTGGCCGGCGAGCAGCCCACGGCGCTCGCGATCTGTCGGATCGAATTGCCGGCGACACGAAGCCGCTTCACGCGACGGCGGGCTCGAGCGTCGAGCCGAGGTGGGCGACCGAGGCGCTTTCCTCGACGGCGGGCCGCAGCGAGACCCGCCTTCGTCCTCTCCCGGATCAAGTCCAGCTCGAACTCCCCGATCGCCGCGAGGACGTGGAAGAGAAGCCGACCCGTGGGGGTCGAAGTATCGATCGCCTGATCGAGCACCACCAGGTCAATCCCGAGGGCGTCGAATTCCGCGGCCATCTCGGTGAGGTGGCGCACGCTCCGAGCCAGCCGGTCGAGCTTTACGCAGACGACGAGGTCAACCTCTCGACGGTGGACCGCGGCCAGCATCTCGTCGAGCGCTGGGCGCTTCGCCTTCGCACCGCTCACGCCCTGATCGACGAACTCGACGGCTTCTAGGCCGCGACGGGCGGCGTAGTCCCGAAGCGCTTCGAGTTGAACCTCGGCGTGCTGGTCGATGGTGGAGACTCGAGCGTGGAGTGCCGCTCGCATAACCCTTCCTCCCGAGTCGGGAGTGTACCATAAACCTTCGATTGTGGAACGCCATTATCTGCACTACCAAGGCCAGCATCGGCGCGGGGTTAAGCACCGCCCCAAGTTCTTTACGAGCACACGTTTTTGAAACAGTCTGGCCCGTCAGACCGTGGCGAGCGTCTCGGCGCTCCCTGTGCGCCTGTGCAAGCCTGTGCATTGGGCCTTGCACAACGTAAGTGTGCGGAATCCTTAGCTTTGGGTGTGGCCTGTGCGCCTGTGCATCTACTATAGGGGGGATACCGCGCACTCTCTTTGTTACGAGGTCCGCCGACAGCTCTGCCTCGAATCCCCCCTTGAGTGATCACCCGCCGCCTCGTCATGATTCCAGGAAACCGGCACTCTCTTCGATCTCTTGCCCCTCGTGCGGCACCTCTCTCCTCCCGGGCCGCTCCTGGTGGCCTCCCGGGCCGCTCTCGTGTGCGCGTTGGGGCATCGCACTGAATAGCCCTAACCCTGGCCCCTCTTCCCTTTTACCTCGGCTTCCGTCGTCCTGAACGTTGCTGTTCTGAGGAGCAGGGGGAGGGATGCTGTGGGATTTCGCGGGCCAAGGCCACTATCCGCTCAGAATCCCGGAAGGCCCTTCCCATAGGCATCCTCTATCATCAGTCGATGTTCGATAGGGAACTGCTATCCTTTGGCGATGGGTTCCGTGAAAGGGGCGGTGGAGACTGGCGAGCAGCTTCGCGAGTGGCGCAGAGGCGTCCCCTGCACCCAAGAGCGTCTCGGCCAAGAGCTCGGTGTCAGTTCGCGGTGCCTGCGTTCCTGGGAGTCAGGAGATCAGCCGCTTCCGCGGACGGTCCAGCTTGCATTGCGCGGGCTCGAAGAGCCTTTGCGCAGGCGCATCGCGGCCGAGAGGCGCAAGGCGATCACAAAGAAGCGTCGTGAGTTGGAGAAGCTCGAACGGGGTGCTCCGCTTGCGGCGTTGCGGGCGTGTGATGCTCTCGCGAAGCAGCTTCGACTCAGGGAGCGTCCCGATGAGGAGCTGCTGCGTCAGCTTCGTGATGCAAGAGAGGTGATGGAGAATGCCCAGTAAGCCGAAGGCGAAGCGGCGGCGGACGAAGCGTGGGGGCGATCCGCGTCGCGATCTTTACGTGGCCGAACGCGCTTCCTTTGGTCCGCGCAACTACATCACGCGGGAGCGCGAACGCCTGGTGCACGCGATCGCGGGCTTCGTGTTTGAGCCTGAACTCAAGGGTGACGGTCCGGGGCGACGGTCGAGGGTTCTTGGGCAGGCGGTCGAGACGATCGAGACGAGAATCGAGTGGCTCGAGGCGATCGGGCGGCGCTTAAAGGCGGAAGGTGAGCCTTCAGGGTGGCACTGGGTCAGGAACGAGCGCGGCATCGCGGAGCTTTTGTGGTGTGTTTCGGTGCTGAAAGCTGGGGGGCTCGAGCCCTCGGTTTGGTGGGAGAGCGGTCCGATCCACCCGGAGCGCGATCAGATCGAGGCCGCGGCCAAGGCCGACGCGAACGGCGGTAATGGTTCCGACGCTTCCGCCGTCGAGCACTAACACAACAGAGGAGAGAGCATCATGGCACGCAAGCAGAAGGGACCCGCCGCGGGGACGATCGCCGCGCCGCCGAGGCCGCCGCATCCCAAGACGGTAACGCCGCGGGTAACGCCGCGGGTGACGGACGAGAAGACACCGGATCGTGTTCCTGACGACGGGCACATCCAGCCGCGACCTCGCGAGTGGAACCCACCGCTGCCTCGACGCCGTAGGGCGACGCGATGACCGAGGGCGTCGAGTTCGAGGGCGACATGGGCCCCGCCGACGAGATCCCCGGAGATCCGGGAGACCAGGGAGGCTCCGGTGAAGAGGGGGAGTTGGCCTTCGATCCGACTGAGGTCCCCGAGGCGGCAGACGGCTACGACCTCGGCGATCGATGGGAGCCTCCTTCAGGTGTTGAATGGGGAGCAGAGAGACAAGGTCGTGTCCTGGCGCGGTTCCACGAACTCGGCCTCAATCAGCGGCAAACTCGCGAAGTTCTCAATCTCTACGGCGCGGAGGTGAGTGCGGACGAACTGCACTATCAGGGCGCTGCCGAGGCAGCCGCGGGGCGTGGGCTGGCTGAACTCAAGTCCGAGCTGGGAGATCGGTACGATGTGAGCATCCAAGCGGCGGCGCGTGTCTTCCGCGACATGGCGGGTGGCGAGGCGGCGGCGGCGGAGTTCGCGATGCTCCAGCTCGCGGACGGGTCGGTGCTCGGTGACAATCCCACAGTGATAAAATTCCTCGTGAGGGTGGCGGAGCAGATGCAGACTCGTCGGGAGCTGGCCGAGACTCATCCGATGGGCAGCTCTTCGACCGAGAACCTCGACGCGGCCGACGAGATCGAGCGGCTTCAAGCCGATCCGTCCTTCGTCGATGCGCTCACGTCCAAGGGTCATCCGCAGCACGATTCCGCGCTGCGGCGGTGGGAAGGACTTATTAGGCTCAAGCTCGGCTCCGACGCCGACCGCCCGACGCCGCTTTGAGTAAGGAGGAAGAGCAATGAATCTTGAGAGGCTGACAAGTGAGAGCGACCGTCAGAGGGCGATCGCAACCGAGGCCGCGAACGAGGCCGCCCAGGTGGAGAAGGAGATCGCCGACGCGCAACTCGACGAGGCGCTTGGGGAGGTCAAGGGCAGCAGCAAGCGACTCGCGGGGCTCGAAAACCGCAGGGCCGCGGCGCGCCTGCGCGGCGAACGTGCCACCTTGGCCTCTCAGGCAGCGGTCGCACGAGCCGAGGAGCTGTGTGTGGCCGAGGCGGCGGAGCAGCGCAAGGCGCAGATCGAGGGGTTGGCCAAGCTCCGCGCTCAGCGGGAGAAGATCGCTTCGGATCTCGACTCGACCGTAGTCGAGCTACGCGAGCAGCTCGAGGCCCTGGGTGCGAACGCGAACGAGATCCGCGAGACGCTGAAGGAGTTGGGCGGCGAATGGCGGGACGTTCGCGAGAATCTGCGCTCTCAGATGTTGAACCGAATCAGCCATGAGTTGAGGCCCGCCTTTAAGGGCGTCGCTGGCTTTCCTCCGGGGCCGGAGGTGCCGAGCCTCCGGGATGCCGTCCGTATCTCGTTCGAGCGCATGACCCTGGACATCGACGGTGAGGGTGGGGCTCTCGGGGACTGAGGGTCGGGCCGCCGGGCTCGGACCCCCGGTGTTTTCAGTAGGCCGCCCGCCGTCGCCCTGCTGCTGCGAGCCCTGCCAAGCCGCAAGCGAGGAGGATGGCGGTGGAGGATTCGGGGATCCCAAGCAGGGCGTTATCCAGGCCGAAGAATTCGCCTTTTGACGACGGGTTTTCTCTTCCGAAGTTGATCGCAGTAATACCTGCGCTGTCGTAGAATCCCAAAAATCCGTCGCCGCTTCCCGACAGATAATCAGAGAACTTAAAGGTCACGCTATTCACCGTGGCGGTCAGCAGGTCGCCACTGGTGGTGGTGCCCCAAGTTCCAGCGAAGCCAATCAATGAACTCGGAGAAAAATCGCTGAAATTCAGAATCATGTTGGCGTCGTTGTCGATATCTCCGCCGAACTCGCGAGATCCATTTACGTAGCCAGGTTCCAGTATCCTAACACCATTCTCATTATTGTTATCGATTGTAATACTGAAAAGGCCGATGTCAGTTGTGCCAGCGGCGAGAGGGCCAACTGGTAAGCTTTCGAAGTCTTCTGTAATGACATAGGCTGGGCCGCCAACCGCCACCTGAAAGCTTGCAGGAGTGGTGTACACGACCGGAACTGCAAATGCCGGAGATGCCACGAACACCAAAGTTAGTAGGACTCTTCGCATACTCACCTCACTTGGGTTTCCTAATTATTAATTAACCACAGTTGTGACACTTCGCCGGAAACGCGAGCGTCAACAACACGAACAGCGGAAGGGCGACTCGGTTCTTGATCATTTGCCCCTCCGTAATCCTGTCCCCACGTACCCCCAAGGCCGCCTTTCAGCTCGGCGGCGCATGGGTCCCCTCCCCAGGTATCTCCGGTTAATCGGAACACAGGAGCGAGAACTGGAGCCAAAGAGCGCGGCATCCCGCTCGCCGTCATACTCCACGAGATCGTAAGAGAGGCTCTTCGTCAGAAGCGTTCTTCTAGGAAATCTCGTGAGGCTGGAGGTGGTGCAGCACACCCACCAGGTCCTGCGCCAACCGCTGATCGATGCCTGGACCTTGGTGTTGAGGAGCTCCACTTCGACCTGCTCGATGCCTGGACCTTGGTGTTGAGGGTGGTGCCGTAGAGTCCCGTGCTCCTCGCGGTTCTGCATGAGGAGACTCCGGGCTGACAGCGGGTTCATGGATGGCGGGGAAGCTTGCGCGGGTGGCGATGCCAGATGGGGCGTCGGGAATCCTCCGCATTGGGCGCTGCACGCAAGATGCACTCAAATCTCGACTCGCAACTAGACCATTTAACCTACCGGGATCATTGCGCTTCCCTCTCGGTGATAACTCATGCCCGGGAAGATATACTCTCCGCATGCGCGCGCGAAACCGCACCACCCCCGCGAGAGCAGCACACAGGGCTGAGCCCCAACAGCCGGTCCGGGTGCTCGCCTGCCCCGTCCTCCGGGACCTCATCGAGCCCCGCCTCGCCGGCAGCGAGACCACCGCCCTTTACATGGACTACGGGCTCCACGAGTTCCCGAAGCGAATGGCTCCCTCCCTGCAGAAGCAGCTCGACGCCGTGGAGGAACCCAGTCTGATCCTGGTCGGCTACGGGCTGTGTGGAAACGGCCTGGCAGGCCTGGAGGCGGGGAGGCACACGCTGGTGATCCCGCGCGCCGACGACTGCATCACCATCCTGCTCGGGTCGCACGAAGCCTATGCGCGCGCTCAGCGGGAACATCCCGGGACCTACTACCTGACACGCGGATGGCTCGAAGTCGGCGGCCACCCCCTGGACAAGTACAAGTCCCTCCTCGAACGCTACGGGCGCGAGAGCGCGGATTACGTCGTCGATGCCCTTTACGGCCGGTACACCCGCCTCTGCCTGGTGGCATCGACGGCCGCGGAACTGGCCGAGTGTAGACCCCTGGTGCGGGAGCTGGCGGACTTCTGCTCCAACCGCTGGGACATGTCCTACGAAGAGCATATCGGCTCCGACGCGCTCCTTCGCGGGCTCCTGGAGGCGCCGCGCCAGATGGATCTGCTCGGCGAGGACTTCGTCGTGGTGCCGCCCGGCGGCCACGTCACTCCCCAGATGTTCCTGCGCGGCTGAGATCCAGGAATGCCCAAGCTGGTCGACCTTCTCCTCCAGCACCTGGTGGATCCGCAGGCCTTCTCCGATCCAAAGGCCCTCGAGAACGCCCTGGTCCTCGCGGTGCGAAAGCTGCTGCAGCCATGAGTTCCCTGGCGCTGATGCGGCTGCTCGAATCCGCCCCGGACCGCTACGACGCGGGCATGCGCGCCATCACCCTGGGCCGCGTCACCCACCTCCACGCCGCCGTCGCCCGCGCGGCTGTGACCCGCCCCGAGACGCGGGTGCTCGAGATCGGCTGCGGAACCGGCGCGGTCACGGAGCGGCTCGTGGCTCTGGGCGCGCGGGTGACCGCCCTCGATCAAAGCCCGGAGATGCTCGAGCGCGCGGAGCGGCGGCTCGCCGATGCCCGGCCCGATCGCGTTTCCTGGCTGGAGAGAACCGCATCCGAGATCGACGCCTTGCCCGAGGCGAGCTTCGACGCTGTCGTGGCGAGCTTCTGTCTTTCCGACATGTCCGCCGGCGAGCGCGCCTTCACGCTCCGCCAGGCAGCCCGGCTCCTGTGCCCCGGAGGCACCCTCGCCGTTGCGGACGAGGTGATCCCCGAGCAGATCGGCGAGCGCCTGCTGCACGCGCTCCTGCGCCTGCCACAGGTGCTGATCGGCTGGCTGTTGGCGGGGGCGACCTCGCATCCGATTCGGGACCTGGCGGGGGAGATCCGAGCCGCGGGCTTCGTCGTGGAGCAGGAGGAGCGCTGGCTGCTCGGCAGCCTCGCGGCCATCACCGCGGCACCGGGGGTGCGAGCAGAAGAAGAGGAGAAGCCAAAGTGAGCTTTCGGCCCAGCGCAGTCGGAAGTCTGGCACGCGAAGTCCTGTTGATGCTCCTGCGCCTGTTTCCGTGGTCGACGGAGCCGGGGCTCCGAAGTGTGGGAGATCCCAGTCCCTCCAGTCCGGTGCTCGTGACGGGGAACTACGACCTCACCGTTCGGCGCCTGCTTCGCGCCCTGGAAGGGTTGGATGCCTGGGTCGTCGTCGCCCCCTCACGGGGCATCAACGTGTGGTGCGCCGCTGCCGGCGGACACCTGACCTCCCACCAGGTGGTGACGGCACTCAAGACCTCCGGCGTGGCAGAGCGCGTGGAGCACCGCCGAGCCATCCTTCCGCAGCTCGCCGCAACCGGCGTCCAGGCGCGGGAGGTGTCGCAGCGCTGCGGCTGGAAGCTCCGCTTCGGCCCCGTCTACGCCGAGGATCTTCCCCGCTATCTGGCGCAGCACGAGAAGAAGAGCGACGACATGCGGCGGGTTCGCTTCGGCGTGGCCGAGAGACTGGAGATGGCGGTCGCATGGGCCGCTCCCACCAGCTTGGTGTTCGCCGCAGTCACCGCGCTGTTTCGCCCCGCCTGGTGCCTGCCCATCCTCGCCCTCAGCTGGACTCTGGCCATCGCCGTCTTTCTGATCTACGACCGCATCCCCGGTCCGCGCCGTCTGGTCCTGGGTGGCGGGGCCATCGCGGGATCACTGAGTTGTGTCGTACTCGCCGAGGGAGGCATGGCCGCGCTATCGGCTGCTGCGATCGCGAGCGCGCTGCTCACCGCCATCCTCACCTACGACTACTCGGGCTCGACCCCGATCGAAGGCGGCAGTCACTTCGAGGAGCGACGCTGGACCGTCGCGATGGACCGGGAGCGCTGCAAGGGGGTCTACTCCTGCTGGGAGGTCTGCCCCGAGGCCTGCTTCGCGAAGCCGCCTTCCGAGGAACGAGGCGTGGAGCGAAAGGTTGATCTCGCCCACTCGGAGCACTGCATCCGCTGCGGAGCCTGCATCGTGCAGTGCCCGGAAGACGCGCTCTACTTCGAGGACGAAAAAGGCCTGCGCGTGCAGCCAGATACGATCCGACGATTCAAGCTCAACTTGATGGGGCGCCGAGCCGTCGCCACGACGGATTCAGAAGTGACCGACTGACAAGCCCCGCAGGGCCCAAGACCGCGGCGCGGCCGCGGACTCAGGCCGCCAGGCGCAGCACCTCGCCGATCAGCTTCTCGATGCCGGCGGCGACGTCCTTGATGCCGGGGCCGAGCATGTATGCCGGGCAGGTCACCACTTTCGCGCGCTCGTCGCAGACGAAGGACTCCACGGCACACGCCTTGTGGTGCGCACCCATCTTCTCGAGGGCACCCGCCGTATCCGCATCGGAGCCGATGGTGAGGTCCACTCCCGGGAAGAGGCGGGCGGCGATAGCGGGAGCGATGCAGATCAGACCGATCGGCTTGCCCGCCGCGTGAGCGTCGCGGAGCAGGCGCTCGACACCGGGATCGACCGCGCAATCGGGGCCCTCGACGGCGAAGCTGCACAGGTTCTTGGCGGCCCCGAAGCCGCCGGGAAGGATCACGGCGTCGAAGTCCTCGGCGCGGGCTCCGGCGACGTCACTGATCTCCCCGCGAGCGATGCGGGCCGACTCGGCGAGCACGTTGCGCGACTCCCCGTCTGCGGCCTGGCCCGAACGGTGATCGACGACATCCCGCTGTGGCTTGTCGGGGGCCAGGCACTGCACCTCGGCGCCCGCACGATCCAGGGCGAGCAGGGCGATCACACTCTCGTGGATCTCGGCTCCGTCGAGATATCCGCACCCCGACAGCACCACGGCGACACGCGACATTTCGATTCCTCCCATTGGTCTCGACGCTTTCGCGGACGAGTATAACCCCGCACGGAAACGCCTTCGAGTTCCGGCGCCTCGGGGAACGGGCGCTACCCGCTTCGCTCAAGCGAGGATGGAGCGAGCGATGGTCTCGAGCTGGATCTCGTTCGTCCCACCGCCGATCTCGAACATCTTCGCGTCGCGCATCAGCTTCTCGATGGGAAGCTCCGCCATGTAGCCCGCCCCTCCGTGGACCTGGATCGCATCCAACGAGACGCGGACGGCGGCCTCGGCACAGTAGAGCTTCGCCAGCGACGCGAGCCGCGGATCGAGCTTTCCCGCCCGCTGCGCCCAGGCGAGCTTGAAGACGAGATTGCGGGCGTTCTCGAGGGCGAGCTCCATGCGGGCGATCTTGAAGGCCAGCCCTTGAAACTCCGCGATCGGCCGGCCGAACTGCTCCCGCGTCTTCGCGTAGCTCACCGACTCCTCGACGCAGCGCTCGATGATTCCGAGGCACATCGCCGGCATCACCGAGCGCTCGGCGTTGATGGTGTCCAGGGCGGTCCCTCCGCGGCTGCCGCCCTTGCCCTCGAGACCACCGAGAAGGTTCTCCCGGGGCACGCGGCAGTCGCGCAGAAAGATCTCGCCGGTGGGTGAATCGTGCATTCCCATCTTGCGCATCGGGGGTCCCGTCTCGAGACCGGCTGCACCACGCTCGACGACGAATGCCCGCACCGGCCCGGGCTCATCTCCACCGCGGACCCGCGCGTAGATGGCGAAGATGTCCGCGTAGGGTGCGTTGCTGATGAAGGTCTTCTGGCCGTTCAGCACGAAGCCGTCGCCGTCGGCCACGGCCGCCGTTCGCATTCCCCCAAAGGCGTCGCTTCCCGCCCCGGGCTCCGTAAGGGCCCAGGCGCCGATCTTCTCCTGGCGAAAAATCGGAAGCGCATGCCGTTCGATCACTTCGGCGCTGCCGCGCTCCAGGATCGTCATGGCGCAGCCCAGGCTCGAGATCAGCACCATTCCGACGCCTGGCGAAACCCGCGAGATCTCCTTGAGGAGAACGCTGGTCAACATGGGGTCGCCCCCGAGACCGGTCGAGGCCTCGCCGGACCCGGTTCGGTCCGGCTTCGCGGCATCCCCGCGGAGCCGGGCGAGGCGACTCTCGGCCATCGCCGTCAGCATCTCCGACACGCCGAGATCGGCGCCCAGCCGGCGCAGCAGCTGGTACGGAAGTAGCTCGCCCGACTCGAGCGCCGGCAGCGCGGGTGCGAGCTCCGTTTCGCACCAGCTCCGCGCCGCGCTCTCCACCATCCGCTGGGTCTCATCGAGCTCGAACACGATGATCGTCCTCCAGGCGCTTTTTCCGTGCGCGCCGACGCCGCGACTGTAACACCTTCCGCAACGGTGACGCCCACGGTGTCAGCTGCTGCGCTGCCAGACCCCACGGCGATGCATCTGCCGCGAGAAGCCCTACGCTCCACGCATGGGCAAGAAGAAGCCGAGCCGCAAAGCCAAGAAGCTCCACCTGGGCAGCCTGCGAGCCCACGTCCTCGTCTGCAGCGCCGGGAAGTGCGCCGCGAAGGCGGAGCAGGAGCGCGCGGTGAGGAAGCTCGAGAAGCGTCTGCACGCGCGCGGCCTCACCGAACGCGACGGTGGGGTGATGTGCACCTCGGTGGGCTGCCTCCATATTTGCACTGGAGGGCCGATCGCAGTGGTCTGGCCCGACGGCATCTGGTATGGGGACGCCACGGCGGAGAACCTGGACCGCATCCTCGAACAGCACATTCTCGGCGGCAAGGTGGTCGAGAAGCTCCGCATTGCCGGGCCGGCAAAGGCGGGGGGCGCCTGACCTGCCCCCGGTCATTGTACCGCTTGCCTCCATTGGCCGATGAGTACCTTGGCTTCCTGCAGCGTGTAGAAGATTCCCCCGTTCAGCAACTCGTCTCGCAGCTTGCCGTTGAACGACTCGACGTAGCCGTTTCCCCAAGGACTTCCCGGCTGGATGTACAGGGTCCGCACTCCCAGCCGTGCCAGCCAATCCCTCACCGCGTGAGCCGTGAACTCGGCTCCACAAAACATCACGACGAAGCCACGACTGGTCGATCCGCAGACCGCCGAACTCCTTGCGCCAGCGGTAGTAGGTCTGCTCCGTGATGCCAAGCTTCCGGGCGACCTCCACCGCGCTCTGCCCCTTTGCCAGCTCCACCTCCGCCTGCCGAAGCTTCCGGATGATCTGCTCAGGTGTGTGGCGCTTCTGACCCATTCCATTCTTTCAGTACCCGAACGCACTCACATTCGAGTTGGATCGATCTGAGGGGGCAAGGTCGGTTGCGCCGCCCGCTTCGCCCTGGAGCGCCCCCCCAGCTCGTGATGATGGCTTGTGACGGATGCTGGGCAGGGGCTCTCGCCGATGACTCTAGGGCCGCAAGTAGGCGTCGGATGAGCGTTTCCCGGACTTCGTGCTCGCCCAGGGGCCGGGCTGTTCCGCCCCGGAATCGACCTACACGAAAGCCCGAAGTGGCCGATTTCTTTGACACATCCGCCGAGCCAACGCCACTCACCCTTGACAGATCACTCCTCTGTTGAAAAGGGGAATCGAAATGATGCGGACATCTGCCCTCTCGGTTGGTCTTCATGGTGCTGTGAGCGGCTCGATCCTGGCAGCGCTCTTGCTGATCGCAGCCCCGGCGACCGCCGCCCCCCTCCTTGCCTTCGGCATAGACGAGGAGATCTGGTTCCCGGTTGCGGGAGACAACACCGGGGTGGACCGGGTCCGCGCTCCGGAGTATGTTTGGAACTCAAGCTATGAGCCCCTATGCGCGGGTGGCGGGGTCTTCATTGCGAGCGGCGTGTGTTCGGGACTGACCGACTATCAACTAAGGGTGGACTCGCAGGCGCGGGTGCTGCCAGCGATTCAGTTTCCCCAAGGCGGAGCGAATCCAGTGTCCGTGTCCGTGAACGACCCATTCATCGCGGATACGATTTGGGCGATTCGCAACACCACGGGAGACACCCTGCTGAATACGCTCCTGATTTTCACCAATGCGGGTCTCTCGAATTTCCCCGGTGGCTACCCGGACATACCCAATGGCGATGGTTCGGCCGACACCGGCGACGGGAAAGTCGCCTCCGCCTTCGGCCTCGACGCGGACACATCTCTCCTGAAGATCCTGGAGTTTTCTTCCGGAACAACCGACTATTACTACGGGGTCGGCGCGCTGGGAGACCTCCTGCCCGGCGAAACGGCGTTCCTCACGGTGCGATACATCGTCAACAACGAGACCATGCCCGTCATCGGAAACGATGTAATCTTGCCACCGTTGGCCGTGCTCGGGGCGACAGTGCCCGAGCCCTCGACTGGGCTCTTGCTCCTCAGCGGACTTCTGGGGCTCGCGGCCGCAGGGCGGCGGCGTTCGTAAACTAACTCGCAGGGAGGCGACGCTCGTGTACAAGCTCGCTGGGCGGATCGCCGCCCTCCTTCTGAGCTCCGCGATTCTCTCGGCCATCCCGGCCGCCGCCAGCGCCGAAGTGGCCGCTCTGCTGCGCGAGGGCGAGGGGCTGGCGCGCACCGGACGTTGCGACGAGGCGATCCCCATCCTCGAACGTGCGCGGGCTGCCGATCCGGCAAACGCGGTCGTGGTTCACGTGCTCGGTCAGTGCCAGATCCGGCTCGCGGACTACCTGAGTGCCGCAGCGACCCTCGACACCGCGAGGCAGCTCGACCCGGACCTCCCCGAGATCGACCTCCAGCTCGGAATCGCGCGCTACCACAGCGAGGATCTCGATGGCGCCGAGGCTGCATTCGCCGAGGCGCGTCGGCGCGGAGGCGCAGGCGCAAGCGCCGAGCTCGATCTCTACGAGGGCCTGCTCCAGCTCGAGCGCGCGCAGCCCACCCAGGCCGCCGAGAGCCTCGAGCGCGCGCGCCAGCTCAACCCCAGGCTGGTGGAGCCCATCGCATCCTACTATGCGGGCGTCGCCTGGATGACGCTGGCCGACGAGGCCCGCGCCCGCGTGGCCCTCGAGCGGGTGATCCGCGAAGCTTCTGGTACGCAGTGGGCGAACGCGGCGCAGCGCATCCTCGACGACCCCGCCGGCCCGCGCGGCATCCGCGACCGCCGCGATCTCGACGGGGAGGAGCAGGCCGAACGTCCGCTCGGCAGCATGTCCGAGCTCCACCGCCCCGAACGCTGGCTCCTGATCTCCGCCGGACTCGAGTGGGATGACAACGTCTCGCTGCGCGGAAAGGGCGTCGACCTCCCGCTCGGCATCTCTGACGAGGAAGACGGTCGCGCCGTGTGGAGCGTCCAGGCAGGCGAGCAGTTCGTCGAGACCGAGGACTGGACGGTCGGTGCCCTCGCGGCCTACTACGGAACCGCGTACTTCGACGAGAGCGACTTCAACGTCCACTACCCCTCGATCAGTCCCTGGGTGGACCGCCGCATCGGCGAAGCCACGACCCTGCGGCTCCAGTACGACTTCAGCTACGCCTGGGTCGGCGGCGAACCGTTCCTCCTGAGCCAAGGCTTCATCCCCGCCCTCTACCACGACTGGGGAAGAGCCGGGACCTCGCGCTTCCAGGCGGACATCTTCTACGACGACTACAAGTACAGCAGGTTCTCTCCTCCACAGGCAGCGCCAGACGGGACCTGCCCCGGCGAGGGGATCTGCAGCCCGTTTGGGGTGAACGTCGAGAAGGAACTCAACGCGGACGGCTGGGGTGCGTTCATCGGCCCCGGCCACTCGATCGGAGTGGACACGCTCAACACGGAGTTCTTTGCGGGCTACCGCTTCCTCTACTACGATTCGAGGGGCACCGAGTACTCCTACCGGGGCCACGAGTTCCAGCTGGGCAGTCGCACGCTCCTGCCCTTCGACTTCCTGCTGGATCTGCGCGGGCGCTATGCCTACAAGCCCTATCAGCATTCATCCGTCCTGCCGATCCCCGGTAGCATCGAGTTCGGCAGCGCGTACGCGACGCGCAGCGTCGATCGCCGGGACAAGGTGTTCGAGATCGTCGCGATCCTCGAGCGCCAGATTACGAGCCACCTGTTCGGGTCGATCCGATTCAACTATCTCGACAACGACTCGAATACGGCAGTCTACGACTACGATCGCGTCCTGGTCGGCGGCTTTCTGACCGTCCGATTCTTCAACTAAGGAGGCCACCTCCATGCGCAAGCCGCAGCGGATTCCGCAAATCGTTCTCTTGTTCACCGCCCTGGTCCTGGTCGGCTGGGCCCAGTTGGCTCACGCCGACGGCATCGCCGCGCCCCCCACTCTGCAGCCGATCCTCGGGGCGCCGGCTGACCGCTTCACGCCGACAGACGTCGCCGCCGCACCTCCGCCGAGCAGACTCCTCCCGCCTGCACCTCCGGCGTTCCAGCGCCTGCCTTGTCAGGGGATCTCCTGCTTCGGGGGGGCCGGGAGGGCGGAGGGGCTCGACTGGACGCCGTTTCCGCCCCCGCCCGGAGATTTCCCGGGACCGCCGTAGGGAACGCTGCCCGGCATGCCCTGATGGCGAGGCGGATAAGCCGAGCAAGCGGGGTTTCTTGCGTCCGATAAGCTGAATCCTCCCGAGAAACTGCCCATTTCCCGGGCACCGAGGCCAATTTCTGCGCGATGTCTCGCGACGAAAAGGGGTTCAATGAGCCTCTGCACCCGCGCGGAGTTCGAGGGACGCAAGGCCGAATGCGCGCCCGCCCGGCCGCCTGCCGGAGCGGCTCGTCAGGCGTCGTCACTCGGTCTGGCAAACGCCACGACGTGGGAATCCGGATCGAGTGAGTAGGCAGCGTGGTGACCCCAGTCGCGCGCCGATAGCGAGCTCAGCTCTCGGGCTCCGGCTTCCAGGGCGCGCCGATGGTACGACGCTGGATCCTCGACGACCAGGTAGATCTCTGATCGAGGTGCGCCGCGCGCGGCGCTGGGATCCGGCAACGCCGCTCCGAGCAGCTTCCTGACTCCGGCTTCGGGCATGAGTCCCAGGATCGAGTTCCCCGGAAGCGTGAATTCGGTCATGCCCGGGACGTTCAGACTTGGCTCGATGGCCAGAGCATTGGAGTAGAATCGAGTGCTTAGCTCCTGGTCTCTCACGTAGAGGATGAAGTGGATTCTCTGCACGATCAGGCTCTCCTGTTCGGGATCACGCTTCGCGCCCTTCTCGACCTCCTCCTTTACAGGGGAACGCCGAGGGCCGTGAGGTCGGCGCGCAGCCGGTCGACATCCACAGCGGTCGCCTGGGTGTCGGCGTCGCGCATCAGACGGGCCGCCACGGCGACGGCCTGTCCCTCGAGCATGCAGGGCCCGATCACCCGTGCCGATCCGAAGGCCCCCGCATCGGCCGAAAGGCAGCGACCCGCGACGAGCAGGTTGCTGACGCCCCTGGGCAGGAGACAGCGATACGGGATCGTGTACCACGAGCCGCGCTCCAGAAACCGCCACAGGGTCTCGCCGCCACGGACGTGGCGCTCGATCGGCCAGGCGGAGCGGCCGATTCCGTCCTCGAACTTCCGCGCCCCGAGGACGTCGTCCTCGGCGAGGACGTACTCCCCGACGATCCGCCGTGTCTCGCGGATCCCCAGGCGCGCGGCGCTGTCGGCCAGGAACGCCTCGGAGAAGCCGGCCACCTCCCGGCGAAGGAACTCCGAGAGCCGGGCCGCCTGACTGCGTCCCTCCATCTCGGCCCAGGTGAGCTCCTCCGCGTCGGTCGCGTCGACGGGGCGCCCCGCGAACTCGAGTCGGGAGAGCGCCACCAGGATCTCCCCCGGTCGCCCCGTCGGGATCAGGTTTCCACTCTTGCGGGGAAGGCCGTCGCTCTCGAAGTGCGCCTCGAGGATCCGCGGCAGCTCGGCGAGGCTCGCGAACGCCGCTTCCACATCCACGTTCTGCATGGTGAACATCATGGACGGGTACTGGATCTCGTCACCCTGCCGCGTCTCGGCACCAGCCAGGCGCGAGAGCTCCGCATCGCCGCTGGCGTCCACGTAGACGCGCGCACGCAGCGCCCTTCGCCCCGCGCGGGTCTGTACGACGACTCCCCGGATCTCGCCCTGCTCCACGAGCGCGTGGGTGAGCTTGGCGTGGAGCACCACCCGAAGTCCCGACTCCGCGCGAGCGAGCTCCTCCAGCAGCGTCTTTGCGCCCCACGGCACGTAGGGAAGCACTGCAGTGTCTTTGTAGGGAATCGGCCCGAGGGCGTGATTCCGCTCGAGAAGAGTCTCGGCGATCTCTTGCGGGAGACCACCGACCAGCGGGAAGAGGCTTCCCTCGGGCTCTCTGCTGTAGAAGCCGCAGAAGGTCCCGACGCAGCCACCCGTGGTCATTCCTCCGAGGAAGGGCATCTCTTCGACCAGAGTGGTGCGGAGACCCCCTCTGGCTCCGGCGATGGCAGCAGCCGTGCCCGCAGCCCCACCTCCCACGACGAGGAGGTCCACCTCCTCGCTCACCTCGATCTCTTCAGCCGGAATCCGCAGCCGACTCAAGCGTCTCCTCCCGCCGCCGCTCTGCCCACCCTCCCCTGCTGATACCGGAGCTCGAGCGGCGTTTCCGGCGGCCTCGCTCCCACCAGTCCATCATCAGTGGCTCTCGCGCCACGCGTCCCAGTCTCCTTGGATCTCGGGCAGTCGGTCCACGTCGCCCAGAATCTCACCGTCGAGAACCATCTTCAGCAGATCGACTTCGAGTACCGCCCCGGCGGCAGCCACGCCACCGCGCATCACCCCGGCGATGCCGGGACCCGAGGGGGCACTCGCACCGCACAGGAAGAGGCCCGGAATCTCGGTCGCGGGTCCCATCCGGAAGGGACCGACCTGGTCCGTGCTCAGTGCGATCCCGTACGAGGTGCCGCCCGTGGAGCGCGTGAAGCGCTCCTGGGTCACCGGGCTCGCCGCCTCCTTCCAGTCGATGTGCCCGGCGATCTCGGGCAGCACCCGTTCGGCGGTCGCGATCATCTGGTCCATCACCTCCCGCTTCCGCCGGCGATACTCCGGATCGCGGTGGTAACGTCCTCCCTCGGCCGGACTTCGATCGACGTTCCAGACCTCGTGGTCGCCGGGCGCGACGGTCATGATCTGGAGATTCGTGTAACCCTTCGGTGCGAGGTGCCGGCTCACCGGATCCTTGACGGTGGCGGCCGTGATGTACGCGACGGAATCGGCCGGGATCTCACCAGCATCGATCCGGTCGTAGATTCCTTCGATGTCGTAGGTGCCGACGAAGAAGTGGTTCGTGTTGGGGATCCCCTGTGCTACGAGATCGACGTCCAGGCCCAGGTAGACGCAGAAGAGCGGCGTCGCCATCCGGAACGATCGCACCCGCTCCACCGTCCCCGGAGCGAAGTGCGATTCGCCCACCAGACCCAGGATGGTGCGCTTGAGGTCCGCGTTCGAGACGACGACCTTCGCGTCGATCTCCTGGCCGGTTTTTCCGAGAACCACCCCCGCGACGCGACCCTTCTCGATGCGGATGCAATCCACGGGCGACCGGGTCCGCACCTCGCCTCCGTAGGCTCGAATCGCCTGGATCAAGCGCCCGGCGATCACCTGGCCCCCGCCCTCCGGATAGTAGGCCCCGCGCAGGAAGTGATGCGAGATGCCGGCCTGTACCACGACCGGCGTTCGCGAGGGTCGCACCGCGTAGGTCGCCTGCTCACCGAGCAATACCGCGCTGGCCCGCGGTGAAAGCCCGTGCTCCGAGAAGAGCTCGGTCACCGGGCGCAGCCCCCACTCCAGGAAGCGGGGCGCCTCGGTCGCGGCATCTTGCATCTGGAACTCCTCCCGCTGGAGTCTCCGGCCCTCCTCCCCCACCTGACGGAGGACATCCACGACCCGACCGAGGCCCTCCGCCTCGTCGGGAAAGGTCTCGAGCAGGCGCTGGCGGTAGCGATCCCAGCCCACCGGAACCCGGAAGGTGAAGTCCGGGAAGACCAGCGTCGAGTAGCCATCCGGGTCCAGCGGACGGAAGACCACGCGCTCCGCGAGGCCCACGCCATGCAGGACCCCCGTGATCATCCCGTCGCGACCGCACTCGCCGATGTAGTGGATTCCCACGTCGAACTCGTAGCTTCGAGCGCCGATCCGGCGACGGAAGACCTGGGAGTTGCCCCCGGCCACGTAGTGGGCTTCGAGGACCAGCGTGCGCTTTCCCGCACCGCAGAGATAGGCGGCCGCACAAAGGCCACCGAGTCCCGAGCCGATCACGATGGCATCCCAGCGCTCTCTGTCTCCACCCGCCATGGGTTCTCCTGTGGCTCTCGATCAGCGTCTACCGGCCTCTTGATCCGGGCCTCACATCCGGAGGCGCGCAGGGCGATCGCCTTGGAGCACACCGAGTTCTCGCCGCGGGAGCCGACCGACTCGGTGCCGGCCTCTCTCATCCTCTCGATTACCTGCTGTGCGTCGAGAAGATTCTTGAACTCTTCCGCGTCGTGATCGGCAATTACTTCTTGGCGGGCTTCGAGCCGATGCTGCAGACGCCCCCGCTCGTCATCGATGCAGAAGACGATCACGAGGGTCGACGGATTCTCCGAGATGCGAACCTTGTCCGTGCCCAGGTGATCCTTCAGGTAGAGCCCGATCACGCTCTCGCGGTTCGGATGTCGCTCCCTTTAAACCTCCCCTCGCACGCGCCGGCCGTTTGCGTCGCCCTGCGTCACGCACGGAGCGGTTAGGGGATGCGCCCGAGGTGCCCTCCCAGGGTGCGCTTCTCCGGTACTCGCAATCGGTGGGGCTCACCTGCTGTCCGTGCCACGTTCGCGTGCAGGACCCGTTGATGCAGCGCAGAGTGACCGGGTCCCAGAAATGCCCTCTCGCCGGCTCGTGGCATCGGCACTGATTCGCCCGATTGTGAAGCTCCCGGTTCGTTCTCTGCGTCGTCGCCATTTGCATCCGTATCCGTGCCGTCTTCCTTCGAGATCCGAGGCGGCTCGCTGCCGCCTCCTTCACGACTTCGCGCACACAACGAACCGCGGCGAGGCGCTCACGCCTCTTGCCCCGGGCAGGGCTTCACACCCCCGATCCGCTCTCGCAAAGCCGCCTAACTGTAGCACCCACCGATCTCTGCCCCATCGGAGCCGTGAGGGACGCCGCAGTCTCGATCTGCCTGGTGGCCCTCCACCGAGGCACTTCGTAGCGAGGCCTCCCCCCCCCCCCCCCCACGCGGGACCGTCTTGCCCTATGCTTTGCCCTCGAAATCCGGGACCCAGAGGCGGCACAGGCCCAGAAGATCGTGCGCTCGACGCTCAGTGGCTCCTACCTGCACTATCTATGGATCAAGACGCTCAATGCGAACCCGAACGTGACCTACGTGGCCGCCGAGGCCAACATGCCGATCTTCAAGTCCGTGGACGGAAAATAGGCGGGGCTGCGACCATTCGCGACGAGAGCAAACGGTCGTCTGGAGCTGGGCCGACCCCGGGGCGACTCCAGGAAGCCCGGCCGCTGGGACTCGCCGGCACCTGGGTGCGCATCGCAGCCAGCTTCGTCCTGGTCTCCTCCGGGGCGGTCGTCTACCTACTGCTCTCGCTGCTGCTGCTGCCGTGGCGGCCCTTGCGAATCCGGATCGGCAACGTCTATGGGAAGACCGTCGGGCCCTCGGTCGCCCGGATCCTGGGGGTCCGGACCCGCGTGCGGCACCGGGAGCGCCTGGCGGCATCGAGCCCGGCCATCTACATCACCAATCACACCTCGACCCTCGACGTCCTCATCGCCATGTGGCTGTGCCCGATGGGCGGGTGCGGAACCGCCAAGAAGGAGATCGCCCGCATCCCCTTCTTCGGGTGGGCCTACTGGCTGTCCGGACACCTGCTGATCGATCGCGGCGACCGGGAGGGCGCCATCGCGGCCCTGGCCGCGACCGCGGAGTTCGTCCGCAGGCACCGTCTGAGCATCTGGATCTGGCCCGAGGGCACCCGCAGCCGCGACGGGCGGCTGCTTTCGTTTCGCAAGGGCTTCGCCCACCTGGCGCTTGCCACCGGTCTCCCCGTGGTTCCGGTGGTCCTTCACGGTGCTCACCAGCGGCTGCCCGACCGGAGCTTCACGCTCATCCCGGGAGAGCTCGAGGTGGAGGTGCTGGAGCCCATCGATACCCGGAGCTGGAAGCGAGAGACGGTCGGCGAGCACGTCGAGCAGGTTCACGCGATCGTCGGTCGGGCGCTGCGTCCGGCCCAGCGGCCGTTCGAACCGCCGCCGCACTGAGCCGCGCGGGCGCGCCGAACAGGCGCCGGCTCGGGAACAGCAGCCGGAGGGGGACGGCAACGACCTGCAGTGCCAGAATGTCCCCCCAACCGCCCCACGTTGCTCGCTGTGGAGCACCCGTTCGTTCAATCGGTCAAGAGCGAAGCCGGAATCGGAACGACCTTCGCGCGCAGGTACTCGCCGAGGCTCTTCGCCTGGGGGTCGCTGCGAAGCGAGGCAGCCACGCCGTCGCCCAGAAGCCCCTTGACCACGAAGTTCAGCGCGAGCAGGTTGGGCAGCTCGAAGCGATCGATCTCGAGTGGGCGCGTCTCGGGGAGAAGGTCGCGCATCATGGCGACGCTCAGGAATCTCTCCAGCCAGCGGTACTCGTCCGCGCTCCGCACCCACACCCCGACGTTGGCGTTGCCGCCCTTGTCACCGGAGCGGGCTCCGCAGATCGTGCCCAGCGGCAGGTCGCGGGTCGGCCCCTGGGGAAGGGTCCCACCCTCGAGCGCCGGCGCCGAGGGCGCCCTCCAGTCGGCCGGAATCTCCTGCGGAGGAATCGGAATCCTCTCCTCTCCGACGACCGCGCAGTGGGCCACCTCTTCCGAGGGGACCAACGCGGGCCAGTAGACCGCGACCCGCGACTCGCGGCTCGGCGGCGCGGTCATCGTGAAGCCCGGGAAGCTCGCCAGGGCCATCTCGATGGCCTTGTTGGCGAAGGCGCGTCCGACCTTTCCCGCGTCGGAATCCTTGACGGCGATTTGCAGATGGGCGAACGATTCCTCGTTGCTCGCCGGGTCCGGACGGTCGCCGCGGCGCAGCGTGACGCTGGTCTCGGCGAACTTCTCGCGTCCCCCCACCAGTCGCCAGAGCGTCTCCTCGGCGAGACGCGCCTTCTCCTCGATGTCGAGACCCGACAGCACGAAGGTCATGCTGTTCTTGAAGCCACCGAAGTGATTGATGCAGACCTTGGTGGTCGGCGGCGGCGGCTCACCCCGGATCCCGCTCACCAGGACCCGGTCGGGCCCTTCCCGGTCGAGCCGGATGCTGTCGAAGCGAGCGGTCACGTCCGGGTTCGGATAATCCGGTCCGGCGATCTCGTAGAGGAGCTGCGCCGTCACCGTGCCGACGGAGACCAGCCCGCCGGTGCCCGGATGCTTGGTGATCACGAAGCTGCCATCAGGCCGCATCTCCGCGATCGGAAAGCCGGGATACTCGAGACCGGGCACCTCGTGGAAGAAGGAGTAGTTTCCCCCGGTGCACTGGGCTCCGCACTCGATGATGTGACCGGCGACGACACCGGCCGCCAGGCGATCCCAGTCATCCCGCGCCCAGCCGAACTTCCAGGCCGCCGGGCCCAGCGCGAGGGCGGCGTCGGTGACCCGCGGGCAGATCACCAGGTCCGCGCCTCGATCCAGCGCCTCGACGATCCCGAAGCCCCCCAGGTAGGCGTTGGCGCTCAGCACCGGTCCCTCGAGTGTCGAGAGGGGTATTCCCTTGTCGAGGTGATCCAGGGACACGCCCTTCGCCTGCAGCTCGTCGAGCTTCGGCATCAGGTCGTCCCCTTCCAGGTGCGCGACGACGGCATTCACGCCCAGCTTCTGGTAGAGCTCGCGCGCCGTCGCGGCCAGGCCCCGGGGATTGAGCCCCCCGGCGTTCACGACGATCTTGATGCCGCGCTCCACACAGCTCGCCGCCACCCCCTCGAGCTGCTGGAGAAAGGTCCGCGCGTAGCCGCGATTCGGATCCTTCAAGCGATCCTTGAGCAGGATCATCATCGTGAGCTCGGCGAGGTAGTCGCCGGTCAGCACGTCGATGGGTCCGTCTTCGACCATCTCCCGAGCTGCGGAGAGGCGATCCCCGTAGAAGCCGCTGCAGTTCGCGATCCGTAGAACGTCCGTCATGTCTCACCCATCATCGCGCAAGCCTTCGCCGGAATGCTCCGCGCAGCGCCTCATTCCGCCCATTCGGGCCGTCGCTTTTGAACGAAGGCCTTCATTCCCTCGGCCGCCTCGGTGGAGGCGAAGAGCTCGGCGATCTTTTTCTCGGCATAGGCGAAGCCCTCGTCCATCGAGACCCGAGAGACCGTCCGAATCAGGCGCTTCGCCTCGGCAACCGCATTGGGGCCGCCGAGAGCGATGGCCTTCGTCTCCTCCCGGACGGCTTCCTTCAGCGCATCCAATGCGACGACGCGGTGCACCAGGCCGTAGCCCTGGGCCCGGGCCGCCTCGAAGCGCTCGCCCGTCAGGAAGAGCCGCATCCCGTCGTGCACCCCGAGCTTCTGCAGCACCACCACCGAGATGATGGCCGGAATCAGCCCGAGACGGACCTCGCTGAAGCTGAACTTGGCTCCCTCGGCGGCGATCGCGATGTCCGCCGCCGCCACCAGACCGATGCCACCCCCGAAGGCGTGCCCGTTCACCGCCGCGATGACCGGCTTCGAGCCTTCCCACATCAGCTTCAAGATCTCGACGAAGGGGTTGGTCCGGTCGCTTCCCGGCGCCACCGCATCCCCGCGGCTCTTGAGATCCGCCCCGGCGCAGAACGCCGGTCCGTTTCCCGTCAGCACGATGGTGCGCACCTCCGGATCGGCGAGTGCCGTCCGGAGATGGTCTCCGAGCTCCCCGACCAGCGTCACCGAGAGGGCATTCCGATTCTGCGGTGAATCGAGCGTGATCCAGGCCGCTCGCTCCTCGACGGCGTACTGGGTCGCCTGCTGTGACGTCATCGTTCTCGCCCTCGCTCGCGGCTCACTCGTCCGCTTCGACCACGACGAGCACTTCGTCGGGCTCGACCATCTGATCCACCTCCACCCGGACCTCCGCGACCACGCCCGCGGCGTGGGCGGTGATGGGATGCTCCATCTTCATTGCCTCGAGAACCAGCATCACGGTGCCCTCCTCCACCCGATCACCGACGGAGACCCGCACCTCTCGGACGGCGCCCGGCATCGGGGCCACGTAGCTGCCCGCGGCGTCGTCCCTCGTGTGAGTCTCGAAGCGGGGGATGGGAACCAGCTCGGCGCTCCCCAGGGAACCGTGGATGAAGGTGGCATCGGATCGCACTGCCACCCTGAAGCGGCGGCGGATACCGTCGATCTCAAGTGAGATCTCGCCCTCGCCAGCCTGCACCACCCATGCGCGCGATGCCGATCCAGCTGCCTCCACCTCGAAGCTCCCGGAGGCTCCGGCCTCGTAGAGCACCTCGATCACCTCGCCGCCGATCCGGTACGACATGTCCTGCCTCCGCCAGCGGTTGTTTCGCCAGCCCGAGGGAATGCTCGGCGGCAAGGGGCCTGGAATGCGGCGGCGCCGCTCGTGGTCGTGCAGGGTGGCGACGATGGCGTGAAGGCGATCGGCCGCGGGGTCGCGCGCGGCGCTGCGCGCCTGCGGCGGCAGATGCCGGTCGATGAAGTGTGTGTCGGTCTCCCCGGCAGCAAAGGAGGGGTGGGTCAGCACGGCGAGCAGGAACTCCCGGTTGGTGACGATGCCGGCGACACCGAGATCCTGGAGTGCCCGCACGAGCCGGCGGATGGCATCGTCCCGCGTCGCACCGTGGGCAATGATCTTGGCCAGCATCGGATCGTAGTGGGGACCCACCACCGTGCCGGCTTCGATACCGCTGTCGTAGCGAACGCCGGGGAGCTGCGGGGTCTCCCAGAGGGCGATCCTCCCCGTCTGCGGAAGGAAGTCGTTGGCCGGATCCTCCGCGTAGAGACGAGCCTCGATGGCGTGCCCAGCGGTCGCAACAGCATCCTGCGCGAGTTCGAGAGGCGACCCCTCTGCGATCTCCACCTGAAGACGGACGAGATCCAGGCCCGTCACCGCCTCGGTCACCGGGTGTTCCACCTGCAGCCGGGTGTTGACTTCGAGGAAGTAGAAGTCACCAGACTGATCGACGATGAACTCGACCGTCCCGGCGCCCTGGTACCCGATCGCCTCACCGGCTGCGACGGCCGCTGCACCCAGCCGGCCGCGAAGCGCATCGTCCACCGCCGTAGACGGCGCCTCTTCGATGATCTTCTGGTAGCGCCGTTGCACCGAGCATTCGCGTTCGCGGAGGTGGATGACGCGGCCCTTCGCGTCTCCGAAGATCTGCACCTCGATGTGTCGCGGGGCTTCGAAATAGCGCTCGAGAAGCAGCGTGTCGTCACCGAAGGCGCTCGATGCCTCACGACGCGCCGCCGCGAGCGCCTGGGGCACCTCCGACTCGTCGTGCGCGATGCGCATGCCCTTTCCGCCGCCGCCCGCCGACGCCTTGATCAGGACCGGAAGGCCGATCTTTCGCGCCTCGGCGGCCAAGGCGTCGTCCGAGAGGCCTACTCCGGAGCAGCCGGGAATCACTGGCACTCCGGCGGCGGCCATGATCGCCTTCGCCTCGATCTTGCTTCCCATCTTGCGGATCGCCTCGGCCGGCGGCCCGATGAAGGCGAGCCCTACTTCGCCGCAGCGGTCGGCGAAATCCGGGTTCTCCGCCAGGAAGCCGTAGCCGGGGTGCACCGCGTCGACGCCGATCGAAACCGCGACCTCGATGATCCGATCGATCGCGAGGTAGGACTCGCGGCTGGGCGAGGGACCGATCCGAACCGCCTCGTCAGCTTCGGCGACATGCGGCGCTGCGGCGTCCGCATCCGAGTAGACGGCCACGCTCGCGATTCCCATCTCTCGCAGCGTGCGCATCACCCGCCGCGCAATCTCGCCGCGGTTGGCCACGAGGACCTTCTCGAAGTGTCTCTTCGCGATTCTCACGCTCCACCCCGCGGGCTCACTGCGGATCCCGGCCTCGTCACATGCGAAAGACGCCGTAGCGCGTCGTTCCCTGAATGGTGTTGGAGTGAAGAGCGGACAGACAGATCCCCAGCACCGTGCGCGTGTCTCGAGGATCGATCAGGCCGTCATCCCATATTCGCGCCGTGGCAAAGAAGGCGTAGGATTCCTTCTCGATCTGCCCCTGGACCATCTCGCGGATCTCCCGGTCCTGCTCCTCGTCGAAGGGCACTCCGGCTCGCTCCGCCGCAGTGCGCCGGATGATCGAGAGTACGCCCGCGAGTTGCTCCGGGCCCATCACGGCGATGCGGTGATTCGGCCAGGCGAAGACGAAATTCGGGTCGTAGGCTCTTCCGCACATCCCGTAATTGCCCGCCCCGTAGGATGCGCCGACCATCACCGTGATCGCGGGTACCCCGCTGTTCGAGACCGCGTTGATCAACTTGGCGCCATCCTTGATGATGCCGCCTTCCTCGTACCGCTTCCCCACCATGAAGCCGGTGATGTTCTGAAGGAACAGCAGTGGCGTATCACTCTGGTTGCATAGCTGGATGAACTGAGCCCCCTTCTCCGAGGACTCGGAGAAGAGGATCCCGTTGTTCCCCAGAATGCCCACGGGAAAGCCATGGATGTGCGCGTAGCCGGTGACCAGCGTGGTCCCGTAGGTGGGCTTGAACTCGTGGAAGCGCGACCCATCGACGATCCGCGCGATGATCTCCTTCACATCGAACGGTTTTCGAATGTCGATGGACGTGACACCGAGAAGCTCCTCCGGGTCGTAGAGTGGCTCTTCGCCGGGGGCGCGCCTCGTGGGACCCAGCTTCCTCCAGTTGAGCTGCGCCACGATGTCTCGCCCCAGACGAATGGCGTCGCGTTCGTCCTTGGCGAGATAATCCGACACGCCCGAGACGCGGCTGTGCATCTCTGCACCGCCCAGCTCCTCCTCAGTGCTGTCTTCGTGGATCGCCATCTTCACCAGCGGCGGCCCGCCGAGAAACACCTTCGCCCCCCCCTTCACCATCACCACGTAGTCCGACATGCCGGGTATGTAGGCGCCGCCGGCGGTGGACGAGCCGAAGACCAGGCAGATGGTGGGTACGCGCTCGGCGGAGCGGCGCGTGAGCTCGCGGAAGGGACGGCCACCCCGGACGAAGAGCTCCGACTGGAACGGCAGGTCCGCCCCGCCGGATTCGGTGAGGTTGATCATCGGGAGGCGGTTCTGCCGGCATATCTCCAGGGTGCGGATGCTCTTGGTCATGCTGTAGGGATTGAGGCTGCCACCCCTCACCGTCGGCTCGCTGGCGGAGACCACGCACTCGACGCCGGAGACGACGCCGATGCCCGAGATGACGCTGCCGCCGAGGTGGAAGTCCGTCCCCCAGGCCGCGAGCGGCGCAATCTCGAGAAAGGGCGAGTCGCGGTCGAGCAGCAGCTCGATGCGCTCTCGCGCCATCAGCTTGCCCCGCGCCAAGTGCCGCTTGACGTACTTCTCGCCACCACCGGCGCGTGCCAGCTCGAGCTGTTGGTTCAGGAGCGCGATCTGCTCCAGAAACCCGGCCCGATTCTCCCGGTAGGTCTCCGAGCGGGTGTCGGCGTGGCTTCGAAGGATCTCCACCGGGCGCGGCTCCCGCTCAGAGTCCCAGCATCTTGGCGAGGTAGTGGATCATGACCTCGTCCGCGCCCCCTCCGATGCTGATCAGGCGGCTGTCCACGAAGGAGCGGCCCGCGGCACTCTCCCTCATGTATCCGTAGCCACCGTGGAGCTGCAGGCATTCGTCGGAGACGAACCGGCTCATCCGACCGCTGAAGATCTTCGCCATCGAGATCTCGCGGGTGGCGTCCTCGTTCTTGAGTCGCTTGCGAACGCAGGCATAGGTGAGCTCCCTGGCGGCGGTGATCTGCGTCATCATCTCTACGAACTTGAACTGGCTGACCTGCATCTTGCTGAGTGGCTTGCCGAACAGCACTCGCTCCTCGCAGTAGCGCTTGGTCAGCTCCCAGAGGACCTCGGCGCCCTCGTTGGCCATGATGCAGGCGATCAGGCGCTCGTCCTGGAACTGCTGCATCTGCTGCTGGAAGCCCCGCCCGATCTCGCCAATGGTGTTGGCGACCGGCACCCGCACGTCCTCGAAGAAGAGCTGCCCGGTATCCGAGCCCCGGTTGCCGATCTTGTCCAACAGCTGATAGGAGAAGCCGGGGGCATCGGTGGGGACGAGGATCTGCGAGAAGCCGCCGTAGCCGGCCTCCGGGTCGTTGACGACCAGCACGCACATCCAGTCGGCGATCGCGGCGTTGGTGATGTAGATCTTGCTGCCGTTGATCACCCAGTCGTCGCCGTCGCGCACCGCCCGGGTCTTGATCCCGGCCACGTCGGATCCCGCATCGGGCTCGGTGACCGCGACGGCACTCACCATTTCGCCCTTGATCGCCGGTACCAGGAAGCGCTGCCGAAGCTCGTCGGGGCCGTACTCGTGCAACGAAGGAGTCGCCATGTCGGTGTGGACGCTGATGGCCATGGTGACACCGGCGTTGTCGCAGCGCGCGAGCTCCTCGAAGAGCACGGTCGTGAAGGACCAGTCGAGCCCCGCGCCACCCCACTTCGGGTCGTAGCGCAGCCCGAGCATGTCGAGTTCGCCCATCATCCGGAAGATGCCTTTGTCCATGCGGCCCATCTCGTCGAACTCGCGCGCCCGCGGAGCCAGCTGCTCCTCGACGAACTTGCGCGCGGTGTCGCGGAATATCTCGTGCTCGGGAGTGTCGAAGAAATCAGCCGGCATCGTCGCATCCTCAGTTCTGCTGCGGCGGACGTGACTGCTCGCGCACCACGACCGGCAGCGGTCCTCGGCACCCTTGTTAGCCCCCTACCCCCCGTGAGTCCATCACCCCGAGTCGATCCGATTTGACTGGAAGTCAGGAACTGACCACGAAAGTGTGGTGTTTTGACCCACTCGCCGGGCAGCTCCCCGCGTATGACAGATGTCATGTGCTTCCTAACCGCGGGTAGCCTAGCCTCCGATCGGATCCATCGAGAACGTGAGCTCGAGCCCACGACGAGGAGGGAGTGATGGCGGAGGAGATCCAGAGGCAGCTGGCGATGATCTTGGATCTGAACAAGTGCCTCGGCTGCCAGACCTGCACCATCGCCTGCAAGCGTCTTTGGACCCGCGACGAGGGCATGGAGTACATGTGGTGGAACTCGGTGAACACCCAGCCCGGGCGCGGGACGCCGCGCGACTGGGAGCAGTCGGGGGGCGGCTTCGGGCCGGAGGGCAAGGCGCTGCCGGGGCTCTTGCCCTCGCGCCGGGAGTTCGGTGACGCCTGGAAGTTCAACCACGAGGAGGTGTTCTTCGGCGGCCAGGGCCAAAAGGCCCATCTCAAGGTGGTGGGGGAGGAGCCCGACTGGGGTCCCAACTGGGACGAGGACCAGGGCGGCGGCGAGTATCCCAACGCCTACTACTTCTATCTGCCGCGCCTCTGCAACCACTGCACCAACCCGGCCTGCATGGCCGCGTGCCCGCGCAAGGCCATCGTCAAGCGCGAGGAGGACGGCATCGTCCTGATCGACGAGGACCGCTGCCGCGGCTACCGCTTCTGCATGGAGGCGTGTCCCTACAAGAAGATCTACTTCAATCACGTCACCAAGGTGGCGCAGAAGTGCATCTTCTGTTTCCCCCGCATCGAGAAGAAGGTCTCCAACGCCTGTGCTCGCCAGTGTCCGGGCCGGGTGCGCTTCGTGGGCTACCGGGACGATCAGGAGGCACCGATCCACAAGCTGGTGGACCAGTGGAAGGTGGCGATCCCGCTGCATCCCGACTTCGGCACCGAGCCGAACGTCTTCTACGTGCCGCCGCTGGCGCCGCCGCGCTTCGATGAACACGGTGAGATCGACGAGTCGAAGCCGCGGATTCCCGACGAGTACCTGATCCACCTGTTCGGCCCGGTGGTACTGGAGGTCCTGGGGATCCTCAAGGCGGAGATGGCCAAGACGCGCGCGGGTGGAAAATCGGAGCTGATGGATCTCCTGATCGGCTACCGCTGGACGGAAATGTTCGGAGGCTTCGACCGCGACCCCGCCACCCTCGAGTGGAAGACCGCGTGAGCGAAGAGGCGGGTCTCGAATGAATCAACAGACGCTGAAGGAACTCACGGGCAACGAGGAGAGAACCGCCGCTGCTCGAAGCCGGTCCTACGAGCTCTTCGCCCGCCTCTTTGATTACCCCGACCAGGAGTTTGGCGAGGCGATTCGAAGCGGTGAGCTGGCGGAGACGATCCGCCAGACGCTCGGTAGCGTCGACCCTTCCCTGCTCGAGAACTCCGACTGGGACGCCCTCGGGAACGCCGGAGAGGGGGAGGACGACCTGGCCATCGAATACACGCGGCTCTTCGATGTCGGCGCCTCGGGACCGCCTTGTCCCCTCTGCGGGGGCCTCTACGGCGGTGCGCGGATGAAGACGATGGAGGAGGCGGTCCGTTTCTACAATCACTTCGGCCTCACCCTCTCGGATTCTCCTCGGGAGATGCCGGATCACATCACCACGCAGCTCGAGTTCCTGCACTTCCTCGCCTTCCGCGAAGCCGAGGTGCTGCAAAGCGGGGACGATCCCGGACCTTTTCGGCGCGCCCAGCGCGACTTCGCCGCGCGCCACCCGGGTCGCTGGATCCCCAAGCTGCGGGAGCGCCTCGAGGCCCAGGATCCGATGCCGTTCTTTCGGGAGCTGGTTTCGCAGCTCGACCGCTTCCTCGCCCATGACCAGAGCCGACTGGTCACCCTGGCGGGCGCTGCCCCCCACTCACCCAGGTAGGCGCTGCTGGCAAATTCAGCCGCTCGGACGCTGCTCTCTTAGCAGCAGGGCGGCGCCCAAGCCCAGCAGGAAACCGACCGCGGCATTCACCGCGAGAATCCCCGCCGCCGTCGCCGCCACCACGAAGAACGCATTGCGGTCGGAGGCCTCGCGCGCGGGCAGCGCGAGCTCGAGCCCGGCGAAGGCCAGCAGCACGCCGAGCAGTGAGATCGGGAAGGCGGCCAGCACGACTCCGACCGCCGAGCCGAATAGGATTCCAAGCCCCATCTTCGAAAGCCCCAGCACCACCATGCTCCCGCCGGTGCGGGCGCCGAAGCGGTGCTGCCCCGCCAGTCCCCCCGAGCCGTGGCACGAGGGAACCGCGCCGAAGAGACAGGTGCCCAGGTTCATCACTGCGACGCTGATCGCCATCGGGCGGGTGCGGACCCCGCGCCCTGGAAACAGATCGCCGGAGAGCGCACAGACGGCGATCACCGAGTTGAGGAGCGTGAGCGGAAGCTGGGGCACCGCCAGGCGCGTGAGGCCCAGCTGCCATTGCTCGAGACCGGGCCAGATCCAGACGGGTCCCGCCCAGCCCAGCGACGCCTCGGCAAGGACGTCCAGCCGCTCGATGGGAATCAAGACGATTCCCGCGACGAGGAGGATCAGCGCGGAGGGGAATCGCGGCGAGCGCGCCGTCGCCAGCACCAGGAGGGCCGCAGCCAAGGCCAGCACGCAGCCATCGAGCTCCCACCAGCCACCGGCGAGAGCCATCGTCACTCCCTTCGCAGCCAGCTTGAGCCCGACTCCGAGCTGGATGCCGCGCACCACCGGCCGCGGAATCCAGCGCTCGGCGACCGTGACCAGGCCCGTGAGCACGAGGGCCAGAAGGATCGCGCCACTCAGGAAGCCCGCTGCCGCGATCTCTCCTGGCGCGAGTCCCTCGGCAATCGCCACGGCCGCGATCGCCTTCATCGGCTGGACCGGAATCGGCTGGTTGAAGGCCAGCCCGACCAGCACGTTCGCGAGACCGGCGAAGAAGAGGACGCTGCCCCCCTCCATCCCGCACACGATGATCAGCGAGGCCGTCAAAGGCACGAAGATGCCGAGATCACCGAGCCCCCCGGAGAGCTCCGGCAGGTCGAACCGCATCGCGGGCTGTCGGTCGCGCAGCCAGGTGAGCATGGAGCGATCAGGACTCCCTCTCGAGAGATCTCCGAGGTCCCGACGCTAGCGAACCTTCTCGATGTCCACGTGCACCGCCCGGTCGGCGGGGATCGGCTGCCAGGAGAAGAGCCGGTACTTCAGGTGTCCGTAGCCGGAGGCAAAGCCCAGGTGCTTGACGTGACCCGCCTCCAGATCCGCCTGGCCGTACCAGTTCTCGTGCTGGTAGGGCTCGAAGCCGTTGTAGAGAATCACCTGCCCGGGACGGACCGAGGGCGAGATCTTCGCCTCGTTGATGGAATCGCCTTCATTGCTCACCAGCCGCACCGTGTCGCCGTTGCCGATCTCGAGCTCGGCGGCGTCCCGGTCGTTGATGAACACGAAGGGCTCCCCTCGATGGGTGTTCTGGATGATGTTGTTGGTCATGTTCATCGAGTGGACGCTCCAGCGGTTGTGGCCGCTGGTCATCAGGAAGCGCCGCTGCCCCCCACCGACGTTGGTCGGCTCCTTGTGCGTCGGCAGCTCCTCACCGGCCTCGAGGAACCACTCGTGGTCGATGTAGTACTGGGCCCGGCGCACCAGCGTGTCGTAGGGGATCTTGTCCTCGGTGTGCCAGCGCAGCGGGTTGTGGACCTCGTCGGGCTTGATGGTCGAGCCCTGCGATTGGCCGTGGCCCACCGACCCCCAGTTGGTGAAGCGCACGTGGCCCTTCTCGCGTAGGGTCTCGAGGCTGGTGCCCTCGGGCAGCAGGCCGTAGGTCGCGGTGTCCTGGATAGCCTCCTCCCAGAAGGTTTCCTCGTTCACGACGGCGCCGCCCAGCGTCAAGCGGTCGAACATGCCCGCGAACTCGTGGGTGAGTCCCTTGTAGTCCGTGAACTTCTCCATCCCCCGGGCCGCGGCCCGGCGCTCCAGAGCCTTCAGAAGCTCCATCGAGATCTCGATGTCCGGCTTGGCCTCGCCCAGCGGCGGGGTCGCGTGGTCCGCCAGCACCCAGTTCAGGTGGTGCACCGAGAGCATGGCGTGGCCGAGCTTCTCGTAGTGCTGTGCCGCGGGAAGGATGTAGTCGGAGTGGAGCCCCGTCGTCGTGATGCGGTAGTCGACCGACACCACCAGCGTGAGCTTGGGCCAGAAATGCTCGAGCAGGTGCACCTGCCCGCCGCGGTTGCGCCGCAGCATGTTGCCACCGGCCTCGAAGAGCACCCGCGGCTCGACGGTCTGGTAGGCCTTCGAGTAGCCGGTACCCCACCAGCCCTTCTCGATGGCCTCGGTGACGTACTCATCGAAGCTCCGCTTCATGGTGGGGTCGTTGTTCTCGGGGTTGTTCCAGCGCTCCTTGTAACCCATCTGGTAGTACCAGAGAAAGGCGGGCGGAACCGGGGCGCCGAACTCGCCCATCTCGGTGACCATCTCCAGCATGCGGTTCTGCACCATCTCCTTGGTCATGGTCGGATCCGTGGATTTCAGCAGGCGCCGCATGGCGATCATGCCAGCGATCTGCTTCTGGGCCGCCTCCTGGCCCCTGCCCTCCTTGGCGGGCATCATCATCTCGCCGTCCATTCCCATCACCGCCCAGGAGCGGGTGCCGGTGCCCCTCTTGCCCCAGTTGCCGGTGAGCCCCAGCAAGAGCGCCATCGAGCGCTCCATCAGATCGCCGTGGTAGTACTTGCCCGAGTTCCAGCCGATGAAGATCTTGGTCTTCCGCGTCGCCACCTTGCGCGCCAGCCGGCGGATGTTGTCCGGGTGAAGCTGGCAGATCTCCCCCGCCTTCTCCGGCGTGTAGTCCTCCAGATGCCGCCGCAAACGCGCGAAGACCGGCTCCACCTCCACCGTGCTCCAGTCCTTGAGCACCACCGAGTAGCTGCCCTCCAGCGCCGGATCGACGTCCGCCGATGCCAGCGTGTGCCGCGGCGCCGACGCCAGCGTGTTCGAGGAGGCGTCCCACCAGAAGAACTGGTCCTCCCGCTCCCCCTGGTAGACCTCGCTGCCGCGCAGGAAGCGACCGGTGTCCTTGCGGACCAGCAGCGGTAGATCGGTCTGTTCCTGCACGAACTCCTTATCGTGAAGATCGGCATCGATGATCACATTGCACATCGCCAGCGCAAGGGCCGCGTCGGTGCCGATCCGCACCGGCAGGTGATAGTCGGCGTGCATCGCCGAGGGGCTGTAGTCCGGCGCGATCGTCACCACCTCGCCGCCGTTGTAACGGGACTCGGCCAGGTAGTGGTACCAGTGGATGTTGGTGTAGACGGGATTGGCGTGCCAGATCAGCGTGAGATCGGCCAGGAACCAGTCGTCCATGGTGGAGACGGGGTTGTAGAGCCCCCAGGTCAGGTGGTATCCCGGGCTGAAGTCCTGAAACTCGGCATTGCCATCCATCATCGGCGTGCCGATGATGCCGGTCCAGGCACGAGCGCCCTGCGCTCCGAGCTCCGGTGTCAGCGGAGTGATGATCGACTCGGGACCCTGGTCCTGGATGGCGTCGAGCATCTTGTCGGCGATGTCGTCGAGGGCCTCGTCCCAGGAGACCTCCTCGAACTTGCCCTCGCCGCGCTCGCCGACGCGCTTGAGGGGCTTGGTGACCCGGTCTGGCGAGTAGTGGCAGTGGCTCCAGCACGCCCCCTTCTGACAGCCCATCGGGTTCATGTCGGGGATGCCCTCTTCGATGGCGTGGTGGGTGCCGGACTGCTCCTCGCGGACGATCCTCCCGTTCTTCGTGTAGACCCGGAAGGGACAGCCGCCGGGGTAGCAATCCACCGCGTGGGTCCCCCAGGTCACCGAGTCCCAGCTCCACTTCTCGCGATACCTGTCGGCCCAATCCCCACGAATCGCTGCCACCTTCGATCTCCTTCCTCCGATCCTTCGGGGCTGTACCGAGGACCGGAAAAGCGCCTCGTCCACTTCCGGTGAGGGCGTCACCCTCGATCTGATGTCGGGTGGCGGGCCGTCGACCCCAGCTCCCTGCCAGACATCCTCGAGACCTATTTGTGCAACATCGGGGAAAGGGGTGATATGAGGATGGTCATACGAGTCCGTATGTGAACGGAAGAGCCGCTTCCCCACGGGGAGCTCTCGCCATCATCTAGAATCCCGAGAGCTCCAGAAAGGACCCATCGCCATGAGAATCCTCGCGGGCGGCATCGTTACCCACTACACCCTCGACGGGCCTGCGGACGCACCCGTGGTGACGCTGAGCCATTCGCTGGCAGCGAGCCTCGAGATGTGGGAGCCCCAGTTGCCAGCGCTCACCCAGCACTTCCGGGTGCTGCGCTACGACACACGGGGCCACGGCGGCAGCGAGGTGCCCCCCGGCGCCTACAGCCTCAGTATGCTGGCCGGTGACGTGCGGGCCCTGCTCGCCGCCCTCGGTATCGCGCGCACCCACTTCGTCGGCCTCTCCATGGGCGGCATGATCGGCCAGACCATCGCTCTGGAGCATCCCGAGATCCTCGATCGCCTGGTGCTCGCCGACACCGCCAGCCGAATCCCCCCAGAGTCCGGGCCGCTCTGGGAAGAGCGCATCGCGAGCGTCGAGCGTCACGGCCTGGCTGCGCACGCCGACGAGACCATCGGCCGCTGGTTCACCGCACCGTTCATCGCCGATTCGCCCGGCCTCGTCGACGGCATCCGGATGCTGATCCGCACGACCGCGCCGCAAGGCTTCATCGGCTGCAGCCGGGCGATTCAGGGGCTGAACCACACGGATCGGCTCGGCGAGATCGAGGCGCCCACGCTGATCGTCGTCGGGGCGGACGACTTGGGCACTCCGGTGGCCCTCTCCGAGGTCATGCGGGACCGCATTCCCGGCTCGAAGCTGGTGGTCCTCGAATCGGCGGCCCATCTATCGAACATCGAGCAGGCGGAGCGATTCAACGAGGCCATCACCAGCTTCTTGGCAAGCGCCGCATAGCCGCGCGAATGATCCCGCGGCCACGCTCTGCTATATAGCGGTCTCGATGCGCGGGGAGGTCGCGGGGTCGAGCCAATGGTCTGGAAGCTGCCCCGTCTTCGGGAGGAACTGCGCTTCCTGAGCCTGCGGAAGCTCTACAACCTTCTCCTGGAGCAGATGGCTCCCCGCCTTCGGTTGGCGCGCCTCCCCCATGCTCCCACGCGGATCACCGTGGAGTCGGGGAACGTGTGCAACTTGCGCTGTCCCCTCTGTCCCACCGGGCAGCGTGACCCCAGCGCCGCAAAGGGACTCCTTCCCTACCAGACCTTCGAGAAGATCCTGGATCAGCTGGGGCGGGACCTCATCACGGTTCGACTCTACAACTGGGGAGAGCCGTTGCTCAACAAGGACCTGGTGCGGATGTGCGAGCTCGCCTACCGGCGAAAGGTCTCCGTCAAGATCTCGTCGCACCTGAACGATCTCACCCCCGAGCTCGCTGAAGGGTTGCTCCGGGCCAGGGTCAAGAAGATCTACGTGTCGGCCGACGGCGCGACTCCGGAGAGCTATGCCCGGTACCGCCGCGGGGGGGACTTCCGCAAGGTGGTCGAGAACATGCGGATGCTGGCGGAGAAGAAGCGGGAGCTCGGTAACCGTTTCACCCGGGTGATCTGGCTCTTCCACGTGTTTCGCCACAACGAGGACGAGATCGGTCCCGCGAGGCGTCTGGCAAGACAAATCGGTGTGGAGCTCCAGATCAATCGAGCACGCACGGACATGAGCAAGGAGATCTTCGAGACCGTGGAAGAAGCGCTCGATCGGGACGGTCACTGGCTTCCCGAAGGGGACGAGTTTTGCGCCTACGATCGAGAGAAGAGCCAGGCGCAGCGCGCCTCGGTTTGCCATTTGCCATGGAGGGACACCGCGATCAACTGGGATGGAAGCGTGCTGCCCTGCTGCAGTGTCTACAGCGAGAAGCACGCCTTTGGGAACATCCACCAGCGCCCGTTTCGCTCCATCTGGAACGGTGCGCTCTACCGCGACGCCCGGCGGGAGATCCTCGGCCGCGGAGAGACCCTGGACACCATCTGCAAGACCTGCAAGAAGAACGGCTATCTCTTCCTGTAGGAGCTCCTTCTCCCGAGTTGGAGACGGAAGGCACGCGGGTCGCCGAGCTTCGGTCCGGAGGGCGTGAACAACCAGTCCGGCTCGGTGACGAAACGCCCGTAGTAGGAGAAGCGGTCGCGCGCGCGCCGGATGGCGAGCAGTTCGTCCGCCGACGGGTCGGCGGGCCCGAGATCCTCGAACTCGACCCAGTCCGGGCCCCGTCGCACCGGAGGCAGGCCGGGAAGGCCGAGCCGCTCCAGTTGATGCGCCAGGACCCACACGCGCCGCGCTTCCCGGCGCCGCAATCGAAGCCGCCGCGTGGGTGTCCCTTCCCTCCCTTTCACCACCCAGAGGTCACCCTCTCGCGCGACGTGGCGTCCCACCCGCAAGGCGCCGTGCGCCGCCCGCTTCGCATCGTGGCGCCGCACCCGCAGGAAGGCGCTCCGGATGCATTCCGCGGCCCGCCGCCGCTCGCGGCGGCCGGCACCCTCCCCCAGGTAGGCACGGAGGAAGCGCAGCCGGTCGGTGGCGGAGACGCCGAGCTGGTGGCGGTGCAGCTTGGCGAGCATGCGCCAGCGCCGGGCCTCGGGGATGCGCCGGAGGTGGCAGCGTTCGAAGTCGATGAGACAGAAGCCCCCGTCCCTCAGCGCCAGGAAGTTATTGGGCGAGAAGTCGTCTTGATCCACCCCCGCATCGTGCAGCCGACGCGCGTATGCCGCGAAGGATTCGACCAGGGCGCGACGCTGCTCCGAGGTGGTGCTCGGGTCCTGAAGCAGGGCCCGCAGGTCACGGCCGGGGAGCTCGGGGATGATCGAGAAGCTTCGAAGCAGCACCCCGTGGCGGCGCTCCTCGCCCACCGCGACGGGAGCAGCCACCTCGAAGCCCCGCTCGGTGATCGCCCGCGCCACCTTCCACTCGCGGTGCGCCTTCGAAGCACGCAGCCAGGAGCGCAGCCGCGGCCAGCCTGCCGGAACGGTGAAGACCTTGACGAAGAGCGACGGTTCCCCTTCGGCGCCCGAGAGACGGTAGAAACGCTTGCGACCCATCCGCGGACGGGGTGCGCTCCGTGGACCCTCGAGGACGCGGTCGGGGTCGGCGAGCAGGGCGGCCAGGAGATCGCTCTGCTTCCCTTCCACCCTCCAGTGAATTCGGGCGAGCGCGCCGCTCCGGTCGCCGGTTCCCCGGAGCAGACTCATCGCGGGGCGTCGCTCCGCTTCGACCCGGGCTTCGTCCCCTCTGCACCCTCCGTCCGAGCCACCCGTGTCAGCTCCCAGAGCTTCGCGTACTTGAGAAAGACGTAGAACGCTGTCACCGCCGCGGCCACAAAGCCGGGGATCCCTTCGAGGAAGCCGAGCCGGATCACGTAGGCGCGAAAGAATCGAAACAGCGGTCGGAACAGCAGATCACCGAACCCGGCTCGACGCCCGGAGAGGTAGAGGGCGCGGGCCTGGATGGTGCTGAAGGACTGGACGCGCTCCATCTGATCCGCCAGATCCTTGTAGCTGTAGTGCTCGAGGTGACCGGGAAGGCGGCGGACCGGACCGTCGACCACCACCCGCCCGTGCGGGTTGGTGCCGAGCCAGCGCCCATGGGAACGACGGAAGAGCCGAAGCTGCCAGTCCGGGTACCACTCCCCGTGGCGGTGCCAGCGTCCCAGGTGATGGGTGATCCGGTTCAACTCGTAGCCGACGAAGGACTCGCCTTCCCGAGCCAGAGTCTCACCGATCTCTCGGCCGAGTGCTTCCGAGACCGCCTCATCGGCATCGATGGCAAGGATCCAATCGTGCTGGGTCTGCTCGAGAGCGAAGTTCTTCTGCTCGATGTTTCCCTGGTAGGGATGGACCAGCACACGGGCGCCCATTTCCCTGGCGATTTCTTCGGTGTCATCGGTGCTCATCGCATCGACGACCACTACCGATTCCTCGGCCCAGGCGGTCGACTCGAGACAGCGGCGCAGGGTGCGCGCCGCATCGCGAGCAATCACACAAACGCTGATCGGCCGTCTCACGGATCCGATTGTAGCCGAGGCCCCGCGGACCTGGACGGCGTATTGAGCGGCGCTCTGCTGCTGGCTCTGGGAGGGGGGGGCAGCACCTCTCGCTGGGCGAGTGGCCGCGGCGCATCCGGGTGCGGGGCAGCGCGCTGGCGGCGCGGGGCCGCCCATGGGTGCCGCTTCGGCGGGGACGCGAGCCGACCGCCTTTGGGTTAGACTCCCGCCGCTTTGGAGGCCGGCCCTTGTAGGCTCGAACCCTTGTCGGGACGGCGCGCCGCCACCATCCCATGAGCGAAGGCGACCTCGATCAGAAGACGAACCGCGGGCGCCCCGCGGAGCCCGCGGCGAGCGGGCTCGAGCGGCGGCCGGGCCTGGTCCTCGGGGCGATCCTCCTGCTCGGGCTGGTCGCCCGCATCCTGACCGCCACCCACACCTACTGCGTGGGCACCGATAGCATCCACTTCCTCGAGATGGCGGAGCGGATGGCGCCGCTCACGCCCGAGGCGGTGCTCGCCGGGGTCGACCACCACGTCTTCCATCCAGCCTATCCCTTCCTGATGGCCGGTACGCATCGCCTCCTCGAGATCGGGCTCGATCGCTGCGGTCAGATCGTCTCCGTCGTATTCGGGACCCTCACGCTGCTTCCCCTGTTCGCGATCGCGCGCCACGTCTTCGGAACGCTCCCGGCGCTCTGCGCGACGTTGCTGCTCGCCGTGAACCCCGAACACCTGGAGCATTCCGGCGACGTGATGAGCGAGGCCACCTTCCTGTGCTTCGTCCTCGCCTGCGTCGCCCTGGCGATTCCCGCGCTCCTGCAGAACTCCCGGCTCGCGGCCTTCGGCGCGGGCGTCAGCGGGGGGCTGGCATACCTCGTGCGCCCGGAGGGCGGGATGCCCCTCCTGGTGCTCTGCCTGGCGCTGCTGCTCGCCCTGCGGCGGCGACGAGCCGCCGCGGGCTGCCTGCTGGTCGCCCTGCTCGGCTTCGCACTCTTTGCGGCGCCCTACCTCACACACATCTCCTTCATCGACGGCTCCTTCAAGCCGGAGATCACGCTCAAGAAACCACTCTGGGACCACGAGCCTCGCGGCGAGCCGCGCATCCGCGCGGCGGTCCCGCCCCGGTCGGTGCGCCGGGCCCGGGCCGCGGAGAAGGAGCGCGAGAGTGTCGCGGCCCAGGTGGTCCACGAGTACGCGGCCTCGGTGTACTACGTCGCGCTCTTCTTCATCGCGATCGGCCTGCCACGTTCGCTGGCCCGCCGCAGCGAGCTGGGAGCGGGAACGCCGCTGGTGGTGGGCGTTCTGGTCGTCGGCCTGGTGGTCGCGGTCGGGGTCTTCGAAAAGCTGGCCTACCTCTCCAGCCGTCACCTGCTGACCTTTACGGTCCTCACGCTGCCCTGGGCGGGCTACGGGATGGTCGAGGCGGGTCGCTGGCTGCACGCGAAGCTCGGACTTCGCCGGCTCTCGGTTCCCGCGACCGCGGCGGCGATCGCCGTCTTCGCCGCGGCGGTCCACGGCCCCAAGGTGCTCCAGCCGCACCGCTGGCATCGCCTCGGCGAGCGTTCCGCCGCCCTCGTGCTCCGGAAGGAGGGGGAAGCCACCCGGGAGGATTACGTGATCACGAGCTCCAACCGGGCGCTCTACTACGCGGGTCTCGAGGCCAGGAATCGGATCGGGATCGACGACCCCCGGCGACTCAGCTACGCGGAGATCCAGCGGGTGGCGGCACTGACCGACGGGCGCGCGCGCTTCGTCCTGATCCCCTACAAGGACGGCTTCCGGGAGCTCATCGACGGCGGCGAGTACGCGAAGCTCGAGCTGCTCTACCGCTACGGGCAGGAGCAGCAGGAGGCCCAGTACGAGATCACGCGAAAGCTCGCCAAGAAGCGCTGGATCTTTCTCTATGAGGTCCCCCAGGAAGGGAACCACCCCGGCGGCGCCCCTCTCGCCGGTGAGGAGGATCAGCCGTGACGGACGTCCTCGAGGTCAGGGGCGTCCGGCTGCGCCGAGGGACGCTGCGGCCGGAGACCCTCGCGTACCTCGAGCGCAAGCTGCGCCGCATTCGTCGCCGGAGTCGACGCCGGAGGAACCCGTTCCACCGGCTGCTTCAAGCCCTCCTCCCGCGCAACTGGGGCCACGTACCCGTCGAGTCGCGCGTAGAAGGAAGGGTGCTCGTGATCGACTGCGGGGGGGGGATCGAGACCCTGCAGCTCCAGGCGGTCGGAATCGACGTCGATCGCGCGGCGCTTCGCATCGCCGCGGATCTGCAACGACACGCGATCGGCGCCACCGCCGCTTTCGCGGTCGCCTCCGGCGGGACGCTGCCGTTCCGGGACCGGGAATTCGACAGCCTGCTCAGCGACAACGTCGTGGAACACATGCCGGAGCCCATTCTGAAGCTTCACCTTCGCGAGGCGCGCCGTGTGCTCCGATCCGGCGGTTGGTACGTCTTTACCTCGCCGAACCGGTTGTTTGAAGACCCTCTGAAGGACGAGGGGCACGTCTCCCTCCATTCCTACGCGGAGTGGGAGACCCTGCTCGAAGAGGCGGGCTTTGCGGCCCTCGAGACCCCTCGGCGACGCTCGGGACGGCTCCTGAGTCTCGCCTGGAAGAAGGGGCGCGAGCGCCGGGCAGCTCGGCGCGGCTCCCGCCGCGGCCTCTCAGCCCGAGGCATTCGCATCGTCACGATCCTCGCATGCGGTGAAGCGAAGCAGGCACCGGCCGATGCGACGGCGCGATGAAGCGAAGGCGAACAGCGAGCAAGGGAGGCGAGTCATGGGAATCGAGGCAATCACGGAGCGCATTCACGCCAATGTGGAGTGGGACGGGTCCAACGTCGCCTGTGTCAACACGACGGAGGGTGTGGTCCTCGTGGACACACCCATGCTTCCGAAGGACATCGCGCATTGGATCTTCGTCCGAGAGGTGCGCTGGGTCGAACTGCCGGGCTGACGCGGCGCGGGCCGTCAGAGCTTGGCGAGGCGCTCCGGCAGTTCTCTCACGTCCCCCTGGGCGAGGCCGAACAGCATCTCGTTCTCGGCGTTGAGCAGGATGATGGTGCCGCCGTAGATCCCCGAGGAGGCGCCGTAGGCCTTGCGGACGGCGTCGAAAAACTCCTGGCCGGCATAGGGATCGGTGACCGAGCGAAGGCCCACGACCGTGAACCCGAGCGCCTGGTCCCGCTTGAACTTGTCGGCGACTGGGGCGGTGCCAAAGGCGAGCCCCACGAAGGCGACGGAGTCCGCATACTGCGCGTGTAGGTCGCGGACCAGCTCGACTGAGTACTCGGTCATGGAGCAACCCGGAAGCAGGAAGACCGCCAGCAGATGCCGCTTGCCCTCCCGCAGCTCCGTCCAGCCCATCCTGTCGCCTGCCGCATTCTCGAAGCTGAGGTCGGGGGCCTTCTCGGGCGGGGAGAAGAGTTTGTACCCACCGACGCCCGCGCCCACCAGGACGAGCACGATCAGGATCTGTTTCATGCGGAGCACCTCCCCCGAAACGATGTCGCGGCTTTCCGCTCAGCACCTTCGCGCGGATGCCTCAGCCGCACGCACGATTGCGATTGACCTCGCCTACCGGATGGCACAACCGCAGCGCTCTTGGCTGCCAGGGGTATCGGCGAATCCTGCCCTGCCCTTGATGACAAACAGCGAGACGCTCCGCCGCTCCGATAGTGCTTGAACAAGAGCCTTCGAGCCCAGCTTCGGCACGGGCGACGACACGTCGATTAGAGTGTCTTCGTGCTACGGTGATCTCCAATCCACGACGTCTCTACATCAGCCCCAGCTTCATCGCGAGGGAGAAGCTCAACTTCTCGAGCGGCCGCATCCGCCAGTGATCACCCGCGTCCGGGAGCTCGTCGAGCTTGCCGGGAAATTCGGGCATGTACTCGCTCATCTGCGAGACGTAGTCCGGCCTCCCTCGGTTCCTGAAGTAGGGGGCAGAGAAGAGCTGCATCAGGGAATTCAGCGAGATGATCCCGCCCTTCCGTTTCTCCTCGAAGCTCTCCCACTTGCGAAGATGTTCTTCCGACCGGAAGAAGTTCATGGTGCTTCACGAGTAGGGGATGCTGAACATCCACCTTCCGATTGGGACTGACACGTAGCCGATCAGCCCCTTCGGCTCCTCCACCTCGATGTTGCCGTCCTTTACCTCGACCCAGACGGGTTCCCCGCAATCGAGACACGCGGAGTCGATTCGAACCGTCTTACCGGGAAAGAGCCAGCAGACCGCCAGCGATTCGAACGCTCACTGGCCGAACCATTTCTGCTCTCCGTCGATGGTCAACCGGTAATGGGTCGGGAGATTGTTGAACGGGGCGAAGGATACGATGGTGTCGGTCTTCGGATAGAGCCAACCCGGAAAGCCGCGGACCGAAAAGAGCTTGTGCAGCGCTGCCCGGCCTTCCTCGGGCGACACGCCGAGCGCGGCTGCGATCTCCGTATGATGTGGCGCCTGCCCCGTCTCCACCATTCGATTCATGATGACACTGAACGTCCTGTCCAGCAGGGTCGGTTCCACCATCGGATTCCCCCTCCCTTTGCAGAGCTGACGAGATCTCCTTTCGAGCCCCGCGGATCCGGCTCATGGGCTCTATCCAAGGAGCATTCGACACGAAAGGCAGAAGTCGATGGATCCTACCGCTCCGGAATGCCCTTGACATTCTGAGGCTGGTGGCCGATGATACAATTGGATGGTTGCCGAAACGTTGGAGCGAACTGACAAGGCAAAGGGCCTCTCCCGGGTCTTCAAGGCGCTCGGTGACGAGAACCGGCTGGCGATCTTCCAGCTGCTGCGCGAGCGATGCGCCGGCAGCTGCGAGGTGTCAGAAGACGGCGCCGACCGCACCGTGACCGAGATCGCGAAGGACTTCGACCTGGCTCTCTCCACCGTCTCTCACCACTTGAAGGAGCTGCGCAACGCCGGGCTCGTCATCTGCGAGAAGCACGGCAAGCAGGTGTACTGCCGCGTCAACGCGACACTGCTCGAGGATCTCGAGGCGTTCATGCGAGAGAGGTGAGTTTTTCGGCCAGATGATTCGACGCTTGTCCAGACATTGTAGATAGGAGTTCCCGATGATTACTGAGATCACCCTCCCCTCCGACCCGGATTGGCCCGCCAAAGTCCGCGCTCGGGCGCACCACATCATGAGCCATTACGAGAGCTGCACCCAGAGCATCGTGGCCGCGTTCATGGAAGAGTTCGGGATCGATGATCCGATGGTGCTCCGCGCCGCCGGTGGCATGCACGGCGGCATGGTGTCGTCGCTGACCTGCGGCATCGTGAGCGGAGGCATGATGGTGCTGGGTCTCCTGATGGGGAGGGAGAACCTCGAGGAGGGGCTGGATGGGATCTTCCCCATCGTGATCCCCGGCCAGGACATGGTCGCACGCCTCGAGAAACGTCTCGGATCGACCTCGTGCAAAGAGCTCTCGGGCGTGGATTTCAACGATCTCACTCAGGCGATGCAGTTCATGTCTTCGGGCGAGAACGCCAAGTGCTTCGACTATGTGGCCGATGGAGCGGAGGAGATCGCGCGCTTCCTGCAGGAGTTGAGCGAAAAGGGGGAGCTGTTCCGCACCGGCGCGGCGCCGGCGCCGCACGCCGTCGAGGCGTCGTAGAGCCCTGCGCCGGGTCGATACGACCTCGGAGTTCCCATCCCAGCGATGGGATCGGCCGCCGCGTGAACTATGCGCCCCGCAACGAGATCGACTTCAATCGACCTGGCCGGAGAGCTTCTCCGCCACCGCCACGGTGCGTTCGACCAGATCGTCGAGAGAAAGCTCCCCCATCCCTGCGAGGGTCACCGCTACCCTCCCCTGCCAGGGATCGGTCCAGTGGGTCGGAATCGGCCGTCGCGTAAGACCCCAGAGGCCACCGATCGTCGCGCCGTTGCAGTCGGTATCCCAGCCTGCGGCGACTGCATCACCGACCGCGGCCGAGTAGTCGTCCTCTCCCGCGAGCAGCGCCCAGACCACCAGGGCGAGGTTGTTCAAGGTGTGCACCGGAGAGAGCGCGTCGTAGCGCTGGTGGAGACGATCGACTGCGTCGCCTCGGCCGACCAGCGAGCGACCGAACGCAATTGCCTCGGCGGCACCGGATCCATCGGGAACCGCCGCCCGGGCCGCGTCGATCGCTTCGGTGAGAGACCCGAAGACCGGGATCGCGGCGCCGAGGGCAGCGACGAACGCGGCACCGTGGACACCCTCACCCCGATGGGAGAGCGCGGCATCCCGGCGGGCCAGATCGGCTGCGAGCACGGGGCGACCGGGACACACCCACCCGTAGAGGTCGGCTCGGATTTGCGCACCGATCCATTCGCACCATTCGTTGTCCGAGCAGTCCGCGAGATCGAATCCCGGCGGCAGGCCGAAGCTGAATCCGACCTCGGCGCGCTCGAGCAGCGTGCGGTAGGCCGCCCTCTCGGCGGTGAAGGTGGCGCCGCCGGGAAGCAGGCGTAGCCAGGCGCGAGCCACCTCGGCGGTGGAGAGATCCAGTCCGTGCTCCTCCATCAGGACGAGTGCGAGCACGGTGTAGTTGATGTCATCGTCGGGCTCACTGCGGGTCATCGCTCCCTTGCACGAGCGACGCCCGGTCGCCGCAACCAGCGTGTTCTCCAGGAGCGGTACGTAGTCTCGCAGCGGAAGGGCTCCAGCCCGCTCCAGATAGGCGGTCAACGCGTCCGGGCCGCGCCTCATCGAGAGAAGCTCGACGGCCTTTCCGAGCTGGCATCCCGAGATCCGGCCCAGCCAGGCTCCTCGGACCCTCTCGGGATCGACCGAAAACGCGCCCATCGACTCCCCCTCCCATCTCTCCTGCACGATACCCCGGAAGCCCCCTCTCGTCGGCGCTGCCATGCACGGCGGCCCGCGGAGGTATCATGGATGCCAGGGTTGAGAAGCATGGCACGCCTCCGCGTTCAGTTCATCCACGGCCTGGAAGGAAGCCCGCAGGGCGCCAAGGCGCAGCTCCTGTCCCGGCACTTCGACACGCTCACTCCGGCCATGGACACCAGCGACTTCGAGGCCTGCGTCGCCCTGCAGGCCGATGCGCTCGCCGTCTTTCGACCCGACGTGCTGGTGGGCTCCTCCTTCGGCGCCGCCGTGGCGGTAGCCCTGCTGCAGCGCCGCCTGTGGCGCGGTGCGACGCTATTGCTGGCGCAGGCGGCCCTCCGGCGCGGTGCGCGGGCCGATCTTCCGCCCGGCGCGCCGATCTGGTTGGTCCACGGCCTTCGGGACGAGCTGATCGACATCGAGGACAGTCGCCGGCTGGCCGCGGCGGGTGCGCCGGAGTGGGTGGTGCTCCACGAGGTGGACGACGATCACCCGCTGCACGAGACCGTGGCGAGCGGGCGGCTCATGGAACTGGTGCGCGAACTCGCGGAGAGCGCATCGAGAAAGCGCTAGCCCGCAGAGCCATCCGCGAGGCGGGCACAATCACCGATCGCGCAGTATTCTCACCTTCATGAGAGCGATTCACGTCACGGCAATCGGAGGCCCGGAAGTTCTGAAAGCGGTCGACGTCCCCGAGCCCGAGGTCGCGCCGGGCACGCTCCGCGTGCGCAATCGCGCAGTCGGCATCAATTTCCACGACGTCCAGAGCCGCCGGCGCGGCGTCCGCGGACAGACGCACCCCTACATTCCCGGCACCGACTTCGCCGGCGAGGTGGACGCCGTCGGAGAGGGAGTGAAGGGCTTCGAAACGGGGGACCGGGTACTGGGAATCAACATGGCGGGTGCCTATGCGGAGAAGAGCCTGGTGCCCGAGGTCCTCGCCGTTCCGATTCCGGAGCGGATCAGTTACGAGCAGGCGGCGGCATGCCCCGTGGCGGGCCTCACATCCTGCTTCATGATCCGCGACCACGGTGTCGGCGAGGCGACGAACGTCGTCGTCCACGGCGCAGCCGGCAGCGTGGGCTGTTTCATGGGCGGCCTCCTCGCGGAAAGACGCGCGCCTTCCATTGGCCTCGTCTCGACGGAGGAAAAGGCGGAGGTCGCCCGCCGGGCGGGATACCTCCACGTGGTCAACTACCGCCGGGAAGATCCCGTCGATCGGATTCGCCAACTCACCGCAGGTGCGGGGGCCGACGTGGTCTACGATTCGGTGGCAGGACCCGGATTCGCGCGCAGCTTCGAGATGTGCCGAGCCGGGGGCACAGTCGTGGTATTCGGCCGCGCGGCGGGGGATCCGCCTCGGGAGACCCTGGAAGAGGCCTTGTTCGGGGCTGCCCGCAACCTGGGCCTGCGCACCTACTTCCTGGGTACGATCCTCTTCTCGGATCCCCAGTCGATCCGCGGGGCCTACGCGACGCTCTTCGATGGCCTGGCCACCGGTACCATCTTCCTCCCCATCGAGACGGTTTCCCTCGAGGAGGCGGCCGATGCCCACGCCCGCATCGAAGGTCAGCAGACGGTGGGGAAGATCATCCTGGTGCCTTCGAACAACTGACGGGGACGTTGTTGAATGTTCAACTTTTCGGCGGGTCCGAAAAGTTGAACATTCAACAACGTCCCCGCTCGCGCGGTCAGAGCAGGGAAGCGACTGCCTCGCAGAACTCGGTGGTGCTCGCATTGCCCCCCTGATCCGGCGTGAGGAAGCGCGCCTCGGCATAGGTCCGCGTCAAGGCGGAGTCGAGGCGATCCGCGGCGTCCGCGAAGCCCAGGTGCTCGAGCATCATCACCGCTGAGAGCAGCGTAGCCGTCGGGTTGATGACATTCCGGCCCGCGATGTCCGGAGCGGTTCCATGGGCGGACTCGAAGTAGGCGTAATCGTCTCCGTAGCAGCCGCTCGGAGCCAGACCCAGGCCACCCAGGAGCCCGCCGGCGGCGTCCGAGAGAACGTCGCCGTAGAGGTTGGGCAGCACCACCACGTCGAAATCTCCGGGCGTCGCGACCAGGTGGTGCGCCAGGTCGTCGATGATCAAGCTGCGGAACTCGATCTCCGGGTACCCCCCGGCAACCCGCTCGGCGACGTCGCGGAAGAGCCCGTCGCTGCGCGGCAGCATGTTGTGCTTGGTCCCGCTGGTCACACGGCCCGGTCGGCCGCTCTTCTTGCGCGCCCGAGCGAGATCGAAGGCAAAGCGACACACGCGTTCGGTTCCGGCCTCGGTGATCACCTTGAGGCCGTAGCGTCCCGGACCCATCTCGGCCACGGGACGGCGCGCGGTGGGACTCACCAGGCCCAGGGGCGCGAGGTCCTCGACCTCTCCCTCCACGAAGAGATAGAGATCCTCGAGATTCTCGCGGACGATGACGAAGTCGACGCACTGCGGGCGAGCGAGCGGGCTCCTGAAGCCGGGACGGAAACGGCAGGGCCTCACGTTGGCGTAGGTCTGCTTGCCCCAGCGCAGATAGAAGAGGGCCGCCGCGCTCCTTCCGCTGGTGGCACCGAAGAGCGTCGCATCGGAGCCGTCGATGGCCTGTCGCGCCTCCTCGGGAAACGCCGAGCCGGACTCGTCCATGCCACGCTGACCCACCGGAGGGTAGAGCCACTCGATGTCGACGCCGAGACGATCGATGAGGGAGACGCTGGGCCGGATCGCCTCGGGCGCCGCGTCCTCTCCCTCGATCACCACCACCCGCTTTGCACTCACCGCGGCGCTTCCCGACCGCCGCCCAGGCGCTCTTCGAGCACCTTCAGCAGGCCGCCCTTCTCCACGATCTCGAGCATGTCGGGCGTGTAGGCCTCTCCTCGAAGCTCGGTTCCCCGCGTGAGGTTGCGCACCCTTCCGCTCTCGATGTCGATCTCCAGCTCATCGCCTTCCTCGCATGCCGCCGCGATGCCGGGACAGACGAGATTGGGGAACGCGATGGCGACGCAGTTGCGGAAGTAGATCCGGCCGAACGACTCCGCGACGACGGCACCGATGCCGAGCAGTTGGAGGTTCTCCGGTGCATGCTCGCGGCTCGACCCGCAACCCCAGTTGCGACCGGCAACGATGAGATCCCCTGGGTTCACCTGATCCGCGAACTCGGGCCGGATGTGCAACACCGATCCGCGGCGCTCTTCCCAGGGGGCCGAGATGGTGTTCCAGGGAGCCATCACGTCGGTGTCCACGTCGTTACCGAACTTCCAGGCCCGGCCTCGAATCCGCGTCCCCATCGTCCCCATCCTCACTCAATCGTGGTTCCATCCCAGAACTCGCGCGGATCCACGATGTGGCCCTCCACTGCCGCCGCAGCCACGCTGGCCGGCGAGCCCAGATAGACCTCCGCCTCGGGGCTCCCCATGCGGCCGCGGAAGTTGCGATTCGTCGAGGAGAGACACACTTCCCCCGGCGCCAGCAGGCCCCCATGCCCGCCCGGACACGCACCACAGCCGGGCGTGGTGAGGTGGGCTCCCGCCTCCAGGAGGGTCTCCGTGTAGCCGGCCCGGGTCGCGTCGAGGAGCACTCGCGCGGAAGCGGGCGTCACCAGGAGACGCGTGCCGGGGTGCACCTTGCGCCCTTCGAGGATCTTCGCCGCCACGGCGAGATCTTCGAGCCGCGCGTTGGTGCAGGAGCCGAGAAAAGCCTGATGCACCCTCACCCGACCCACCTCGGAGACCGGCTTCGCGTTCCCCGGATTGTGGGGACAGGCGATCTGGGGCTCGAGGCGGGAGATGTCGATCTGGTGAACCGCCTCGTAGCGGGCACCGGCATCGGGTCCGAAGGGAGAGATCGGCTCATCCGTGCGCTCGCGCAGGTAGGCGCAGGTGATCTCGTCCGCCTCGAAGAAGGCGAACTTCGCGCCCAGCTCGACGCCCATGTTCGCCATGGTGAGACGGCTCGAGACGGTCATCCGCTGCGCAGCCGGGCCGGCGTACTCGATGGCGCGGTACTGGGCGATCTCCGTACCGAAGCTTCCGGCCAGGTGGAGAACGACGTCCTTCGACATGATTCCGACGGCTGCGTCGCCCTCGAGGACGAAGCGAACCGTCGGGGGCACCCGAAGCCAGAGCTCCCCGGTGGCCAGAACGTAGGTCGCCTCCGTGAGCCCCAGCCCGGTGCCGGCAGCGCCCACGCCGCCGTAGGTGGTACTGTGCGAGTCCGTCCCAAAGACCAGCTGGCCGGGCAGGATGTGGCCCTCTTCCGTCAGTACTTGATGGCAGACCCCCGCGTTGCCCAGGAAGTGTCGAATTCCGAAGCGCTCCACGAGGTCGCGCGCGATCGCGTGGCCACGGGCCATCTGCTCGGTCGGTGCCGGAAAGTAGTGATCCAGGATCACGATCACCTTCTCCGGATCGAAGACTCGCTGGATTCCGAGCTTCAGGAGCTGCAGGGCACAGAGGGTGAAGGCCTCGTGGGCCATCACGCGGTCGACCGCGGCCGTGACGGTTTCACCGGCGCCGACCGAATCCCGACCCGACGCGCGGGCCAGCACCTTCTCCGCCATGGTCATGGCCATCGTCGCACCAGGATATCAGAGAGGGCTGGGGCGGTTCACACCAACTGCGCTCGCAGTGCGGCCTCGCCCTCCGGGTCGGCTCCCACCAGGGCGATCCCCTTCCCGCTTCCGGCCCCCAGTCCGATCTCGACGGCCCGCTTCATCATCGGGATCGCCCACACCGACCCTTCGCCGATATCCTTGTTGGCCCCCTCGAGGCGCAGGTGGGCCAGACCGATCGCGTCGATCGCCACCGGATCGGATCCCACCGCGATGAAACCGGGACGGGCCAGATCGCCCGAATCCGGCCCACCGTCCGTGAATCCTTCGCGACCGTCCATCACGATCAGAGAGGGGCGTACCACCAGGTTGATCTCCGCCAGCCGCTCCTTGAGTCCCCAGGGAACGTGCATCCGCAGCCGACTGAAGCCGTTTACCACGCCCACGTTGTTCTTCATCGCCATGGTGAAATCGCCCAGTCCGTGGGTGCGGGGCGTACAGAGGTTGATGATGTGATCCGCCGCGACGACCGACGAGTAGATGCGAATCGCGTTGCCCGACCAGTGCCGAGCCAACGGGTGGGGGATCGCCACGGAGTCCTCGTCCTCCAGGTAGAGGCACGGGATTCCCGCCTGCTCGGCCGCATCTCGGATGCCGGTTTCCTCGAACGCCTTCTCAGTGGAACGCAGGAACATGGTCCGATCGGCTACGAAGGGCTTCCCACCGGCCTTCTTGACCATCTCGGCCACCACCCAGATCGTCTCCGGATCGGTGGTCGCCGGATAGCGGTTGCCGCTGTTCACCGCCGGCTTCAGCAGGACCGTCTCGCCGGAGCGAATGAATCCGAGCCCGCCGGCCAGCGCGATCGCGCGTTGGAGGGCCTCCCGATGGCCGGGATGGTCGGCGGATCGAACCACCGCGACCCGGCTCTGCGCGGGCGGGGTGGGCTGGTCCGGCAGGCGGTGGCGGCCGATCGCCGCATCCGCCGGCGCCGCAGAGGCGAGGCGGTTCCGTCCACCGGTGACGCAGGTTCCCAGCGCCAGCGCCGAGGCACCGACGAGGGAGGCTTGGAGGAAGCTCCGGCGGTCCAGGATTCCGGAAGGTCTCGGCTGCTGCATTGCGTTCCACCTCGAATTGCGGTTCTGTCGAGCGGACGGCGCGGAGCCGTCCCTCGCTAAGGTGACCCGCCCGCGGGAGAAATCAACCTCTCACGCCGTGTCACGTCCCTCGCCCCGCCTATAATCAGTCTCTGCTTGCGAAAGGACCGCACCATGACCAAGGCAAATCGGCTCTCGAGCGAAAGACAGCGGAAAAGACTGACGCGCCGCACGTTCCTGAAGGGCGCGGCGGTGGGAGGCGCGGGGATGTGGGCGGCGTCGGCTCTGCCGCGCCGCGCCTTCATGGACGACCCCCACCGCCCGCCGAAGCTCTACGAATATTTCGTGGACAACTTCTGGTTCGAGACGGTGGGACTCTACGACGAGAAGATCAACCCGCCGCTCAAGGGCCGGCAGCCGGCGGACATCGCGATCCTCGGCGGCGGATTCGCGGGGATGTCGGCGGCCTACAACCTGCAGCGCCGCTTCCCGGGCAAGCGCATCGTGCTCCTGGAGGGCGCATGCTGTGGCTATGGAGCGAGCGGGAGAAACGGCGGATTCGCCGATGTGGGGATGCCCGGACTCGGCTTCGTGTACGAGAGCGCGGGGCCCGAGGCGGCGCGGGCCTACTACGACGCCACGGCTCTCGGGATGGACCAGATCAGGACCTTCGTCGGCGCTCACGGCGTGGACTGCGATTTCGAGATGAATGGCGCGACGATGATGGCCACCGAGGAGCGGCATCTCGAGGATCTCGCTGGGACGAAGGCGCGATTCGACAGCATGGGCATCGAGGTGGAACTGCTGGACAAGGCGGCGGTGCGCGAGCGGGTCAGCTCGGAGCGATTCGTCGGCGGGCTTCGCGAGCCGCACCACGCGATCTTGAACCCGGCGAAGCTGGCGCGCGGCATGAAGCGCGTGATCGAATCGATGGGGGTGGTCGTCTCCGAGCGGTCGAAGGTGATGCGCGTCGAGCCGGGAACGCCCGTGCGGATCGTCACCGAGTTCGCCGAGGTCCGAGCGGACCAGGCGGTGATCGCCCTCAACGGCTACGCGCCGCAGATCGGCTTCTTCCGCAACCGCGTGATCCCCCTCTGTAACTACGTGGCGGCCACAGAGCCCCTGAGCGACGCCCAGCTCGCCAGCATCGGCTGGGCCGGTCGCGAGTGTTTGAGCGATCAGCGAGTGCAGTTCATGTACCTGCGCCTGACGGCGGACAACCGCATCGTCTTCGGCGGCGAATCCGCCCCCTACTTCTACGACAGCTCGCCCAGCAGCGGAAACTATCAGCCATCGCTGGACAAGCTCCAGCGCAGCTTGCTGACCACCTTCCCGCAGCTGGAGGGGGTTCGATTCACCCACGGGTGGGGAGGCACCATGGGGTTCACCATGGACTTCGTGCCATCGGTCGGCGCACTGGGCGACTCCGGCAACCTCTTCTACGCAGTCGCGTTCAACGGAGAGGGAGTGGTGATGACGCAGCTGGCGGGTCAGATCCTCGCGCAGCTGATGGCCGGCGACGAGAGCGATCTCACGCGCCTCCCGCTGGTCAACAAGAGCATGCCGTACGTCGGCCACGAGCCGCTGCGCTACGCGGCCGTCAAGCTCTACGAGCGCGCGCTCCACATGTTCTCGGGCAATCCGCTCCAGTGAGGTGCTCGACGCGCCGAGCATTCGGGATTCGGCGGTGCCACGAGAACCGCATCCGGAGAGATCGATCCCTTCGGGTCAGGTTCTCAGCACGCGGCCGGCGCGACTTCCCTCTATGAAGGCGGAGTCTCTCACCACCTGTCTTCCGTTGAGGAAGACGTGCTTGATTCCCGAGGGTCTTCCGGCGGGCCGGTCCGCCTCCGCCGGCGCATCCGCGATTCTCTCGGGATCGAAGACCACCAGGTCGGCGGCCTTTCCCTTGGCGAGAATTCCGCGATCTCGAATGCCGAAGCGCTCCGCGCTGGCGGAAGTCATCCTCCGGATGGCGTCCTCGACGGAGAAGAGGCATCGTTCGCGCGCGAATTCCCCCAGGATTCGCGGAAAGGTCCCTGCGGCGGCCGGATTCGGATGACCCCGGCGCCTCACCAGGGCATCGGTCTCGAAGAGGCAGTGTGAGTCGGCCAGGACGGCTTCGAGGGCATCCTCATGGCCCGGTGCACCGCTGTAGCTGTGGAAGAGCATCAGCGTCTCGCCCCGGCTCTCCTCGCTCAGCTCGAGCAGTGTGTCGAAGGGCCGGGCGCGCCGGCGCCGGGCGATCTCCGCGATGGTCAGTCCGTTGAACTCCTCCGCCCCTTCGATCGCCGCGTCCATCACCTGGAAGTCGTCGTAGACGAAGCCGACCAGCCGGAAGCCGATCTCCAGCTCCAGCCGCAGCCTGGCGCGGGCCGCCCTGGAGCGATAGCCGCTCGGACCCATCGCGAGGAACCAGTAGGAGAGAGGAGCGTTGATGGTGGTGTTTCCGCAGGTGTAGGGGAAGGCGTCGATCATGACGTCGACGCCCTCGCGGCGCGCCTGCTCCACCATCTCCAGGGCCCTCCCCGCCGTCCTCCAGCTCCTCCGGCCGACGAAGATAAAGTGCGAGACCTGCAGCGTGACGCCCGTCTCGCGGGCGATGTCCAGCATCTCCCGCAACGCGCGCAGGTTGTGGGGCTTCAGGTAGGTGACCGGATAGGTGGGCGAGATCGCGCTCAAGGCCTTGAGATGCACGGTGACGGGCTTGCCCGCCTCGGCGGCCACCCGGCAGAAGGCCGCCAGCTCCTCCAGCGGTGAATACATGCCGGGGTCGTAGCCGAGGCCAAAGCTCAGCCCGCAGGCGCCCTCGTCGAGACTGCGTCTCGCCTCATCCAGGCAGCGCTCCAACTCGTGAGAAGGAATCGTCCCACGAGGCCTGGCTGAAGCCGCGGCGCGAATACTCGCGTGACCGGCGAGCTCGGCCATGTTGACGAGCGGCTCGTTCTTCTCCACCTGTTCGAGAAACTCCCGCATGGTGCGCCAGGTGAAATCAAGCGGCTGCTCGACCAGCATCGCCACCAGGGACCCTTCGGCGGAGCCGGGACCGTCGGGCGCGACCGGAGCCGGTGAGAATCCGCAGTTCCCGGCCACGACACTGGTGACGCCCTGCTCCAGCGTGATCTTCATCAATGCCTCGTGGTCCGCGAGCGCAAGCCTCCAGTCCGCGTGGGAATGCATGTCGATGAATCCGGGCGACACCATGCAGCCGCTCGCATCGAGCACCTGAGCGTCAGAAGGGGTCCCCTCTCCCCTCGGCAAGACCGCGGCGATTCGATCGTCCTCGACGAGAACATCTCCCTCGAAGGCCGCCGCTCCCGTTCCGTCGAGGACCCTGCCTCCTTTGATCAGCACCGTCGCCATCTCCGACCTCCCGTGGGCGTGTCCCTTCGCCGAGGCGTCGCCCTGCCTCGCGTCCGCTGTCGTGGGAAGCGCATTACGCCTCCACTCCGAGACGATAGACCACCGAGTGCGCGTACACCGCGCCGGGCTCCAGCACCGCCGAGGGAAAGGAAGATGCGCATCCCGGTCAAGGTGAGCAAGCTCCCCCGCGGAGCTCAGTTGAGCACGCCCGCTTCTTCGAGCCGATCGATCTCTTCGCGGGACAACCCGAGGATCTCTTCCAGAATGTAGTGGGTGTGCTCGCCGATCAGCGGTGCGGCACGGCGCACGTCCACTCCCTCGAGCCTCCACGGCGGCCCGACCACGGCCCTCTCACCGATTCTCGGGTGCACCACCGTGTCGAAGACACCGCGCTCCTGAACGTGGGGATCCTTTCCGATGCTGGCGCCAGTGTGGACCACCATCGCCGCCACGCCTGCGCGCTGGAGGGTCTCCATTGCCTCTCGGGAATCCCGCTCGCGCGTCCAGCGCCCCAGGATCTCGTCGAGTCGCTCCTGGTTCCGCCATCGCTCCAGCGGACCCGCGAAGGCATCGTCTCCCAGCTCCGGATCGGCGATCACCGAGCGTAGCGCGCTCCACTCCGCCTCCGTGCCGACGGCGATGGTGAGCCACTGCTCCTCGCCCCTGCAGCGATAGCAGTTGTGTGGGGCCATGGCGCTGTCGCGATTGCCGCCGCGCTGGGGGACGCGATCGCACAAGCTGTACTCCAGGAAGGCCTCGCCAATCATCGCGCTCATCACCTCCGTCGAGGAGAGATCGATGTGCTGTCCCTCTCCGCTCTGCTGCCTGTGATGGAGCGCCGCCAGCACCGCGAAGGCGGCCGTCGTGCCCACCCGGAGATCCACCGCTCCGCTGAGCGGCGAGGGGGGCTCGTCGGGATAGCCGGTGATCTCCACGGCGCCGCTCATACAGGCGAAGGTCGGCGCGTAGCCGGCGTAGGATCCCTCCGGGCCGGTGGCACCGACCGCCGACGACGACAACATGATGATGTCCGGCTTGACGGTCCGGAGATCCTCGTAGCCCAGCCCCAGGCGATCCAGCACCCCGGGCCTCATGTTCTGGGTCACCACGTCGCTCCTGGCAACCAGGCGCCGAACGACGTCGCGCGCTTCCTCCTTGCGCAGATCGAGGGTGATCGAGAGCTTGCCGAGATTCAGATCGTTGAAGAAAGGCGACTCGTCCGGACCAGGGCTGACGCTCCCCGCGGCGAGCGAGTGGACACGGGCGTGGTCGAGACGCGCGTGGCTCTCTATCTTGATGATCTCCGCTCCCAGCATCGCCAGAAGCAGGGTTCCCTGGGGTCCCGCCCAGGCCCAGGTGAAGTCGGTCACCCGGATGCCCGAAAGCGGCCCTCGGCTCGCGTGGGCGTCCTGCATCAGATCACCCCCGCCGCGGCCAGGCGCGCCAGATCCTCACGCGAGTACCCGAGACGGCCGCAGTAGACCTCCTCGTTGTGCTCACCGAGAAGCGGCGCGGGGGAGCCAGCCCACGGCGTCTTCGAGAACCGGTAGGGCGCGGTCGGATACACCTGGGTACCGGCCTCCCGGTGCTCGATCTCCACGAAGAAGCCGCGCGCCTTCGCCTGCTCCCACGCTCGCACCTCCGCCACGTTGCGGACCGGTCCCGCCGGGGTTCCCTCCGCCTGGCAGAGGTGGTAGATCTCGTCGCGGGTGAGATTCGCCGCCCACCGCTCGATGTGCTCCTTGGCTTCGGCGGCGTGCTCCAAGCGTCCCCTCTCGTCCTTGCACCAGTCGGCCTTCGACCATTCCGGCTCTCCCATGGCGTGGATCAGCGCCTCCCACTGGTGCTTCTCGAGCGGCGTGACCATGAAGTAGCCGTCCTTCGCCCGGGTGAGCCCTCCGACCATCCGCCGTGGCTGCGGATTCGGGTCGTTGGTGAGACGGCCGATGTCGACCCGCTCCATGCACATCATCGCCTCCTGCTTGGAGAGGTCCACGTGCTGCCCGCGCCCGCTGGCAGCGCGACCGATCACCGCCGCAATCGTCCCGATCGCAGCGGTCAGTCCCGCGTCGTAATCACCGAGATAGCCACCCGCCTTCGGCGGTGGGCGACCCTCGGCCGGCCCAGGGATGTGGAACGGAGAGGAGTGGCCGCTGCCGTGGTAGAGGTTGAGATGGTGGCTCTGGTAATCGCGATAGGGACCCGTCTGTCCGAAAGGCGTGATCGAGGCAACGACCAGGCGAGGGTTCAGCTCCGAGAGCCGTGAGTAGCCGAGGCCGATGCGCTCGAGCTCTCCAGGGGCGCGGTCTTCGATCAGAACGTCGACGTCGCTGGCCAGATCACGGAAGATGCGGCGGCCGGTCTCCGTACCCGGATCCAAAGTGACTCCGCACTTGCTCGTATTCAGATAGAGAAAGAGCGCGCTCCGCTCGAGATGTGGCACGTCATCCGGGAACGGACCGCGACGGCGGGCCGGGTCTCCCATCCCCGGCGCCTCCAGCTTCACCACCTCCGCACCGAGGTCGGCGAGCAGCTTCGCGCAGTATGGAGCGGCGACCATGCTACCGAGCTCCAGAACCGAGAGCCCCGACAGTGCGCCGGCCGTCATCGGCGTCTCCTCTCCACGCAGCTTGCGATCATCCACACGGGACCAGGCTATCGGTAGTGGCTGAGCGCTGCACCCTGATAGGCGGTGCCGTAGTCGGGAAACGGGGACATGGCGTCGCGCCCGATCCTATCTCATGCAGGCGGCTGGGGGAAGGATGCGGAGCCGCACGCGTCTCAGCGAAAGGATCGGAGACAGGAGTGTCCTCAGCTTCGGAGTAGCACCCACAGTGCGGTGGCGACCAGGAGGAGCGCCAGCACAGCACCCGCGGCCAGCGTGAGGCGATGGATTCGGCGCGCCGCGCGCGAGTGGCGAAGATGGTCCATCTCGGGTCACTCCGAGGACGGGGGCGAGGCCTCCTTCTCGTCGACGGGCTTCCAGCGCTGGGAGGCCAGTAGCAGCGCCACAGGGTCGGGGATCTGCTCGGGGGCAAACTCGCGGATGTCCTCCGTCGACCAACGCAATGCCCCTCCGGGTCCGAACGAGTGAGTGGTGACCGCCACCTCGAGGCCACTTCGGGTCCGCACGTGGGAGACGCGGAGATACGAGAATCGAGCGATGACCTCGTAGCGCCACCCGATCTCGACGTATGGACAGGGCATGCCCGCGTGAACCTGCTCGGCGAGCACAGAGCCGACCATGCGGGCGGCCATGTCGAAGGAGCGATCTGCGATCGGGCCTCCACCGATAGTCAGGAACGCCGCAGGGACGCAGCCGCGTTCCTCCAGGACGGCGTCCCAGTCCGCGTTCCACTCCTGAGCGGCCTTCTCGGCGGCAAAGGACCAGCTACGCCGCCACTCGCTGGCAAGGGCGTGAGGCGAAGGCCTCTCCCCGGCCGCGGCCGACCGGTACGACACACCCTGGTAGCTGTGGCGGTGGAGGAATTCCGCCCGCCTCCGGAGTTCGGCGGAGAAGCTCATCGCTCTCGGATTCATCCTCGCCCCTGCGCCTCGGAGGGGTATCTGGAGGGATCGGATCTCAGAGGCTATTCGGCACCCGGCCGAGAAAGCTGAATCCCCGAGGGATGCGGATCTCCCCCGGTGAAAGCCACCGCACGGATGGTGCACCTGCCGCACCACTGCGATACTGGGGAGATGAGAGACCACAGCATCGACCCCGCGGACGAGGCACGCCACGAGCCCACTCACGAGCGGTTCTGGAGCGAGTCGTACTACTTCGACTTCCACGACGAGGCGGGATCGCTGGGAGGCTACGTGCGAATCGGGCTTTATCCCAACCTCGGCGTGACGTGGCAATGGGCCTGCCTGGTCGGCGCCGGGCGGCCGCTCGTCACTGCGATCGATCATGAGGCACCGCTCCCGCCCGCTGGCACCCTCGAAATCCGCTCTCAGGGACTGGAGGCCGATCACGAGTGCAGGGCGCCGAACCAACGCTTCGGTGTCGTGGTCGAGGCCAGCGCGGCCGCGCTCGACGACCCCGTCCAGGCCTACGGTCCCATGGAAGGGGAAACGACCCCTCTCGCCTTCGATCTCGAATGGGAGACCGACGGGCCCGGGGGCTACCGTTTCCGCGACATGACTCGCTACGAGATCTCGTGTCGAGTACACGGTCGGATCCGGGTAGGGGATGAGCGCATCGAGTTCGCCGGCCATGGCCAGCGCGATCATTCCTGGGGAGTGCGCGACTGGTGGAACATGGCCTATTGCTGGAATGCGGGCCGCCTCGAGGACGGCACCCGTTTTCACTCCGTGGCGCCTC
>Ga0255055_10000104_pt1 | contig 61172 bp, 61 predicted proteins | sample JV7_2_27_MG_FD_188633 | JGI IMG/M metagenome (GOLD analysis project Ga0255055, IMG submission 188633) | Seawater microbial communities from Jervis Inlet, British Columbia, Canada - JV7_2_27 | ecosystem: Environmental > Aquatic > Marine > Inlet | place: Canada: British Columbia | collected... | reverse complement strand
ACCCGAAGCCGAAATGATCAATCGGGCGGGCCGCGTTCGTCCTTGAGTGTTGGAGGCTTCTGCAATCCGGCGAGGCGGGCCGGGACCACCGCACCATCTCCGAAGCGCGACCTGGCGGCCTCAGCAGCCTCGCTCACCGCGTCACGATCTGGGTGTGCCATCGACAACTGCTCCGGATCTGCCGCCTCGACCAGATGGGCGACTCCGACGCCCAGCAGCCGAACCGGCCGGCCACCGAGTCGCGCCCGGGTCAACAGACGCAGCGCGCTGTCCCAGATATCGGGCAGCCGCCAAATCGGCTCTCGCAGAGTCACCGAACGGGTCACGGTGGTGAAGTCGTCGAAACGCACCTTGAGCGTTGCCGACCTGCCGCGTGCTCCGGCGCGGTGCAGACGACCGGCGAGACGATCACAGAGCCGGAGCAACTGCCGCTCTACCGCGTCGCGATCGACGAGATCGACGGGATACGTCTCTTCCACCGAGATCGACCTCGCGGCCGAGCCGACGATGACCTCGCGCGGGTCCTCCCCTCGAGCCAGGGCGCTGAGATGAGTCGTGTTCGCACCTCCGACCCGCTGCTCCAGGAGGCCGGGTGGGATCTCCGCCAGATCTCCAATGGTGAGAACTCCGAGCTCGGCAAGAGTTGCCTCGGTTACCGGACCGACACCCCACAGATCTGAGATCGGAAGGGGATGAAGGAACTCGATCTCGGATCCGGCCGGGATTCTCAGCAGTCCGTTGGGCTTCGCCTTTCCCGAGGCGAGCTTGGCAATCGATTTCGTGCCTGCCACCCCGACGGACGCCGGCAGCCCGACCTCTTCTCTGATTTTCGTCCGGATGGCGTGGCCGACGTCCTCAGAGGACGGGAAATGAAGACGCAGCCCCGATACGTCGAGGAAAGCCTCATCGATGGACAATCCCTCAATGAGAGGTGTGAAGGAACGAAGGACGGAAAACACGTCCGCCGAGACCGCCGCGTACCTGCGGTGATCCGGAGGCACGAAGATCACGTTGGGACACCGGCGCCGAGCCTCGGCCCCGGGCATGGCCGAACGCACACCACGGCTCCGAGCTTCGTAGCTCGCCGACGCGACGACGCCGCGCGGCCCCGAGCCGCCGACGACGATGGGCCGTCCGGTCAGAGACGGATCGCGCAGACGTTCGACCTCCACGAAGAAAGCGTCCATGTCGACGTGCAGGAACGGTTCGCGGAAGGCTCGAGAATTGGATCCTGGTTGCTGAGCCGCACCGCGCGTCATGGGTCGAGTATGCACATATTCTTCCCGCATGTCGTCACAACCCGGCCTTTCCAAGCAACGCGTCTACCTCATCCGTCACGGCGAAGTGCACAACCCGCAACACGTCGTGTACGCCGATCTCCCTGGTTTCTCGCTGAGCGAGCGTGGATCCGCCCAGGCCGAGGCGACCGCTGATCGGCTCGAGCCGGTCTCTCTCGCCGCTGTGGTTTCGTCGCCGCTCGAGCGAGCCGTGCAGACGGCAGCGGCTGTCGCCCAACGGCACGGCTTGGAGGTAACGATCGACGAGGAGCTCACCGAGTGGCGCATGGCCGACCGATGGGCAGGCATCGTGTGGGAGGACCTGGTCGCTGCCAGGCCGGGAGAGCTCGAGGCGTACCTCGAACACCCTCACGAGCTCCCGTTCGCTACCGAGAGTCTCGACGACCTCGCGACGCGGGTGGGCGCCACGGTGCGTCGTTACGGATCTCAGGGCGAAGCGATCGCCGTCGTATCGCATCAGGACCCGATCCAGGCCGGACGCTTTCGCCTCACCGGAAAGTCGTGGGAGGGCTACCAATCCGACAAGCCGGCCCACGCCTCGATCATCGAGATCGAACAGGACGACGACTCATACGTCGAACGGTCCTACTGGGAGCCGGAGCAGGGCGAGCCGTTCCCTCCAAGCCTTCGACGATCCCCAGAGAACCCCTGAGCCGCCGACACCGCGATAATCCACGGCGTGGCCGCTTCACCATCCCGCTCGGGAACCCGCTCATCGAAGGTCATCGCGGCGACCCTTGCGGCATCGGGTCTCCTGGGAGCGGCTGCGCTCGCGGTGTCTCCCCAATCGATGGCCCAGTCGTCCGCCCTCGCCGTCGCCATTGGATTCGTGATCTACACGGTGATCGCGGTGGCGGGCCTTCTCCTCGTCCGCGCCCCGTGGGCGCGTTGGCTCGGATTCGCCGTCGCCGTCTCTGCGGTGGCCATCGGCGTCGGTTCACGGGCCGGCGTGGTGTCCTGGCTCGCCGTCGGCGTGTCGCTCGGCGCCATCACGGGGCTGACGGGTCCCTGGCTCAGGGTGTGGCTCCGCCGCAAACCCGCTGCAACCGATCTCGGATGGGAGCCCCCGACGTTGATTCTCGGCGCGATTGCTCTCACGCCTCTCGTCGGCTTCGCCTCGCCCGCAGGTCTCTCGATGTCGCACGGGCTCCTCGCTGCATCGGGTCTGCTGTTCGCATGGGGCTATGCGAAAGCCGAGCATTGGGGTTTGTGGGGATTACGCGTCGTCGTGCTGCCGGCGGCGCTCACCACGATCCCGGCCACTCCACCGTTCGGTGCCTCGCTCATCCTGTTCTGGTCGTTGGGGCTCACTGCTGTGGCGTGGGCGCCCGGGGCACGGCGGGCATTGGGCCGACCGACCCCGGTTCTGCCGAGCCCGCGGCCGCCTCGCTCCCGGAGGACGCCGTGAGCACACAGGACGCTGCCACCCTGGCGCTCAGTGCGGCCATCGGCTTGCTGGGCGGCTGGGTGCTCGGTGGGCCGGTGCTCGGGGTGGCCCTCATGGTCGCCGGTGCCGGATACGGCGCGCTCGCCAACCGCCATCGGGTGCGAGGGGTGATTGCCGTGGCGGTCCTCGCCGGTACCCTCGTCGGAGCCTTGATCGGAGCCCGGGTCACGCACGTCCTGTGTCTCCCTGGATCGTGTGCGGGACTCGAGATCTCAGCTGCTCTCGTCGCGGGGATCGGTGCCTTCGTCGGCGTCGGTCTCGTCGCCGCGCTCGTCACCCGCTCCTTCGACGAGTACCGGGAGTCCGTAACACGGCCCCTCCCCACACCCGATCGGCCGACTTCTGATCGCGATAGCGACGAGAACGGGTCGGCAGACTCTTAACGGCTCACGGCTTGCCGAAGACGAGGGCGACGTTGTGCCCGCCGAACCCGAAGGAGTTCGTCATCGCCGTGGCAACCCGCTGTTCCCTGGCTTCGTTGGGAACGTAGTCGAGGTCACAATCCGGGTCCGGCGTGGTGTAGTTGATGGTCGGTGCGATCACACCGTCGCGGATCGTGAGGATGCACACGAGGGATTCCACAGCTCCGGCACCACCGAGGAGGTGGCCCGTCATCGACTTCGTCGACGATACCGGGACGTCGTATGCAGCATCACCAAGCACGGTCTTGATCGCCGTCGTCTCGGTGACATCGTTTGCTTGAGTGGAGGTGCCGTGGGCGTTGATGTAGCCGACACCGTCCAATTCTGCATCGTCCAGCGCGGCGCGCATTGCCGCGGAGGCGCCGGCGCCTCCCGGCCGAGGCAGCGTGATGTGATAGCCGTCCGCAGCCATTCCGTATCCGAGGAACTCCGCATAGATCGTGGCCCCACGAGCGATCGCATGCTCCCGCTCTTCGAGGATCAGCACCGCGGCTCCCTCCGCCATCACGAAACCGTCCCGATCGAGATCGAAGGGACGGGAGGCACCCTGGGGGTCATCGTTGCGCGTGCTCATAGCGCGCGCCTGGGCAAAGCCGGCCACGGCAAACCTTGTGATCGGAGCCTCGGCGCCTCCGGCAACCATCACATCGGCAGCGCCACGGGCGATGATTGCAGCGGCGTCGCCGATGGCATTGGCCGATGCGGCACACGCCGTCACGGTGCAGTTGTTCGGCCCGAAGAGGTTGAAGTCGATCGACACCATCCCTCCCGCCATGTTGCTGATGATCTTGGTGATCCCGAATGGGCTCAGGCGTCGCGGACCATCGGTGCTGAGAATGTCCACCTGCTCCTCGAACGTCCCGACGCCACCGATTCCGGTGCCGACGAACACGCCCGCTCGGTACGCCTCGGGGTCATCCTCGTCATAGGACAATCCGGCGTCTTCGAGGGCCTCCGTAGCGGCGACCCAGAACAGCTGGTCATAGCGATCCATACGCCGTGACTGCCGTTTGGGCATGAATCCATCGATGTCGAAATCCTTGACCTCTCCACCGATCTGCGTGGCCATGTCGGAGACGTCGATCGACTGGATCCGGGTGATCCCGGAAACGCCGGATTGGATGTTCTTCCAGAATCCGTCGACCGTCATTCCGAGGGAGCTGACGGTTCCGAGACCGGTCACGACGACGCGCCGGTTCTGCATGTGTGCTCCTAGGAGTTGATCTTGGCTTCCACGAGGTCGACGGCCTGACCGACCGTCTGGATCTGCTCGGCTTCCTCGTCGGGGATCTTCACACCGAAGTTGTCCTCGAGCGCCATGAGGAGCTCGACGACGCCGAGGGAGTCGACCTCGAGGTCTTCCTCGAACGAGGCCTCCATGGCAATGTTGTCACGCTCGAGGCCGAGCTCGTCCACAAGCAGGTCGGTGAGCTTCGACTCGATCTCGGCTCTCTCCATGCGGGTTCCTTTCGTCTCTCTGTGTCGTCCGGCTCGTTGGTCGCTTGCCGGCGGGCGTCGCTCAAAGGGCCATGCCGCCGTCGACGACGATGGTCTGGCCCGTGATATACGAGGCTTCGTCCGAGGCAAGATAGCCCACGGCCGACGCCACCTCCTCCGGACGGCCCAGGCGCCCGAGGGTGATCCTCTCGACCACGGCGTCGGCGACCTCGCTACCGAGCTCCGCGGTCATGTCGGTCTCGATGAAACCGGGGGCCACGACGTTCGCTGTGATGCCGCGCGAGCCCACCTCGCGAGCCACCGATTTCGTAAAACCGATGACTCCTGCCTTTGATGCGGCGTAGTTCGCCTGACCCGGGTTCCCGGAGATCCCGGACACCGAGCCGACGGAGATGATCCTCCCCCATTTGGCCCGCAACATGGCGCGCAGAGCCTTCTTCGTACACGCGTACACGGAGCGTAGGTTGGTGGTGAGAACCTCGTCCCAGGCTTCAGGACTCATCCGTAGCAACAGGTCGTCGCGTGTGATGCCGGCGTTGTTGACGAGCACCGCTACGGGGCCGAGGTCCTCGGCGACGGCGTCGAACATCGTGGTGACGGCCTCGACATCGCCGACGTCGGCGCGAAATGCCTTTGCCGTTCCTCCCACGGCGGTGATCTCGTCCACCACCGCGTCTGCGGCTGCGGCGTTCGCCGCGTAGTTCACTGCAACATCGTGACCGGAACGGGCGAGGTGGAGGGCGACGGCACGCCCGATTCCCCTCGAGCCTCCGGTGACCAGGGCAACGCGACTCACGTCGAGACGGACTTCTTCAGCTCCTGGATCTCGAGCAGCAGCTCGAGACCGGTCTTGTCGGTGGGAGGAAGAGCAGCGTCTGAGGTGGCGATGGGATCGGTGCGCTCGCCCCAGCGCACAACGGACGCGCCCCACGTGAGTCCCGCCCCGAACCCCACGAGTACGACATTCCCTGCGGGGGGGACGCGGCCTTCGTCGACTGCTTCGGAGAGGGCGATGGGGATGGTCGCCGCCGACGTGTTCCCGTAGCGAGCGATGTTGGCGTACACCTTCGAATCATCGAGGTCGAGGCGCCGGGCCGTCGCATCGATGATCCGCAGATTCGCCTGGTGCGGGATGAGGAGGTCGATGTCCTCGAACTCGAGCTGAGCCTCTTTCACAGCGAGGACGGCGGCTTCGCTCATCTGAACGACCGCGTTCCTGAAGACCTCCCGGCCGTCCATGATGATCCTCTTCGGTACGTCGTTGCTCATGTACGAAGTGCCCGCCCCCTCGGCGGTCAGCGCCTCGGAGAGGTTGCCGTCGGACCCGACCGTCAACGAAAGCACGCCCTCGTCACCCGTTGCCGGCTCGAGGACCACGGCTCCCGCCCCGTCGCCGAACAGAACGGCAGTTGTGCGCTCCTCGAGGTCGAGATACGGCGAGATCCGCTCCGACCCGATGAGCAGGACCCGCTCGGCAATGCCGGTAGCGATGAAGCCTTGCGCCATGGTGAGGCCATAGATGAAGCCCGTGCACCCGGCGTTGATATCGATCGCCGCAGAGTTGACCGTCCCCAGTTTCGCCTGGACGTAACAGGCTGCCGCCGGGATCTGTCGGTCCGGTGTGCACGTCGCCACGATGAGGTAGTCGATGTCGGAAGGCTCCAGGCCGGCAGCCGCCAGGGCGTGGGCACCTGCAACGGCAGCCATGTCAGAGTTCTCCGCGTTACAGATCCGGCGTTCCCTGATTCCCGACCGTGTGGTGATCCATTCATCACTGGTGTCCATCACCGACTCGAGATCGTGGTTCGTCAGCACCGGCTCGGGAGTGCAGCGGCCCCAGCCCGTGATCGCTGCTCGTCGCATCAGATCTCCTCTCTGGAGTTGACTCATTGTACGGAGAGCCGCGCCGCTGCTGCGGGAACATCCTCCAGCCGCGACACGACCACGACGTCTGCCCCCTTGACCGACCTCTTGGCCAGGCCTGCGGTCACGTCACCGGGCCCGATGTGGACGAAGGTGGCGATGCCTGCAGCCGCCATCCTCTCCAACGATTCTGCGAACCGCACCCTTCCCACGAGTTGCTCCGCGAGCTGGAGGGGAATGTCGGTGATCGGTCGGCCGGTGGCGTTGGCATACACGGGGAAGGCGGGCTCACCGAACTCGACGTCGCCGAGGGCGACACGAAGGCTCTCGAGTGCCGGCGCCATGAATGGGGTGTGGAAGGCTCCTGCGACCTTGAGCCGCACAACCCGCCGCGCCCCCATCTCCCGGGCGTTCTCCTCGAGCCAGTCCAGGTCCTGGGCTCCGCCCGCCACAACGACCTGGTTGGGGGCGTTGACGTTCGCCACCCAGAGCTTGCCGCCATCGAAGGTGCGGTGTCCCGCAATCATCTCCGCGGTGGCGACATCCGCGCCGACCAGGGCTGCCATGCCCGAGTCGCCGAGGCGGGCCGCGGCATCCATAGCGGTCCCGCGCGCCGCAACGAGACGGAGGCCGTCCCAGTAACCGAAGGCTCCGGCGGCGGCGAGGGCCGTATATTCGCCGAGGGAATGACCGGCTGCGGCTGCCGGAGGATGGTCGACGGCGGCAGCGAACGCCTCGTATAGGGCGAAAGCAGTGGAGTAGAGGGCGGGCTGTGCTCTATCGGTGCGGGTGAGCTCGTCCTCAGGCCCGTCGGCAACGACACCGGCAAGCGACCACCCCAATACTGCGTCGGCACCCGGGCCGAGCAGATCGGGCCGGGCGGCGAACACATCGGCGCCCATGCCCACGGCCTGGCTGCCCTGGCCGGGGAACAGCACCGCATACGTCGTCATCTCTTCTCACTTTCCCGTCGGACGGGTCCGTTCCCCCGGAAACGGCTCCCATCCGCAGTGTGCTCGGTGGCGAGTCGCAGTGATTATGTACGCTGTGGCGTCCCACTCCTCACCACTCGAGCCCAGGATGCACGAAGACATCTCCTTTTCGCTGCCGCAGATCAGTGTCGGACCGAAGGCACCGCTGCGCATCCCCGTCGAGTTCGACCGCCTCTACGACCTGGCGTACAACATGTGGTGGTCGTGGGACCCGGTCGCGTACCAGTTGTGGGGCCAGATCGACCCCAGGGCGTGGGTGGAGAACCGCAACCCACTCAGCCTGCTCCAGATCGTCGAACCGTCCACATGGGAGGCCCTGGCATCGAACTCCTCCTTCATGGAGCTCTACAGCGAAGCGGTCGACCGCTTCGACGGATACATGCGCAACGAGGACCAGTGGTTCGCGCAACATCACGGTGATGCGCTCCCGGGTGGCGTCGCCTACCTGTCGGCCGAATTCGGGATTCACCACAAGCTGCCGATCTACTCAGGAGGCCTCGGCGTCCTGGCAGGCGATCACCTGAAGGCCGCCTCCGACCTCGGGGTGCCGCTCCTCGCCGTCGGTCTGTTGTATCGACGCGGGTACTTCCGCCAGTACGTCGATCCCGACGGCCTCCAGCAGCACATGTACTTTCGGCTGGAACTGAGTCGGCGCCCCGTCCGCGAGGTGCTCAACGCCCGCACCGGACGCCCGCTGCGTGTCGGTGTCAAGGTCCATGGACGGATGGTCGCCGTCGGGGCCTGGCGTCTCGACGTCGGGCGCGTGCCACTCGTGCTCCTCGACACCGACCTCCCTGAGAACGACCCGGCGGATCGTCCCATCACCCACATCCTCTACGTCCGTGGTCGGAAAATGCGATTCGCCCAGGAGACGGTGCTCGGGATCGGTGGCGCCCGCATCATCAAGGCACTCGGCATCGAACCGTCGACATGGCACGTCAACGAGGGCCATGCGGCGATGTCCCTCCTCGAGCGCCTCTCGTGGGAGCTCGAGGCGGGAGTGGATCTCAGCGTTGCCGAGAACCGCATCTCGAGAAACACCCTGTTCACGCTGCACACCCCGGTGCCGGCCGGCAACGAGGTATTCGACCTCTCCATCGCGACGTCCTACCTCGATGGCACGATCGGCGGAATCGACGACGAGGCCCTCGCCAGGCTCGGCGGCAGCAGCAATGGGAACCAGTTCGACCTCGGGGCACTGGCGATTCGACTGTCCGCAGAGACGAACGGGGTCTCCAAACGTCACAGCGAGCTGATCAGAAAGGATTGGGGAGACCTGATCGGTAGGCCCGTACTGTCGATCACCAATGGAATCCACCCCCAAACTTGGGTGGGACGTAACGTGAAGCGGCTGCTCAGACGGGCCATGGGCGAGAACTGGGTGGGCAAGCTCGATGATCCGGAGGCGTGGAAGGCGATCTACGGCATCGAAGACGACGACCTGTGGCGGGCTCATGAAGCCCAGAAGGAGCTCATGTTGCGCCGCCTTCGCGGCCGAATGCGCGAGGAGTCCGGCAGGCACGGGAGCAGTCCGGATCGGCTGCGCTGGATCGACGATCAACTCCCTCCCAACCGCTTGACCGTGGTGTTCGCCAGGCGATTCGCTACCTACAAGCGTGCCGGTCTTCTCTTCACCGATCGGGATCGACTCACCTCGATCCTGACCAACCCGGACCGTCCTGTGCAGCTCATCTTCGCCGGTAAGGCCCATCCTGCCGACCGTGAGGGCCAGGGTCTCGTGCGATGGATCGTCGAAATGACACAGGACCCGGCTTTCGAAGGGCACGTCTTCTTCATCGAGGACTACGACATGATGCTCGGCAAGACGCTCGTGTCGGGTGCCGACGTGTGGCTGAACACGCCCATCCCTCCCAAGGAAGCCTGCGGAACATCGGGCATGAAGGCGGCTGCCAACGGCGCGGTCAATCTCTCCGTGCTCGACGGCTGGTGGCTCGAGGGTTTCGACGGGTCCAATGGATGGGGTTTCGGGCAGCACTACGAATCCGACTCCGTCGATGCCAACACTCTCTATCACCTCCTCGAGACCGAAGTCGTGCCGCGGTTCTACGAACGGGACGAGCGAGGAGTCCCGCCGCGGTGGGTCGCGATGATGAAGGATTCGATCGTCACCACCATGACCCGCTTCACCAGCCAGCGCATGATGGCGGACTACACCACCAAGGCGTACGTGCCCCTCAGCGGCGCGTAGGACTCAGAGCCGGTCGAGGGCCTTACGGATGCCGCGTACGGCCTGGGTGATCCGCTGTTCGTTTTCGACGAGGGCAAACCGCACATGACCATCGCCGGACGGTCCGAAGCCGATGCCCGGACTCACCGCGACCTTGGCCTCCTCGAGCAGGAACAGCGTGAACTCGAGAGAATCCATGTCCTGATATGGGCCGGGTATCTCGGCCCACACGAACATCGTTCCCATCGGCTTGTCGATCTTCCATCCTGTTCGATTGAGCCCATCGACGAGAGCATCGCGCCGCCGCTGATAGATGGCGTTGACGTGCGGGGGGTAATCGTCGCACTCGTTGAGGGCAATGATCGAGGCGATCTGAATGGGCTGGAATGTGCCGTAATCGAGGTATGACTTCAGTTGGGCGAGCGCATCGACCATCTCGGCGTTGCCGACCACGAAACCCGCCCGCCACCCCGCCATCGAGTGGCTCTTGGAGAGCGTATAGAGCTCGACGCCGATCTCCTTGGCGCCCGGTACTTCGAGGAGCGACGGCGGCCGGTACCCGTCGAAGCCGATGTCGGCGTAGGCAAAATCATGCACGAGCATCACATCGTGGCGATGGGCGAAATCGACGAGGTGCTCGAAGAAGCCGATGTCTACGCACGTCGTGGTGGGGTTGTGTGGAAACGACGTGAGGATCACTCGTGGCCTCGGCCAGGAGCGAAGAAAGGTCTCCCGGAGCCGGGAGAAGAAATCGGCGTCGGTCGACAACCGCACCCGGTGCACTTCGGCTCCGGCGAGCGCCGGGGCATAGATGTGGATCGGGTAGGACGGTTCGGGGACGAGGGCCGAATCGCCGGGCTGGACCAGGGTCCACATGAGATGGGACAAACCCTCCTTGGCACCGATCGTATTGATGACTTCGGTGTCGGGATCGAGGACCACGCCGTACTTGCGCCGGTACCGGTCGGCCACTGCCTTTCGCAGATTGGGGATCCCGCGCGATGCCGAATAGCGGTGGTTTCGCGGGTTCTTGGCAGCCTCGATGAGCTTGTCGACGACCTCCGGCGGGGACGGGATGTCAGGGTTGCCGAAGCCGAGATCGATGACATCGGTCCCGGCCCGTCGCGCCTCGAGCTTCTTGGCGTTCACCTCGGCGAAGACGTAAGGCGGGAGATTGCCGATCCGACGGAACTGCATCGGGCAGAGGGTAGCGAGGAGTCGGCAGGCCGGCGTCTGGCGTTGAATGGCGCACGATGTTGCGCACATCAACGCCGGACTTGCTCAGAGGGACTTTCGAAGGGGGGCGGGGATGACCTCGGCGCCCCATTCGAACACAGCCAGAACGAGGTCCAGGGAGTCCTCGGAGCCGTCCCAGTGCTCCATGACCACGTCACGGCCGGCACCCTGCATGAGGTGATGGAGGGCAACCGCAGACAAGATGATGTCGTCGAGAAACCCGATGCCGAAGAAGAGGTCGGGAATCAGGTCGATCGGCGAGATGACATAGATCGCCACCGCGACGGCCAGAGCCTTGCGCCGTATGGGTACGCGCCGATCGCGAGCGAGCCGGCCGAGAAGCTTGACTACATTCGGAAGCACCAGTGCCGCCTCGAGAGTCAGCTCCTTCCAATCGCGGCGCGGGGGCGGGATCTCGGGATCGGGCAGAGGGCGTATGGCTGAGCTCATGAGTCCAGCATGATCTCACGTCGGGCGACCGCATCGGCCATCATCCCGGCTCCAATCGCCCCCGCTTGCGGACCGAGGCCGGCAACGAGTATCGGGGGAACGAGCCGGTGGGAGCCGCCGTGGAGCGCGTCGGCGACCACGCGCCGAGCGGGACCGACGAGCGACTCGCCCACGGAGCCGAGACCCCCTCCAACGATGATGGCTTCCGGGTCGAAGATGGCGATGAGGCTGCACAGGCCCTTGCCGAACTGGGCACCCACCTGGGCAACGAGCCCGCGCGCGACCTCGTCTCCCGCATCCGCGGCGGCGCTGATGTCCTCACCGGAGAACACGGCACCGAGGCGCTTCGCCAGTGACGAGTCCGGGTTGATCGTGATCGACTCCCGCGCCAGCCGCACCAGGCCCGGACCAGAGGCCACGGTCTCCCAGCAACCCCGCTTGCCGCAGTCGCACAGCATGCCGTGGGCGTCGTAGAGCATGTGTCCCCACTCCCCGGCGAACGACTCTCCACGGTACACGTCGCCGCCGATGACGATGGCGCCACCGATACCAGTGCCGAGCGTCACCAGCAGGAAGTTCGAGTAGCCGCGTCCCGCCCCGGCGCGGAGCTCTCCAAACGCCGCCGTGTTCGCATCCGAGTCCACCACCACCGGAAGCCCGAACGCGGCCTCCAGCTCGGTACGCAGAGCGATGTCGGCACCGGGAAGGTGAGGTCCCCAGGCAAAGGCGCCTTCCGGCCACCGCACGAGACCGGCCACACCCACACCGACGGCCTCGGTGTCCTCGCCAATCACCGATTTGACCGCCTGAGTGACACGCGTCGAGAGGTCGTCGTCGAACCCGGTGGCCGAGCGTTCGGACATCACCACGTTGGTCCCTTCGAGGAGAACGGCCTCCACCTTGGAGCCGCCGATGTCGATACCGACCGTGGTCATAGCTCTGCGGAGCGTATCAGGACGGGAACCTCACACGGCTCATCGACCGTCGTAGCGGAGAAGCGCGAGCGAGGGAGGACCCATGAAGAAGCCGACACTCGAGAGGCCAACACTCAGACGGCCAACACTGACCCGACCAACATTGAGACGATTGGTCGTGCTGGTCGCGGCAACAGCAATGCTGGCCGCCGCGTGCAGCAGCACGACAATCGATACGCCCGAGTCACCCAACGCACCCGGTTCGCCCGATCCGCCGGCCAAGCCCGTCGTGCTGACTCCCAAACCGGGGGTTGCCACCGAGCTCACCGCGTTCGACCGATGCGACGAGCTCCTCGACTGGGTGGTCGGCCATGCGGTGGACCTGGTCGGTCCCTACGGGTTCGAGGGCGGTTACGGCTACTTCGAGCCGTGGCTGGCCGTCGCCGAGGACTCGGCTGGACTCTCCGAATCCGCGACAACGGTTCCTGCGGCAGCGTCCCCAGCGAGCGGCCGCGAGTTCACATCCACGAACGTACAAGAAGCAGGCGTCGACGAGCCCGACCTCATCAAGACCGATGGAGAGAGGATCGTCGTCATTGCCGGCCAGCAACTCCACGTCATCATCATCGACGGAGACGGCGAGCTGAAGCTCACCGGATCGATCGACCTCGACATCTGGAGCGATTCGATGTTCCTCGTCGGCGACGTCGTAACGCTCGTCGCCAACGAATGGGGCCCGGTGCCGTTCTTTGCCGAGGAGAGCGTCGGTGGGGTCATCGCGCCGTACCCGCAGCAGCCGATCGTGACGCTTACCGAGATCGACATCTCCGATCCCTCAGACCCAGATATGACACGCACGTTGCAGATCGACGGGCGGTACGTCTCGTCGCGACTCGTCGATGGTGAGGTGCGAGTCGTGGTGTCGGCCGGGCCAACCGGCTTCGCCTGGAGCTACCCCGAGGGCAGCGGGCTACGCGCCGAACGGGAGGCGGAGCAGAAGAACCGCCAGCTCGTCCTCGACTCGACCATCGACAACTGGGTGCCGTACTACGTGCTGACGGACACCAGCGGCCGCGACCGCGTGGTCTCTGAAGGCGCCCTCGTGGAGTGCGGACGTGTCCATCATCCCGAGGAGTTCTCCGGTCTCACGACGCTCTCGCTGGTGACTCTCACCGAGCAGGGACTCGAGATCGCAGATGCCACGTCGGTGTTCGCCGATGGTGACATCGTCTACGCCTCGACCGAGGCCGCCTACGTGGCGACCACACGCTGGTTCGATCCCAGCCAACGCGATGGGGAGTTCGCCGGCGTCACGACCAAGATCCACCGCTTCGAGCTCCACGCGGGCGGCGCGGCCTACACCGGTTCGGGAGCCGTCGATGGCTTCATGATGAACCAATGGTCGATGTCGGAGTACGACGGCCATCTCCGTGTCGCGACCACCTCGGAACCAGACTGGCGTTGGGGCGAAGACACCGAGAGCAGCGTCACGATCCTCGGGATCGATGGCGGCGCCTTGCTCGAGGTGGGAAGTGTCGGCGGTCTCGGCGAAGGTGAGCGCATCTACTCGATTCGATTCATGGGAGACGTCGGCTATGTCGTGACGTTCCGCCAGGTGGATCCGTTGTACGTCATCGATCTCTCGGATCCCGCTCGACCCACCGTCGAAGGGGAACTGAAGATCTCCGGATACTCGGCCTATCTCCATCCCATCTCCGATGGCATCCTCCTCGGAGTGGGCCAGGACGCCGACGGCGACGGAAGAATCCAGGGAACCCAGATCTCTCTCTTCGACGTCACGGATCCGACCGATCCCGATCGGATCGACCGGCTCACGCTGACGGATTCCCACTCCGAAGTGGAGTGGGACCACCACGCTTTCCTCTACCACGCAGAATCCGGCACAGTCGTCGTGCCGGTAGAGCGTTGGTGGCAAGGTGACCGCAAACATGATGAGGTGTGGGGCGGAGCCGCTCTCGTGTTGGCAGTCGACACGGACTCGATCCGGGAGCGAGGCGATATCCGTCACGGTGACGGAGGAGAGGACTGGTACCCACAGATCCGCCGCTCAATGGTGATCGGTGACGCACTGGTGACCGTTTCCGAGTTCGGTGTGATGAGCTCGGATCTCGACACCCTCGACGAGATCGACTTCGTGAAACTGGGGTAATGAGTACCAGGTACCAAGTACCAGGTACCAGGTAATGAGTACCGAGTACTGAATACCCGCCTATTCGACTTCGATCCTGTGGGGGCCGCCTTCGGCGTCGTCTTCGGGATCGGAGTCGGCCACAGCGTCGACGACCTCTTCGACAAAGGCGGCAAGACCCGACACCACCTCGTAACCCGCCTTGAGGAAATGCAGCGCAGCACGCTGCAACCCGGTTCGCAATGGACGTTGCTCGCGGATTCGGTCGTACATCAATCCTCCAGGGCGAACGTCACGCGCAATTCGCCCTCGACGAGTTGGGCGCGAACCACCTCGCGACGGCGCAGTGAATCTGGGAGTACGAGCGAACGGCGGTAGGTCCCGACCGTCACGATCAGCTCGTCCTCGTGGCGCATGACATCGACCTCGCCTCTCTGCGCAAACGGCACCGCCATCACCAGCACAACGGCATCGTCGGCATCTTCGACACGGAACGGCCTGCCGTCGGACAGTTGGCCGGTGGGATCGGCATCGCCGTACAGCTCGTCGCCCACGAGCCGGAGCCGGTCAACGCCGACCATTTCCTCGTCGAACAAGCGGAGTTTGCGGATGTCGACGCCCACGAAACCCTCCTCGACCTCCTCGAGATGCTCTTGTTGGATCTCGAGCCATCGTTTGAAGTAGGGATCGGTGATCGTTTCGGGAAGGACTCGGTTCACGATCGCGCTGTCGACCGCATATCCGAACAGGCCGAGATACGTAAACGTTCTCCGCGCCTCGGAGATCACCATCTTCTCCGGGTTCATCACCAGCCGGGCGCTGGTGATCTTCGGATCAGCGAGGATCTCACGGATGCCATCGAGCCTTTCGTAGAAGATCGCCACCGACTCGAAGACCTTGTCATCGGCAAGCGGCATCGTGGACATCTTGGACAACACCGGCCGAGCGACCTTCATCACCCTGCGGCTCAGCGGGAACATCTTCTCCATGTACCACGACATGACCTCGGGGAGGCTGAGCAGGCGCAGGGTTTCGGCAGTGGGGGCACAGTCGACGATGATCACGTCATACTTCTCGCTGCGAACGTGATCGCGGATGCTGGCGAGCGAAAAGAGCTCGTCCATCCCGGGAAAGACACTCAACTCCTCGGCCTCGACACCCTTCATCCCGGACCAGTCGAAGATCTCCGTGAGGTGGTCCCGTACGGCGCCCCACGATTCCTCGAGCCGCTGCTGGGAGTCGATCTGTTGTGCGTCGAGGCCCTCGACGACCGTCATCGGCGCATCCCCCAGCGGCACCTGGAAAGCGTCTTCGAGGGAATGCGCCGGATCCGTCGACGTCACGAGCGTCCGGTACCCGAGATCCGCAGATCGGATCGCCGTCGCCGCCGACACCGTGGTCTTCCCGACGCCACCCTTACCCGTGACGAGGATGACCCGCATCAGGCGCCCGCTTCGGCTCTCTTCTTGAGACCGCGGAGCGCGGTACCGACGATCTGTTTCTCTGCTTGCCGTCTCAGGAACCCCGGAACAGTGAAGGCCGGATCGACACGCAGGGCGTACACCACTTCGGTTCCTCCATCGTCGAGGGTCTTGAACTCGTACCGACCGTCGAGCGCCTTGATGTCGTCGTTGGGGCGGGCGGCCCAACGGAAGCCGTTGTCCATGTCGTAGTCGTAGTCGAGGGTATAAGACACCTCCTTGATCATTGCATCGACTACGAAGTCGGCTTCGATCGGACGGCCGTGTTCGTCCTCCTTGGCGACCCGGACCGACTTGACTCCCCCGGCCCACTCCGGATATGCCTCGAGGTCGAGAGCGACCTCGTAGATGTACTGCAGATCGGCAAGCACCTCGATGCGCTGCACGGTGCCCTCCATCGCCATGTGTGACTCCTCCGGATCTCGGACCCTGCCAAGCGTAGTGGGAGCCTCCAACCGACGATCCGCTCACGCTGAGCCGATGATCCGATCGAAACGAAGGTCGTATACCAGCGGCGTCCCCGCGGGATGGATACGAATGAAGCGGTCGAGGCCGGCCTCGATCTCGGCAGGTGTCAGGAGCTGCAGCGTGCTGACGAACCCTGCCCTCACGGCGGCCACCCAGTCATCCGGATCACGTTCAACCACCTCGTCATGCTGCTCGATCGCCACATCGAGACCGAGCGCTTCGAGTTCACGACCAATGAGCCCCAGGTCCGGGAAACGCGCCGCGTCGATCTCGGATACCCGCGGAAACCAGAGCGAGAGGTTGGACCGGGCATGATGGCGTGGCCCAAACGTCCAGATGTCGATGATCCCTCCCGCGGCGAGAACCCTCCGAGCCTCACGGACGGCGGCTCTCCAATCGCCGTAGTGGATCGAGAGATGGAAGCGAACAACGTCGAACGCTGCGTCACGAAACGGCATCGACTGGCTCATGCCTCGCACCGCCGACACCCCGCGGCGCCGACCGGCGGCAGCCACCATCTGCTCACCCGGATCGAGTACCACCGCAAACACGCCGCGGTCTGCCCACGCCGCGGCATGGTCCCCCTTGCCCCCACCCACGTCGAGTGCCCGCGCCCCCCGATCGAGATGCTCCACGAGCGCGACGGCGTGGTCCAGCGAGAACCCTTGCGTGGGGCGGTGTTCATAGCCACTCGCCAGGCGATCGAGATCGATCTCAGTGATGGTGGACGGCCCGTCCCGTCGCACGGAAGTAACCCGCATTCCGACACAGCGTCTCCGCAACGCGCCACTCCGAGGCTCGGGGTTGATGAATGTCCCCGAAGTAGTGGTACGGAGGTCGACGGCGCTGGATGTAATCGAGCACCGCGGGTGAACCTTTCTGGCGTCCGGCTATCACATCTGCCGCCAGCTCTTCGACGGCGGGCGGCACGTGGGTGCAAAGCAGGTCGACGTCTCCCAGCGCCTCGAGCTTGGCCGCCATCTCGTCGTCGCTCACCTCCCCCGGTGTGTTGATGCTGACCGTGCCGCCTCCGGCGAAACCCACCCGAAGTCCTTCGATCGCCACGACCTCGCCGTCGACGAAACGGGCCGACTCGGGAAGCATGGCCGCGAGGAGATCGGGCCGATCCACGTTGCCATATGTCACGTACGCCTCGCAGCCGTCGAGTGCAGCAAGCACGTCCTGATATGCCGCAACAATGACTTCTTCGTACCGGTCTCTCAGCTCGTCCTCTCGACCACGAGCGTGCTCCCTCCACAGCCGGCCGGCGCCCTCATGATCCCCCGACATCCGTAGGTCGATGAAGCGTCCGACGATCTCTTCGCCGCTGACCTCGGTAACGATGCCCTCATTCGTCCGGTAATCGATGAAATTGATGAGGTCGCCGAGCACGAGAAGAGGGCCGCCTCCGACGGCGACCCTCCGCAACGCCTCGGCTGCCCCGTGCACATCGGCAACGATGCTGATCACTGCTCTGGCGCTTCCGACGGTCCGAAGAACCAGGCGACGGCCGCGACTCCCACCGCGCCTGCGACGGAGCCGAGGAGAGAGACCACAACCGGCAGACCGGCAAAGGTGGCCGACATGCCACCCATCCCGAAACCGAGCGCCGCGGCGACGATCAGCCGAGCCGGACGGCCGAACCGGGCCTCGGGGTCCACCCACGCCCACCCGGCAACGCCTTCTCCGACCGCGGTGGCGAGCACCCAGCCAATGAGCCCGACGATGGCGGCGATCAGCACAATCGCATATACGACGGTCATGACCCACGGCCTCCGGGAAGGGCCCGGAGGAGAGCCGCCGCGGTGACGAGCATCACCACAATGGCGGCAATCGTCAGCGACCGCGGCTTCAACCATGCGTCTTCGCGTCCGGCGGTCGCCACGACATACGCATCACGGCTGGCAACGGCCCACAGGCTGGCACCGACGACGACGAGGAGAATGCCGAGAGGCTCTCCGGCGATCATGATCGCCACGCCGCCGAGGAGTGAGAAGCCGACCAGCAACATGACGATTACCGCTTCGCCACCCAACCCGACCCGTACCAACCCCAGGCCGGGGACCAGCGATGCCCGCAACGCCGCGTTCGGATCGACTTTCTCCTCGGCAGGCATGAAGCGTTCGAACATAGACGTCCCACACACCGCACAGGTATCGGTCCCGTAGTTGTTGTCTTCCCCACAGACTGGACACTCCCAGATCGATGATGGCGGGGGCGGTGAGGAAGCGGTCATAGAGCCCACTCCCGCGGGGGACCCCGCCGAGCGTTCATCGTGGTCCCGTTCGGCCAGGAGTTCGTAGCACTGGCCACACCACTCTGCCGTGGCGACGTTGATCGCTCCGCAGTGGGGACAGTTCACCCTGCTAGCCATGGGCCGAGCGTAGATCAAGTCCTTGGTGACACGGTGGAGCGTCAACTCACATTCCAAGGAGCGTCTTGTCGATCTCGACGCGCACGGCCTCGTCGCGCTCATCCGCGACAGCCGCCACCAGCGCTGCAACGGCGAACGGACCGCCGAGCCTGCCGACGGCCCAGGCTGAGTGCAGTCTCAGCAGCGGATCCGGATGGCCGAGGTAGGCGATAGCCGTTTCCTCGGCGTGGTGGCCTCCGGAATTTCCAAGCGCGACCAGAGCGTTGCGTCGGACGTAGCGGGGGTTTCGGCTCGGGATGTAGTGGTGGCCGAAGCGGCGGATGATGGTGGCGTCGTCGACAGACAAGAGGGTCACGAGGTCGACACGCCCGCGAATGGCATGGCTCGACCGCAGTGAACGTCCACCGGGAGGGCACGCCTCAAGGCAGTCGTCGCAACCGTAGACGCGGTTGCCCATGAGCGGACGCAACTCGCGGGGGATGGCGCCGGGCGCTTGCATCCAGTACGCCAAACACAGACGCGCATCGAGGACACCAGGCTCAACGAGGGCTCCCGTCGGACACGCTGGCAGACAGGCGGAGCACGTTCCGCAATCACGCCGCATCGGCTCATCCACGTCGATCACGGCATCGGTCACCACCGAACCGAGCAACACCCACGGCCCGGTCCCCGGTACCAACACCATCGTGTTCTTGCCCCACCAACCAACACCGGCCCGGACGGCCGCCGCTCGATCGACCAGCCGGCTGTCATCGACGAGAAGCTCCGCCGCGAAGCCACCGGAGGTCAGTTCGGCGGCGACTCGCTGCAAAACCGTCTGCAGCGGCAGGTACTGGTCGGTTGCGGCGAATCGAGCGACTCTCCCGTACCCGGGATCGGCCGCACCGGGATGGCCCGCCTGCGGCACGTAGCTGTGTGCCACGACGACAAGCGACCGGGCCCAGGTGAAGCTCGTCTGCACGGCCGTCGAGATGTCCGGACGGGAGAAGGTGAAGCCAAGACCGGCAGCGCGCCCGGTATCGCGGCGTTGTCTGAGGCTCGCTGCCGTCTCGTCGAACGGCTCGACCGAACAGATCCCAACGCCGGCGGCGCCCGCATCGAGCGCAACCCGCTTCAGCCGCTGTGCCTTCACGTGCTAGAGACTATGGGCCTCTGCCGGGTCTGTGGCCGGCTCGGTGTGCCCCGATCACCCCCCTCCCCCGGCTCGTCGTCGCGGCGCGTGGCGAGGGGTCAACCGGAGCGGAGCCACCAACCCGACGTCGGCAAGACATTCGAGGGCATGCTCTTCTGCCGTGACCAACCTCACGGGAGACCGTTGCTCCATCGACCGGCCGCCGAGCAGCGCCGTCACAACGCAGTCGCTGCATGCTGCGGTCCCGTCCATCACACACTGATCGCAATCGATGATCATGATCTCACCACCTCTTCTACTGAGTACCTCTTGTACTCACTGCTCACTACTCACCACTCACCGTATGTCGCGGCTATGACAGAAACGGACTCCCCTACGCTGCGACGCGTGAAACTCGGTCTCAACCTCGGCTATTTCGCGCCCGCCGTGGCCCACGACATATCGCTTGTCGAAGAGGCGGAGCAGCTCGGCTACGACTCGGTGTGGACCGCCGAGGCCTACGGCAGCGACGCGTTGACGCCGCTGGCGTGGATCGCAGCACGCACGACGACGATCAAGCTCGGATCCGGGATCTTCCAGATGCCCGCCAGGACCCCGGCCATGACGGCGATGGCAGCCATGACACTCGATCAGATGTCGGGGGGCCGCTTGTTGCTCGGACTCGGAGTGTCGGGGCCGCAGGTTGTCGAAGGCTGGCACGGACAGCCTTACGCCAAGCCGTTGGCACGAACCCGGGAGTACGTCGACATCGTGCGTGCCATCTTGCGTCGCGATGAACCGGTCACGTATCGCGGAAGCCACTACCGCCTGCCCTACGACGGCCCCGACGCCACCGGTCTCGGCAAACCCCTCAAGCTCATCGGACGGCCGCTGCGAAACGAGATCCCGATCTACCTCGCGGCCATCGGACCACGCAATGTCGCCCTCGCCGCGGAGATTGCAGACGGCTGGCTTCCCATCTTCTTCTCCCCACAGCGTTTTGGCGACGTCTACGGCCCGGTGCTCGCCGAGGGATTCAACCGCTCCGGCGAACCCGACAAAGCCGATCGATTCGACATCGCCCCTTCCGCGTTCGCTCTCGTGACCGAAGACGTCGAGAGCACGAGGATGATGGTGAAGCCCGCACTCGCGCTCTACGTCGGCGGGATGGGGGCCAAGGGCCGCAACTTCTACTACGACCTCGCCTGCCGCTACGGCTATGAGAGAGCCGCGGACCAGATCCAGGATCATTATCTCGCCGGCGAAAAGGAGCAGGCCATCCTCGCCGTGCCCGACGACCTCGTGGACGACGTTTCCCTCATCGGTTCGCGGAGCCAGATCGCCGATCGTCTCGAAGCCTGGCGCGAAGCAGGCGCAACGACCCTGATCGCCCAGACATCAGATCTCACGACCCTGCGCACCCTCGCCGAGATTCTCATCTAACCCAACCATGCCGCAAGGGCATCGCACCAGATGGGGAGTGCTCCGGTGAGGTGAGCGCGTTCGCGCACGTCACGGTCGTTGGACACGACCACGACTCTCCTCGCGGAAGCCCCATACGCTCGTTCCACAATGACGTCGTCTGCGGTACGACCCGGAGGGCTGAACTCGACAATCACGGCATCCGGCGAGCAGTATCGCTCCCGACCACCGGCGAGAGCCGAGTCGAACACCACAGAGACCTCGGCGTTGCCAATGGCACGTTTGAAACGGCCGATGGCAACGACGAGTTCGCGTCGCGCTTGCGACTCTCCGATGCGACTCGCATCCCTCGTGCCCAGGAGGTTGTGACCATCGATGAGCACGATCTGAGGATCGAGCTCGATAACGGCGTCCACCGCCTCGGCGGCATCGGGGGCCACACCTCGGGGTAGCTCGACGGTCGGCGCTCGGTCCGTGGGCGGCGCCGACGATCGCTGCTCGGCGCGGTAGGGAGCACTCGCCGCGGAAAGTCGATCGAGTTCTCGAGCGAGGGCAATCGGCTCCCGGGAGAACGAGTCGTCTCCCGCCTCGATCAGGCGCTCCAGGCGGGAGCGTTCCGAGCGGACCGACCTGAAACGCTGATAGAGGTCGGCTCGTGACGCCTCGAGATCGGCGACTTCCAGCTGTGCGGTCGCGAGTCGCTGCGCCACCTCGTCCCGCGACGACTCGACGGCCGCGGCATGTTTGCGCTCCTTTTCCAGCGCCTCGCGAAGAGGCGCCGTCTCGGCAGCTTTCTCGCCTTTGGCCGCCCGTTCGACCGCCTCGAGCCTGGCCTTCGCCGCCTTGGCCTGGGCCTTCGCCGACCGGGCCTTCTCGCGGAAGCTCTGGATCTCTCCTTCCAGGCGAGCCATGCGCTGCTCTGCCACCTTCGTGGCGTTGTCGACAACGGCTGAAGTCACGGCTACCCACCAACCTTCCGGTCTGTTCAAGAAGGCATCTGACGCGGCGTCGTCGATCCGCCTCTCGGAGAGCACCGCTGCCGACTTCTCTCGTAGCCAGTCGCTCTTGTCGATCTCATCGAGGAGCGAAACGGCCAGCGGTGGCGGCAGGCGCTTCCCCGATGACTGCGCAACCCGCTTCAGTTTCGCCGGGACCTCGTCCTCCTCGAGATCGCGCAGGAACTCACGTGCGGCCGCGATCACAGGCTGCAGCACGGGCACAAACCGCGAATCGATCGTCGTCATGACGTGATGGCCCCTCTCTCAACCTTGACTAGTGCCACGCCGATGGCATACTCCCACGAGTGATGATGAACGCCGAACCGACAAGCCAGCCGACAACCCGGCCGACAACACTGGTACTGATCCTCCAATAGGCGCATGCGACACCCGTATGCGCCCAACCCTCCGTGCCCACGGGGGGTTTTCTCCATCTCAGGGAGCAGAATGTGGCAGAGGAACTGAGCGGAGCACAAGCCCTGATCAAGGCGCTGGAGCACGAAGGAGTCGACATCGCCTTCGGCGTCCCCGGAGGGGCGATCTTGCCCGCGTACGACCCCATCCTGGACAGCTCCATCCGCCATATCCTGGCGCGACACGAACAAGGCGCCGGCCACATGGCCAGTGGATATGCCCACGCCACGGGACGGGTCGGGGTGACGATCGCGACGTCGGGCCCGGGGGCGACCAACCTCGTCACCCCGTTGCAGGACGCCTATATGGACTCGATCCCCTTGGTAGCGATCACCGGCCAGGTGGCGATGTCGTCGATCGGTCTCGACGCGTTTCAGGAGGCTCACACCTGGGGCATCTCGATGCCGTGTACCAAGCACAACTACCTCGTCACCGACGTCAACGACATCCCCGACGTGATCCGCGAAGCCTTCCATCTCGCAGCCACCGGCCGTCCCGGCCCCGTGCTCGTCGACATCCCCAAGGACGTCCTCGCCGCCGCCATGGTTTGGCATCGCCCAGGCGAGCTCGACCTCCCCGGCTACAAGCCATCGATCAAGGGCCACCCCAAGCAGGTGCGCACCGCGATCGACAAGATCTTCGACTCGATCCGGCCCGTCATCTATGCCGGAGGAGGGATCGTCCGCGCCAATGCCTCCGCCGAGCTCATCCGATTCGCCGAGCTCATCGACGCCCCTGTCGTGACCACACTCATGGCACGGGGCGTCATCCCCGACAGTCATCCCCAGACGCTCGGCATGCCCGGCATGCACGGTGTCTACGCAGCGACCACGGCCATGCAGCGCTCCGACCTCCTCATCGCCATCGGTGCCCGCTTCGACGATCGCGTCACCGGTGACCCATCGAAGTTCGCTCCACTCGCCGAAGTGATCCACGTCGACGTCGACCCCGCAGAGATCGGCAAGGTCCGCAATGCCGACGTCCCGATCGTTGGAGACGCCAAAGCGGTGCTCGAGCAGCTGATCGTCGCAGCCGAAGCCAAGGCCTCCAAGCGTCCGCTCGCCGGCCGCGAGGAGTGGTACGCAACGGTGCGTGGCTGGCAGCAGTCGCACCCGCTTGCGTACGAACAGGATCCCGACGGCCCCATCCAGCAGCAGTATGTGATCGAGGAGCTACACCGACTGACCGGCGGCGACGCCATCGTGGTGGCGGGTGTGGGCCAGCACCAGATGTGGGCGTCGCAGTTCTGGAAATTCGAGGCACCGCGGACGTGGATCAACTCCGGGGGTCTCGGCACAATGGGCTACGCGGTGCCGGCGGCGATCGGCGCCAAGGCGGGCCGGCCCGAAGCAACCGTCTTCGCCATCGACGGTGATGGGTGCTTCCAGATGACGTCCCAGGAACTCATCACCGCGGCCGTCGAGAACATCCCGGTGAAGATCGCGGTGATGAACAACCACTCCCTCGGGATGGTGAAGCAATGGCAGAGACTCTTCTACGGCGAGCGCTACAGCGCCACCGACCTCACCGACCACACCCCGGACTATGTCAAGCTCGCTGAGGCCATGGGCTGTGCAGGCCTCCGCGCCGAAACCCCCGACGAGGTGGCCCCAACCCTGGAGAAGGCACTCGCGATCGACGATCGTCCCGTGGTCGTGGAGCTGCGGTGCGATCCGGACGCGATGGTGTTCCCGATGGTGCCGGCCGGGGGATCGAACGACGACGTCGTGATGAGCGAAGAGGAGCTGTGATGGATCAGCACGTCATCTCGGTGATCGTCGAGAACAAACCGGGCGTACTCGCCAGGGTATCTTCGCTCTTCGCCCGGCGCGGGTTCAACATCCACAGCCTCGCCGTGGGACCCACCGAAGATCCCAAGCTATCGAGGATGACCGTGGTGGTCGACGGACCGGCGATGGAGCAGATCGTGAAGCAGCTGTACAAGCTCGTACACACGGTCAAGGTCACAGAGCACGACCGTGACAACACCGTGGAGCGAGAGGTCATGCTCCTCAGGGTCAACGCCGAGCCGAAGCGGCGGAGCGAGATCTTCGACGCCGCAGCGCTCTTCGAGGCGAGGGCGGTGGATGTCGGAGCCTCGTCGATCGCGTTCGAGCTCACCGGAGACCCGCGTCGTCTGGCGGACTTCCTCGAGCTCATGCGAACGTATGGGATCGTGTCTTTGGTCAAGTCGGGCCGGATCGCGATCGCCAAGGACACCAAAGGAACCACTCGCAAGCGCCGGCTCAAGACGGCCTGACGCCAAGACAGCCAAACGCCAAACGCCAAACGCCAAACGCCAAACGCCAAACGAAGGGATCACATGAACATCCTCTATGCGGCCGACGCAGATCCGGCGCTGATCACACGCCGCAAGGTCGCCGTGATCGGCTTCGGGAGTCAGGGTCACGCCCACGCCATGAACCTCAAGGATTCCGGGGTCGATGTGATCGTGGGCCTTCGCGAAGGCTCGACCCGCGCCCGCAAGGCGTCCGACGCCGGTCTGAAAGTGGTCGATCCCGATACCGCAGCAGACTGGGCCGACGTGATCATGGTGCTGGTGCCGGACCAGGTGCAGGCCGCGCTGTACGACGCGGTCATCGCTCCCCGGATCGTCGCCGGCGATGCGTTGTTCTTCGCCCACGGTTTCAACATCCACTACGGCTACATCAAGCCGCCGGACTCGATCGATGTTGCGATGGTCGCACCCAAGGGACCCGGCCACCTGGTGCGGCGTGAGTTCACCGAGGGTTCGGGGGTTCCTGCGCTCGTCGCGGTCGACCAGGATGCAACCGGCGAGGCCATGGCGCTCGCCCTTTCCTATGCACACGCCATCGGAGCCACCCGCGCCGGTGTCATCGAGACCACGTTCCGCATCGAGACCGAGACGGACCTCTTCGGCGAGCAGGTGGTGCTCTGCGGTGGGATCGACTCGTTGGTGCGCGCCGCGTTCGAGACCCTTACCGAGGCCGGTTATCCAGAGGAGATGGCGTACTTCGAGGTGCTCCATGAGCTCAAGTTGATCGTGGATCTGATGTACGAGGGTGGGATCCGGTGGATGCGCCACTCTGTCTCCGATACCGCGGAGTACGGCGACATCACGCGGGGGCCTCGAATCGTCGACGACCGGACCAGGGCGGAGATGCGGAAGATCCTCTCCGAGATCCAATCGGGTGCGTTCGCCGAGGAGTGGATGAACGAGTACCGCTCCGGTGCCCCGCTCCTCGCCGCGGCACGAGCTGACGTCGCGGTCCATGACATCGAGACCGTCGGCGCCGGACTGCGCGAGATGATGCCTTTTCTCGTCGACAAGCGGCCCGAGGACGACGTATGAGCCCGACACCGGATCGGCTCGTCATCTTCGACACGACGCTGCGCGATGGGGAGCAGGCGCCCGGGATCGCCCTCTCTCCCGATGACAAGGTTGCGATCGCGACGCAGCTGGCGCGGCTGCGAGTCGACGTCATCGAGGCCGGCTTTGCGGCATCGTCGGCGGGCGACTTCGAATCCGTCGCGCGGATCGCCAACGAGGTACATGGTCCCGTCATCGCCGCTCTTGCTCGAACGGTGCCGGACGACATCGACCAGGCCGCCGACGCGCTGAAGGGCGCAGACAGGCCCAGGATCCACGTGTTCATCTCCACTTCCCCGATCCACATGGAACAGATGATGCGGATGACGCCCGAGGAGGTACACCGCGCCGCGATCGAGGGCGTGGAACGGGCACGGCGGTACACCGAGGACGTCGAGTTTTCGCCTCAGGACGCGACGCGATCCGACATCGGCTTCGTCATCGACGTGTGCAGGGACGCCGTCAAGGCAGGCGCCACGACGATCAACATCCCCGACACCGTCGGCTATGCGACCCCCGCCGAATTCGCGGCGCTCATGGAGCGTGTCTATGACGAGGTTCGCGGCGGCAACGAGGACGTGATCGTCAGCACCCACTGCCACAATGACCTGGGTCTGGCCGTCGCCAACAGCCTCTCGGCGATCAAAGCGGGCGCCCGACAGATCGAGGGAGCCATAAACGGCATCGGCGAGCGCGCCGGTAACACCTCCACAGAAGAGATCATCATGGCGATCACGACCCGCCAGGATCAGTTCGGGGTCGAGATCGGCGCCGACACCACCCAGATCGTCGATACCTCGCGGCTCGTCTCCCGACTCACCGGATATCCGATCCAGTTCAACAAGGCAGTGGTCGGCCGCAACGCCTTCGCCCACGAGTCGGGCATCCACCAGCACGGCGTACTGCGCAATCGGGAAACCTACGAGATCATGGACCCCAGCGCCGTAGGACACCAGAGCATGATCGTGCTGGGCAAGCACTCCGGTCGTGCCGCGTTCGGCGACGCGCTCTACAAGATGGGCATCGCGCTCGAGGACGTGGACTTCCAGCGGGCGTTCGACCGCTTCAAGCAACTCGCCGATCGCAAAGGAGAGATCAGCGAGGAGGGCCTACGCGCCATCGTCAGTGAGGAGGCGGGCGTGAGCAGCGCCGAGTTGGAGTTCGTCGGCATCCACGTCGAGGGAGGGTCCGACGAGGACCCGATTGCGACGGTGCGGCTGAGGCGCGGCGAAGAAGTCGAAGAGCACTCGGCCGGTGGCGACGGCATGATCAACGCCGCGTTCGTCGCGTTTTCCGACGCATTCGACATCCCGGCGACCCTCGTCGACTACCGCGTCAGCCCGCTCACCTCGGGAGCCGACGCTATGGCCGAGGTCAACGTGATCGTGCAGGTTGGCGCCGCGACCTACTCGGGTCGTGGCGTCTCCACCGATGTCGTCGAAGGTTCGGCACGCGCCTTCGTCGCCGCGCTGAACAAGGCCGCCTTCGACCGCGAGACGCCGCTTCGCGGAGACGGAGCTTGATGGAGGCCCGGTTCGCCATTCTTCCTGGAGACGGAATCGGACCGGACGTCACCCGCCAGGCTCGCAGGGTGCTCGAGGCCGTTACACGACGCTTCGGGCACCGGATCTCGTTTTCAGAACACATTGTTGGCGGCGAAGCCATGCGCCGTGGCCTCGCACCACTCCCCGCCGAGACGCTCGAGGCGTGCCGTGCGTCCGATGCCGTGCTCCTCGGTGCGGTGGGTCACCCGGACTTCGACGCCCCGGATGCCGCCCAGCGCCCCGAGCAGGCGCTGCTCGGCCTCCGCCGCGAGTTGGGCCTTTTCGCCAACCTCCGCCCGGTGCGAGTCCGCCGGGATCTCGTGGACAACAGTCCGCTGAAGCCCGAGATCATCACGGGCACCGACATCCTCTTCGTACGCGAGCTCACCGGAGGTATCTACTTCGGTGCGTCGGGTATCGGCGACGGAGGGAAGTCGGCCTTCAACGTCATGTCCTACTCCCGTGAAGAAATCGAGAGGATCGTGAGGATCGCCGGTGAAGCAGCACGGGCGCGAAGGGGCAAGCTCACGTCCGTCGACAAAGCAAACGTCCTCGAGGTGTCACGGCTGTGGCGCTCGACGGCGAACGACGTCGTCAACTCCGACTATCCGGATCTCGAATACGAGGTTCTGCTGATCGATGCCATGACCATGCATCTGCTGGCGCGCCCGCGTGACTTCGACGTCGTCGTCACCTCCAACATGTTCGGTGACATCATCACGGACGAGGCATCCATGCTCGCCGGTTCGCTCGGCTTGCTCCCCTCGGCGTCGATTGGGGCCTCCGGGCCCGGTCTCTACGAACCCGTGCATGGGTCTGCCCCCGACATCGCAGGTCAAGACAAGGCCAACCCGTTGGCCGCGATCCTGTCTGCTGCGATGGCGCTGCGCTATTCGCTCGGCTTGGAAGAAGAGGCTGTGGCGGTGGAACGGGCAGTGGATATCGCTCTGGCGAAAGGCGCCAGAACCGCCGACATCGCAGGGGACGACCCGCCCCTCGGCACGATGGAGATGGGCGATGCCGTAGTTGCGGCGGTGACCGCAGCCTGACACAGGCGGTACCTTCACGCCGGTGAGGGTCATCGCAACGCTCATCGTCATCGCATTTGCCGCGGCCGCCTGCTCACCAGCAGCATCCGAGACGACGAGCACGACGACGGCACAATCGACAATCGCCACGACCACGACCACGACCACGACCACGATCGCTCCCACCACCACAACAACGTCTTCGTCGGCGGCGACCTCACAGCCGAGTCTCGGCGAAACGACCCAGTCGAGCATCGGAGACCCCCTCTTCCCCGACCTCGGAAACGGTGGCTACGACGTCAAGCACTACGGCCTCGACCTGCTCTGGGAGCCGGGGTCACGCACGCTGACCGGCGCTGCAACCATCGAGGCGAAGGCCCTCGTGGACTTGGACGCATTCAACCTCGACTTCTCAGGCATGACCGTGGAGCGGGTGGAGGTGGACGGCACGGCCGCCGGGTTCTCCCTCGAAGCTCCGGAGCTGGTGATCGAGCCTGCAGACCCCATCGCGGCCGGGACGACATTCACGGTTGCCGTCTCCTACCACGGCGTGCCGCAGACACAGGATTCACAGGCGATCTCATTCGGCATCGGCTGGGTCTCCGGGCCCGGCGGCGAGGAGTTCGTCGTGGCCGAACCGGACGGGGCCCACACGTGGTTCCCCGCCAACGATCATCCGCTCGACAAGGCACCGTTCGACTTCACGATCGTCGTCCCCGACGGTTACCTCGCCGCCGCCAACGGTGAGTTCATCGGCACCGAGCCTGCCCATCGCGGGCCCGCTGGTGGCATCGCCTGGACCTGGTCGATGGACCAACCCATGGCCACCTACCTCGCCACCGTGGTCATCGCCGAGGGTTGGGAGATCGTCGACGCCGACGACTACGGCGCCGTCGACATCCGACACGTGCTCCCTTTGGCGCTGGCGGACGATCCACCGCCGGCACTCGAGCGCACTCCCGAGATGATCGAGTTCTTCGAGGAGCTCTTCGGCCCATACCCGTTCGACGAGTACGGGATTGCCGTCGTCGACGGTTTCGATGCCGCGCTCGAGAACCAAACCCTGTCGCTCTTCGACGTGGACGCGGTTGCCAGTCCGATCTTCGAATACGTCCTCGTCCACGAACTCGCCCATCAGTGGTTCGGAAACTCCGTCTCGATCGGACACTGGCAAGACATCTGGCTCAACGAGGGCTTTGCCACGTATGCCGAGTTCCTGTGGGAGGAGCACATCAACGGTCCCGCCGCCTACGACGACTTCGTGGCCGCCCGTCGCCGCGCCGTCGAGCAGTCGAACCTTCGTCCGCCGGGCGACCCGCCCGCCGACGACCTGTTCAACGCCAGCGTCTATTGGTGGGGAGGCCTGACCCTCGCTGCTCTCCGCGAGGAAGTCGGCGCCGACGATTTCAACAACATCCTCCGCACCTACGCCGACGAACGGCGCTACGGGAACGCCACTACCGCGGATTTCGTCGAGGTCTCGGAGAGAATCAGCGGCCTCGATCTCGATGAGTTCTTCGAAGCATGGTTGTATGGGCCGACGCTGCCACCGGAAGGCTGATGATCGACAAAGCTGATGTGGGCCTCATCGGGCTCGCCGTGATGGGCTGTAACCTCGTCCTGAACCTCGAAGACCACGGCTACCGCGTTGCCGTGTTCAATCGCACGGTCGAGCGCGTCGACGAATTCCTCGACGATGCTGGTGCGTCACGGTCGATCATCGGCACGCACAGCCTCGATTCGTTCGTCGCTGCGCTCGAGAAACCTCGCAAGATCATCGCCATGATCAAGGCGGGTGCCCCGGTCGATGCCCTCCTCGACGCCCTCCTCCCGCTGCTCGACCCGGGCGACATCGTGGTTGACGGCGGGAACAGCCTCTTCACGGACACCGAACGTCGCGTTGCCCGAGCCGCCGAGGATGGGATCCACTACCTCGGCATCGGCATCTCGGGAGGCGAGGAGGGAGCCCGGTTCGGACCCTCGATGATGCCCGGCGGCAGCCTGGAGGCCTGGGATCGAGTCAAGGACATGCTCGAGGACATCGCAGCGGTCGCTCAGGGCGAACCGTGCGCGACTTGGCTCGGACCTGGCGGATCGGGGCACTTCGTGAAGATGGTCCACAACGGCATCGAATACGGCGACATGCAGGTGATCGCCGAGGCGTACGACATCATGCGGCGCGGCTTCGGCATGACCCCGGCGGAGATGCAGCCGGTGTTCGCGGAATGGAACCGGGGACGCCTCGACTCGTTCCTCATCGAGATCACCGCGGACATCATGGGCACCACGGATGACGACGGAGAGCCTCTGGTGGACATCGTGCTCGACGCCGCAGGACAGAAGGGCACCGGGAAGTGGACGGTCATCGCCTCCATGGAAGAGTCGGCTCCGGCGACCCTCGTCGCCGAGGCGGTATACGCCCGGATCATCTCCGAAAACGTGGAAGAACGCATCGCGGCCGGGACCGTGCTCGGTACCATGGTTCGCCCGATCGAAGGAGAGCGAGCCCGACTCATCGCCGACCTCGAGGACGCCCTCTACGCGTCGAAGATCGTGTCCTATGCCCAGGGCTTCATGCTTTTCGCCGCCGCGAGCGAACAGCACGAATGGAGCCTCGATCCTGGGACGATTGCATCGTTGTGGCGGAGTGGGGCGATCATCCGCTCCCAGTTTCTCAACGAGATCACAACGGCGTTCCGGGTACGGCCCGGCCTGCCGAGTCTGATGATCGACTCATTCTTTGCAGAGGCGTTGCTCGTTGCTGAGCCGGGGTGGCGCCGCACCGTGACTCGAGCACTCGAGGCTGGCGTCCCGATCCCCGCCTATGCCTCCGCACTCTCGTTCTTCGACGGGTACCGGTCGCCGCGCCTCCCCGCCAACCTCATCCAGGCCCAACGTGACTCCTTTGGCGCTCATACCTATGAACGTGTCGATCGCCCGCGCGGCGAGTTCTTCCATTCCGATTGGTCGACAGACCATGGTCGCGACGAAGGCGAAGGCGCCCCATCGTGACGGGGGACGCCATGACCGGAGTGGCCATGACCGGGGTGGAGTGTCGCAGAAGGTTCGCGGGCGAGCCTGTGGCGAGGCTGGCCACGATCGGTTCCGGCGGACCACGAATCGTCCCCATCACCTTTGCCCTGGAGTCCGATCGCATCGTCACCGCGATCGATGACAAGCCCAAGACCACGACGAGGCTCCGCCGACTCAAGGACATCGCCAACAACCCTCGCGTGGCCGTGCTCGTCGACCACTACGAAGACGACTGGGACGAGTTGTGGTGGGTGCGAGCCGACGGGGTCGCCGAACTCGTGGGTGAGGGGCCTGAGATGGAGCATGCCATCGATCTGCTCACCGCCCGCTATACCCATTACCGGACGTCGCGGCCGAAGGGACCGGTGATCTCGATCGCCGTCACCCAGTGGCTCGGCTGGTCGGCATCCGAGACCTCGTGATGCGGATCCCTCCGCGGCTGATGGCGGCGGTGATCACCGCGTTCGACGAGAACGGCGAGATCGATGAAGCCGGGCATCGTCACAACGTCCGCACCCTGCATGACCGGGACCTCGACGGGCTCGTGCTCGCCGGTTCCACCGGGGAGGGGCCGTATCTAGAGGACGGAGAGCGCGAGGCCCTCACCCTCGCTACCCGCGATGAACTCGGGCGAGACTTCTTCATCGTATGTGGTATCAACGCCGAATCGGTTCGTCAGGCCCGAAAACAGATCTCCGAGGCGGTAACCGGCGGCGCAGACGCCATCCTCGTCATGACACCCACCACGCTCATCCGTAATCGGGCCACGCCCATGGTGCGGTTCTACACGGTCCTCGCGGATGAGTCTCCGCTTCCCATGTTTATCTACTCGGTTCCGGTGGTCACGGCGTACGAGCTTCCGTTCGACATCGTGGTCGAACTCGCTCAGCATCCGAACATCGTCGGCGTCAAGGACTCCGGTGGTGAAGCCGATCGCATCGGGGCGATCGCCGAGGCCACCGACCGGGACTTCTTCGTGTTCTGCGGCGCGTCGCGTGCCGTGTTGTCTGCGGTGGCGGGCGGCGCGCACGGAGCCATCACCGCCTCGGCAAACTACGCATCACACCTCGTGGCGGCGGCGATCGCCGGTGATGAGACCGCCCAGCGGGAGCTGGCTTCCGTCAGCTCAGAGGTCGAGGCCTTGGGAGTGCCGGGCACCAAGGCCGCTGCTGAGCGATCCGGGCTCGTCGGAGGCCGCCCGCGGCTTCCGCTCGGATCCGTCAACTCGTCAATGTGACTCGTCTCCTGTGGGCTGTTCGACCGCCTCGAGCAGCAGGATGCGCTGCCCGGCCATCACCTTCACACGAAACCCCCAGCCGGCAGCAAGGATGAAGTCACCCTCCTCGGGAACACGGCCAATCAACCCGAGGACCATCCCTGCAACGGTCGTCCAATCCCCCTCTGGAAGGCGCGTGCCGAACGCCGCGGCAAGATCCACGGCGAGAGCGCTGCCATCGACGAGCCACCGGCCCTCCCCAACATGACGGATCTCGGGTCCGGCGATGGTCCCTTCATCTGCGACGGTCCCGAGCACCTCCTCGGCGATGTCTTCGATCGTGACGATCCCGGATGTGCCGCCGTGCTCATCCACCACCACCGCGAAGTGGGTCGCCTTGGCTTGCATACTGCGCAAGAGATCGATGATCGCGGTCCACTCCGTCACGAACAGCGGCACCTTCGCCAGCGTCTCGACCGGTACTCCCGGATCCTCAGCACGAACGAGGTCGCGAAGCCCGACGACGCCGGCTACGTCGTCCAGGTCACCGCGGTGCACCACAAGGCGACGATGACCCGAGCCGAGGGCGACCTCGAGAGCTTCTGCGACGGTCGCCGCTGCGTCGACCGAGATGACGTCGACCCTGGGCACCATGACTTCGTCGGCCGCCCGGTCGCCGAGCACGAACACCCTCTCCATCAACGAGTGATCCTCGCCCGTGATCACCCCTTCTCTGGCAGCCTCCTCAGCAAGGCGCCGCAACTCGCGCTCGGTCACCGTCGGTGTCGTTGCCACCCCTTCTCCCGGTGCATGGAGATCGGCGAACCAGACGAGGCCCTTCACGACGGGGCGGAGCAGCCATGCCAGCCACGAGACCGGGTAGGCAAGGCTCATCGCGACCTTCGTCGGATGGTGATATGCGTACGTTTTCGGGATGGCCTCGGTGTACACGAACAGCAGCACGGTGAGGATGGCCGAGGCGATCGCCACCGCCAGGTTGCCAAACCAGCGCTCAGCCAGGATCCCGGTGAGCGACGCGGCACCGATCTGAACGAGGAGGACGGTGAGGAGAATCGCGTTGAGTACGAGCGGCAGGTCGCCGAGGAGCGCCGCCAGTCGTCGGGCACGGGAGCTCTCATCGGTCATCGTCTCGACACGGAACTTCGAGACGCGCACGAGGGAGATCTCCGCAGCAGCGAGCACGATCGCAACCACGAAGCACGCCACCAGCAACAAGATCAACGGCAAGTCACGGTTCACGTCCATTCCGGTGACAGTCTCCCAGGGATGGTGCCGGCGCGGGAACAGGCCTTTGGTCAGAAGCTGAGAGCGTGTCGAGTCCGTTACCGTTTCGGCCCATGCGGATCGGAGTTGCCAGAGAGCGCGCCCCAGGCGAACGGCGCGTCGCCATTGTTCCGGCGTCGGTCAAGGCCTATGTCAATTGGGGCTGGGAAGTTTCCGTGGAGCCCGGCGCGGGTGATAATGCCGGCATACCGGACGCTGCATATCGCGAGGCAGGCGCCAACATCGGACCGGCGGACGGAGCCGACTGCCGCCTCATCGTCGGCCCTCCCGACCCGTCAGAGATCGCCGAACTCTCCCCGGGAGAGGTTCTGATCGGGCATCTGGATCCATTCGTCAGAACCGACATCGTCGACGCCCTCCGCGCCTCCGGTGTGACGGCCCTCGCCGTTGAAGCCATCCCCCGGACCACGCTGGCGCAGAGCATGGACGCCCTCTCCTCCCAGGCAACGATTGGCGGATACGCCGCCGTTCTCACCGCGGCGAGTCATTCGCCGAAGCTCATGCCGATGATGGTCACTGCTGCCGGGACCGTCGCACCATCTCGTGTGCTCGTGCTCGGCGCAGGGGTCGCCGGCCTCCAGGCAATCGCCACGGCCCGGCGCCTCGGCGCGATCGTCTACGCCTACGACATTCGCGAGGACACCAAGGAACAGGTCCAGAGCCTCGGCGCCCGCTTCGTCGAAGCACCCACCGAGGACTCCGACGCAGGCGGCTACGCCAAGGAAGTGAGCGCAGACACCCAGCAACGCCAGCTCGAAGTGCTGGCTCCGTTCGTCGCAGACAGCGACATCGTGATCACCACGGCGCAGATCCCGGGTCGGCCCGCGCCACGGCTCATCACCCGCGAGATGGTCGAGTCGATGCCGGCGGGTTCGGTAATCGTGGACATGGCCGCCGGCACCGGGGGCAATGTCGAGGGAAGCGTTCCAGACGAGATCGTCAAGATCGGCCACGTCACCGTTCTCGGGCCAACCGACCTCCCGAGTCACGTACCGACCGACGCCAGCCGTATGTACAGCCGCAACCTGCAGGAGATCCTCGGACGGATGCGCGGCGAAGACGGGTTGGACATCGACCTCGACGACGAGATCATTGGGGGCGCCACGATCACCCACGGCGGCGAGATCGTCCATCCTCGAGCCAAGGACGCACCGTGAGCGACGTCTTCATCCAGGGCATCGTCGTGTTCGTGCTCGCCTCCTTCGTGGGCTTCGAGGTGATCTCGAAAGTGCCGCCGACTCTTCACACACCGCTCATGTCGGGCGCCAACGCGATCTCGGGCATCACCATCGTCGGGGCGATCACCGCCGCCGCGATCGGCCAGGGTTCGGCGGCCATGATTCTCGGTTTCCTGGCAGTGACGTTCGCAACCATCAACGTCGTCGGTGGCTTCCTCGTCACCGACCGGATGCTCGAGATGTTCAAGAGGAAGCCTCGCAAGTGATCACGCTCTGGTATCTCGCGGCCGGCGTCCTGTTCATCGTCGGGCTCAGGGGCCTCGGTGGGCCTCGAACCGCCCGCCGCGGCAACCTCATTGCCTCCCTCGGCATGCTGCTGGCCATCGTCGTCACCGTTGCCGACCTGCTCGACGAGCCCGACCTCGTCTGGTGGGTCGTAGCGGCAGGACTCGTCGCCGGCGGAGCGATCGGCGCGTTCCTCGCGCTACGGGTCCAGATGACCGCGATGCCCCAGCTCGTGGCCTCGTTCAACGGGTTTGGCGGAGGCGCATCGGCGCTCGTCGCCGCTGCGGAGGTGATCGCAACCGATGGGGCATTCGCCACCGAAACGGCCATCACGGTCGCTCTCTCCATCGGCATCGGCTCCGTCACCCTCTCCGGTTCGTTCGTGGCGTACGGAAAGCTCCAGGGCGTCATCAGCGGACGCCCGATCGGGCTCCCGGGCGGACCGGCGCTCAACGGGCTCATCGCCGTCGGGGTTCTCGGTGGTGCCGGCAGGGCAGTGGTTTCGGGCGACCCGACCGCTTACTGGGTCCTCGCCGCGGTTTCTCTGCTGCTCGGCGTCACGGGCGTGCTGCCGATCGGCGGGGCCGACATGCCCGTTGTCATCTCGCTGCTGAACTCGCTCTCCGGTGTCGCGGCCGCCATGGCAGGGTTCGTCATCGGCAACCTCGCCCTCATCATCGGTGGCGCCCTGGTCGGTGCGGCCGGCCTCATCCTCACCATGCAGATGAGCGAGGCGATGAACCGGTCCTTGTCCAACATCCTCTTCTCGGGCTTCGGAGGAGGCGATATCGCCGGAGACATCGGCACCAAGCCGGTCAATCGGGCTACCCCGGATGACGTCGCCATCGCTCTCGCCTACGCCGACCGCGTGATCGTCGTCCCCGGCTACGGCCTGGCCGTCGCCCAGGCCCAACACGCCGTCCGCGACCTCGCCGACGCTCTCGCCGATCGCGGAGTGACGGTGGAGTACGCCATCCATCCTGTTGCGGGAAGGATGCCCGGCCACATGAACGTCCTCCTCGCCGAGGCGGACGTTCCGTACGAGCTCTTGCTCGATCTGGACCATGCCAACCCTCGGTTCCCGCAGACGAGCGTCGCCCTCGTCGTCGGTGCCAACGATGTGGTGAACCCATCGGCCCGCGACGACGCGGACTCACCCATCTACGGCATGCCGATTCTCGAGGTGGACGAGGCAGCATCCGTCGTCGTCATCAAGCGGAGTCTCTCGCCCGGCTTTGCCGGAATCGACAATCCCCTGTTCTACGAGGACAAGACGATGATGCTCTTCGCCGATGGGAAGGCCGGCCTCGAAGACATCCTGAACGCGCTCCAGGAGATCTGATGGAATTTCGCGATGCCGTCGTCCGGAGACGGATGGTCCGCAACTACACGAACGAGGCCGTTGACCCCGATGCCCTCGATCGCATCCTGACAACGGCGCGAAAGACGCCGAGCGCCGGGTTCTCCCAGGGACAGAGCATGGTCGTCGTCACCGATCCCGACACGCGCCGCGCGATCGCGAGGGTCTGCGACGAAGACCACTACGTCGCCACCGGCCTCGACCCGTGGATCTCACGGGCCCCGGTCCACATCGTCGTGTGCACGAGAGCCGAGAGCTACCTCGAGCGCTACCGCGAACCGGACAAAGGGGGACCGGACTCGCCGCTTGGTACCGCGGCAGGGTGGCCGGTGCCCTTCTGGTGGGTCGACGCCGGTGCCACGATGATGTTGCTGCTCCTCGGCGCCGTCGATGAGGGTCTCGCGGGGGGCTTCCTCGGCTCACACCGTCTCCCGGAACTGAAGGCTCTCCTCGCCATCCCCGACGACGTCAACCCGATCGGGATCGTGACGATCGGTCACCCCGCTCCCGACCGCCGCTCGGGCTCATTGCGACGCGGGTGGCGGCCCGTCCCCGACGTCGTCCACCGGGAACTGTGGGGCAGCCTCTCTGGCCAATCACACCCCCCGACGAGCATCTAGTCTTCGTAGTCACATGAATCTCACGGTCACGAACCGCCCCCCGTACGCACCGCTCATCGAGTTCGTCGAGCGCAAGGGCCTCGGCCACCCCGACACGATCTGTGACAACCTCGCCGAACAGCTGGCGTGCCATCTCGCGGCGGAGTACCTCGACCACACCGGAATGGTGCAGCCCTTCAACGTCGACAAGGCGGTCCTGGCGGCGGGCACGGTCGATGTGGGCTTCGGTGGTGGCGTCGTCACGAAACCTTCCAGACTCATTCTCGTCGGCAAAGCCGACTTCGGCCACGGCTACCAGCCCGACATCGAAGCCCTCGAAAAGGACTTCCATCAGCGCCTGCTCAACCTGCTTCCCGACGCCACACCCGGGGCTTTCCAGTTGGAGATCTGGCTCAATCAGTCGTCCAGCGATCTAGCGGCGGTGGTCAAAGCGGCCGAGTCCGTTCCCCTCGCCAACGACACCTCTTTTGCTGCCGTATCGCTGCCACTCTCCCGTCTGGAGAAGACCGTTCTCGACATCGAGACGGCTCTCAACGATCCCGGGTACCGCGAGGAGGTCCCCATCGGCCGCGACATCAAGGTCATGGGCGCCCGCACGGACGGCGACGTCCAGATCACGGTGGCGTGTCCCGTGCTGGCCGAGCGCGTCGACAATCGGTCTGAATACGACGAGGTCATCGATGAAGTGCGCGCCCGGTCACATGCCATTGCTCTCGACGACTTCGGCGAGGAGATCGTGGTCAACGTCAACCAGGCCGACCTCGACGACTCTCCGTACCTCACGCTCAGCGGTACGTCTGCCGAGGCCGGCGACGACGGCCAGGTGGGGCGGGGTAACAGGTTCGGTGGCCTGATCACGCCGTACCGCCCGATGAGCCTCGAGGCCGCGGCCGGAAAGAACCCCTATGCGCACGTCGGAAAGACCTACCACGCCATCGGCTTCGACATCGCGAATCGCCTTCTTGCGGAGACCGGGGCGACGGAGACCACGGTTCGCCTGTTGTCTTCCATCGGCCATCCGGTGACGGAGCCCCAAGCCGTCCACGTCGAGATCGCCGGCGATGTGGACGAGGCTGCGATCGCCACCATCAGCCGCGAGGCTTTCGAGGATTGGATGGGCGTGCGCGACCGCCTCATCGCCGGCGAGTATCAGCTCTTCTGAGTACACGACGATGAACCCGGACGCGCGGGGTCGCGACGCGGTGTTCGATCGGGAGACCGCAGTCGGGCTGGACTCGACAGATCCGCTGGCACCGTTCCGCGATGAGTTCGTGATCGACGATGACCTGGTCTATCTCGATGGCAATTCGCTGGGTCGGCTCCCGAAACGCACCGTCGGCGCGGTGAATCGGGTCATGGAGGATTGGGGTTCCGGTCTCGTCCTGTCGTGGAACCATTGGCTCGGCTTCGGGCTCGAACTGGGTGATCGGCTGGCGCCCCTGATCGGTGCCGCACCCGACACGGTGGCCCTCTGTGATCAGACATCCGTGAACCTGTACAAGCTGGCATCTGCAGCGATCGACGGCGGAGATCGCAGGGACATCGTCACCGACCGCGGGAACTTCCCGTCAGATCGCTACATCCTCGACACAGTGGCGAGGGCGGGCGGCGGGTCGCTTCGCATGGTCTCCGAAGACCCGAACGCTGCTGAGTTTGCCGCAGCACTCGACGGCGACGTGGCGCTCGTCGCCCTCAGCCACGTGTCATATCGCTCCGGCGCCATCCTCGACATGTCGGGTATCACCGCGGCCGTCCACTCCGCCGGTGCTCTCGTACTGTGGGATCTCTCTCATTCCGCCGGATCGGTCCCGGTGACCCTCGAGGACGCGAGAGCAGATCTCGCCGTCGGTTGCACGTACAAGTACCTCAACGGGGGCCCGGGGGCTCCCGCCTTCCTGTACGTCCGACCCGATCACCAGGCCCGGCTCCGCCAGCCGATCGAAGGATGGTTCGCCCACGCCGACCAGTTCGGATTCCATCCTGACTTCGAGCCCGCCGCCGGCGTCCGGCGCTTCACCGTGGGGACACCTCCAATCCTCTCGATGACGGCCGCCGGCGAGGGCATCGCCCTCACCGCCGAGGCCGGCATCGCTGCCATCCGTGACAAGTCCGTGGCGCTCACCACAGCATTCCTCACCGCCATCGGCGACGTTGCGGAGATAGCATCACCGCTGGAGGCTGACCGGCGGGGGTCGCACATCACGGTGCGCCACCGCGACGCGTGGAAGCTGTGCCAGGCGCTACGCGACGCCAGAGTGATCGTCGACTTCCGCGCCCCGGACCTCATCCGATTCGGGTTCGCCCCGCTCTACACCTCGTTCGAAGAGGCGTGGCGAGCAGCAGCGATCTTCCGGGACATCCTGGAAACGGAAACGTTCCAGGACTACCCGGAGGACCGCGCCCCGGTGACGTAGTGCCTCCCCCTCATCCCCAAAAGGCGTCGGTGGCCGCCTGGTCCCAGGGTGTTCCCCAGACCTCGGTTGCCTTCCCATCGTCAACGTGGAACACGTAGATGTTGTCGCCGCTCAGTGACTCGGCGCCGCGGGTGGCGATCGTCGGGACCAGCGCCACGACATGGCCGTCGTCGTCGGCGAGCAACGCGTGGAGGTCCTGGTCGAAGGAGGCCTCCGAGGCGATCTCGCCGAAGAAGCGCAGGATCGCATCGATGCCGACGTAGTCGCCCGACAACCTATTGCTGCCGCTGACGTGCCATACGGCATCCTCGGCAAAGATTCCCTTCAGTGTTGCCATATCGCCGGCCGCAAACGCGGCGAAGCCCTGGGCAACGAGTTGTGCGTTGGGGTGCATGTCTCTCCCTCCGTCGGGTGGGATCCGTACGACCCCGCTCCGCGCTGAATCTACACGGCCGGGTTCTCCGGTGGAGGGAAACCTCAAAGATGAGTGCGGAGTGGGCTGCGGGGCCCGTAGCGGGGGGCCTTGATCCCCGACTGCTTGACCAGGATGAGGACCCGGCGTCGCAGCGGTCGGAAGGGCTCGAGGAGCTCGAACATGCGCTCGTCGCTCCCTCTCGGCTCTCCCGCCAGGGCCCAGGAGATCATGTGCGGCAGGTTGTGGTCGCCCGGAGGAACGGCGTCGCGGTCACCGTGAGCGACCCCCATCACCGTTTCGGTCGTCCAGGGCCCAACGCCGCGGATGGACAGGATCCTTCTCCGTGCGGTCTCGGGATCCATCTCCATGGCTTCCTCGATCCTGCGCGCTCGTCTGGCACATTCGATGATGGTCTGGGCTCGCTTCCTCTCGATGCCGAAGGCGTGCAGTTGCTCGTATCGCAATGACGCCAGATCCTCCGGGGTGGGCGGTAACCGGAGACCCTCCTTGGGGCCGGGAGCGCGACGACCGATGGCGCCCTCGAGACGTCGTTGCGATGACTTGGCCTCCGTCGTGGTGACGAGCTGGCCGATCACGGCAGAAAGCAGGACGTCGAAGGCTCGACCGGTGGAACCGAGTCGCAATCCCCTGCTTCGCAGATGAAGGTCCCGCAGAAGCCCGGGCCCGGGGTCGAATCGCCCCGGATCGTCGTCGAGACCCAGGAGCCGCGGTGCCAATTCCACGAGCAGGCTGCCCCCGCGGCCCCAGGCCTCGATGTCGATGCCGCCGTCGGTGCGGACGATATGGATCGTGCCCGGGCCATCGGCCGTCTCCATCGTGTGCCAGACGGAGCCGTCACCCTCGATCAGCGTCGATCCCGTGGCTCTGGCGGTGCGGCGGAGATCGAATGGAGGCGTGATCGTGAACGACTTCGTGACCATGGCTGTCACGGTAGGGGCTGTCACGGTAGGGGCCGACACGGTAGGGGCTGTCACGGTAGGGTTCGTCACGGTAGATCAAGGACATCCGGCCCGGGACCGATATCACCCGGATGGACCGAAATCCGACCAGCAACGACCTGATCCGCGAGGCGAAGCAGTGGATCGTCCCCGACGAGACATCTCGCTCTGAACCGGCGGCGTCACCAGTCGCTGCGCCATCGGAGCTGGTTACAGTTGCTCCTCCGTACCCGTCCGGCCTGATCCAACGTCCCGAAGACGTCGGTGCCGTTCCCGCCACCGATCCATCCCTCCAGCAGCCGCGCACGGACGGTCGGGTCCGGTTCGCACTCGCCCTGGCCCTCGTTGGAATCATCGTCGCCGGTGTGTTCGTCTATCGGCAGGTAACGGCTCCGGACTCGGATTTCCTCTTCGCTCTCGGTCCCGGCACCTGTTTCATCGAGGCGGACCACGCGACGGTCGGCGAGGTGGAAACGGTGGATTGCAGGAGCACCCATGATCTCGAAGTCTTCGCCAACGTGACGCTTCCATTCGGCCCCGGCGCCGCGCTTCCAGACGCTGAGGTGCTCTGGAGCACGGCGTGGCAGCAGTGCCTACCTTTCTTCGAAACCTATACGGGTGAGGCGTACGACCGATCCGCGTGGTGGCTCGACGCCTACGTCCCCGACCGTCACGGCTGGAAAGCGGGCGACCGGGACGCCGTCTGTGTGCTGTACCTCGGCGATGCGGACGGATCCCAGCTGCGCGCAGACTCTTCGGCGAGAGCCTGAGGAAGCAACTCGCTCCCGAAGCGACCATTATCCCCCTGTGCACCGAGCCCAGTTCGCCGCCCTCTTCATCGTTGCCAGCGTCGTTGCGTCTTCCGCGCCGGCTGTTGCGGCTCAGGTCGACTGTGGCGTGTACGAGGGTGTCGTGTGCGAAGGCGCGTTCACGGACGAACTCGATCTCGTAGCCGATCCGGAGCGCGTAGAGGACGCTCTGCTTCGCCTCACCGCCACCCGCGGCAACCAGGTCGCGATCGTCATCGTCTCGGACAGCCGTGGCCGAGCGCCCACGCGGTTCGCCGCCGATCTGGGTAACGCATGGGGTGTCGGCGACGCGGCCCGTGACGACGGGATCGTCGTTCTCATCTCCGTGGACGAGCGTTACACGGCGGTCGCGACCGGCCCCGGGGTCACGGTCAACGAAGAGGTCGCCGCCGCCGTCGCCCGGCCCTTCTTCAGCGATGGAGACTTCGAAGGGGGCATCCTCGCCATCATCGGATTCCTCGACCAGAGCCTTTCCGGGGAATTCATCGATCCGGGAGCCGGTTCGGGCGTCGACGTTCCCGGCATCACGCTCATCTTGGCGTTCGGTGCGTTCATCATCGGCGCCATCGGGATCTGGTGGCGCATCTCGCACAACCGGGCCAAGGAAAAGGAGATCAAACGCAAGAGGGAACTGCTCGTCGATGCCGACCTCGAGGGGCTCGAGCCGTCCGGACACGAACTTCCCCGCTACCAGGACTACGCCTTCTCCCCACAATCCGGCATCTCGCCTCAGCTCGACACGCGGTTGGCGCTGGCGTCGCTACGAGGAATGTCTGCCGTCCCTCCTCGCGATCCTGGCGACGCCGCGCTCGCCTTGTGGAGCAACGGGCTGATCGTCGTGCTCGACAAGGATCGGCTTCTCGCCGAAACCAGAGAGCCCCTCGAATTGCGATCCAGCTCAGAGCGCCCTCTTCTGGAGAACGCCGTGCAGCAGGCGGCAATCGATGCCCTGGCCGTGCCGACGTCACGGGATGACGAGTTCCGGGTACGCCGGGACGAACTGCAGTCCCTCATCAGCAGCCTTCGGCCCCATCGCATCGCGGCAGCGAGACGCCGACTCGGCGACGCCATGGCGGCGGAGCTCGTGGAAACGTCTCTCGGCTGGGCGGGATCGACCGCGGCGGGAAGGAGATTCCTCGACTCCGGCCCCGCCCTCGATCCGACGGCGGCCATCGACGCCTCGATTGCCGAGATCGACGCCGCCTACCGCGTGGCCACAGCGAAGGCATCTCGCCTCGAGACTCTCTACGCGAGCCTCCCGGAGTCGACCGCCCGCCCCGCGGTCGCCGCAGCCCTCGCGGATGTCGCCGACGACCCCGATCGAGCCATCGAGGAGTACGAAGAGCTGCGCCAACGACTCGAGGCCGAGGGCGACATCCTTGCTTCCGACGGTCTCGACATCCCCGCCATCTCGGCACTGTTGTTGATGAACAACGACGCCGGCAACTCCGGCGAGTTCATCGAGGCATACGGTTACCACCGCGATCACGGCCGGGAGCCGGCGCTGGCAGTCGAGTACGCCCTTGCCGGCCTCATGGGATCGCAAGAGATCGCCAACATCCGCTCCGAAGCCAAGCGCCTCGACCTTCCGATCAGCATCACCGCTGCGCTGTTGAGACGCCGCGACGATGGGCCCGAGGTCTACAAGCAGCTCCGCGACGAACTGGCCGGCCACGTCGACACCGCGAGCTCGAGAACGATTGCCGGCATCCTCGCCATGTCGCTCGAGCCCTCCCAGGCGCTGCGCCGCTGGCTCGCAGCCCGCACCGCCTTGGAGAGTCTCGGTCTCCAGGGGTCCTATGCCGACGTCGCGGCGGCGTTCGGCGCTTCGGACCCACGCGGACCGCGGATCTTCGCCCTCGCTTACGTCGCGCAGCGGGCAGCCCTGGCGGACAGTTCCATCGACGACGCCGACCGGTTCGCTCCCGAACTCGCCCACGAGGGCACGAGCGGCAAGACCGACACCTGGACCGGCAAGCCGCTGCCGGCAACGTTCGGCAGCTTCGACCCGTTCACGTTCTTCTACTACCACTGGGTCATCACGCGGGGTCACGCCGGTTCCTATGGGTGGGAACCGGTCTATCGGAACACATCGTGGTCCGACGATCGCTCCTCCTGGTGGGGTGGCGGCGGCGGGTTCGGCTCGGCCGGAGGCTCCTCGTGGGGCGGCTCCTCCTGGAGCGGCGGCAGCTTCGGCGGCTTCGGCGGCGGAGGCGGTTTCTCCGGCGGCGGGGGCGGCGGCTGGTGACGTTCTCAACGCTCGTGCCTAAAGGTCACGTGGGGAGACCTTTAGGCACGCGCGTTGGTTGGCAATGAGCCGGCGCATCGAATCGCCGGCCAACCCGACCGTCAAGAGCCTCGCTCGACTGCTCCGGCGGCGCCATCGCAACGAAGAGGGCCGCTTCCTCATCGAAGGCCGCCGCGAGGTCGAACGGGCGGTGGCCGCCGGGATCGAGATCGAGATGGTGCTGGTGTGCCCGGAACTCGGTGGCGCCACCGGAGCCGTCGATGCCCTGGACCTGTCTGCGGCTGCATTTCGCAAGATCTCAGTCCGGCAGAACCCCGATGGGATCATCGCTGTGGCCGCGACGTACCCATTGGATCTCGACGGTGTGACCTCCGCCGAGCTCGTCCTGGTCACAGAGGCGATGGAGAAACCGGGCAACATCGGGGCGATGCTGCGCACGGTCGATGCCACCGGCGCCGCGCTGGCGATGGCGGACCCCGTTGTCGACCCGTTCAATCCCAACGTGATCAGAGCCTCCCAGGGCTCAGTATTCGCGGTACCGGTGGCCGGCGCCCCGGCCGAGGCGGTGCGCGCCCGGATCGGCGGAACCCATCACATCGTGATCGCCGCACCAGAGGCTGAAGAGACCCTGTGGGAGGCAGACCTCTCCGGACCGACGGCCTTCGTGATCGGCGCCGAGCGCACCGGAGTCAGCGACGTATGGCGTGGATTGGACCGCGTCACGATTCCGATGTCCGGGAGCGCCGACTCGCTCAACGCATCCGTTGCGGCGGCCGTCTTGCTGTACGAAGCCGTGCGTCGCCGGGGTTGAGAAGCCTTACTGGGTGCGCTCTTCGATCCCATCGGAGCGCCCACACCAGGTGCACACCACCTTCTCGATCTCGCGGGTCAGGATCTCTTCATCCTCGACTGTGACCTCACCGCCAAGGGTGGCGTGTTCGAACCGGCGCCGCCGCACGACGTCGAAAACGTCGAAACGGGTCTTGTTCCCACATTGGACGCAGCGGTAGACGGTCACGGCTTCTCCAGGACCCAGATGCCGTCGTCACCCAATACGTCATCGATCCGTTGCAGCCGGCCGAGGACGTCTCCATCCAATGCCGCCGGGTTGACCCGGATCCGCAGCACGGGGCCGTGCCGGTAAAGCGTCGGCGTAGCGTGCACGCCGAGCACCCTCGCCTCATCGGTTGCTGCACGGACTGCCTCCCGGCCGCCGGCGGCCTTCACCGCCAGCTCGACGTCGATACCGGCGGTTGCAGCAGCTCCTTCATAGGTCTCGTCTTGGTCCAAAGGAGCGCCGTCGAGGTGGTGGTGGCTCAACAGCGCTTGCAGGTAGGCACCATGCTCGGCGGTCGCATCCTGTTTCACGGCGGCAAACGAGGCAAGGGCCCGGAGCGACGCGTCGTCGTCGGTAGTGAGGAACGGCACCCACGACAGACGTAGCACCGCGCCACGGTCGGCGGCCGAGGTGAGGAATCGGTAGAAGTGCCAGACATCTCGCGAGGCCACATCGAAGTAGAGACGCCCGCCAAACTCGGCTCCTTTGTCACCAGATTCCATTCCCGTTGAAGGTAGTGCCCAACCGCAGACTCGAGAAACCATTGAATCGAACACTTGTTCGATGTATGGTCGCCGGCCACGACGTTGGATGGAACGTGCGGACGAAAATGGCCGAGGGCCAGCGGAGCTTCGATGATCTAGGTGTCCCCCTGCACGAGGTCCCGTTCTGCGTGCTCGACCTCGAGACCACGGGCGCTTCCGCCGCCGACTGCGAGATCACCGAAATCGGCGCCGTGCGGTTTCTCGGTGGCGAGCAGACCGGCACCTTCCAAACCCTGGTCAACCCCGGCTCGGAGATCCCCCCGTTCATCACCGTGCTCACCGGGATCACCCATACCATGGTCGTAGAGGCGCCCGACATCGCCGCCGTGATGCCGTCCCTCCTCGAATTCATCGGGAATGCCGTGATCGTGGGACACAATGTCCGCTTCGACATGTCGTTTCTCAATGCCGCCGCCGAGCGTCTCGGTTACGGACGGCTCCCCAACCGCACGAGCGATACCGTTGCGCTTGCCAGGCGGCTCATGCCGCGGGAAGTGCGCAACCTCAAGCTCGCCACGTTGGCGGCGCACTTCCGATCGCCGGTGAAGCCGACGCATCGGGCCCTCGACGATGCCAAGGCGACGGCCCACGTCTTCTGGTCGCTGCTCGAGCGCGCCGGTGGAATCGGAGTGACCCACCTCGACGACCTGATAGCCCTTCCCACCGCGCGCGGGTCGAGAAACTACGGCAAGCTCGAGCTCACGGAGCACCTCCCGCGATCCCCCGGCGTGTATCTGTTCGTCGATCGCGGCGGAAACGTGATCTACGTCGGCAAGGCAAAGAACCTGCGAACCAGGGTCCGGTCGTACTTCTACGGCGATTCGAGACGGTCGATCAACCAGATGTTGCGGGATCTCGACCGTGTCGACCACGTGCCGTGCGCAACCGAGCTCGAAGCAGAAGTCACCGAGTTGCGCCTCATCGCTGCCCACCTCCCCCGGTACAACCGTCGCTCCCGCCCTCCGAAGTCGCCGTGTTACGTGAAGCTCACCGACGAGCGTTGGCCGCGCCTCTCGATGGTGCGAAAGGTCAACGACGACGGTTGTCTCTACCTGGGGCCATTTCGCTCGCGGCGGGTGGCGGAACGCGTCGTCCACGCCATCTGGGACGCGGTGCCGATCCGGCGCTGCAACACGCGGGGCGGCAAGACGAGCGCCGCATGCAGTTTCAGTCAGCTCGGCGTGGCTCAGTGTCCGTGCGACGGCGGCGTCGGCGATGCGGAGTACGCCGCCACCGTCGAACGTCTGCGCAGGGGTCTTCTCGAGGTTCCATCCCTCCTCCTCGATCCTCTCCATCGACGGATGCTCGGTTTCGGGTCCACAGAACGATTCGAAGAAGCGGCCGCGGTGCGCGACCGACATCGTGCGCTCGCCGCGGCGCTCGAACGGACCCGTTCCTGGCAGGCACTGCAGGCCGCCGGGACACTGTGGGCGGAGGACGCTGATGGCAACGGCGTCGTGGTGAACTGTGGAGCGTTGGCTGCCACGTGGAATGCGTCGGGGGCGCCGCCACTGCTGCGCATGGAGCCTCCCCGCGCCGCTCCTCCCGTTCCCCCATCCGTTGCCGTGGCCGAAGAGACGCAACTCATCTGGCGATGGCTCGATCGCCCCGGCGTCGAGATCGTCGACATCGCGGCACCGATGGCGATGCCGGCCCGTCGGGTTCCCAGACTGGCTGCCACCGGCTGAGAACCAGAGCTTCAGCTAACGGCGCTTCCCGACGCCAACGCCGCGTCGATGGGCAATCCCCAGAGCAGCCATCTGGCACTACCTTGCGGTCATGCGTTTCATCCTTCGCAAGGGTTCGGACCCCACCGCACGCGCCGATGCCGCGCTCCTCGCCGCGATGGGCCTGCCAGGCGGCGGCGTGATTGCCCTCGGCGACACCCACGCGCTCGTGGCCCCCGGCGATGTTCCGTCTCCGAACGCGATGCTCGTCGGTCCGCGCACACTCGCCAATGCAGGTAGAAGCCACGGCGACTCGGTCAAGGTCACGCGAGCGGTGCTCCATCAGGCCCGACGCGTTGTCGTCGGTGGAGCCGACGCTCCGCTCGATGCCCGCCACCTCGCGCGGTCACTACAGGGCAACCCGGTGACCGAGGGAGACCTCGTCGTCGTTCATCCCTCATACGGGGATGGCGACACGGCAACCACCGTAGAGCTTCGGGTGATCTCGGTCACACCGGGAACGGCCGGCATCGTCGGAGACGGAACTGCCGTGCACGAACAGGGTGAACCGACGCCGGACGTCGTGGTACAGCCGGCAGGTGCACCCGGCGGAGAAACCCCCACCACAGCCCAGGCACTGCTCGCCGGGCTCGTCACCGAACTGGAGGTCATGACCGGGTGGCTGTCTCTGCTCACATCGCCGGGCGACCTTCCCGCATCGTGGGGACTTCCGACGGTTGCAGGCGTGCTGCTCGAGGGACCGGCCGGATGCGGTCGATCGGAACTGGTGGCAGCGGCCGCAGATGCGGTGGGAGCCAAGGTCCGGGAGGTATCACTCGAACTCGTCTTCAAACCGGAGAAGCTGCTCACGGTGCTCGAGAAGGCCGTCAAAGACACACCGGCACCGGCCGTGATCTTCGTCGATCGCCTCGACGCCGTCGCCGGTCCCGACGGCATGTTCCGCACTCAGGTGGCAGCAATCATGCGATGGTTCCTCGATGCGGTCGCAGAGCGGCCACGCGTGGCCGCCGTGCTCGGCACGTCGTCGGCCGCCCGGCTCCAATCCGGGATTGCAGGAAGTCCGTTGCTGCCGAGAACGCTGACGATCCCGCCACCCGACCTGGAGCGGAGATCGCTCCTCTTCGCAGCGGCTCTGGCGCGCGTCCCTTCCGCGGAGATCGACCACTCCCAACTAGCAGCGCGGACCGCCGGGTTCTCCGGTGCCGACATCCTCTCCGTGGTGTTGCAGGCCTCGGCTCTGATCGCGGGCAGCGGGGATCTCTTGGCGATGGAACACGTCGAGCGCGCCATCCAGGAGACGACACCTTCGCTCGGAACGACTTCGTTGGGTGAGATCCCCAGTTACGGCTTCGATCGCGTGGCCAATCTCACCGAGGTCAAGCGGCGGTTGACCGAGTCGGTCATTTGGCAAATGACCGAACCGGAACGATTCACCAGGTTGGGGATCGAGCCGCCCAAGGGCTTGCTGCTCCACGGACCTCCGGGAACGGGAAAGACCTATGTCATTCGAGCTCTGGCTCACGAATCCGGTGCCGCCTTCTTCACAATCAAGGGCGCCGAACTCCTGGACAAATGGGTAGGGGAATCGGAACGAGCGGTGCGTGAGGTGTTCGCCAGGGCGCGAGCCGTTGCTCCGGCGATCCTGTTCTTCGACGAGATCGACGCTCTGGCGCCGGTGCGGGGCAACTCGACGAACAGCGTCACCGACTCCGTCGTTGCCGCGCTTCTCACCGAGATGGACGGGGTGTCGGACCGGGGTGATATTTTCGTCATCGGTGCGACCAATCGTCAGGATCTCGTCGACCCGGCGTTGTTGCGACCGGGGCGCCTCGAGACCCACCTCCATCTCGGACTCCCGCCTGCCGAGGCGCGGCGGGCTTTCTTCGACATCTCCGACGTGCCCTTTGCCGACGACGTCGATTTCAACTCCCTCGTCGGCGGCACCGACGGAATGTCGTTTGCCGACCTGAGCGGGGTGTTGCGCGAGGCGGCGCTGCAGGCGCTGCGCCGCGACAGTTCGGCGATCGCGGTGTCGGCCGCCGACATCGAGATGGCCATTGTCAACACATCGGGCGCCAACACATCGGGCGCCAACCCATCGGGCGTCTCCACATCTGGCAACGGAGAGAACCTGCTCGACCACCCTGAGTAGAATTCCCACAAAGAGACACTTGCCGACCACTCTAAGTAGCTGTACACTGGCGACGAGTCGTCAATGAACCGTTCGGCCCATGTCACCACCCGTGGAACGGGAACTGACCGGGCGAGCGAGGAATACGACGGATCGTTGGGGGCGGTGAACGTCTCGGACGAGGGGGAATCAAAGGTTCGGCCGACCATGGGCTTTGGGCGGTCGAGGGGTCTGTAGGGGACCCACAACGGGTGGAGGTAGCCGTGGCATCTGTCACTATGTCCCGGACGCGCGGGGGGAATCTGCGTCGCGTCCTACTCATCACACTCGCAGCGCTGCTGGCGTTCGCGACGCTCTCGTTGGTGCCGGCGGCACCCGGTGTGCCCGGCGCACAACGGGCGAACGCAACGCACCCAGACGCTGATCCGGGAACGGTTCCGAATCCGAATCTCGGTGACTCTTGTGGCGGGAATCTGGTTCTCGTCATGGATAGCTCTGGTTCGATCGGATCTGCCGGCGGGGTTGGCAGCATCAAAGCGGCGTACAACGCACTCCTGAACGGCTTGTTGAACACAGGGTCGAGCGCCGCGGTGATCGATTTTGACGAACAGACCAACACCGGTCTGACGGTTCCTATGACGGCGATCACGGATGCCTCGGTGAACCAGTCGGGTGGTTTGTTCAAGAACTACATCGATAACGACTATCTCAGCGACGGATGGACGAATTGGCAGGATGCCCTTCAGGACGCACGCGCCGAAGGACCCGCAAGCTTGTTCGTGTTCCTGACCGACGGCAATCCGAATACGGCCATTGGACACAGTGGCGGCCAGCCGGGCCTGCCGGGAGCGCTCTGGGCCGGCCAGACGCAGGCCAACCTCATCAAGGGCGACGGATCACACATCCTGGCGGTTGGCGTCGGGAGCAACGTGACGCTCAGCGCTCTCCGCGCCGTCACGGATGGCGCGAGTTCGTTGATTGCTCCTCCGGCGGGCGTGAACGCTTCGACCATCCAGACACTGGACATCATCACATCCAGCTTCGGGGACCTCGAGCAGGCATTCCGCGATCTCGCCGATGCCCTCTGTGCTCCGGCCGTTGCGCTCGACAAGACCGTCGACGACAACTCCAAGCCCGAGCCTGGTGGTGACTTCAACTACACGTTGCAGATCACGAACAACAGCCCGGACAAAGAGCCCTTCACGATCACGGCTCTCACCGACACGCAGTCGACGGATGCGGCGAGCTTTTCCGCATGCGCCGCTCTGGTTGGCACGGTGGTTGCCTATGGCGGATCCGTCGATTGCAATTACACGGTGACCCGGAGCGCGATCGGCACGTACCCCAACACGGCAGACGTGAACGTGATCGACGACTCAGGCCGCACCGACTCGGACACCGACGCAGAGTCTGTCAATGTGACGGATCTGCTGCCGGACATCTCGGTGACCAAGACCGCAGATCCGACATCGGTGGTTGAGCCCGGCGGCAACGTCGAGTACGAGGTTGGCATCACCAACAACGTCGACGAGGACGTCACGATCACCAGCATCGTCGACGACAAGTTCGGCAATCTCGCCACCGAGGCAGCCGGCAGTGGCTGCGAGGTCGGTTCGACCCTCGAAGCCAACTCGTCCTGCTCATTCACGTTCACCGAGACGATCACCGGCGACGCCGGTGACAGCCACACCAACGTGGTGACCGTCGACGTGACGGACAACGAGCAGAACACCGACACCGACACCGCACAGGCGAAGGTGACCATCACCGATCTGCTGCCGGACATCTCGGTGACCAAGACCGCAGATCCAACGTTCGTCTCCGAGCCCGGCGGCAACGTGACGTACACGGTGACGGTGACCAACAACCGGAATGAGGCGGTCGAGATCACTTCGCTGACCGACGACAAGTTCGGCAACCTCGAGGGTGACGCGAACTGCGCTGTGGGCGAGACCATCCCGGCCAACGCCTCCTGCTCGTTCGAGTTCACGGAATTCGTGGGCGGAAACGCCGGCGCCGAGCACGTCAACACGGTCACGGCGGAGGTCATCGACAACGAGGAGAACGTCGACAAGGCCAAGGATGACGCATCGGTCGCCATCACGGGGATTGGAATCGACAAGTCATCGAGTGTCTCCGGCCTCAGCGGGCCGGGCACGATCCAATACACGATCGCGGTGTGGAACAAGGGTGACGTCACCCTGACCAAGGTGAAGATCACCGACGATCTCGTGGCCATCGACCCCGACAACGACTGCGACTGGCCCGGAGAGACCGGGGTGCTCCCCGGTGGGGACGGCCAACAGGGCGGAGCAGACACCGTGACCTGTGAGGTCTCCTACACGGTCGACCAGGCTGAATTCGACAAGGGTGAAGCGGTGGTCAACACGGCAACCGCCAACTCGAACCAGACCGGCTCGGTCCACGACTCGGCTCGGGTGAACCTGAAGACCGGTCCATCCACCGCGATCGTCAAGTCGGTGACCGACGTAGGCGGCAACGGACCCGACGGAGTTGTCGATACGGTCGGGCAGGTCATCACCTATCAGATCGTGACCACCAACACCGGCAACGTCACGTTGCACAACGTCACCGTCACCGACCCGCTGTTGGCGGATCTCGACTGTGACGCAGGCACCGACGGCAATCAAACCAGCGGCTTCACGCTGGCGCCCGGGGCGTCGGTGACATGTACCGGCACCTACACGGTGACCCAGGCCGACCTGGACACCAACGGTGACGGAGACGGCGACATCGACAACACGGCGACCGCCGCTACGAAGGAAACAACTGAGGTCAAGGACTCGGCCCAGGTGCCCGTCGAGGTGAGCGGTTCGCTCACGGTCTCGAAGGACCCGAGCCCACAGCTCATCAACCTCGGTTCGATCCCGACTGATGCCGTCACCAAGGACATCACCTGGCAGATCACTGTGGCCAACGCCGGCACATCGGCGCTGTACAACGTGACCGTGTCCGACGTCTTCGAGGCCACACCGTCGGCGGAGTGCTCGCTCGACGAGGCCGAAGTCGCAGCACTGCTCGGCAAGAGCGAAGCGACCCTCGATGTCGGAGAGTCCTTCGAGTACGAGTGCACAATCGCGGTGACGTTCCCGGCGGTGGCATCGGGCGGCATCGTGCCCGATGCTCAGACCAACGTGGCGACCGCGGCGGCCAATGACCCGACCGGGGCCAAGGTCGATCCGGCCACCGACAGCGCCCTGGTGGTGCCGGTGATCGTGTCCGCAGCAGGTGCCATCGGCGACACCGTGTGGAACGATCTCAACAAGGACGGCATCCAGGATGCCGGCGAGCCGGGCATTGCCGGCGCCAAGGTGACGGCCACCAACGTCGACACCAGCACGGTGCTGCCGCAGCAGACCACCAACGCAGACGGCAAGTACCTGTTCGTGGCCCTACCGGAGGCGAACTACAAGGTCGAGCTCGACCTGAGCAGCGTGAGCGGCAAGCTCACAACGCCCGGCAGCTTCACCTTCTTCCTCGCCGACAACGAGCAGCGCCTCGACGCCGACTTCGGCCTCTTCGAGGAGTTGCCCGTGACGGGGATCGACACAGAGCAACTGATGCTCATGGCGCTGGCTCTGTTGCTGGCCGGCGCCGTCGTGCTGCTGGCGACCCGCCGTCGCAAGGGTCGTGGAACGGCGACCTGAACGGACTCGAGAGTAACCACCGAGAGGGCGGGGCCACGGCCCCGCCCTCTCGCGTCAGCTCACCGCCGCGACGGCTTCTCGGTAGGTGAAGGCCCGCTCGAGAAGCGCCCTTCCCACGACGGCGCCGTCGGCACCCGTTGCCGCTGCGGCCATCAGATCATCCACGCTTCCGATCCCGCCCGATGCGATCACCTCGACGCGCCCCGCCATCTGCAGCACCCTCGCCAGAAGGCCCAAATCGAGACCTTCCATCAGCCCATCACGGTCGATCCCGGTGACGAGTAATGACCCGGCCCCGGCATCAACCGCGTCGCCCACCACCGCCGCGTACCGTCGCCCGTCGTCGAGCCATCCCGAGCCCAGGGCTGCACCGGCTCGGATATCGATAGCGACGACCACCCGCGACCCCCCGACCGTCGCCACCAACTCGTCGAGGAGCGCCGGCGTCGCGATGGCCATGCTTCCCACGACCACCCGCGCAACACCCCGGTCGAGGAGCTCGCGGGCCGAGTCGACCGTACGGATCCCACCCCCGAGTTGCAGCTCGAGGTCGAGTTCCGCAAGCTGTTCGACGAACCCGACGTCCAGTCTGCCGCGCCGTGCCCCATCGAGGTCGACGACGTGGAGCCGTCTGGCCCCATCTGTCGCGTATCCAGCGGCAACGGTGAAGGGGTCGTCTTCGTACACGGTCACCTTGTCGAAATCGCCTCGCATCAGGCGAACCACCCGTCCGCCGAGCACGTCGATCGCGGGGATCACCTCGAAAGTGGTCATCGCCCCGGCTCCTTCATCGCTACTCGATGTCATGCTCCGTCTTTGTGTGTTAACGTGCTAATACAGTAGGAGGTTACATGACCGGACGCCACGACGCATCGGACGATTGGCGCAGTGCCGAGACACGGGCGCTCTTCCACGCCGTGCTCTCGCTGAGCACCGTCGACGAAGCGGCCCGGTTCTTTCGCGATCTCTGCACACGTCATGAGCTCGATGAGTTGGCGGCTCGTTGGACGGTGGTGCGCTTGCTCAACCAGGGTCACTCCTATCGCCGGATCCACGAGCTGAGTGGAGTGTCAACCGCCACGATCACGAGAATCAACGACTGGCTGCGTCACGGGACGGGCGGCTACGTAGAGACGCTCGAGCGGCTCGGACTGTGGGAAGCACCATGACCGGGCAGCTGCGGATTGCCGTCCCGAACAAGGGCCGACTGGCAGAACCCTCCGCCGCGTTGCTCCGCCAGGCAGGTATTCGCTTCGAACGCACAGAGCGGAGTCTCGCTGTTCCCGTGGCCGACTCCCCCATCGAGTTGCTGTTCGTCCGTACCGAGGACGTGAGCGAGCTGGTTGCGGACGGCGTGGCAGCTCTCGGCATCACCGGTCTCGACCTGGTGGATGAATCCGGGTTACCGATCACCGTCGAAACGGATCTTGGCTTCGGCCGCTGCCGGCTCGTCGCCGCCGTTCCCGATCGCTCGCTGGCAGCAACCATCGCCGACTTCGCGGGGTTCCGGGTGGCAACGTCGCACCCGAACGTCGTGTCGCGATTCTTCGCCGACAAGGGCATCGAGACCACGACAGTTCCCTTGCGCGGCTCGGTCGAGGTCGCCCCCAAGCTCGATGTTGCCGAGGCGGTCGTCGACCTCGTGTCCACCGGAAGCACAATGCTCATCAACGGCTTGCGACCCGTCGTCACCATCCTCGAGTCCCAAGGCGTGCTCGTGACCGCCGAGTCGGACGGACGAGACGACCTGACCCGAACCGTCGTCACCATGATCCGCTCGGTGGTTGCAGCACGCACCAAGCGCTACATCCTCATGAACGCACCCGCGGACACCGTGGCCGAGATCGAGACCATCATTCCGGGCATCGAGGCGCCCACCGTGGTACCGCTCAGCCATGACTCCATGGTGGCCATACATTCGGTGGTCGACGCGGACGACGTCTGGCAAGTGCTGCCCAAGCTGGAACAGGCCGGAGCCTCCGGGATCCTCGTGTTTCCGATCGAACAGATGATTCGCTGATGCGGATCGAGACCGTCATCCTCTCCGAGCTCACTACATCCGAGCGGAACGACCTCACAACGCGGTCTGCCGTTCCCGATCCGTCGGTACGCGAAGAGGCGAGACAGATCGTCGCCTCGATCCGCGACGGCGGCGACGAAGCCCTGGCGGAATGCGCCAGTCGCTTCGGAGGTGGATTAGCGACGCGCCGGCTGCGCGTCTCGCCTGCACAGATCAAGGAATCCTTGACGTCGCTCCCCGACGAGCTGCGCCACAGCCTGGAATCCGCCATCCACAACATCCGCGCCGTCCACACCTCTCAGCGACCGGTCGACTCCGTGACCGAACCGACGCCCGGAGTCGTCGTCGAGCGTCGGTGGGCGCCACTGCGCCGAGTCGGCGTCTACGTTCCGGGCGGTCGCGCCGCCTACCCGTCGTCACTGCTCATGGGCGTGGTCCCGGCTCAGATCGCGGGCGTGGAAGAGATCGCAGTCGCCACGCCCTCCGACGGCGAGTCGAGGATGAGTAGCACCGTTCTGGCAGCTGCTGCAATGCTCGGAGTCGATGAGGTGTTTGCCATCGGTGGCGCCCAGGCAATCGGAGCACTCGCATACGGGACCCCGTCGGTTCCAGCCGTCGACAAGATCGTCGGGCCGGGAGGCCCCTGGGTGACCGCGGCGAAACTCGCTGTGTTCGGTGATTGCGCGATCGACCTGCCCGCCGGGCCGAGCGAGGCCCTGATCGTCGTCGACGAGACGGCGGATTCCCGGGTTGCAGGCGCGGACTTGCTCTGTCAAGCGGAGCATGGTCCGGAATCGCCGATCGTTCTCGTCGCTACGACCGAGCAGGTGGCGAGAGCCGTGCTGTCGGCGGCGGCGACACAGGTCGTGAACCTCGAGCGAGAGAACATCATCCGGGATGCGCTCACGACCCTCGGCCTGGTCGTTATCGCCGACGATCGCGACGAGGCCCTCGCGTTCGCCGATGAGTGGGCGCCCGAACACCTCACCCTCCACGTCTCGTCTCCAAGCGCCGCCGCCGATGCTGTGCCTTCGGCGGGTTCGGTATTCGTCGGTCACTGGACTCCGGAATCGGCCGGCGACTACGCGACCGGCGCCAACCACGTCCTCCCCACCGGCGGCCAGGCCGCGGCGTACGGACCTCTTTCGGTCGAGGACTTCGGAAGCTGGCGGCAGCTCCAGACGCTCGACGAGACCGGCCTCCGCACACTCGCCCCGACGATCCGCTCCCTGGCGATGGCGGAGGGCCTCACTGCGCATGCCCGCTGCGTCGATGTCCGGCTCAGCCCTCTCCTGGAGATGCCATGAGCGTGCCCCGTTATCAGTGGCAACCCACGACGGAGGCGATCGCACGACGCCTCGGCATCTCGCCTCGCGATGTGGTGCGCTTCGATCACAACACGTCACCCTTTCCCACCGATTGGGCCCCTGGCCTCATCGCCGAGTCGGCCCGGCACCTGAACGAGTACCCGGGTGCGGACTACCTGTCGATCCGCGAGGCGGCGGCCAAGTACTGCGGGGTCGAACCGGAGAACGTCGTTCCCGGAGCCGGCGTGGACGAGCTCATTCTCCTCGCCGCAAGGGCCTTCCTCGAGGGCGGGCACGTCGCCGCGATGCCGACTCCGACCTACCCGCTCTACCGGATCGCGACATTGCAGCAGCACGCCCGGGTGATGGATCTGCCGTTGTTCGCCCCCGACTTCGCCTTTCCGGCCGATGCATTGAATAGAGCCGCCAGAGATGCGGATCTGCTGTGGCTCTGCACACCGAACAACCCGACCGGCAACCGCATCGACGATGGGGTCCTCGCCGCGACGATCCGCGCCGGGCGTGGTGTGGTGGTGCTGGACGCCGCCTACGCCGAGATCGCCGGCGATGAGTGGGGATCATGGGTGTCGCGTTTTCCGAACCTGGTGGTGATGCATACGATGTCGAAGGGGTTCGGGCTGGCAGGCGCCCGGGTGGGATTTGCCCTGGCGTCGCCGCAGCTCATCGATGCGTTCGACGCCGTACGGCCGCCGGGGAGCATTTCATCGCTTTCCGTCCAACTCGCCGTCGCCGCCCTCGACGAGCCCGGCAGGATGCAGCGGCGCGTTGCCCGTCTCGTGCGTGAACGCGGGCGTCTCGCAGATCGCCTCTCCGGCCTCGGCCTCGACGTGGTGCCTTCGGAAGCGAACTTCCTGCTCTGTCGCGTCGGGCCCGCCTCGGACGCGGTAGCCGGGGCTCTCATGGACGAGGGCCTGGTCGTCCGCCGCTTCCCCGTGGACTCACCACTCGACGACTACCTCCGCTTCACGGTTCGGTCACCGGAGGAGGATGACCGGCTGCTGGAGGCGCTATGGAGGGTGCTGCCATGACGAGATCCGCAACCTACGAGCGCAAGACGAGGGAGACCGAGGTCCGGGTGACCATCGATCTGGATGGCACAGGTACCGCAACGGTCGCCACAGGGATCGGCATGCTCGATCACCTGCTCACATCGTTCGCGCTCCACGCCATGTTCGACCTCGAGCTCACCACCATCGGCGACCTGGAGGTGGACGACCATCACACGGTTGAGGACTCGGCACTCGTACTGGGTCGAGCAATCGCCGAGGCGCTGGGAGATCGGGCAGGAATCGTCCGTTTTGCCGACGCCACGGTTCCCATGGACGAGGCGGTGGCCCGTGCCGTCATCGATGCAGGAGGGCGTCCCTATGCGGTGGTCGACATGGCCCTGACAACGGATCGGATCGGAGGCATCACCTCGCAGAACGTACCCCATGCGCTCGAAGCATTCGCCATCAACGCAGGGATCACCATGCACATCGAGGCGTCCGGCCGTAACGATCACCATGCAGCGGAAGCTGCCTTCAAGGCACTTGCAATCGCCATGCGGCAGGCCGTCGCCATCGACCCACGCCGCATCGGAATCCCCTCGACGAAAGGGCCAATGTGACTCGCGTCACCGTCATCGATCATGGCGCCGGCAACCTCGTCTCCATCGTCGAGGGTTTGAAGCGAGCCGGCGCCGAAGTCACGGTGGCGACGGATCCGCAGCAGCTTCGCGGCGCGAGCGGCATCGTCCTTCCCGGAGTCGGGTCTTCCGGTGCCGCCATGGAGCGACTCGACGCCCGTGGCTTCTCTCCGGCTCTCATCGCATGGGAGGGCCCCCTGCTGGGGATCTGCGTCGGCTTCCAGGTGCTCTTCGGCTCGTCGGCGGAGGCGGTGACACCCTGCCTTGGGATTCTGCCGGGCACCGTCGATCGCCTCTCTGGTCGGCCGTTGCCCCATATGGGCTGGAACGATATCTCCATCCAGCGAACCGATCCGTTGCTCGGCGCCACCGGGGGCAGCGAACTCTTCTACTTCGCTCACACCTATGCACCGGTGACGATCGACCCGGCTGTCGTCTTGGCAACCGCGGTGTTCGACGGCCAAACCTTCGTGGCTGCCGCCAGAAGAGGCCCCGTCGTCGGTGTCCAGTTCCATCCCGAACGGAGCGGCATCGCGGGACGCAGACTGCTCTCCCGGTTCGTCCACACATGTCGAGATGCCGCCCGTGCTGCGTAAGCGGATCATCCCGTGTCTCGACGTCGAGAAGGGTCGGGTGGTCAAAGGTGTTCGCTTCCTCGACCTCACGGACGAGGGTGACCCGGTGGACCTTGCAGCCCGATACGCCGCCGAGGGCGCCGACGAGATCTGCTTTCTCGACATCGCTGCTTCTCATGAAGGACGAGGCACCCTGCTCGACGTCGTGAGCGCCACCGCCCGCGAAGTCGATGTCCCGCTCACCGTCGGCGGTGGTGTCACCGGCGTCGATGACATGCGTGCCGTGCTGAGGGCGGGAGCAGACAAGGTCACAGTGAACACTGCGGCGCTGGCACGACCGTCGCTGATCGCCGACTGTGCCGCGGCTTTCGGTCGCCAATGCGTCGTCGTCGCCGTCGATGCAAAGAGAGCCGCGCCATCCTGGATGGCGTACAGCCACGGAGGACGCACTCCCTCGGGCCGGGATGCCATCGAGTGGATCGGGCACGCGGTGGCGCTTGGGGCCGGCGAGATCCTGTTGACATCCATGGATCGTGACGGAACCGGGGATGGCTACGACCTGGCCCTGCTGGAAGCGGCTCGGAACGTGGCCGACGTCCCCATCATCGCCTCGGGGGGTGCGGGAACGCCTCAGGACATGGTCCGGGCTCTCGCCCCGGGAAGAGCCGATGCCGTGCTTGCCGCCTCGATCTTCCATCGATCCGTTCATGCCATCTCCGAGGTGAAGCGACGCCTCCACGAAGCGGGGATCCCGATACGGCCGGTGGCGGCATGAGCGAGCTCTTCCCGGTCGTGATCCAGGACTCCTCCACCGGTGCAGTGCTCATGCTCGGCTACGGCAACGCGCTGAGCCTGCGTCGCACCGAGGAGACCGGCTTCGTCCACTTCTGGAGCCGGAGCCGACAGGAATTGTGGCGCAAGGGCGCAACGAGCGGCAACGTGCTGCGCGTCGTCGAGATGATGTGGGACTGCGACGAGGACGCTCTTCTCATTCATGCCGAGCCGGCCGGACCCACATGTCACACCGGGGAGGTGTCCTGTTTCGGAGCCGCGCCCTCACCCGAGGTTGGTCTGCGCGATCTGGAGCGGATCATCGCCGACCGTAAGAAGAACCGTCCCGAGGGGTCGTACACCGTCCGGCTGCTCGACGGAGGCACCGACCTGACCGCACGCAAGGTTCTCGAAGAAGCCGGCGAGGTGGCATTCGCCGCCAAGGACCAGGCACCGGATCGCGTCGCAGAGGAAGCCGCCGACCTCCTCTATCACCTGCTGGTTCTCCTTGCCGACCAGGACGTGACGCTTGGCGATGTCGAGCGGGTCCTCAACGAACGCGCCTCGTAGGAGTCTTACCCTTGGCCGATGCGCCGCATCGCTCCCCTGCTGCTCGCCGTCGTCGCGCTTGTCGCGGCGTGCAGCAACACGGGGCCGGCGGTGGACGTCGACGCCCCCACTCCGATCAGCGGTGAGGAGATGGAGACGCTGCTGGCCACGTCCACACAGCCCCTGGTGGTCAACGTCTGGGCGTCGTGGTGCATCCCCTGCCGGTCCGAAGCACCGCTCCTCAATGCAGCCGTCGAGGGATTCGCCGACGAGATCCGCTTTGTCATGCTGAATGTTCAGGACTCTCCTTCGGGAGCGACCGGCTTCATCGCAGAGTTCTACCCGGACACCTCGCCGCCGGCCTCCGACCTGATGGAGCACTACGCGAATGCTTCGGGCGACATCCCCGTGCAGCTCGGAGGCAATCGCGGTGTGCCGATGACCTTCTTCTACGGCCCCGGGGGCGAACTCGTGTCGATCCATTTCGGTGTCATCGACGAACGAACACTTGCATTGCAGATCGACGAGCTCCTGGTGCGCTGATGGAGTTCACACTTCTCGCCAACGCGGCGATCGCCGCGTTCGCCGGCTGGGCGATGTTGTGGTGGGAGGGACGGCGCGGCAACGCAGACCGATGCGCCGGGAGCCTCTGGGACACCGCGCTGATCGCGGTGATCGTCGGAATCTTCGTCGGCCGGTTGGTCGAGATGATGATCAATGGGGTGATGCCGTGGCTGCACCCAGGCGACATCGTGCTGGTAC
>Ga0255055_10000103_pt1 | contig 61237 bp, 41 predicted proteins | sample JV7_2_27_MG_FD_188633 | JGI IMG/M metagenome (GOLD analysis project Ga0255055, IMG submission 188633) | Seawater microbial communities from Jervis Inlet, British Columbia, Canada - JV7_2_27 | ecosystem: Environmental > Aquatic > Marine > Inlet | place: Canada: British Columbia | collected... | reverse complement strand
TGAAGACCGAAAATAGTGACACTTAATTCATGAGTATTGCAATTGATACGGGTGGAACATTCACCGACGTAGTATTCTATGACGAGCATAAAAGGGTATATTGGTCGGCTAAGGTCTCTTCAAATCCTGACAATCCTGAGATTCCATTTATTGAAGGGCTGAACAAAGTTTTGGAACGTGCACATAGATCCCTCGCGGCCAGAAATGATCTAATACACGGTACCACGATAGTCTCAAATGCCCTGTTGGAAGGAAAGGCGGCCAAGGTTGGACTTCTCGTGACCCGGGGATTTCGAGATCTGTTAGAAATCGGCCGGCAGCATCGACCAAATTTATACGATTTTACTGTAGATCGGAAGCCTCCCCTGGTATCACGTGACTGTGTTAGGGAAGTTAAGGAAAGGATTACTTCTGAAAAAAAGATACTTCAAAGCTTAGATATAGACGATGCTGAAAATCAAATCAGAGCGTTGAAGAAAAATAAAATTGAAGTATTAGCTATTGCTCTCCTCTTCTCCTTCCTTAATTCTAAGCACGAAAAAAAATTAGAAAAATTGGCCCAAAAAGTATTCCCAAAAAAATATATTTTCTGTTCAAGCCAGATTTCACCAGAATTCCGAGAATACGAACGTACAAGTACAACCGCGATCAGTGCAGCCGTTGCCCCCATAGTCGTCAATTATCTCCGGGCTCTTGAGAAAAATCTGAAGAAGGAACAATCCAATCGAGTAATTCTGCAAATCATGCATTCAGGAGGTGGAACTTTAAGCCTGGATGAGGCAGAGCGCTATCCCCATACTCTCATCGAGTCAGGCCCGGCCGCCGGACTGATTGGAGCTTCCTGTCTCGCAAAAAGCCTGAACTTGAAGAAGGTATTAGCCTTTGATATGGGGGGAACAACAGCAAAGGCTGGAATGATTTTAAAAGGCAAACTTCAGTTCTCTCAAGAATATGAAGTTGGCGGGGAATTTCATCACGCAGGACGGCAGAAAGGAAGCGGATACCCTATCCGCACGCCCATGATCGATATCGCGGAATGCGGGGCTGGAGCAGGGAGTATTGCCTGGGTCGACCGCGGAGGCCATCTCAAGGTTGGCCCACAGAGCGCTGGAGCCGACCCTGGGCCTGCATGTTATGGAAAGGGAGGTAAAAATCCGACTGTTACAGATGCTCACTTGATTTTAGGTCGAATTTCTGCAGATGCGTTTCTAGGAGGTGAACTGCCTCTTTATCCCAGGCATTCCGAAGAGGCCATCATGCAGAATATCTGCAAGCCTTTGAAAATGCCTTTGAAAAAAGCGGCTTGGGGCATCCTGTCTGTCGCTAATGCCAACATGCTGCGCATTCTCCGTCTCATTTCAGTGGCTCGCGGACATGATCCACGAGACTTCATCCTGATGGCATATGGAGGAGCCGGACCCCTGCATGCCACGGAACTCGCTGCAAAAATGTCAATTAGACACGTCATCATACCTCCGATGGCTGGACTTTTCTCCACATTGGGATTGTTATTCGCAGATACAAGCAAAGATTTTGTAAAAACAGCCATGTTACCCCTTACACAAAGAGCCTCTCTCAATAGAATTCTGTTCCGCCTAATCAAACAGGCTGCTGCTTGGTCTGAAAAAAATTCTATCCCGTTGAAGAAACGGAAAATCAGTATCTCTGGTGATCTTCGGTATCTCCACCAAAATTATGAATTAAACCTCCCTATACCAGGCAAGGTTATATCAAAAGAAAGCATTCAGACCATCCAACATAGATTCCACGATTTGCATGCCAGGACGTATGGTTACAGCGCACCTCAAGAAAAAATACAAGTTGCCAACTTGCGTTTAAGAGCTGCAAAACTCAATCCAAAACCGATTTGGCCGAAACATTCCTATTCAAAAGATGCATCGGATAGAGGACAATTTAAAAATAGACATGTTTTTTTCGAGGGTAAAGAACTTGAATGTCAAATCTATGAACGATCACATTTGCCGACTGGCATTAAGAGTATGGGCCCCGCTATTATTCAAGAAAAGGAATCCACTGCACTAGTAGGGCTACGTTGGTCTTTTAAAGTGGATGAAATGGGAAATATTAACTTACGAAGTAGTGCGTAAATGATTTGAATTTGACTATTTATCGTTAGTTAATCCTAAGTCCATTATTCTATTGCAGAGACTCCTTTGGTTCTTCCCATCCAGGAGAGATTTTCTAACTCGCCGAATTGCTCTAGAAAAATGCGGTAGTAAAATAATTCCTCTTTGGAGTTTATTATCCAACTATTCTTCAAGATTCGCTCGCGCCTAAAATCATGGTCCGTGATCGTTGAATCAGCATAGTCTGACATCAGTTCTCCAACACCTGCGCCTTCCCAGAATTTGGATTTTTTGCGATTTAGCACTTGTTCGGGAAGCATGCCATCAAAGGCCACTCGTAAAATCCACTTTTCTATGTTATCCCGGATCTTGTATTCGACTGGAATACGAAGAGCATAATCAACGACTTCAGGATCAAGAAAACAGACATGAGCCACGGTTCCGTGGGCTGACGCACTGCGATCAACTCGCTGTAACGCTGTGTTGTGGAGGCGCTTGGTAATATCTATCAATTCATCCTCTAACTCTTCCGGTGGGAGCCGTTTAAGATAATGATATCCAGCAAACAATTCGTCCCCCCCCTCTCCGGATAAAACCTCGTTAACGTACTCAGAAGCCTTTTGAGCCACGATATAATTAACGATGCCGGACCGGACAAGAAGGGCATCAAAGGATTCAAGATGGTAAATGACTTCAGGCAATACCGAGAGGAAATTATTGAAATGCAGCACCACTTCGTGATGTTCAGAATCGATGAATTGAGCGACTGCCAGGGCAAATTCAAGATCAGGGGATCCCTCTAGTCCCGCAGCAAAGGTATAAAGTTTGTGTCCATTAGCGCTGATCAGAGAAGCTATGACGCTCGAATCCAGTCCCCCTGAAAGCCAGCAGCCACGCTCAGCAGCTTGATCAGTTTTTCTCTCAATAGCACTCTTTATTAAATGTTTAAGATGTTTAGCTATAATTTCAGGTTCTATCTTCAGAGGTTCTTTCTTTTCAAGTTCATAATAGGACGTTACCTGTTCTCCATCTAATATACATCCAGGAGGAACCAGCTTGACATCCGAGCAAAAATCAATCAAAGCTTTTACTTCGGAAGCAAAGCATAGAGTCCCCTCTCCATCTTTCCCGTAAAACAGGGGGGCAATTCCTAGAGGATCCCGCTTTAGAATGATGCTATTTTCTTTCACTTTAGCCAGAGCCAGATGTCCTGAACCATTACTATCCGAAGCTTCATTTTTTTGCATCAATCGGGAAAGAGACTTTTTCTGGCTCTCAGCATAAACAATGCCTAAAGTGGCATTTTCTATCTTTTTCACTCTCCATCCAGCATCCCCACGATGGGAAATTTTTTTCAGCATTTTCTTGACAGTATGCTCTTTTCCAGGTTGGTTAACTCCGGCTATACCTGACACTTTTATATTTTTCCTTTCATGAAATTCATTGCAATCATTTTGTTCATTCTCGGATTATCTGAGTCTGCCGAATTATCTGGTGGGCACTGTGGATATTCGGGCAAGTTTCTCAGTCACCCGATCCAAAGAAAAATCGCTGCTAACCCGTTGTCCGGTATCTTGAGTTGTACAATATCACATTTCATCTCATGATTCAAATCTGCCCGCCGTAATGCTACAATGAATAAAAATGACCTTTCTTATCTATATGATCATAACCATTGCCGGCAGTTCGCTGGTTTCGGCTGTATCCCTGCACATAGGTGCTGCTTTCGTCGGATTTGTTTTAGGCAAGGGTGATTCCCTCGATTCAAGAGCGATCAACGGATGCAATTGGTGGCCCTGGTCGGTGATTATATCAGGGATTGTGGCAGCCCTGTTGTGGAAACAGCTTGGTTCCCTGGGGCTGGTATCTATACTTGCAGGACCGTTGTTTATCATTGTTCTGGCTGGAATTTCATTGAAGGCTACTTCCGCTGGGGAAACTCAAAAGGAGTTCCTGATATCGAATAGTACAATACGCTCAGTCAGGGGAGACAAAATATATCAGCCCAGATACTTCATCAACAGTGCGGCCTATTGCACAACGGGTCCCGCGTCTGGCTATCAGACTTATTGCGTTGAGCTGCACGACCAAAATGGAGATCTGCTGGCCACAAACAATTATTTAAGCGGGCGGGAATACAAAGAGGACTTTCACAGCCTTGCTTATGTGTTGCGACTTCCCACGCTCGACATTGTTGGAGTGTTTGAAAGCGATGAAGAAGAAGTATCTGCACTCTTATGGATCAACGGGGAGCTATTGCATATAATGCTCAGGAACTTGGCAACCTTTCCCCCTGAAAGTCAGAAATGGTGGACAGCGTTACTTACTCCCAACCTGGGAGAGAAGCAGGTTTTGGAATTTTCTGCTCAGGAGATAATCCCCCATTTATCGGCTTTCACCAGATACGATCTTGACTCGATTATTAAATCAAACGTTATAGACACTTTGGATCTGCTTAAGAAGGTGACATCAAAGGTCAAGGTTATGCACTGGGATTTTTATCAGGAGAGCATGGGTTCGCGTCAGACCGAACCTGGATGATTCGGGAATCAAAGGGCTGCCCTGAAAATCAGCGTCGAAACAGGATGAGTTGAACGATTTAAATTCAGTTCAATTTTTCTCTTCAATACAGTAAAGATTTTTATAGCCGCGTATGTAAAGCGCACTGCCCACGATTGCAGGTGACGCACTAAAATTATCATCCAGTTTGCTCTTGGCAAGAACTTCAAACGCAGGACCGTGCTTAATCACATACATTGTGCCTTTTTGACCGACGACATAAACCCGGTCTTTAACTCCGACTGGTGAAGCAAATACATTTCCCATTCCTTCAAGCCTCTGCCTGCTGTAGTATTCTTTCCCATTCTTGGCCTCAAAACAGGAAAGGATCCCATTGTTACTCCTGAGAAAGTACAATTTATTATCGAAGAGCAATCCCGAAGGTGCGTAGGGCGTGTCTTTGTCATGTTTCCAGACAATAGCGTCGGAATCTACGATGTTGCCTTTGGCTTTTGATAGATCTATGGCCAGCAGGGCATTCCCCCGAAAGCCGCTCATAACATACAGAATTCCATCAGCCGCCATAGGCGACGGTATGGCATTCAGAGTCATTCCACTGCATTCCCAGATCAATTCTCCCGTGGTAAAGTCATAACTCCGCACTAGCTTACTGGCGCTGGTAATGACCTGGAGCTTTCCATTATTCTCGACGACAAGGGGCGTTGCCCACGAAGTTCTTTCATCCCGATCCACCTTCCAGATGTTTTTGCCTGTCTTTTTATCAAGAGCAATAATAAACGACTGTCCTTCGTGATCCCAATTCACGATAATTCTATCCCCATAAAGTGCGGGGGAACTTCCTTCGCCAAAATTCATCCTTTTGTTCAGCTGACCAAAATCCCGATCCCATTTGAGATTTCCTTGCATATCAAAACAAAACAGACCACGTGAACCAAAGTAGGCATAGACATGTTCACCATCAGTCACCGGTGAATGCGAAGCCCAACTGCCCATTTCGTGGATCCCTTCTTGTGGTACTTCTTCTTTAACTGTGCGCTCCCAGAGAATTTTACCGTCATGCCGGTTTATCGCAAAAATAACAAATTTATGGATCTTTGTGGTTCTGTTAACCGGCATGCCGCGATGAGCCTGCGGTGCTGGTTCACTTTCATCAGCCGGTTTAGAATCTTTATCGGTCTCAACGGCTGTCAGTATAAATATTTGGTCTCCCCAAATTACGGGAGAGGCATGGCCTGTGCCGGGAATGGCGATTTTCCATTTTATATTTTTCGTCTCACTCCACTCGAGGGGTGGGTCCCCTCCAGGTGATTCACCCGTCATGAAGGGCCCGCGCCATTGGTGCCAGTGTTTTTCGTAATCTGAGGGTTTTTCTGCCGCAAAAAACAGAATCGAAAAAACAAGAAAAATTCCCGTCAAAACTGCAGTTTTTTTCATCATCTTTATTCTCCTTTTCATTTTGACTTTATACAATACAGGTGTGTGGAAGTCCGGATGAAGAGCTGGGACCCGGAAACCGCGGGTGACGCTAATGTGTAAGTTCCGTCCAGCTCATTCGTAGCTAGCAGCTTGAACTCCGACCCCACAGAAACGATGGAAGCCACGGCTTTCTCGTTTAAGATATAAAGCTTACCTTCAGATAGAACCGGAGATGCGCTAACGATACCTTCCGTTGTCGCCTCAGGTCCCCAGATCAGTGCTCCTGTCTTTGCGTCCAAACATGTTACCAGTCCACGATCATCAACCATATAAAAATGTTTTCCATCGCATATAGGGGAAGGAACATCCGGGGCGCCTGATCCCTCATACTTCCAAGCAAGGTGGCTTTCTGTAATATCCCCTGTCCCGCCAACTCTCAGCGCTAAAAGAGGTTTTTTACGGGTTGGGGCATAGATCAGACCATCAACTATGATGGGAGTGGGGACAACACGATAATTGGCCCGGCGCAGAGGATTCAAGCCGGCTGCCCGCCAAATCTCTTTTCCTGTTTTGAAGTCATGCCCCGTCACATAATCTCCTCCGGAAATAACGAACTGGGTCTTGCCCTCCTGTTTGAGAAGAACCGGAGTTGTGTAAGCATCGGGGGATTCTTTTTGTGCATCTGTGGGCCGTTCCTGCCACCATTGAACGTTACCTGTCTTCGCCTTGAAAGATACAATATAAGAGGGGTCGTCAGTTCGCATGCCATGCAGGACTTCAACTATAAGACTGCCGTCGTACAGCAATGGCGAAGAACCATAGCCCCAATTATGACCGAACGGGCCAAATTCCTGCTGAAGATCTTTCTTCCAGATTTGCTTGCCATTCATGTCGAAGGCTGTGACTTTGCCTGTCCCTGTGACCACCCAGACATGTTTCCCGTCAGTAACAGGTGAGGGTGTGGCGTCGTTTTGCTTGCGGTGTATCTGGTTCTTATCGTCCAGCAGACGTTTCCAGAGTATCTTGCCATCTTTTTTGGAAATGCAGAACAAGAATAGCTCCGGTCCTCCAGGATCAAGGCTGGGTCTCCTACGTCTTCTCTGTTGTTGATTCTGCTCTCGCGGTTGCTGAGCCGGCAGCTCTGTTTTCGGCTCGGATTTAGAGGGAGACATGATAAATATACGGTCACCCCAAATTATCGGAGTAGCAGCACTCCATGAAGGTAAAGATATCTTCCAGACAATGTTCTCAGTCAGGCTCCACTTCATGGGAAGGCCGGTGGAATCACTGATCCCGTTGTGATGAGGGCCTCGCCAGTGGGGCCAGTTCTCCTGCGCTTGGGCAAAACCTACGGTCATACAGACGGCCAGTGTCAAGACAGCATATACAATCTTTCTCTTCATAAAGTTCCTCCAAGTTGATTCTTATTCATTTCACACTTTCTATTTAGACGCATAAAATGCTTATTCCTTCCTTAGGGCCGGGATGAGATCCTTTTTCGTCGCAAAATACGCTGCCGAGTACGTCCATATTGTTCCGTTCAGCCCTATAATTATTAATATTATGAATATAATAAGATACGGGATTTCTGCGCCGGGAGTCAAGAGCGATGGGAGAGTCGCCAACAGTGCAGCGAGAATTCCATAAAAAATCCCAGCGACTAAAAGCACTATGTGTTCAGATAAGATAATGGCTTGAATGGATTTCTTGGTGAAGCCAACAGCCCGGAGCAGTGCCAGTTCACCCTGTCGCTCCTTGACATTGCGCCAGACGACTATCCCCAAACCAACACTCCCCAATAATAAGCCAAAGCTGCCAAGAATCAGGAAAATGGATAGATAGGTGTTCTGAACCGAGTTAAACTCTGCCAGCCGGGTGGATGCAGCCATCAAATCCAGACCTTGATCCTGCAGGGCCCAGGATAGGCTTTCTCTAACTTCATCCACTTTTTCAAAGGGGGCATCTACGAGAAAGAGCCGGTGCCCACTTATAGAGGGAAATTTTTGAATGAAAGCTTTTTCGGATATGATGATTTTCCCTTGAAAAATCGAATTGGCCAATCCGCCGACGAGTTTGAGTTGAAAGGTCTCGCCTTTTTCATCCAGATATGTCAAGAAATCACCCATAGCTTTGCCCAGGCCCCAAACGATGACGGATTGATCAGCGACTGCCGGGATTATCCCGCCAGATAAATTTTGTTCGAGGACCGACCAGGGGCTTTCCGGATTAACCTCATCGGTCATCTCAGCGAAGGTGAAGGCTCCTCTCCTTCCAAGCTCTTCAGGATCGACACCGATCAGTTGAGGAGTAGAAACACGATTGAGGTTCAAACAGCTCGCGTCGTCCCCTTCCTTCAGACGAAACTGGACATAACTCACATCTATTGTCTCCTGGTATTTCAATCCATAAAACTGTTTTCCCTTTTGGCTGTTGAGGTCATACAGAACAGGGATAGAACTTTCTCCATAGAGAGCAAATCCACCCGTGCCTGAATCCTTTTTCTCGGCATCTTTAAGGGAATTGATACGATTGGCTCCGACAGTGAAAACGATGAATACACCGCACGCCAGAAGACCTATCAGAGTGATGCTCCGCATCCGTTTTCTTGCGTTATTACGAGCGCCGAGGTGAAAAGGATTGAGAGACGCTCTTCTTGTGTTTCTCCCCAACTTATAAAGCATGACGTTCGCCAACGCCATCCCGCCGACCAGAAGCAAAGAGCCGGCAATGAAGAAAAACGCAAAAGCGTTTTCTCCTCTTCCAAAATCCGTTAGGACCAGGATGAACAGGACTGCACTCATGGATGAAATGCCGATGAGCAGACTCATCCCGGGCTTTTTCTTCCACACTGTCTCTATCATTGCCAGACCCTTCTGCAAGCCGGAAATGGACTGACTGATTTGTCTCCTGGTCACCAGCCAAATCGTGAACAATGCGGCAACCATGCCGGCCGATGCGCCCAGAAGGATAGAGGACAACTTGAAATGAAAATGGAGTACCGATGTTCCCACAGCCCCACGCCAGACTGTTTCTAACGCCTTGAGGATGAGCAGGTTATACAGGATTCCCGCAAAACCCCCCAGCAAACTGCCTATCACAACTAGTATTGCGCCTTCTCGCAGAACCAACCTCCTCACGGCTTTCGCGGAAAACCCTAAGGCAAGAAACAATCCGTTTTCCTCTGTTCGGTTTTCTGTGTTGAAAACAAACAGCAGACTTGTCAACAACAGGGCCGCGATGATGATGAAGAAACTCAGCCCTAGAAAAAGCTGGGCAAAACTTACCGATTGTGAACTCGCCTGGAACCCTTCTTCCTTAAGATTCCTGAAGACAAATCCGAGCCTGGCCGGATCTATGGCCTTCTTTAGATTCTTCTCTGCATCGTCCTTTTTTAAACCTGAAAACCGTATAGAGGTGACATTCCCGAAGCGGTTGGCCCACATCCTCTGAGCTGCGGCTAGAGTCACGAATGCCTTCGGAGTTCCCCCGTAATCATCCCAATAATCCTCATCTTTATCCCGGATCTTATCCAGATCAATGGGTATTCCGGGCTTCCAATCGCGGCAGTTTGCCTCTCCTGCTAAGCCGGGAAAATCAGGCAGTAAATCTTTATCCGTATAAATTCCTCTCAACGGCACTACAGCCTTCACCCTGAAATCAGAGCTCAACTCTTCCAGATCACGTCTTGGTCCGAGTATGTAATAAGTCAGCTGGAGCTTGTCTCCCGCACCCGCCCGTAAATCCCTGGCAAGCCACTCATTAATGATGATCTCTTCATCTTTCATATCAGGAGGAACGATAGGAGCTCCCGGGGCAGAGATAAAGGAATATGGCGTTGACCTCTCGCCCCGGCGAAGTTCGTTGACAAAATATGTCAGTACGGGCTGAGCCGACTCGCTTATACTCAATGCGCCATCTACAACAGAAGGGTCCAGGAAGACTCGACTTGATCTGAGTTCGACAATGGTCCTGCCGTGAATCTCCCTCAATTCGAGACCTGAATCCGCAAGAGTCCAGGCATCCCGGGAGGCTTCATTCACTATCTGGATGTCCAGAGGATTTCCCTCTCTTTCTGAGACAAGCAGAACATTTGCTCTTTGTTCAAAACCCATTTCTCTCGATAAGCCAAACAGGGAAACAAAAGCGGTGCTGGGGATAACTTGGTCCGCCTTGAGATTAAAACTTCCGAATTCAGAACCCAAGGCAATGCCTCTCACGCGAAAGCGCCTGGCAACCGTGGATTCAGAATCTAAAGATAGAGGTGCATCCCTGGGCATAACATCCAGCTTCTGAAACCGAAGTAATATCTCATCGTTTTTTTCTATGCCCAAACGTCCTGCAAGCTGACGATTGACGATGACTTCATCAGGAGCCAATTGACTGTAAAAATCTCCGGCACCACCTATCTCTCCAAAACGGACATCCACCCCGACCACCTGAATGCTGTTGACTCGGCGCTGCCCGCCCTCAGCTATAGCTATCCCTCTCGTTTGAAGCAGAGGGGCAACGGCGGTGCCGAGGGATTTCGAAAGGTCATCTGCCATTCGAGCCTCGAAGAAACGGTCCTCCGAAGATAGAGCAAACTCTGTGGTTCCAAGCCTGTCATACACAATCTGTTGAAGGCTGTGGCGAACAGAATCGCCGATGACCAGGGCACCGACAAGTATGGCCGTGCTCATCAGCGTTCCTAGGACGACCCACAGATGTATTTTTCGATAATAGGCAAGGCTGCGCCAGAGTAATTTCCAGAAGTTCATTCGATTAGATAATCCTCTAGTGTCCCGTCCTGGAGCAGGTAAACCTTTTCCATCAGCCGCGCAGTCTCGATCGAGTGAGTGACAGTGATCAAGGTTGTCCCTTCTTCCTTATTCACTTTAACCAGAAGTTGACCAAGATTCGCGGAGGATTCCCTGTCCAGAGAACCTGTCGGTTCGTCCGCCAGGACCAGCTTTGGCTTGTTTATGAGGGCTCTGATGACAGCCACACGCTGCATCTCACCTCCGGATAGTTGCGCCGGAAAATAATCCATGTGCTTTTTTAGGCCAACTCTTCCCAGTAAATTTCTGGCTCTTTCCTGAACGTCTTCATCTTCTTTCTTCGGATTAAGAGGAATTGTCGGAATCAAAACATTCTCGAAAACCGTGCACTGGGGAAGCAGATGATGGAGTTGAAAAACAAAACCGATTTCCCGGTTTCTAATTCGAGAGAGCTCCGAATCATCCAAGTTAGCCAGATTCTTCCCCGCAAATGTCACCACTCCCGAGGTCGGCTTATCGAGTGCACCGATGATGTTTAAAAGAGTGCTTTTCCCAGATCCCGACGGTCCCACAACAGCCACCGATTCACCCTGGACGACCTGAAGAGAAACGCCCTTAAGCACAGTTGTATAACCCTCGGCCGACGGAATTTCATATTCTTTTGAGATATTTTTTAGTTCAAGCAACATTTTTATAAACCCTCGCAATATTTTCTGCCATCTGGTCCATGGAAAATTGCTCCAGCACGACTCTTCTTCCCTGATCCCCTAGCCTCTTCACTTTGTCCTGATCGGAAAGAAGGGAAGCTATGGCACTCGCCAGTTTTTCACCCGTATTCGGTTCAAAGATGATACCGCCTCCGGTCTTCTCGATAAATTCTGGATAACAGCCCACATTCGGCTGAACGATCGGAACTCCGGCTGCCAAGGCTTCGACTTGATAGGCACCGAATGCTTCTCCGGTGGGAACAGGCACAGAGAGCAACGTCAGGGATTTGAGAAATTCGATCCGACTTTCCTTGCAGAAGTCTTTGAATATTTTTACATCTCGAGCGAAACTGTGTTTAGATATTTTTTTCTTCAGCCTGTTCACAAAAGGTTTATCTTCGCTCGAGTAACCGCCGGTCAGGTGCAATCTCAAATCCTTAAACCGGCTCTCTTTTTTTAACTCGATGAAAGCGTCCACGAGTATCCCCAGACCGAAGTATTCAGACATCCTGCATAAGTAGCCGATGACCGGAGGGTCGAAGGGAAGAATTGATCTTTCGTACCCCTCAAGATCGATCCCGCCGTATATCACCTTTATCCTGTCCGCAGGTATTCTCAGTTGCCTTTGAGATTTATCGGAATAAAACTGACTGGCTGTCACAAAGAGGTCGACATCAACGGCTTTTTCGGCCATCAAGTTCCAGACCTGACTCTGGTATCCTTCGTCCATCAAATCAACCCATTCATTCTCATCCTGGAGCGAACATACAACACCCACTCCTAGGTCATTCTTAAGCCTGTGGGCCAGTCCGAGTAACAGGGCATTGGAGAGATGAACGACATCCGGAGCAATCTCATTCCTGAGGTAGCGGATAAGATTGTCCAATTCTGAAGCCTGTCTTCCCTTTTCCCCGTGCAGCATGGACAGAGTCATTTCTTCGAGTCCGGTGGCACGTGTCGAGCCTGATTTTTTTGCTGCCAGATTCAGCAAAGCAGGAGAATCGAAGAGACCTGCCATCCATTCAGGAGCATTCCTGTAAAAAGGCAATTTTTCTTTGAGATAGACGTTGATAGCGCCATAAAATACCTGGGTTTGAACTACATTTGCATGGCTTTCTATGTCTGAAGGGAGATACATGGGAACTTTGACCATATCATGCCCGAGGGAAGCCAGCGACTTGAGTAAGGCAATGTCTCGGAAACAGTTCTGACAGTAGAATTTCAAGCCGGATCCAGGAATCACATAGGCAATTTTCATCACTTTCCTCCGAAAGCATAAACCCGTCCATCGTCGGCGCCGATAACGATGAACCCCCCTGCCACCGCAGGGCAACCAAAGATGGCTGCCCCTATCTCATAAGACCAAATTTTCTTCCCTTCTATTAGGTCAACAACATAGAGTCTTCCGTCCATTGACGCGACCACAACTTTATCTCCAGAGATAACCGGCGAACTGTCAATGTCGTCGCGGCTTTGAAACGCCCAAATTTTTTCGCCGTTTTTCCGGTTTACACAATGCAGGTATCCATCACGTGACCCGATGAGAACGCGGTCTTTTCCCACGGCAGGAGAAGAAAAAAAGGCATCCGGATGATCTTTATCCGCGTACTCCCAAATAATTTTTTTCGCATACGTATCTATACAGATTAATTTATTATCATAATGTCCAAGATAAGCTCTGTTTTCCACAAAGGCAGCAGAAGCGGGAATGTAAGAGCCAGCCCAGACTTCCCCTTCCTTGGTTCCATCAGAAATAGACAAAATATGGAGCAATTCATCACACCCGCCAAAGACAACGTGAACACCGTCTGTGGCGGGAGTTCCGTTGATATAGTTATCGGTTTCATACGACCAATTCAATTTTCCTGTTGCCGCCTCAAAGCAGTATAACCTGTTATCATAGCTTCCTACCAGTATCAAAAGTTTCTTATTATCCGGGTTTCTCACCCAATTGGCTGAGCCATAGATGGAGTTTTGGCACTTATATTTCCATCGAACCTGTCCTGTATGCGCATCCAGGGAAAAAAACTCTCCGCTCAGATTTCCAACATAAATTGCTCCATCCAGGAGTAAAGGTGAGGCTTCGATGTCATCTCCGGTATCGAACTCCCAGACTTTACTCCCATCTACAAGGTTTATCGAATACACTTTTCCGTCGCTCGAACCGATATAGACCCGGCCGAAACCAATAACCGGAGACGAGATTATCCATGACTCAGTCTTGAAAGACCACAATAAACTCAACTCTTCAGGCAGTTCATCGGCCGCCATTCCAGATAACCCTGAATCTCCTCGAAAAATAGGCCAACTCACGGTCTCAACATCCAGAATCTTCTCTTTAACTTCTTTCTTCGAGCAAGCTATCAATAGAACTGAGAATAAAAACAGGAGTACGATATATCTATATTTTCTCATTTCTCATCCCTCAATTAGTCGCGCCTCTAGCAATGGGATGTGCAGTGAAGAAGGTCGTATGAAGGCTGAGCGGGCATGGTTTCCGGCTGGAAGCCGGAAGAGCGAAGGCTGAATCGAGCCGCTTTTCCTCGCTGGGGAAAAGCGAGCGTGCCTTCAAGCTGCATTCCCATTGCGTCTTAGCCATTCTCATCACTCAATTGAAGATGCTTTTTCCCTATTCCGGTCCCTCCAGGAAAGCGCCCCCGTGGGACAGGCCGAGACGCAGTCTCCGGCCACCTTTTTCAGACCCTGGCTGAGCGGCTCCCCGAAAGGAGTCTCGACACGAACATCAAATCCACGGTCGATAAAAGTCAAACCGAGCTTTTCACCAGCCTTTTTTGTGATCTGCACGCACAATCCGCATTTGATGCACTTTCCAGGTTCATAAATAACGTGGTCATGCTGGATGTTTTTTTGAAATTTCTTCCTCTCCACGAAGGTGAAGCGGCGCTGGTTGGCCTGATACACTTCTGAATACTGCCGTAATTTGCAGGAATCCGGCTTTCGACAGTCACAGCCAAAGCAACGTCGCGACTCCTTGACAGCCTCCCCATCCTTATAACCATCCTTGAAACCGCCTTTCGGAATTATCCTGGCGTCCTCTTCCGCCTCTTTCATGAATTCGCTTACTTCTTCTTCACGAATTTTTCCCAGCATGGAATGGAATCGCCGCGGGGGGCCGGTAACAGCCCCGGTTTTTAAAAACTGATCCACAGAATAGGCCAGATTCTTGCCATGAGCAACCGCCCGTATGCCCATACGAGATTCTGAAACGGCATTCCCGCCAGCGAAAACACCCGGAACACTCGTTTCAAAAGTCTTGGTGTTGATACTTATGCCCCGGGGGGAAAGCTCAAGCCCTGAAGTCTCAAACACCCGAGGGTCTATTTTGCCAACGGCTATAATGACCACATCGTATGCCTTTCTCATATCATCCCAACTCAATTGGTTGCCAAGAGAGCGTTCCATTAAAAATTCGGCTCCCAGCTCTGCAATTCGCTCTATTTCCAGATCAAGGACAGCTTGGGGCAGGTCCTCATCGGGAACACCATAACGAAGCATGCCGCCTGGTTGAGAGTTACTGTCATGCACATGACAGGCATGGCCGTCTTGAAGAAGATAATAGGCCGCAGATAGGCCTGTCGGCCCCGCCCCGATGATAGCGACCTTTTTCCCGGAATTTGCTTTTGAGGCAGGACAGAAAGGGGATTTTTGAGCCAGATCAACATCCGCCACATATCTTTTTAAAGAACAGATTGAAACAGCACCGTCATAAGATCCTCGATGACACCCTTTTTCACAGGGCGCCGGACAGATGCGTCCCAAAACCGCGGGCAAAGCGATATCTTTCTTAACTGTTTTGATCGCATCCTCGAGCCGATCATCTTTAATCTGCCTGATCATCAGAGGAATGTTCATATGCGCTGGACAGGCGCGGCGGCAAGGTGCATCACAATCTCCGACATGCTCGCTCAATAAAAAATCCAGCGCATCTTTCCGAGCCTCTAAGACTTTTTCATTCTCGGTCTCGATCCGCATCCCCTCGGCAACCGTGGCCGAACATGAGGGGAGCAGTTGATCCGTTTTGACCTCATGAACGACACAGATCATGCAGGATGTAAACCACTCATATCCGTTTAGATAACACAGTGTGGGAATGTGAATATTCAATTCCTTGGCTGCCTCCAGGATCAAGCTGTCTGCAGGAACGGAAATGTCCTGGTTGTTGACGGTTATCCTGATAGACTTCATGTGATGTTCACCGACTCCGTCGGGCATACCTGTTTGCAGGTCCCGCATTTCGTGCATTTTGTTTGATCGACCATGTGTCTTTGATAAGGCATGGCCGAAATCGCGCCTACCGGACATTTCTGGGCGCAGACTGTACAGCCGATACACGTATCATCGATCGTGTAGGCGATAAGTGCTTTACACCTCTTTGCCGGACATATTCCTCCTAAATGAGCTTCATACTCTTTTCTAAAATAAGTCAGGGTCGTCAAAACAGGATTCGGGGCTGTTTTCCCCAGTCCGCAAAGACTGCCCTGTTTAGTTTTATGGGCGATTTCCTCCAGCTTTACAAGATCTTCCTCTTTCCCTTTACCGGCACAAAGGTCCTCAAGAATACGGAGCATGTGCCTAGTGCCTATTCGGCAAAACGTGCATTTCCCGCAGGACTGGTTTTGCGTAAAAGTCAGAAAATACCGGGAGATATCCACCATGCAGTCTGAATCATCCATCACCAGCAAACCACCGGAGCCCATCATTGCCCCTACCTTGATGAGGTCTTCGAAATCGACTCTGGTATGCGCCAGTTTAGCCGGAATGCAACCTCCGGACGGCCCACCGATCTGAACGGCCTTGAATTGCCTCTCATTTTCGATGCCGCCACCGATGTCTTCAACAATCTCTTGAATTGTGATTCCCATCGGGACTTCAATAAGCCCTCCGCGGGCTACTTTCCCGGCCAGGGAGAAAACTTTTGTCCCCTTACTCTCTTTCGTCCCCAACTGAGCAAATGCACCAGCCCCGTGACGGATGATCCAGGGTACTATGGCAAATGTCTCACAATTGCTCACCAACGTCGGATGATTCCACAGCCCCATTTGAGCAGGATAAGGGGGACGGAAGCTGGGATTGCCGCGCCTTCCCTCGATTGAAGCGATAAGCGCTGTTTCCTCTCCACATACAAAGGCGCCGGCTCCTTCTAAAATGTTTAGCTGCAACGAAAATCCGCTTCCTAAGATATCATCTCCTAAGAATCCTTCCTCCCGGCACTGCTCGAGTGCGGCCTTGATCCGCTGGACAGCTAAAGGATATTCAGCACGAATGTATAAATATCCAACATGCGCGCCGACGGCATGGGCAGCAATGATCATGCCCTCGATGACCCGGAAAGGATAGGATTCCAGAATCATCCGGTCCATAAAAGCCCCGGGGTCTCCTTCATCGCCGTTCATGATGATAAATTTCTTATCATCTTTTGCTTGCTGGGTTATTTGCCATTTCTGTCCGCTGGGAAATCCTGCTCCTCCTCTCCCCCTCAGCCCGCTGGATTTGATTTGATCGATGACATCATACGGAGAGAGCTCCAAAAGACTGCGTTCCAAAGCTTCAAAACCACCTTTGGAACAATATTCTTGAAGGTCGATGGGATCGATTTGACCAGAATGCTCGGTGGCAATATGTTTTTGCCTACCCATAAAAGCCTGAATACTCGGATCACGCATGTGAAGAGGATGACGCGTGAACATGCTAGAATCTTGATCATCGATGATCTTCTCAATAAGACTGAAGGCCGCATTTTTGATCCGCTGGCCTAAAGCCTTAGGCCTGTAGTGTTTGAGGACAATGCTTCTCACATCTTCGGGCTGCACGCTGTCATAAAGGACCGGGTCTTTGTCCGGCACACTCACTTCTAAGAGCGGTGTCCGGTGACACATCCCCACACACCCCACCCTCTTCACCTGAGTGCGGACACCGGTTTCCTCCAGGCACATTTCCAGAGCCTGCTGCACCCGGCTGCTCCCGCTGGCTACACAGCAGGAACCCAGCCCGATCTTGATCTCTCCGGCATCCTCAGTTTGAATTTTGCGATCCCGGGATTCAACTATTTTCCGGCTCTCGTGATGGGAAAAATCCTGGAGAATATTGGCAACGCCTTCTATTTTCACATGCCCGTAAGTCACGTCATCGATCTGAACAACCGGAGCAATAGTACAGCAGCCAAGGCAAGCAATCTTTTGAACGGTGAATAGACCTTCCCGATCAGTATCCTGGCCTTCCCCGATATGCAGTTCGCGGCAGAAGGCATCATGCACTAATTCGGAGCCTTTGACATGACAGGCCGTACCGACACAGACACGGATGATGTGCTGCCCCATCGGAGTGTGCCGGAATTGGGAGTAGAAGGTCGATACGCCTGTAATGGCAGCGGGCGTTATATCCGTGATACCGCAGACCCTCCGCAGGGCAAATTCTGGAAGATAGTTATATTCCCTTTGAATAGCATGCAGAATGGGGATAACGTCGCCGGCTTTAGTGCCGATTTCATCGACAATCCGGTCGATAAAAGAGTTGATGCTTTCTGTTTCCAGTTTCATGGCCGTTTTATTCTCCGATGCAAAACAAATTCTTCTCTCCACGGATGTAGATCCGGTTGTGCATGAAGGCGGGGATGGTCACTGCCCTTTCACCCAATTCGTGCTGGCTTATAAGTCTGAATTCTCTCTCTGCCTTAAAGACATAGATGACACCTGATACATCCATAAGATAAACAGAATCCCCTACTAAGACCGGAGACGAATAGAATCCCTCACTAAAATCCTGAATCCATAATCTCTCTCCGGTCTTTTTATCAAAACATGTCACCGCCCCCCAACTGGCAGCCATGAAGACCAAATCGTTTGTAGCCAGAGGACTGGATACTTCGGAGAGGTCATCGATGTATTCCCAGGCCACATCCGGAGTCTCTCCGAGTCTTATCGCGGCCAGACGGGCATAGTCGTTAACCACGTAGACCATACCATCCGCATAAGCTGGAGAAGGGCCGATTTCCCCTTGCATGCATCTCACTCGCCATAACTCCTGTCCAGTTTGTGGATCGTGAGACATCACGAACGGGTTGGAATTGAGAATGAGCTCTGTCCGGCTTCCCGTATTCACCAGTATAGGCGAAGCCCACGAAATCTCTACATCCCGGGGCTGGTCGTACGCCAGGTCTCCGGTGAGGGTTTTCAAGGCAAGAAGACGCCCCCCCGTGTTCTGATCGAACTGAATAATCACTAGATCTCGATATGTAATCAAGGACGACCCATGCCCGTAATGATTATCAGGCATTCCCAGGTTTTTTGCCCAAATCCGATTTCCTTCAAAATCGAGACAGGCGATATCGCCGGTCGCAAACAGAACAAAAATCCTCTTTCCGTCGGTCGTCATCGTAGGGGCGGCATAACCTGTATCCTCTGTAACGTTGGGCTGCCGCTCAGGAGATCCGGGAATGTCATTCAGTTCCTTTTGCCACAGAATTTCCCCTGAATCGGCATCAACACAATAGACAATCTGTGTTCTTCTATCGGCTCCTGAAAGAAAGATTCTTTTTGCCCAAATGATGGGTGAATTATAGCCGGGATGAGGAATTGGTGTTTTCCAAAGAATGTTCTGACCCGAAGGGCCATCCCATTCTGGGGGCACATCTGTGTGATAGGCCACTCCGATTCCTTCCGGACCACGGAATCCTGGCCAGTTATTCCTTATCTCTTCGATACTGGGAAAAACAGCGGCTCCCTGACCTCCTTTAGTTTTGACTATACCTATGTTTTTCAAATCAGTCTGGGAGAGAATACCGAGAATAAATGCCAGAATAAACAAACCCAGTCCACCAAAGAGGATGTACTTTCGAGAGATGAACCTGTTTTCCCGGGCTTCATCCGGCTCAGGGCTTTTGCTCAAGTCGGGTAACCGGGGCTGCAGAGAACTCATGTATTTCAACGCCAGCAGAAGAACAAGCACAAACGCAAAGAGCAGATAACTTCCTGTCCTTATCTGCCATTGATGAATGAAATAGGCTTTTCTGGCCAGTAGATCAAGCGCCCGGATTTGTTCCGTTAAAGCCGTATCGTTCGGGTTTTCTTGGAGTTGTGTCATTAACTGAGCGATGGCCTTGCTGTTCATCGGATCGACAGATTTAGTCTGCAAGTAATTGACGATCATCAAGACACTGAGTATCCCCGCCAGCACGGCGGCAACAATGGCAATCCTCTTAGCTATGTTGTACCAAAGCTTTTCCCTGTTTTTTCTTTTATTATCTTCAGCTCGTTTATCCATTATCTTACGCCCTGAACTGTTTTATTTTCACTTCTTTGGATCCCATTTTTTCTGCCTCTGCTGGAGTTATGATGCCTAACCGAACCTGTTCATACGGACAGTAAGAAAAACATCGCCCGCAGCTGAGACAAGTTCCTTTATCCACGTCATATTCCGCTTGTCTCCTCCGCATAAAAAGGTTGATAAGCTTTAGACAGAGGATCAATCCTATAAATCCCCCTAAAATCCATCCTCCAACCTTAAACTGACGCTGAATGGCGTTTGCTTCGGCAAATAATTCTTCAGTCGGCTTTCCCGAAGCTCTAAACGCTTTTGTTTCATCTGTCAGCTCTATCCTCTGGCCTGAATTCTCCAGCAGAATTTCTTCGGCCAAAGAGACGTTCGCATGCAGGCGGGACAGCGGGATTTCTAATCGAGACCCGATCCAGCCGCTGCCGAAGACAACGATAGGAAGAAGAACGATTATGAATGCCAGTTTTTTGACCTCAGCTTCTCTGTTTGCCGGCGGTGCGGCCTCGTCAGGTTTCTTTATCGCTCCAAACGGACAGGATTCCTCACACAACCGGCAATTGTTGCATTCATCCGGTGTAATCCCGACATGCCTCTTGGACAGACGGGACATCCAGTTCAGCAGCACACCGTACGGACAAAGAAACCGGCAGTAGGGACGGGCGACAACCGTTCCCAGCAAGAGCATGGACATGCCAAAAATGACCATGTTAAAATCCGCGCCAAAACGGAAGAAACCGATGAATGGATCATACTGACAGATAATAAATCCTGCACCGGTTGCTGCCAGCAGGACTGCCAGCCCCAAATAAATGTAAGGAAGAACACTCAAGACGGCAGCCAGCCCTCCCGGTACGTTGGTGGGCTTGAGGACCACGGCATCTTGAATTGCCCCGAGAGGACATACGGCGGCACAGAAGGTGCGACCGTAGAACAAGGCCAAAACAAGGGGAAGAACAAAGAATACAATGACGAATACAGGAATGGCGTAGGCCGGGTTGAACAGCGCATAGGTGACGTTCTGTATGGCGCCGATCGGACAAACACATCCCTTTCTGTAAAACCCGAAATAGGCGAGGGAAAACACCATCAACAGGAAGATGTTCTGCCGCGATCTTTGTTTGTGAGCGAAATAAGTGGCCAGAAAAAGAGCCACGATGAGGACTCCTATATCTATGTATTCTAAGGCAGTGGCTCGAGGTGTCGGGGTGAGAAAATCGGGTCGGATATAATCTGTTTCAAAATCGGGCTTTGGGACGCGTTCCGGGACCTGGGACAGGCATAGCAGAGGGAAAAGAAACAACAAAGCAACGATGAATAGCTTTGATTGTCTCGACTTATATCTCATTCAAATGACCTTTCAGTCAGAATATCCTTTTCTTTGGGGCTTTTTTTTCAGACTCTATCATGGATTTTATCTCTTAAAATTTTAGCTTTTCAAAAACCTTTTCCTCTCATCACCCTTGAGAATATAGGACTGGCTGGCCGGCACACGTTTCCAGGCCTGGGAGGGGCACCTTCTGGCAATGGAGCATTGATTGCAGTTCAGACAGCGGTCATGCCGTGTCTGTAAATACAAAGAACCGTTTCCGAAAGCATTACAGCCCTTCACACATTTGCCGCATCCGATGCACAATTTCTCATCGATAGTGTATTCAAAATAGGGATCTTCAACGTACGTCCGCTTAAGCGCACCGGACGGACAGAGCTGGCTTTCCGCCCCTGTATCTCTCACTTTGGTACCAGGCTGGAGATACCCGCTGCAAAGGTCACAATAACCGCACACCGAGTAGGAATGGACACATTTCACGGCGGAATGAGGCAAAACACAATTGACCGAACATTTTTCACACTGGATACAGATATTGGGATCTAGCTGCCAGACCATCTCTTCGGAAGAAGACTTGCTGAACAGAATCCCAGTCAGTCCTCCTGCCGTGAGACCTGCCACAGCATGGAGACTTTTCCGGATGAAATCCCGTCGTTTTAGCGGTTTTTTTGATGTTTTATCTATCATCTCAGCCTCTTCTTTTCATCTTTAAAGACTGAAGTCTGGAATCACGTGGCTTCTGCCTTGTATCAATGGCTCTGGGCACTTGGCAGTCAGGAAGTTTCGAACAACCCTGACAGGGCAAACGAACCAGACAGGATGGTTCTATTCCCGAGAGAGAATGTCCTTTCCATCCCAGGAACAAGCCAGTAAAGGCGAGACCGCCGAACAAGACAGCCCGTAATCCATCCCTTAAAAACTCACGTCTGTGTTTTGTTTTCTGAAAATATTGCATCATGGTGTTCTCCCGACTCAAAGTTGTTTTTTCTCAAATATCCTCACTAATTTTTGCCGCGGATCCAGAACATAGATCCTCTGTGACGAATCCACGGCCAGATCCAGGCCGACCGTACCTTCGCTGAATTGATCCGGTAGGGCGACAACAGAAACAAGCTCCCCAATCCGGTTGTAGACTTTAACTCTGGCAAGGCCCTTTTCACTGGTCACGAAGGAGCCGTCCTCTAGAATGGCAAAGTGTGACGGATTACAGCATCCACTAAACCCTTCGATCTCCATGGAAAACTCACCCCAGGACGTTCTGAAGTCCCCATCCTGTGTATAATTTTCGAGCGAATGGCGCCCGGTGTTGGCAATCCAAAGAAACCCATCCGGGTCCAGGGCCACATCGAAAAAGGGGCTGGGGATTATGAATCCGGGGATATCTTTGGCTTCGTCCTTCTCACCGATTCTTTTCAGCCGGTTCCCGAATTTATCGAATTTCCAGACAATGTGATTCCCCGCGTCCGCCACAAAGACGTTATTTTCTGAAACAGCGATCGAGGTGATTATGGCCTCCTCTCCCAATGACTCCCAGCTGGATTTCCTGGCACCCGTCCGATCATAAACTTCAACATGATCATCCATTCCCAGATACAAATCGTGGTTCTTGTCCACAAAAAGACAGTAAGCTGGATTGACCTTGGATATTGTGGAGTGAAGGATTCCATCTCCATTGAAAACGAGTAGGGAATCATTCCCGGAAACGTAAATTCTGTCATCCGGTCCGACAGAAACTCCCAAGACATACTTCTGCTCTATGCTTATTCGACCGACCTCTGTGTAGTGAACAAGAGCGGTGCCACTTTTTTTAAAGTCCTCAATATCGTATTCGAAAGGATTCCCTTGACTCCGTGCTGAATTGTCGCGGATGGCCTTATAGCCAAAGTAGAGAATCCCGGTCACCGAGACAGCGATGACTGCGATGGTTAACAAACGCTTTTTTTTCTGTTTAAAAGAAAGCATATCATAGTCTCCAAACTAAGAACGCGCTCTTAAGTCGATGCAGACCAACCGGCGCGAATCCCGGGCAAGCAGCCTGCCGTTCACTAAAACGAGTGGACCCCAGGCATCGACTCCATCCAGAACCTTTGCCCGGGCAAGTTGAACATATTCCCTGGTACTTGCCTTCAGTATCGTTAAAACTCCATCGTCGCTTAAAATAAAGAATTTATCGTCAGCGACGATATATGGTCCTAAACCAAAGCGATTCGTCTTCCCGCTGGACCAGAGAATCTGGCTGCAGTCATCCGGATGGCAGCAAACAAATTGATTGCGTAGAGGTCCAGCGTCTTTAGGTAAAAGTGAGAATAAATGCCCCTTATAAAAAACGGGCGTCTGCTGCTCCGATGCCAGCCCTTCTCCGGGCTTTAATTCTTGAAGAGATTCTGCCGAAAAAGAACCGTCTTTAAAGTTTAGCTTCAGCATCATGCTTCCGGCGCCATATCCAGCCGTAACGAAGATTCGTCCATCACCTATATGGATTGGAGAAGGAGCAATGACATTTCGATCCCACAAATTGGTTTCAAATAATATCTCACCAGCAGTATCTTTCTCGGCTGAAATCCCTATTATTCCCCCTAGCGCACAGTAAACATACATCTTCTTCCCATGGATAAAGAACGGCATGATAGACGAATGTGACATTTTCCAGTCATTGGGATTAGGCACTTCCCAGACAACCTCGCCGGTCTCGCAGTCGACGGCAATGATCAAGGACCTTCCTCCAACCGCAATAACCGCCAGGGAATCGTCTATGAGAGGGCATTGACCGGTGTACCACAAAGGCACTTCAGCTCCGTATTCCCTTTCAAGATCGATTCCCCACCTGAAATCACCGGAAACGGCATCCACACACATGACGTGGCATTTCGGTCCGATGGTCACAACATATTTATCTGTCACAGCAGGAACAGTCCGCGACATCCCGTGATTCCTTTTCACATGCAGTTCGTATCCCCGTCTCCAAATCTCCGTTCCATCGTCGAAAGAAAAACACCGTAAAACATCCGCCTTCTCATCTTCGTCATAATCCAGGATATAAACCCTTCCATTGGAAACAACTGGAGCAGCATGACCTTCCCCCAGGTCGATTGACCAGAGAATGTCCGGTCCTGCATCGCCCCAACTGCTGGCAAGTCTGATTTTTTCCTTGCTGATATTGTCGAAATCGGCTCCTCTGAATCTCGGCCAGCTTCCCTGAATCCCGGAAGGAATTCCGTCAAAACTGGCGAAATAGGCACCAATATCCACTGCTTCGCTCTGGCTTTTGAATCCCGGAGGTCGGTTGTCCATGCCTGGAACGCTTTCCACAAAATCCCTGACCGGATTATAGAGGAGCCACCAGGTCAGGAAAATCAGTCCTATGAAGGTTGTCCCGACTGCGGTGACGAAGTTGATTACTTTTTCGTTCATTTATTTAGCAATATGATAAACCATTAAAGCGTCGCCGTGCCGTAGGTAAAGGCGACCATCTTTCTCATATCTCACCTCGATAAATTTTGTTGCTTCTCATATTCTCGAGCATTCTGTCCAATTAATATATTATCTTATTTTTAATCTACGAACCATTCAGCCTTATTATCAATAGAAATTCGCATAAAAGAATAATTTCATACTAATCCTACCGAATTAATAATATACTAGAGGGGTTATTCTCCGTCAAGTTTTTGTACCGGAGTGAAATCGAACCTGTAAAGATTCTGACATTTTATCAGTACTGATTCCGCATTTTTATTCAATAGAGATCCTGTTTCACCGAATAATTATTTTTTTCCTGCATGACACATAACCTTAGGATTAGAATTAAATTTTCCCACACTACATCTATCGCCCAATGGCAAATAAGTGATGTTCGGCTCGAACATATATCATCCCCTTTGAAATGGCCGGTGTAGCCATGAGCAATTCCCCCATCTTGTTTGTTGCAATAAGTTTGAATTCTGATCCAGAGTTCACAGCAAAGATATCTCCATCTTCACCAGAAAGATATAATAGGCCATCAGCCGCTACAGGAGAAGCGCTAAAGCCTCCTCCTGCATGCGGGATACTCTTCCTGTAGATTTCTTCCCCAGTTCGTAGATCATAACAGTCAAGCCAGCCATTGTTTCGGAGGGCATAGAGGTATCCTCGATAGATGATGGGCGTGGGCATATAAGGTCCGCGGCGAGTCCTGGTCCAGGCAATAAACTCATTGCTCGTTTGATCATCTTTAAGGGAAATATTGCCACTCGCACCTGTCTTTATTACAAAAATCGGTGCCTCAGGACGTCGTCCGCTACAGACAACGATCAGGTTTTCAAAAAATATTGGTGTCGGAGCCGTGATTTTAGAGCTTCCTCCTAGCCTCCAAAGCTCTTTTCCTGTTTCCGGATCATAGCCGTAAATAAAATTTGATGAATTCGTCACCAGCTCATCTCTTTCCTCACCTAAAACTATTGTCGGTGTTCCCCAAGAAGGAAGTTCATCTCTCATCGTTTTCCAAAGAGTTCTACCTGTTTTGATATCACAAGCGATTAAAAATGATTCTTTTTGGGTATCACATTGGACAATTGCCATGTCTTTGTAGATGATCGGTGAGCTTGCAGGGCCCCACTCAAACGAAGGTTTATCATATGCCCCGCAATCAATTTTTCCAAGATCCTTTTTCCAGACTAAATTCCCGCCCATATCATAAACATACAATCCATGAGAACCAAAAAAAACAGCGATGTAACGACCATCGGTCGCCGGTGTGGAATTAGCATATGTGGATTTAATGTGACGTTTGTCTTTTGGTAACCCTTCAACAACGGTGCGCTGCCAGAGAAATTCACCCGTTTTTTTATCAAGGCAATAGAGACACCAACGATGATGAGAGCGATCTTCGGAGGCATCCCCGGCGCCATACAGCCCATGACGAAATGATGCTTTTTTTCGGCTGGTGATGGCTGTTGTGACAAAAAGTTTCTCCCCCCAGATGCTTGGACTGGAATGTGCAAGCCCTGGAATAAGTGTCTTCCATTTAATATTTTTGCCGCTTTCTCCATCCCAGGTATCAGGAAGATCTTGCAAATCAACGGCACCCCTCGCCTGTTCTCCGCGAAACGAAGGCCAGTTGCCGCTGCCTTGAATGATCTTGAACGTTTTTTGAACCGAAGCATCTTCCTTTCCACTATCCTTCGGTTCATTTTTACTGGTCCAAGCCAGAACAATGAGACACAAAGATAGAATGCAAAATATTATGAAAATATGAGCCCGCCATTTAATTTTTAATGTAATCTTACGCTTCTTATTCATGCCTAAAGCCTTTCCTCAGCTTAAAATTCATTTATCCGAAACAGCTGATAGATAATGGTGCGTTCTAAAAAACAAAACGCCTTCCGATATGGCCGGTGTTGCCATACAGATATCTTGCATTGAATTTGTACTTAAAACTTCAAAATCGGGCCCTGCTTTGACAACAAAAATATCTCCGTTTTCTCCAGAAAAGTATAATTTCCCATCAGCGGCAATGCCCGACGCGGAGAAACTGGCCATATCCCCGAGTTTTTCTTGGTATACCAGTTCGCCTGTCTTGGCACGGTAGCAAGTTAACGAACCGTTCCCTCTTAAATTGTAAAGATATTCACCATAAACAAGCGGAGTTTGCATATAGGCTCCGCCACGTCTAACGCTCCAGGCGATATACTCGTTCGATGTATTTCCTGCCTGCAAAGATATATCACCTTTTGAGCTCAGTTTTATAGCATATATGGGTGACAGCTTCCCATGAGCGCTGTTTATAAAAACCATATCATGAGCGACTACCGGTGTCGGAACAGGAATATCGCCACCCTCTTTTATTTTCCACAATTCTTTTCCTGTCTTAAAATCATACCCACCAACATGTTTAAATCCATTGACAATAATCTGTGTTCTCTGGCTACCAACATGAATGGTCGGCGTACTCCAGGTGGGCACATCTTCCCGGGGAGTCCGCCAAATTTCTTTTCCGGTCTTGATATCAAGAGCGGCAAGAAATGCAAAGCTTAAAACATCACACTGCACAACAACAACACCGTCATGGATGACTGGAGAACTGGCAAATCCCCATTGAGCTGAAGGAGCGACGAAAAAACCCGAATCCAGAATGCCAAAATCTGTTTTCCAGATCAATTTGCCGTTCATGTCATAGCAATAAAGCCCCTCAGACCCGAAAAAAGCAACAACATGCTTCCCATCAGTTGCAGGTGTAGAATTGGCGTGAGTTGATTTGGGATGCCGCTTTACTTTTGGTATGCCCTTGTGTGCCAATTTTTCCCACAATATTTTTCCTGAATTTTTGTCGAGGCAATACACTTTCCACTGGTGGGCTGTCTCATCATCTACTGGCTTTATACTGCCATAAAGCCCTACTTTCAATTCCGGGTCTTCTTTCCCGCTGATGGCAGTCGTTACGAATATCCGGTTGCCCCATATAATCGGACTTGAATGACCTAAACCGGGAATTGGTGTCATCCATTTGATATTTTTTGAATTATCGATATTCCAGGATAGGGGAGTTGAAAACTTTCCGGCTATTCCTCTTGCATATTGCCCGCGGAAACTCGGCCAGTTCACACCTTTTTTTTCTTTTGGAGCCAATGCCGATGAGACCAAAGCCAGCATAATAAGGACTGCCAAAAAACATTTGCTTAATTTTGATAGCATAAGATTACTCCTTCTTGATATTGAAATCGGTTTTTATATTTCAACAAATTTTCATTCCTGACTTCTAAATTTAAAGCTTTTAAGGTCAAAAATCCAGTGTAAGATTAAGTTCGCATTTTGTTTTACCGTAATGGCCGCAGGTTCATATCCTGTGCCCACCACTTTGTTTTCAATCGCTTGCCTGCCTCTCTTTTGTTTTTGGTGACCAAATCCGTGACTAAATTCGTTGAAAGATGCGAATTTTATTATGTCCCAATAGGTTAATAATAATCAGGTTTGGCCTCTTTAAGAATATTTCTGCTTTTTATCGCCCCTTTTCTTGCTTTCTCCTATATTTGACATTCATCTCTTCCTTATATATAAATCTTAAAGGTGTCAGTAAGTGAAATCCGAACAAAAATTGAGAGAATTGCTGCAACCCAAAAAAGCAAATTCCTTCTATGATGATGTGATGCAATGATTCTAACTGTTGCCATGGCCCAATTCTTACGATAAAATATAAAATTGATAGCTAGCCAATTATTGGATAGATTTTGAAAAAAATGAAAGTGAATAAGAAGAGTATAGCCCAGACATTCTTTTCCATTATCATTCTCTTGGCCTATTTTTCTTTAAATGCCGCGTTTGCCGCAGGCTCAGTGTTGTGTACACGCTCAGATGGGCACGTTTCGTTCAAGTTTAATTCATGCGAATCCTGCTGTTCCCCAGATTTGAGTCATGCCTCCGAAGCTTTAAGTGACATTGGGAGGAATGCAGGAGATCTTGATACTGAAGATTCATGCTGCCCTTGTTCGGACATCCCCGTTTCTTCCTACATCTCGCAATTCTGCTCAAGATTCACGCCGAACACAGATGCCTCCTGGATATTTCTAGCGAATACAACTAGGTTCTTCTCCATTCCCAAAACAGCAGACAGAGATTTTGGAAGGCTTCAAAAATTCGCTTATAAGAATCAAATCTCTTCTCTCCTCAAATCTGCTGTCCTACTCAATTAGGATAGTCCTTTCCAGTGCTCAGTTGAGTGTTTTTCATCTCTAGTTGAAAAGTGCGAATTGAGTTCTTTTTTTAATAACCGTATCTTTTTTTCGACATTAATATAAGGAGGAAAAAATAATAATGAGAAAAATTGGATATACATTCAGCTTAATTCTTTTAATCACATTTTTCAGTAGCTGTCTTTCAGAGAGAGCAAAACCTGCTCTCGATAACACTGAGAAAATTGAAATCCGGATTTACGAGGTTTTTGGCATGGACTGTCCAGGCTGCCAAGGGGGAGTGGAGAAGCTCGTCAACAAGATCCCCGGTGTCCTTGACTCCAAGGCCAACTGGAAGAAAAAACAAATTGTGGTCAGGATCTGGAGAGGCCAAGATGCCAGTGACGAGGCCATCTTTGATGCCATCCGTAGGGCAAACTTTACGCCAGGGAAGCGTACAAAATGAAACCGCAGGAAAAGAGGAAAAAACGATTCCTATCATTCCTTCTCATTTCCTGTGCTTCTGTAGCGTTTTCTTACTCATCTGGAATAAGCGTTGATGCTGGTCTTACTCCGGCACAAGACCGTTGGATCTTCCGCACCCAGCTTCGGTATATGAGCTTTGGTAGCATGGCAAAGATTAACCAAAAGATGGAGATGTATATGGTACCGGTGGTCCTTGCCTATGGACTGAAATCCAACCTGACTGTACTTTGCAGGCAGCCCATCATGAGGCGGGATATGTCTATGATGGGAGCTAGTCATGCTGAGAATGGTTTCGGTGATCTCTTCGTTATGGGCAAATTCAAGATCTATCGTCGAAACACACTGAACTATACCCTTGGGGTGGCTGCAACGATTGGGATTGAAGCTCCGACTGGATCGGATGCGTTTTCCTCCAAAACCTGGGACCTGCAGCCAGGTCTTTACTTTTCCTGGCGAAGAGGATCCCTGGGATCCGATGTCAGCATTGCTTATACTTGGAATGGCTTTGCTAATAAGGGGCAAAACGGTGTAAATCCTGGCAATGAACTTGCTTTCGACTGGGCCATTTCCTATCAGTTTGGTCTAGGGACGAATTCAAGAATATCGATGGCGCCGGTGCTCGAAGTTTCATATAGAGATATCTCATCTGATCGATTGAATAGCAGAGACATCGAAAATACCGGGGAATCCATTCTCTATATCTCATCAGGATTTAAGTTCACAGTGTCTTCTCTCATCCTGGAAGCGCTTCTACAGCTCCCTGCGGCACAAAACAGGAATAGGATTCAAATCGAGCGGAATGCCACCTGGCTATTCGGGCTGCGCTATATGTTCTAGCAGAAATTGTTATTATTGATTATTTTGGTCACAGTTTTATTCAATGAGAAAATTATCCAAATTTGAAAGGTCGATGTCTTTTAGGGGCGGATGATCATGCTCTCTCAAAAACTTGGCCTCTTTAAAAATATCTCTGCACTTTTATAGCCTCTTTTCTTGCTTTCTCCTATATTTGACATTCATCTCTTCCTTATATATAAATCTTAAAGGTGCCAGTAAGTGAAATCCGAACAAAAATTGAGAGAATTGCTGCAACCCAAAAAAGCAAATTCCTATAAAAAAATTTGAGTATTTATTACCTCAATATGAAAAAAACCAAATAGAATTGTTCCTTTCTTTGTCTTGGTAGCGGAGATTGGATTCGAAGGGGCGAAGGTCGGCAGTATTGACAATTTAACCAGACAAAACTAAACTCAAATTCAGCTATCTGAATGCGCATGAAAGGAGGCTGATATGGCTGAAGGTAGAAAGCAGAGCGAACAAAGATTGAGTATTTTAGTACCTGGGGTAGGTTCGTCTTATAGGAATGGGTGGCGACAACTCTGGAAGTATTTCCTGGAGCTGTTCTTAATAGGTATCATTGGCTTCGTCATCGGCATCCCCGGTGGGATGGGTGGTTGGAGTAAAGGCACAGGGGCTATTTTTCTAGGCATTCTCGGAGCAGTCTACTCTATTCTGCTCGTTTCGCCGGTAAACTACGGCGTTTCATTTTCCTATCTTAAGGCAGCCAGAGGGGACAGGCTGGAGATAAAGAACATGTTCGAGGCATTTCAAAACTACTGGAATGCTGTTTTGGCCTCCCTGCTGGTAACTGTTATTGTAATTATTGGGTTTATTCTGTTGATAGTGCCCGGAATCATATTTGCCTGTAAACTGGCTTTTACTCCTTACCTCGTGGTGGATCGGAAGATGGAGGTAATCGAGGCGGTCAAGGGTAGCTGGAACATGACCAATGGGCATGCTGGGAAGGTGTTCCTTATCGGCTTACTGGGTGTTCCCATTTGTATTGCCGGTTTGATCTGCTGCGGTATAGGAATCATCCTATCAATTATGTGGATAAGCATGGCTTTCGCTTCCCTTTATTACGCAGTCAGTCTGTCAAGTGAGGCATCTGCCCAAGAGGGAGTGCCAGTTACATAGAAGATTCTCATAATCTAGGGGAGTTAAGTATGGTTATGTTTACAGCAGATTTTATCGATTTCTTCAAGGAATTATCTCAAAACAATAACAAAAAATGGTTCGATCAAAACAGAAAGAGGTATGAAGAGTCTGTAAAGACTTCCTTCCACAACTTCGTAGAAGGGATGATAAAAAAAATACAGGCTGATGATCCTGAAGTTAAAATCACACCGGCAGAGTCGATTTTCAGGATCAATCGGGACCTTCGCTTTTCCAAGGACAAGACTCCATACAAGACTCAGATGTCAGCACTCATTTCACGGACCGGAAAAAAGGACAAGGGCTTCCCCGGCATCTATTTCTCCATGGATGCAGCGAATATAATGATATACGGAGGGGCTCACAACATCGAGAAAGACAGGCTGTACAGTATCAGAAAATATATTTCCGAACATCCGGACAAATTTTCAAAGCTGTTGGCCGACCGGGTTTTTAAGGACAAATACGGCAGAATCCATGGCGATAAAAACAAACGAATCCCGTCCGAGTTTAATGACGCGGCAGAGAAACAACCTCTTTTATTCAACAAGGCTTTTCATTATTACGCCAAACTGGATATTAAACTGATCCTGGGTCCCAGTTTGGTGGATATCTTTATGGATTATTATTTAGCAGCAAAACCGATGAGAGAGTTTTTGATTAGCGCTCTAAGCAAGGGCTAATCCGATCACCGGTAAGGGAGGAAAAATGATTTCAGCAGAATTTCCGTTTGAATCAAAATTTCTAGAGGTTCTAGGCTCGAAAATGCATTACATAGATGAAGGAGAGGAAACCCCCTTCCTCTTTCTGCATGGCAACCCGACTTCGAGTTATCTCTGGAGGAATATCATTCCTCACATCAAGCCTTTGGGAAGAGTGATCGCAGTCGATCTGATCGGGATGGGAAAATCAGACAAGCCCGATATTGACTACAGATTTTCCACTCATATCAGGTATATCGATGAGTTTATCCGACTACTTGATCTTCATAACATCGTTCTAGTCATCCATGACTGGGGATCAGCCATCGGCTTCAACTATGCCATGAATAATGAATCCAATGTTAAAGGTATAGCCTTCATGGAGGCTATGACACGCCCCATGCACTGGAAAGAATTCCCTCTTTTAGCACGATTTCTTTTTAAAAGATTTCGGCATCCCACAAAAGGGCCCAAGATGATCGTTAAAAATAATTTTTTTATAGAAAAAGTCATGCCAAGTTTTACGGTACGGAAACTGACAAAAGAAGAAATGGATCATTATCGGGAGCCTTTTCTTGAGGAATCGAGTAGGAAGCCGGTACTGGTTTGGCCAAACGAGATCCCGTTAGACGGCCATCCTGCGGACAACGCAGAAATCGTTCAGCAATATTATGGGAAACTGAAACAATCCGATATACCCAAATTGTTACTCTGGGCAAAACCCGGAGCCATCCTCAAAGAAAAAAACGTCAATCAGATCAAACAAGATTTCAAGAACCTGCAGGATGTGTATCTGGGTAAAGGAAAACACTATCTTCAAGAAGACCACCCCGATGAGATCGGCAAAGCAATAGTTGACTGGTACCGGAGTTTTAATTAAAGAATAATTAATTTTCCCGCAATCGTTGTCCCTAAAATCAATAAGGCTCAAATAACAAATTTAATAGGGTTTTATCAATTGTTTTTTGAAGTAACCTGACTTATTTTTCAGACTTCTTATAACTGATTGAAATGCCCGACCAGCTAGAATCATCATACGTCGTTTCTATATTGGGCAAGCTCTCCAGATAATCTACAAATTCTCCGATTCCCCGCATACGCCCTCTCCCTCTGCCCGACACGTTATGAGCGGTGTAACATCCACCAACCTCAAGCTTCGGTAAGACTGCCATAAGATAATTCTTGTACCAGCCTTTATCCGCATCGCAAAAAACAAAGTCAAAAGGGCCTTTAAGCTCTGGAACGAGTTCATGGGCATCGGCAAGTCTGGCATCGATGTAATCGGAAAGCCCGGCTTCTTCAAAATTCGCTAAAGCCTGTTTATAACGCCCTTCATTTATTTCCACTGTAATCAGCTTGCCTCCAGTTTTACTGAGTGCCCAGGCAATCCATATCCCTGAATGGCCCGTGGATGTTCCGATTTCAAGCGCCTTCTTATATTTGTGCTTGATGATAAGATCGTACAGGACTTTTCCGTCAGCTTCAGGAACATTCATATCCCTCCAGTTATGTCTGTGACCGTCAAGAAAATTTCTGACTCTATCATCAAGGCTCTGATCTTCTGCTCTGCTAATAGTGAATCCTGAGGCTGCCACCTGCAAGCATAAGTAAAAGCATAATGAAAAAACCAGAAAGCCGAACCTAAATGCTCTTATCAAATTAATCCTCCATACTTATCATTTAAGGAAGCTCAAAGACAATAAGAAAACACATAACAACATGAAAACCCAGAATCTTGTGCTTTTCCTCGTATTTATTGTCCTTGTATTTACATAGATTGGACGAAAGGTACTGGATATTTCTTCCTTAATTGCTGAAATTTAGATGAAATTTTTATTCATGATGTTCATGAACCTTTTATTGCTTATGGGGTGATCAGCAAGGAGTTTTCCGTTATATACTATACTGAAGGTTCCGTAGGCAGAAGGAGCATTCTGGGCATCTTTGCAGGTTTTTAGCTCGACAACTTTTGCTTTTAGACCATATCTTTCCTGGGCAGTCTCGCTTATTTCTTTAACCCATTTTTCAAGGTAGGGACACTGGTCTGATCGAATAATCGTTAGCCCTTTGCTGTATGGACTCAGCCTTTCTCTCCAATCTCCTCTGAATTTGGGTGAATTTGCGCTTTTTTTTATTTTGTTCACAAGAAGCTCGAAATCAGGCGGCGCTTCATCAACAAGCTCAAACCCGTTTTTCAAGAATAATCCCTTCTTTGCCATCCAGGGTCCCCTACGCGTGACAACCACCACACCGTTCATCTTTTCCCTTTTTGCGTCCGTTATGCATTCCTCTATCAGGAGTGATCCATAACCTTTTCGTTGATATTTCTTATACAGAATAAATAAACAGTGAATGACCATGTAGCCTTTGGCTTGAACTGCTCTCCAAGCATATCTGCCTGGGATATATTCAATCATGCCGACAGATCCTTCTTTGGCTGAATGAAGAATTTTGAATCTCATGCCTTCAGAAAAACGCTGTTTTAACCAGTCAGTTTTTCGTTTGTATCCTTCTTGCTTAGCGTTTTTGATACCACAAAATCCGTAGTCACAAATATTATCTGGGTTCGTATCAATTATCTCTATTTCATCCATTCTCCATTCCTTATTGAAGCTGACCGTGAAGAACTTTTTGGTTTGTTCAATAATGAAACTCAAGCTATCTTATAATTTTTTCACAATAACATCACATCGGAAAAAACTCCAGCATATCATTTTCCGAATAAATTCTGTGACTGTTTCTTGACTGATGGACCATAAAATACAGAAAAGGATATAAAGGCTGAGATCGCTATTTATATTGATCAGGTCTCCTGCCGCAATGTCTTGGCGGGATTGGCCAGAGCCGCCCGGTACGACTGAAAAGCGACCGTCAGGAGCGCCAGCCCAAGACTGAGCCCTGCGGACAAGAAGAAGATCCATGCTCCGAGATCCGACCGGTAAGCGAAGCCCTTTAGCCACCGGCTCATGACGATCCACGCCGCCGGCCAAGCAATGAGGTTGGCCATAAGAACCCATTTCGTAAATTCTTTAGACATCATCAGAGCGACCCCGAAGACGGAGGCGCCCAGGATCCTGCGAATTCCGATTTCCTTGGCCTTCTGTTCGGCCATGAATGAGGCCAATCCCAACAAGCCAAGGCAGGCGATGAAAACGGCCAGGGCTGCGAACGACCGAAAGATGTTCCCGAGTCTCTCTTCCGTCTTATACAGATTGTGGAAATTTTCGTCGAGAAACCGGAATTCGAAGGGGTAGCCGAGGTTCATCTGATCCCAGGTCTCTTCCAGCGAGCTCAGAGTGGCGGATATATTGTCTGATTGAATCTTCACATACATGCGTCTGAGCCACGGTGGAAACATTTTGAAAACAAGAGGCTCGATCCTGTGATGGAGAGACTGAAAATGAGCATCCTTCATAACGCCGATGATTTGTCCGTCGATATTCCAGAAACCGAAACGCTTTCCCACAACGGGTTTCTGCAATCTCATTCTTCTTACGGCTTCCTCATTGACGATGAAGGCGGTTTCCGGATCCGTGGCATAATCCCGTGAAAAGCTCCGGCCTTCAACAAGAGGGATGTTAAAGGTCTCTATATAGTCAATATCCACAAAGTCCGCCTTGATCTCCATTTGTTCGTCGGGGGCCTTCCCTTCCCACTCCGGAGTCCCAGGGGTGCTCTGGATATTGGTAGGAAGTGCCATGGAAGCCGTAACGTGGAGAACCTTGGGATTTTGGAGAAATCGATCACGGATAGCGCCGTACTTCTCAAGCAGTTCGCCGTGAATATCCAAATGGATGATACGTTCTCGGCTGAAACCCAGATCGATATTTCTCATGTATGACAGCTGGCGAGAAATAACGATTGTTCCGATGATGAGAAACACAGACAGCGAAAACTGGAAAATGACGAGCACCTTTCTGAACCGAGAATTCGCCCCGGTCGAGCGCAGTGATCCTTTGAGGACCCGTACTGGCTGGAAAGACGACAGGAAAAGGGCCGGATAGCTCCCGGAAAAAAGGCCCGTCAACAAGGCCATGCCGAAGAATCCGAATAAAAGAGGGGGATTATTCTGCCAGGCCGAGGCGAGATGTTTGCCGGAGAGGGAGTTGAACAGTGGGAGTAGAAGTTCCACGAGGAGCAGAGCGGTGACGAGCGCAAGAAGCGCCATCAGAACCGACTCGCCGAAAAACTGCCGGATGAGCTGGGACCGTTGCGCTCCGACGACTTTCCGCAGTCCCACTTCTTGGGCACGGTTGGCCGAGCGGGCCGTGGTTAGGTTCATGAAATTGACACTGGCGATGAGCAGGACGAACACAGCCAGTGCGCTGAATATCCAAACATACTTGATATCTCCCAGGTTCTTGTAATCGTGGTCCAGTTTGGAGAACAGATGGATGTCGATGAAAGGTTGAAGAGCCATCTCGTAAGTGCTCTCAGGTTCTAGTTTCTTGAGGTAGCCGTTGAGTTTTTGGCTGAGATTATCACTGGAGGCGTTTCGCGGCAACATGACATAGGTTGAAAAGGAGTTGAAGCCCCAATTGCTTCTGTTTTTTTCCCCGATGAATTCTTTGATAAGAATGTCGAATGGGGACAGGAGGTCGAATTCCAGACTGGAGTTGGACGGGACATCCTGGATGACACCTGTAACCGCGACGTCGAACGTATGGTTGACCGTCAACGTTTTTCCAAGCGGATCTTCGCGGCCGAAATATTTGGCCGCCGCTGTTTCCGTGATGACGACGGAATACGGATTGGAAAAGGCTGTAGCAGGATCTCCTTTAACGAACTCGAAGGAAAACATGGCAAAAAAATCCGGGTCGGCATGCATATACATCGTCTCGTTAAAATGCTTGTCCTGGTAGGTGACCAGCCGTTTTAGCCAGGTGCCGAACCGGGTAGACTTTATGATTTCTGGAAAATCTTTCTTGAGGGCCGCAGCCATCGGTGGGGGAGTCAAGGCGCTTGGGGAACTTTGGGGTGTGGTCGATTCATAGTGATAGACCCTGTAGATCGCCTCAGCGTTTTGATGAAAGCGGTCATAGCTCAACTCATCCCGAACCCAGAGAGTGATCATCATGCAGCAGGCCATACCGATAGTCAGTCCTGCGATATTGATGAATGAGTAGAACTTCTGCCTTAAAATATATCGAAGCGCGATCTTAAAATAGTTCTTAAGCATGGCCAAACCTCCTTTAATACATCCGGAAAGGATCGGAGTCGTATATCACTGAGTTACTAATGAACGGATAGCTGATGCTGCTTATTTGTTATCAACAATCCAGCCATCCAAAAGATTAATAATTCTTCGGCTGTAGGATGCGTTTTTTTCAGAATGCGTGACTTGAAGAATTGTAGTTCCACCCTCATTCAATTCTTTAAATAACTCCATGATCTCTTCGCCCTCTTTGGTGTTTAAATTGCCGGTAGGCTCATCGGCAAGAATAAGCTTTGGTTCGGTGATAAGGGCTCTAGCAACTGCTGTCTTCTGCTGCTGGCCTCCGGATAATTGATTGGGAAAAAGGTCTTTCTTGGCTACTATATGAAACCTGTCGAGCATTTCACAAACTTTGCCTTTCCGTTCTGAGCCTTTCACTTTTTTGTACAAAAGCGGAGTTTCGAGATTTTCATAGACTGTTAAATCATCTATAAGATGATAACTCTGAAAGACAAATCCAATGTAGTTTTTATGGAGTTCGGTGAGCTGTTTCTCGTGTAATTTATGGACTTTCTTGTCAAAGAAACAATATTCACCGCTTGAAGGATTGTCTAACATTCCGAGGATGTAGAGCAAAGTTGACTTTCCTGCACCTGAAGGTCCCATGATTGTCACGAACTCCCCTTCTTTGATATCAAGGTTAATATCCCGCAGGACAAATGTTTTCACAAAACCCGATGAGTAATATTTTGTAATGTCTATTAGTTTGATCATGATTAACCTCCGATCATCAGTTCTTCACCTTCATTGATTAATCTCGTCTTTATTGATTAATCTATATTTACTGGTTACTGTCCGTTTATTACTGAAATCATTCATATCTCAGTGCCTCCACCGGATTGGACAGTGCTGCTCTGATGGCTTGATAGCTTACAGTTAACAAAGCAATAATCAGGGCAAGTGCACCTGCCAGAATAAATATCCAAACGCCCATGTTTGTCCTGTAAGCAAAATCCTGCAGCCATTTATTCATTGCATAATAAGCTACCGGCCAGGCGATGATGTTGGCAATAAAAACCCATTTTGCGAATTCTTTGGATAACAAAATGACAATTCCATACACAGAAGCACCGAGAACCTTGCGGACGCCGATTTCTTTAGTCCGCTGCTCTGCAGTAAAAGACGCAAGTCCGAACAATCCGAGACAGGCAATAAAGATTGCAAACAGGGTGAAATAAGAAAAAATAGTGCCTAACCTTTCCTCGGCTCTATACTGGCTGTCAAAGGATTCATCAAGGAAAGCATAGTCGAAAGTTCCAGTAGAATCGAATTCTTTCCACTTCTTTCTTAAAAAGTCCATAGTTCCTGACACATTTCTTGGTCTAATCCTGATAGAGATATAGCTAAATCCAGAAGGTTCATTCTCGATATACAGCGGTTCAATTTTTTTATGCAGGGATTCCACATGAAAATCCCTGACAACACCTATTACTGTTTTTGTGATACCGTTGCCCGTCAGTTCGGTAATAGTCTTGCCAACAGGGTCTACCCATCCAAACTCTTGAGCGGCCGTCTCATTAATGAGTGCGGATTTACTAATATCAGCTACAAATTCCAGTGAAAAATTTCTGCCGGCGACTACCTCCATGTCAAGAGTAGAAATAAAATTGTGGTCTATACTTATTGCACCCATCATTTGAGACTCGTTGAGTTCAAATCCCTGTGGAAGAAAGGCATTGTGCCGGGAGGCGCCATTCCCGGGTACATTGGATGATGCAGCCACACTGACGACTCCGGTGTAGCTTTTGAGTTCTTCTCTTATCGTTTCGATGGATTGCATTATCGATCCTTCCATAATCGGCAGCACGACAACATGTTCCTTATCAAAACCGAGTCTTCGCTCCTTCATATAATTCAGCTGATTCATGATGACACCGGTTCCTGCGATAAGGATAATAGATATCGCAAACTGCAACACTACGAGAACACTGCGGAAGCGGGAATTAGCTGTACCTGCTTTCAAATGACCTTTTAAAACCCAAACAGGACGAAAAGCCGAGAGAAAGAAAGCCGGATAACTGCCCGCAACGAGCCCGACAAGGAATACAAATCCTATAAGACACGGTACAAGCCAGGAGATTTCCGCAAATTGAAAATTCAATGTTGTGCCAGAAAGTGCGCGAAAAAGAGGCAGGGCTAATTGGACGAGCGTCAGCGCGATGAAGAATGCAAGAAAGCTGTAGGTCATCGATTCACTGAGAAACTGTTTGATCAATTGACCCCTGTGGCAACCGAGCACCTTTCTCATCCCGACCTCTTTCGCCCGTTTCGCCGAGCAGGCCGTAGAGAGATTCATGAAATTGATACAAGCGATGAGCAAAATGAAAAGAGCAATGACGGCAAAAATATAGACATAGGCGATATCGCTGTTTCCAGAAATCTCGCCTTCCAGATTGGAATGGAGATGGATGCTTGTCAAGGGCTGCAGAAAAAATTCCACCTTGCCTCCAAGTAGCTTTAAAATTCTGCCGATATGCATATCGATGAGAGGTGGAAATTTCTGCTCAAGTTCCCTGAAATCATAGTTTTTCTGAAGTAATAAATACGTATAATTGTTAAAATCACCCATCCACTTTTCTCTTTGTTCTGGGTTGTGCCGATATAGTGTTTCAAAAGAACAGAGCATATCAAAAGTGAAATGTGAATTTTGGGGGACATTCTTTATTATTCCCGTTACAGTAAAATCAGAGTCATTGTTGAGTCTAAGAATCTTTCCAATAGGATCTTCGTCACCAAAATATTTTTTTGCCACTTTCTCGGTTATAACCAAAGAATATGCAGTAACCAGGGCAGATTTTTGGTCACCTCTTATCATCGGAAAAGAAAAAACGTCAAAAGCCGAATTATCCGCATAAAAAATTTTCTCCTCGAAAAATTGCCTTTCTTTATATTCCACTAAGGTTCTGGGCATATATGGTCGAATCCTGGTGGCGTGGAGCACTTCAGGATAATCTCTGCTTAGAGTCGGACCTATGGGGTGGTTGCTTACTGCTGAATTGGCATGCATTTTCCCCACATCAAAATTAGTTCCCAGACGATATATTCTATCCGCATTTTCATGGTAACGATCATAATTCAGCTCGGAATAGATATAGAGAATTATTAAAATACAGCAGGCCATACTTATTGCAAGACCGGCAATGTTGATAAACGAATATCCCTTATGTTTTTTCAGGTTTCTTAAAGCGATTTTTAAATAATTTATAAACACGGTTAACTTCTTCTATATTCGTTCGTATGCGTTTTTCCCTCTTTTCCGAAACATTATCGGAATATTGTCTTTTGTAGGGATACCGATTTGAATCAATTCCCAATCCCTATCATGTTCTTTTATCACCCGTTTTATCACAGTAACTTTATCTTCTGTTTCCCCGCCGTAGTCATCCCAGTCTACGATTTCGACTCTATAATGCATCGTTCGCTTTTTTCCGTTGATTTTCACATCGATGTCGATGTTCTGTTCTGCCTCCAAAGTGGGGACATAAATTACGACTTCTCTCATTTTTACCTCCTTTTATTTTCTTTCATTCATGATTTTTTCTTGTTTCATCAGTTTTTAATTCTTCTGGCTTATTGTTTTTAACGCATAACTTATAGCTACTCGTAGCGCAGTGCCTCCACCGGATTGGCCAGAGCCGCCTTAATAGCCTGATAACTTATTGTAGCCAAGGCAATGACCAGCGCCAAAACGGCAGCTAGGACAAAAACTACGATTCCGATGCTAGTCCGGTAGGCAAAATTCTGCAGCCATCTGGTGGCGGCATAATAGGCAATTGGCCAGGCAAATATATTCGCAAGCAGCACCCATTTGGCAAACTCCTTTGATAACAATATAACCATTCCCGGGACCGAAGCCCCCAGTACTTTACGGATGCCAATTTCCTTCGTCCTTTGCTCTGCAGTAAATGATGCCAGCCCGAACAAACCGAGGCAGGCAACAAAAATAGCAAATGATGAAAAAATCCCGACTATCTGACCAACTTTTTCATCTGCTCTGTAAAGTTTTTCAAAATCATCATCCAGAAAAGAATACTCAAACGGAAAGGCAGGAAAAAACTTCATCCACTTATCCCTCAGAAAAGCAAGCGTCTTAGGAATATCTTCGGCCTTAATTCTAGCTGATATGCTACGGAAGTTTTTGGGGCGAATTTGAAGGATTACAGGCTCGATGAGCTGGTGGAGTGATGTGACGTTGAAATCTTTCACCACACCTATAACCCGGCCCTCTTTGACTATGGCATCTTTTCTTCGTAAATCCGAGGGCCAGATGATCTGTTTATTCAGCGGGCTATCCCAGCCAAGTTTTTTAACAGCGGTTTCGTTGAGAATAAAGGCGCTGGTTTCGTCGGTTGAAAATTCCTTCGAAAAATTACGCCCTGCAGCGAGCTCGATTCCAAGTGTTTCCAGAAAATCATAATCGATGAAATATGAAACCATCTTCTGGTGCTCATTTTCCGGTAAGTCTTCAGCACGGTAGGTAATAACATGAAAAGGTTTTCCAGGCACGCTTGAAGAGGCTGCCGCGCTAATTATTGAAGAATTCTGCATTAACTCGTTTTTTATGGACTTATAGGCTTGCCTGGCTTTAGGATCAGGCATAGGAATGATAACAACCTGCTCTTTGTTAAAGCCTAAGTTTCTGTTACGCATATAACTGAGTTGATTTTGTATGATTACAGTGCCGATGATCAGGATAATTGATATTGAAAATTGGGCGACAACAAGGAAATGCCGGAAGGAACTACTCTTCCCCGCTGTTCCCACTTTTCCTTTTAATATTCGAACAGGATTGAACGCGGAAAGAAAAAATGCTGGATAGAGTCCTGCTAAAATTCCTACTACGAGAATGATTCCGAAAAAACCAAGAAAAATCCCAAAGTTTCCGAAATAGCTTAAGGCGAGATCTTTGCCTGTGAGAGAGTTAAACAGGCGCAGAAGCAACTCCGCCAGGATAATCGCCAAAAATAGACTCAAGGATGAAAGAATAACTGATTCCCCGAGGAACTGTTTGATAAGCTGCATCCGGTGGGCACCGAGGACTTTTCTCATACCGACTTCTTTTGCCCGTGTCGCAGATCTTGCGGTAGAAAGATTCATAAAATTAAAAGAGGCAATCAACAGAATGAAAAATGCAATTGCCGAATAAATAAAAATATAGGATATATCACTGTTGGCTTCGATATCGAATTCGAGTTTCGAATGAAGATGGATGCTCTTTAACGGCTGCAGATGAAAGCTTCTCATTGAGGCGGCTTGTTCACCGAGAAATTGCGTTAAGCCCATATGAAACTTCCGCTCCAACTCAGCCGGGTCTGTGCCCTCCTGAAGAAGAATATAAGTATAGAAAGCTAAATTTCCCGGGTGCGTTAGATAGCGTTTGCCGTATAGGTCCGTCAAGGTCTCCAGGGAAGCAAGGAAATCGAACCTGAAATGAGAATTATGAGGGACATCTTGTATCACGGCAGTAATGTTGAAGGAGTGTTCATTATCCATAATAACGCTCTTGCCAACGGGATCTTCTCCATCAAAATATTTCTGAGCCGTCGATTCAGTAATTACAACTGAAAAAGGCGCTGCCAATGCGGTTTGTGAATCACCTTTTATGAAAGAAAAGGAAAAAACATCGAATATTTCAGGGTCTGCATAGAAAAAAAGCTCTTCGAAGAATTTCTTGTTTCCATTTTTAACCAGTACTCTATCTCCCCTGTTTATACGGGTGACTTGGCGTACCTCCGGCATCGTGCTGCTGAATATTTTAGCAATAGGAGCTCCGATAGGTGCAAAACGGCTTGTTTCACCCAAAGACTTACTCTCAGCAAAGAGCCGGTAGATATGATCTGCATTGGCATGATAACCGTCATACCCTAATTCATCCTGAACAAATAGGAGAATCAAGATACAGCAGGCCATCCCGATGGCCAATCCTATTATGTTTATGAATGAATATGTTCTATACCTTAGAATATTTCTCAAAGCGATCTTTAAGTAGTTTTTAAACATAGCTACCTTAAATTATAATTGATGAAGATTTTTCTCAAATGTTTTCATCATAATTACACCTCATTTTTTTATTCATACCTAAGTGACTCCACCGGATTAGCCAGCGCGGCTCTTATGGCCTGGTAGCTGACTGTAAGAATGGAAATAACTAAGGCCACCGCTCCTGCCAGGGCAAAGGTCAAAAGGCTGAATTTAACTCTGTAAGCATACCCTTGCAGCCATTTGTTCATCGCAAAATAGGCTACTGGCCAGGCAATTGAATTGGCCACCACAACCCATTTGGTGAATTCCTTAGAAAGCAGGATAGTGATTCCCGAGACCGAGGCTCCCAGGATTTTTCGGATTCCAATCTCTTTTGTGCGCTGTTCTGCCATAAAGGAGGCCAGCCCGAAAAGTCCCAGACAGGAAATAAATACGGCCAGAAAGGTAAAATGCCTAAAAACCTCACCCATCCGCCTTTCGTTCTTGTAGATTTCCTCGAAATCCTCATTCAGGAAATGGTATTCAAAAGGATACTCGGGCACGAATTTGTTCCATACTTTTTCGATTGAGCCTAAGGTTTGCGGAATGTTCATTCCGCTGATCCTGATCATTGCGTATCTGAAGTTTTGGGGGTTGTATAAAAGCATCAGCGGTTGGATCTCATAGCTGAAGGGCATGAAATGATAGTTTTTAACAACTCCGATGATTTCTCCTCTCTCCCCATGATCCAGCCATTTCCCGACCGGTGAATCAAGCCCCATCTGTTTGACGGCTTCTTCGTTCAACAGGCAATGGGATTTGTCGGTGGAAAGATCCCGGGAAAAATTTCTCCCTTCGATGAGCTCCAGCTTCAGGGTGTCCAGATAATCAGGGTCGACGATGCTTACATTCAAATTGATTGTTTGAGAGGGATCCTTTCCTTCCCAGTCAGCACTCGCAGAGTATCTGTTGTAGGAGGGAATTTGGAAAGTCCGGGTCACATTCAGGATCGTGGGATTCTGAATCATCTCGCTTTTAATGGCCTTGTAATTCTGGGCAACCGTGGCATTCATGCCGATGTAGATCAGATTCTCACGGTCAAATCCCAGGTCACTATTCCGGATATACTGGAGTTGAGAAGAGATGATGGCCGTGCAGATGATCAGAATGATCGAGAGCGAGAATTGAAAAACGACTAAAACTTTCCGGAAAGTCCGGCTACCGGAACTCGACTGCAATGAGCCTTTCAACACTTTGGCAGGAAGAAAAGAGGAGAGAAACATCGCGGGATAACTGCCGGAGAGAATTCCAGTGAGGAAAGCGATACAGATAAGAACAAGGTAGATCATTAGGTTACCGGAAAAATCTAGAGCAAGATTCTTTCCAGATACCCTGTTGAACAGGGGAAGGAAGAATTCAACCAAAACGATGGCAATACCCAGAGCTAAAACAATCATAAACAGGGATTCGCCGTAAAACTGGCGGACGATCTGTGCTCTTCTCGCTCCGACAACCTTTCGCAGACCCACTTCCCGGGCGCGCTTAGCCGAGCGGGCTGTCGTCAGGTTCATGAAATTGATACAAGCAATGACAAGAATACAAAGGGCTATAAAGGAGAATATGTAAACGTATTTAATCGATCCCAACTCTCCGCCAAGAGTGTATAGCCGGATATGTTTAAGTGGCTGCAGCCGGAAGTAGGCCTCTTCATCCTGGATATACTCTTTGGGCCATTCTGAAATTTTTTGCCCAACTTGTTGAGGAGAAACATTCTTGTTCAGTAATACGTAAGTCTGGCAGTTCCAAGCATTCCTGTTGCCGGTGTCGTAGCCAATTGCATCCAGGAAGGAATAGGGAATCAGAAAATCGAATATGATGCTGGAATTATACGGCACATCTTTTATAATCCCGGTCACCTTTAACTGGTGTTCCCGGTCCATGGTTATGACTTCTCCGAGGGGATTTTCGTCGCCGAAATATTTTTTTGCCATCGACTCTGAAATAATGACCGAGTAAGGCTCTGAAAAGGCTGTTTTTGAATCACCCTGAACCAAGGGGAAAGTGAAGATGTCGAAGAAAGAAGGATCAACATAAAGAATCTTCTTTTCAAAAAAAATATCCTGGCCATGTTTGACCGTAAGGGCATCACTTAAGATACGGACTGCAAGTTCCACGTCAGGTACTTTGTTTTGGATTTCCGGTCCGACAGGCTGAGGAATATTACTGAATGGAACTATACCACTGTCATAATGGAAATCTGTGTAGATCCGGTAGATGTCATCCGCGTTTTCATGGAAGCGGTTGTAGCTGACCTCATGCTGTACCCAGAGCAGAATTAGAATGCAGCAGGCCATGCCAATAGCCAGTCCTGCGATGTTGATAAAGGAATAACCCTTGTGTTTTTTGATGTTTCTCAGGGCAATCTTTATGTAATTTTTGAACATAGCTACCTCAAATTATTATTGACCTCATCTTTCTCAACGACAAATAAGCCGCTAAAGCAAAAATAAAATAATTAAAACCAATAAAACTACAATGAAAATAAATGTTTTTATCATGATTACACCTCTTTTTTTATTCATACCTCAAGGAATCCGCGGGATTGGCCAGGGCTGCCTTTACGGACTGGTAGCTGACCGTCAAAAGCGCGATCATAGATGTCAGCACTGCTGTCAAAAGAAATGTCATCCAGCCAATACTAACCCGGTAGGCAAAACTATCTAACCACGTATCCATGGCAATATAGACAATCGGCCAAGCTATAATATTTGCCACCAGCACCCATTTGGCAAATTCCCTGGAAAGGAGAATGATAATTTTCGAAACCGTCGCTCCCAGCACTTTCCTGACTCCGATTTCTTTGGTTCGCTGTTCTGTGGTAAATGATGCCAGGCCGAACAATCCCAAACAGGCGATAAAAATCGCCAGCATGCTGAAATAGCCGAACATCTCCATCATCCGTACTTCATTGCGGTAAAGCGCTTTGAGACGGCCATCAAGAAAAGTGTAGCTAACGGGATAACCTGGATGGAAGCGGTCCCATATACCCTGAACAGAGGCTATGGTCTCCTGGATATTCCCACCCGCTATTCGCAACGACACAGTGTTCGTCTGGTCAAGCCGGATATAAGTGAGCATCGGAACGATCTCACTATGCATGGATTCGTAATTAAAATCTCCCACAACACCAATTACCCGGCCAGTAAGATTCGGAGCTTTGGTCTCCATGGGCAGGCCCACAGCATCCCCGGGGCTTTTCAATCCCAGACGCCTGACAGCAGTTTCATTAATAATAAATGCTTCGTTGTCATCGGTGGGATAATCAATAGAAAAATCACGCCCCGCCACAATTTTCATACCATAGGTCTTAAAGAAGTCATGCTCGACCCGGTTATGAGGCATAGAAAAGGAACCGTCTACCATCTCTCCGTTGATTTCGGCGCGGAAGCCCGGAGCATCGAGTAAACGGCCTGATGGTGCCCTCTTCGATAATGTTGCGGCTAAAATGCGCGGATTTTTCAATAATTCATTTTTTATTTCCAGCCAGTTTTGCCGGATAACACTATTCGACGGAATCAGGACGATGTTTTCCCGCTGGAAACCAAGATCAGCATTCTGCAGGAAACGCATCTGTTTGAAGACAACGCCGACGCTGATAATCAGCGCTGCCGAGATTGCGAACTGGAAGACAACCATGACTTTGCGTATTCTTGATCCCCGGGCACCGCGAGTTAATTCTCCCCGGAGGATAGTGGCGGGTTTGTAAGCTGAGAGATAAACTGCCGGATAAAGACCAGCCGCCAACCCGGTAATCAGGAACACACCAGCTAAAATCAAAAAACCTACTGCATTTGTTAATAAGCTTAAACTCAGCTCATGGCCTGAAAAAGCACTGAAATAGGGCAATAATATTGATACAAGTACCAGGGCCAGCGCCATTGCCAGCAGGGCAAAAAGCAGAGATTCTCCTAAAAACTGTGCTGTCAATAGCCTGCGGTTGGCACCCACTACTTTGCGCAATCCTACTTCCCTTGCCCGCTTGACAGCTCTGGCCGTAGAAAGGTTCATGAAGTTTATGCAGGCAATAATCAGGACAAATGCCGCAATCAGCGTAAAAAGGGCAACGTACTGGATATCGCTGTTGGGCTCTAGTTCATTATTAGTATGCGAATGAAGGTGGATATCTGTTACTTTCCGGAGAATAAGGTTGTTCCATTGGCTGGGATAAAAAATATCGCCGGATTCACTCTCAAAAGTTGGCAGGTGGCGGTCAATAAATCCTGGGATGCGGGCTGCTACTTCCCCGGAGTCTGCATCCCCGGCCAAACGCATATAAGTGTAGGTAACATTATCGCTAAAATTCGTGGAGCCGAAAAAATAGTCACTTTGGTCCCTATAATAAGGATAGCGCCCTTTGAGTGTGATAAATGAGGCGAGAAAGTCAAAATGGATATGGGAGTTTTCAGGCACATCTTTCATAACACCTGTGACCTGGAAATCCTCTCTACTGCTGTCAACTTTCATGACTTGGCCCATGGGGTTTTCATCCCCAAAGTATTTCTGAACCATGGATTCGGATAAAACGATGCTGTTAGGATTTTTCAGGGCTGTTTGCGGATTTCCTTTGATCACGGGAATTGTGAAAACATCGAAGATGTCGTGTTCAGCAAAATAAAGCCGCTCCTCGACGAAATTGTTTTCGCCGAAAGTTATCAGGGTATCGCCGCTCCCGTACATACGGACAACATGTTCCATCTCGGGGAATTCTTCCTCGAGAAGAGGGACAAACGAGGGAGCCACTGAGCACAATTCACCTCGAACCGATCCATCGGCAGCAAACCATTGGCGCTCTATCCGGTATATCCTGTCCTTGTGTTCATTGTGAGTGTCATAGCTCAATTCATCCCTGACAAACATAAGGATCAGGATACACACTGCCATCCCAATAGCCAGGCCGGCTATATTGATAAAGGAATAGGCTTTATGTCTTTTAATGTTTCTTAAGGCGATTTTTAAATAGTTTTTAAGCATTGCTCCTCCAATCATGAAGAAAAGATGATTAACGCACAGGAATCAATTACCAAAACTGAGAGTAAGACATAATTTAAAAGCCTCACACAGGTAAGCTAAAGCAATATTTATGCCATTATTGAATACAGGGGAGTTAAAGGGGTAGGGAAAGGTATTCATAATAAGAAATGTTCGCTGGTGTTACAAACGGTGTTCAGAGGTGAACACATTTTTCTTATTCATATCTCAGCGAATCCACAGGATTGGCAATAGCAGCCCTGATTGCCTGGAAACTCACAGATATGACGGCAACAACCAATGCCGCTGCCATGGCTGCTACAAAAATGTACAATCCCAGGCCAGTATGGTAGGCGTAATTCTGCAACCAGTTTTTCATTAAGAAATAGGCCACAGGCCAGGAGATAAGATTTGCCACCATAACCAGCAGAAGGAATTGCTTACAAAGAAGCAATGTTACCTGGGAAACGCTGGCACCGAGAACTTTGCGAACGCCGATCTCCTTGGTTCGTTGTTCAGCAGTGAAAGAAGCCAACCCGAAAAGACCAAGACAGGCAATAAAAACAGCCAGGCCGGCAAAATATTTCAATACGGTTCCTATCTTCTCTTCAGCCCTGAACATCCTGTCAAAAGCTTCGTCCAAAAACTTGTATTCGAACGGATACTGGGGGATTACACGATTCCAGGTATCTTCAACAAACTGCAAAGACCCGGATATGCTGCCCGGCGGAATCCGGATGATCATATAATTGACTTGATCAGGAGATACAATAATAGCCAGCGGCTCGATCTTGTTCCGGATATGCTGATAATGAAAATCTTTCATGACCCCGACAATAGAGCCTTCCACGCCTACAAAAGAGAATCGTTCTCCTACGACAGATTCTTTTTCCATTATCTTCATCACCTCTTCATTGACGATGAATGTCTTGGAAAGATCGGTTGAAAACTCCCGGGAAAAGCTCCGCCCTTCTGCCATTTCTATCTTTAAGGTCTCTATGAAATCAAAATCAACCGCGTTATATCCTATTAACACACTCAACTCGGGATCTTTTCCATCCCAATCGACTCCACTAGAATTGCTTCCGATACGAAGAGGCAGCTGCCCTGTACCTGTAACGCCCAGAACCCTGGAATCTTTGATCAGTTCAGTCTTCAGGACTTCATACGATTTCTTTATATCAGCTCTTAAATAAATATAGACAAGATGCTCCTTATCCCATCCCATTCTTCTATTCTTCATATAATTCAGCTGTTTGGAGACTACGATTGTTCCGATGATCAACAGAATAGAGAGCGAAAATTGAACAACAACAAGAACTTTTCTGAACCAGGAGCTCCCGGCACCGGATTCGAGGCTTCCTCTAAGAACCTTTACCGGTTGAAAAGCGGATAAAAACAGGGCTGGATAACTTCCGGCAACAAGACCTGTAAAAAGCGTAATGCCCAATAATCCTATCAGAATCGATTCTATACCAGTCACGTTCCATGAGAGTTCCTTAGAGGCTAAGGTACCGAAGGCAGGCAGTAAAAGGGTGACAATAATCACCGCGAAAATCAAAGCGATGAAGGCAAAAATAACCGACTCGCCGTAGAATTGTCGGATAAGATGGCTTTTGAGGGCTCCGACAACCTTTCTCAGGCCTACTTCTTTAGCCCGGTTGGCCGAGCGGGCTGTGGAGAGATTCATAAAATTGATACAGGCGATCAACAACACAAACAGGGCAATAATGGAGAATATATATACATACTGTACAGCACCTGGATCTTTCTCATAACCCCAATAGGAATGAAGATGAATCCGAGCGTAAGGCATCAGCACCAGGTCGGTCCTGCTCTCAGGAACACGCGTGCGGATAAAACCAAAAATCTTTTCATTAGCCTGTTCAACTGGGAGATTTTCCTGAAGCTTGACGAAAGTTTGAATGGAATTACTGCCAAAATGTTCATTCGTTTTTCCGGTCTTTCTTAATAACTCATACGGAATTATAATGTCGAACTGCAGATAGGAATTATGAGGAACATTCTTCATGATTCCGGTAACAGTAAAATCATCCTTGTTATTGATCGAGATAACCTTTCCCAATGGATCTTCTTCGCCAAAATATTTCTCTGCAATTTCTTCAGAAAGGACTAGGGAGTATGGCGAATTTAAGGCCATATTCTTATCCCCTTTTAATAAAGGAAAACTAAACATCTGGAAAAAGGACGGGTCAACTGCCCTTATGTCGTCTTCAAAAAATACCTTATCTCCGTAGCGAAACAACAAACCGCCAGCCCAGACATACCTTGTGGCATCGATGATTTCCGGGATTTCTTCCTTGAGGGCGGGCGCTAAAGGGTAGGGAGTGACATTGACATGAAACAGCCTGCCGGAGTAATGCTGATTCTCCTCGACTCTGTAAAGACTTGCGGCATTTTCATGGAACTTATCAAAGCTCAATTCATCCAGAACCCAGATCGTGATAAGCAGGCAGCAGGCCATACCAAGTGCCAGTCCGGTAATGTTGATAAAGGAATAACCTTTATGTCTTTTTATGTTTCTCAAAACGATTTTTAAATAGTTTTTCAACATAATGCGCACCCTTTACGGCTTTTGCTAAAAGTATAGCTAGGTCAGGCCGTTATAAAACAAAGACTGTAAATTTTCGGGAAAGACTAGGTTATAAAAAGGGGATGAGTTTGATACTTGATTCAGGATTTGTGGGGATTTTAAGAATTGCTGCATATATTCTTAAGGCTTTATGCTTTTTGCTTTACCTTGTAAAGCACTTGACCGAGGTAACCAGAATCATTGATCTCCGCAATATATAGTCCTGGCTGGAGGTGGGCCCGTCTTTTTAACATCGGCTCTGATAGACTTTCCAGAAGGACGCTGGCTTCCCAATCCTTATTTTTATCGCTTAACAAAATCCGAGCTCCCTCTTCTACTATCTTCTCCAAGATATTTTTTAAGCTCATAGTTTCCTCTCTTGTCATATGTATTTGGCTGTATTTACCTCTGAGATATAATATACGTATTTTTTGGTCCTTTAGTTGCATTTAATCGTAAAATTGGGGACGTTCCCCAAGGTGCCAGCCTTGTTGATTATGAGTTTTTTTAATTTTGAGACATAAGTAACTCATTCATACTTCAACGAATCAGCAGGATTTGCCAGTGCTGCCCTTATGGACTGGTAACTGACCGTAATTATGGAAATAATCAGTGCGAGCAGGGCCGCAAGCAGGAACGTGTCAAAACCCAGGCTGATCCTGTAATGGAAGTTCTGCAGCCAGGTCTTCATAACGAAATACCCGATCGGCCAGGCAATCAAGACCGCTAGCAGTACCCACTTTGTGAATTCACGCACCAGCAGCATAATAACACTCGGAACCGAAGCACCGAGCACCTTCCTGATTCCTATTTCCTTGGTACGCTGCTCGGCTGTAAACGAGGTTAAGCCGAAAAGGCCCAGACAACCGATCAGGATGGCAAGTGCGGTAAAATATCCGAAAAGCTTTCCCAGGCGTTCTTCGGCGCGGTATAAAGAATCAAACTGGTCATCAACAAAGATATACTCAAGAGGATATTGGGAATCAAATTCCGCCCACTTTGATTCGATGAAACCGATTGTCTCCCGGATATTTTCCGGTCTGACCCGCACAGATATTCGATTATAATTTCTACCGAACGCAACAGAATTGTACAATATCATCGGTTGAATCTCTTCACGAAGCGATTGGAAATGGTAATCTTTCACAACACCGATAATCCTGTGTTTTTTTCTCGTCGTTAGGGACGTAAACCTCTCAATCTCTTTATTGATGGGATTGTCCTGCCATCCCAGTTTTCTTACCGCCGCTTCGTTGATAATAATAGCATCCTCAGGATCTGTGGGAAATTCTTTTGAAAAATTCCTGCCCCGCACCATCTCGATTTTATAAGTATCTAGAAAGTCCTCATCAACTATCTGTCCAAACAACATAATCAGCTCATCTTCCGGTTTACCGACAGCATGATGGGCGCTAAACATATTTTGACCCAATGGAAGGCTTGATGAAGCCGAGGCATTAAGGATTTTCGGATGCCTTAACAACTCACTCTTTATCGCCTCATACTTTTTCTGGGTTTCCGGATTCCTTATCCGCAAAGCCACCACATGATCCTTATCATACCCCAGCTTACTTTCACGTATGTAATTTAGCTGCTTCTGCACGATGAGTGTCCCGATGATCAACACAATGGATACGGTAAATTGAAGAGAGACCAGGACGATCCTCAGGATGGAGCTTTTTGCCCCTCTTTTTAGCTTTCCCTGCAAAACCTCGACAGGACGAAACGCAGAGAGAAAAAACGCCGGATAGCTTCCTCCGATAATGCTGACTATGAAAAAAAGCGCCAGCAAGCCTGCCATCAGAATCGGGTTGGAAAAAATACCCATCGTCAGATCTTTTGCGGAAATATTTCTGAATATCGACATGGTAAGAGATGCGAGCAGTAAGGATAAAATTAGGGCAATAAAGGTCAAGATCATCGACTCGCCCAAAAATTGCTTAATAAGCTGGGGTCTTAGTGCGCCAACCACTTTTCTTAGACCAACCTCTTTGGCTCTGTTGGCCGAGCGAGCCGTCGCCAGGTTCATGAAATTTAAGCAGGCGAGCAAAAGTATAAAAAGGCCGATTCCGGAAAAAAGGTAGATGTAAGAAATATCACCCGTGCGCTCCAACTCGCCAGCCAGGTCTGAATGAAGGTATATTCTAGTCAGAGGCTGCACTTCCAGCCTTGCTGAGCCGCCAAGGCCCTTCAGAACGGCACCGATATATTTATCTATAAATCCGACGAGTTTTTGTTCAAATTCTTTATAATCCGCCCCCTCACGGAGGAGTATGTATGTGAAGTAATCGATATTGTTGAGCATGTCTTGGGCCGCATTGCCGGTTGGCTCCAGGTTCAGCGTACTGAACGAGGCGAGGAAGTCCGGACGGATGTGTGATGTCTTCGGAATATTTTCTATAACACCGGTAACTTTATACAAGGCGTCGACATTAACCTGTATATCTTTCCCTAGCGGATCATCGCTGCCAAAATATTTTTCTGCCATTTCCTCCGTGATAACCAGAGAATTGGGTTTAACAAGAGCATCTTTTGGGTTTCCCTTTATCAGTTTAAAGGAAAAGACATCAAACAATGTATTATCTGCAAAGATAAACTTCTCTTCATAAAATGTATTTTCCTTGTAGCGAATAACGGTGCGCGATTCATAGTGGTTGAACCTGACATAGTTTTCCACTTCTGGATACTCATCTTTAAACATTTTTCCTTGTACGTGGGCAGTGGTGGCAAAATGCATTGTTCGTTCCGGAATGACAAAATGGGTGTTCACCCGGAAAATCCTATCCGCCTTCTCATGGAACCGGTCAAAACTGAGTTCATCCTGAACATAAAGCAGGATTAAAACACAGCAGGCAATTCCTATGGCCAGTCCAGCAATATTTAGAAAAGAATAGAGCTTATTCCGAAGAAGATTCCGTATGGCAATCTTCACATAATTTTTGAACATCGGACACTCCTTAAAAAATTGTTGGTTATCCTAAATATACGAAATGATTTGGTCAAAAGTTCAGATTTTTCATTGACGGGTAAAGCAGTCAAATATTGTATGCTCTGATCTTGATTTTGGATTTTTCAGTCCGCGGCAAATCCAAAACCCAGGTAACTCTGCCTGATTCTATATCTTGAATTCTTTCTGGATATTTTCGGAAACAATATGGCCGTCAAAAAGATGAATAGTGCGGTGGCTGTATTCGGCATATGCAGGAGAATGAGTGACCATGACAATAGTAGTGCCCGCTTCATGGAGTTCCCCAACGATTTTCATCACTTCCTCGCCGTGGGCGGAATCCAGGTTTCCTGTCGGCTCATCGGCCAGTATAAGTTTCGGTCTGGAAACAATGGCTCTTGACACTGCCACCCTCTGCTGCTGCCCTCCAGATAGTTGCTGGGGGAAGTGATTTTTCCGGGCCATGATTTCCATCTGCTCGAGAACTTCACTGACTCTTTTTTTTCGCTCTGAAGCAGAGAAACCAAGATAAAGCAGTGGAAGCTCGACGTTCTCGAAGACAGTCAATTCATCGATAAGATTGAAGCTCTGGAACACAAATCCAATATTTTCTTTTCTAAGGTTTGCCCGCTGGCGTTCAGAATACTTAGATATTTCTTGTCCCAGAAAATGATATTCGCCGCTCGAGGGATTATCTATCATCCCCAGAACATTGAGCAGAGTAGATTTCCCACAACCAGATGGCCCCATAATGGCCACGTATTCTCCCTCTTGAACGTTCAAATTCACGTTATTTAACGCTGTTGTTTCTACATCTTCTGTAGTGTAAACTTTCTTGAGGTCCTTCGTTTTTATCATTCTTTTCCTCCTTAATATTAATGAAACGCAGAATTAAAATTTTTATTTTACTTTAAAACCAATCTATCCATGTTGCCGAAACTTTCGTAGGATGATGTAATGATCCGCTCGCCGGGTCCCAAGCCTTCAAGCACCTCAAATACCTGTGGGTTCTGCCTTCCGAGCCTAATTTTTCTTTTGGTGGCGACATTTTCAGACTCATCCACCACATAGGCCCAGTTTCCCCCGGTAGTCTGGTAAAATCCTCCTCTTGGAAGAAGGATAGCTTCGGAAATATCTCCCAATTCTAATCGTATATGGAGAGTTTGTCCCCGCGTGATTCCCTCAGGCCCCCCGTCAACAAATTCCATGTCAACTTCAAACCGGCCATCTATCACTTCGGGGTAAATTTTCTTGACTAAAAGCCCATAAGAATTGCCGGCAAAATCAAATTCGCCTGTCCTCCCTGTTTCTATACGGGCGATGTAATGCTCGTCAATAGCCGCTCTCACTTTAAATCCCTCTAAAACATCAATCTGCCCCAACGGCTGACCTGGTGATTTGGATTGACCGATTTCTGCACTCAGTGCAGTCAGATGACCGGAAACAGAAGCCCTTATCGTCAAGTTTTCCTGTTTCTGCTTGACTATTTCGAGATTATCTTGCATCCGTTTCAGCGAGGATTCCAGGGCATCAATCTGGCCCAGCCTGAATTCTATATCATTTCTCTGGCTTTCTATCGTTAATTCTTTTTTCTTGATCAAATATTCATACTGATCCTTGGCCAGCTCATACTCATGTTTGGAGATCAAATTATCTTTTACCAACTCTTCATATCGCTCATAAGTTCGTTTTTGCTGTTGAAGCTGATTATCAATCTCAGCAAGGTCCTGGTTCAGTCTTAGTCGATACTGTTCCATGGAAAGGCGGGTATTACGCAGGTTGTTGCTCTGCTGAAACAACTCTGCTTCTCTCCACATGATGTCGAGAAGGAGGTTTGTGTTTGCCAATCTCAAGATTCCATCTCCCTCCTTAACAATCGTACCTGCCTCTAAATAGATCTCCTCTACTCTTCCTCCCTCTACGGCGTTTAAATAAAATGTATTTATAGGAAGAACGTTTCCCATGATAGGAATAAATTCCTGAAAAGGACCCCTTGTGACAGTTGATATAGTTATCCTTTCCGTTTTTACATTTAGAGTGGATTTATTCAGCCTGAAAAGGAAAACATAAAGCACAAGAATGACAAATAGTGCAACGGCTGCAAGACTTGCTATCTTTTTGGGAGGCCATTTCTTTTTTTCAATTTTACGATCCATCCCCATTGTGGGCTCCTTGCTTGGCGATTTATTCATGGTTCTATCTTTCTAATGGCTTTAAAAAATGTTTATGATCATTATGAATTTTTCCTACCAGACCATCATTTCTGCAATAAATGTGCCACTATTGACATTTACGGAGTAAGCAGCAGAATGGTTAGATAAATCATTTAAAAAAGTGTTCGCTATTAAGACAGGGGGTGTACGATATCGAACAGTTATTGTATAATCATATTTCATGATAAAAAAAAATCCAGATGAAAGCAAGGAATTAAACAATAGGCATATATTTTGCAGTGGTTATCATTAAAATGTGCCGAAAGCAAAATGATTTCAACAAATACTTTTTGATGCAATCAACTATGGTTAATCTGTTAACTCATATGTCAATTGGCCAGATGTTAACTTCATATTTTGAAACTGGCTCATGGAATAACAGGCAAACGGAGAAATGACCTTATGAATAAAAAGACGGGAAAAATACTCATCATCGATGACGATGAAGACATCCTTCAGGCTGCACGTTTACTTCTCAAAAAGCATGTTGCTCACGTCCATATAGAAAAAAAGCCCGACGTCCTTCCTTCTCTTCTTAAAAACGAAACCTACGATGTCATCTTTTTAGATATGAACTTTGCCAAAGGAGCCACCAGTGGCAAGGAGGGCTTCTACTGGCTCGATAAAATTCTTGAATTTGATCCTTTTTCAGTCATTGTGTTGATCACAGCCTTCGGAGATGTGGAAATGGCAGTTCGAGCCGTTAAAGAAGGCGCTACAAATTTCGTTCTCAAACCGTGGCAGAACGAAAGACTTATCGCAACTCTTTCGACTGCCATGGATCTGAGACAATCTCGAATAGAAACAAAGACCCTTCGCTCCAGACAGAAACAACTGAGCGCTGACCTTGATCAGCCTTTTCATGATTTCATAGGAAGAAGCCAGGCCATGGAATCTGTGTTTACAGCTATCCAAAAAGTCGCCAAAACCGATGCGAATATTTTAGTCCTAGGAGAGAACGGCACTGGAAAGGAACTGGTCGCCCGGGAGCTCCACCGCCAATCGTCCCGGACCGATGAAGTTTTTATAAGTGTTGACATGGGAGCGCTGAGTGAGACTCTTTTTGAGAGCGAACTCTTCGGTCATGTTAAGGGAGCTTTCACTGACGCCAGGGAAGACAGGGCCGGCCGCTTCGAGGTCGCCTCAGGAGGAACGCTCTTTCTCGACGAAATCTGTAATCTTCCTTTAACCCTTCAGGCAAAACTTCTGACGGTTTTGGACAGCCGAAAGGTCATTAGGCTTGGCTCCAACAAGCCAATTGAGATCGATGTCCGTCTTATTTGCGCCACCAATATGTCCGTTCATGAAATGGTGGCCCAGAACAAGTTCCGCCAAGATCTTCTCTACCGCATTAACACCGTGGAAATCCGCCTGCCTCCGCTGCATGATCGGATTGAGGATATCCCTTCTCTCGTTGATCATTTCTTAAAGATTTATTGCAAAAAATACCATAAGCCGTTAAAAAAGTTGAGTTCAGCAACCATGAAAAGACTGGAAAAGTATCATTGGCCCGGCAATGTCAGAGAGCTTCAGCATGCCCTTGAACGGGCAATAATAATGAGTGAATCCCAGGTGTTACAGCCTTCAGATTTCTTCTTCCCTACCCAGGAAACAAAAGGGGAAGACCTGGCTTTTGAAGATTATAATCTAGAAGATATTGAAAAATTAGCCATTCACAAAGCTATAAGCAAACATGGAGGCAATATAACTCACGCTGCACAAGAGTTGGGGCTATCAAGAGCTTCTTTATACAGAAGAATGGAGAAATATGGTTTATAAGCGTTTTCGAGCTAACTGCGCCATTCGCATATTGCTGCTAGGGGCAACAATCTGTGGTTTCTTCTTCTTCATCTTTAAAACAAATCTGTATGCAGCTCTCTTTATTCTCGGAATCTTGATCATCTATCAAATTTATTCCCTTATTCGCTATGTTGAGAAAACAAATAGAGACCTGACGCGTTTTCTTCAATCTATTAAGTACAGTGATTTCTCCCAGACATTTAAAGATGATGGGCTGGGTTCATCTTTCGAGGCTCTAAAAAGTGCCTTCAATGAGGTCATGAATGCCTTTCGAAAAACAAGGACTGAGAAAGAAGAGCATTATCGATACCTACAGACAGTCGTTCAACATATAGGTATAGGCCTGATTGCTTTTCAGCCCAGCGGTGAAGTGGAGCTGATCAACACAGCTGCAAAACGCTTATTAAAAGTCCCTCACCTCAAAAACATAAAATCTCTCGAATCCTGGAGCAAGTCATTAGTCAGCACGCTTTTCAAGCTCAAGTCGAAAGAAAAAGCCCTGGTCAAAGTCGAAGATGACAATGAACTGCTTCACCTGGCTCTTTATGCTGCGGAGTATAAGCTTCGAGGACAAAACTTTTCTTTGGTATCCATACAAAATATTCACAGCGAGCTGGAGGAGAAAGAAATAGAAGCCTGGCAAAAGCTCATCCGGGTCCTCACTCATGAGATCATGAATTCTATTACTCCAATAGCTTCACTCGCTTCGACTATTAATGAATTGATAAAGGAAAGCTACAATATCCGTTCATCAGGAGAAAACATAGATCCTGAATCTTTAACCGACATCCGTGATGCGTCCCAGACCATTCAGAAGCGCAGTCAAGGTTTGCTCCATTTTGTGGATGCTTACAGAAACCTGACTCTGGTCCAAAAACCTAATTTTCAGATTTTCGCTATCAAAGAGCTTTTTGCCCGAGTGGAAAAACTCATGCAGACGCACATCAAAGATAAATCAATTAATTTTAAAGTGAGTATAGAACCACAAAGTCTAGAACTGGCAGCTGACCCTGAACTCATCGAACAGGTCTTGATAAATCTCCTTCTGAACGCTCTCCATGCTGTTAAGAAACGGAAGAAGGCAAAAATTGATTTGAATGCTCGTTTGGACGAAAGGGGAAAGATACTTCTCCAGGTCAAAGACAACGGCCCTGGAGTCCTGAAGGAAAACCTAGAGAAGATATTTATCCCCTTCTACTCTACAAGGGAAGGGGGCTCGGGCATCGGACTCAGTCTATCCCGCCAGATCATGCGCTTGCATAATGGATTTATCGGTGTTCATTCTGAACCTAATGTTGAAACAGTCTTAACTTTGAGATTTTAAAGCATACTTCATCCATATTCCTGACATCTGGAAATATTTCTTATACTAAGGCTGGGAAGTCTATTAAATATCAAAGAAAAGACAAAAAAAGCGTCTTAATAATCCCTGCCTTCAGGTTAAGTGCCTTTTGAATGTTCACCAAAGAACACCGCATGTCACGGAAACGGACACTTTTTAGATTCAGTTCATGAGAATTTACGAGTCTTAGCCTGTTTGGCAAAAGTGGTACATTTCTTGCTAATAATTTAGAACTGGAGATTAAAACCATGTTTAAAAACTATATGAAGATAGCCTTCCGCAACTTAAGCAAACAAAAAATCTATTCGGCCATCAATATTCTGGGTTTGGCTGTTGGACTGGCTGGCGCCATCCTGATCTTCCTTTTTGTGCAGAACGAACTGTCTTATGACCGCTTTCACAAAAACACAGGAAACCTTTACCGCGTTTATGTTATTTTTCATGCGGAAGACGGAGGCATTGATAGGACGTTCAGAGGGATCACTATGCCCATGGGGCCTACGATGGAAGAGTATTTTCCTGAAATCATTCACTCCATCCGGGTATCCAACAATTATGCCACCATCAGAACAGAAGGAAAGCTCTTCAGTGAAAAAATCACACAAGTAGACAAGTCTTTCTTCCAGGCATTTTCCTTTCCTCTGCTCACGGGCAATCCTTCTTCCGTTTTATCCCAGAGCAATTCTATGGTCCTCACAGAAAGCCATGCCCGGAAATATTTCGGCGATGCTAATCCCATCGGCCAAACCCTGACCCTGATCAGCGGACAGGATCAGGCTGATTTTGTGGTTACAGGGATTGTTGAGCAACTCCCCTCAAACTCCTCCATCGCCTTCGATATCCTGATTGATGTAGAAAGCGCGAACAGGCTAAAGATGAACGTCAGGTGGCTTGATAACTGGGGCGGCTTCGGGTGGCAGACATATGTCCTGGTTCAGAGCGAAAGATCCGTGGACAGCTTGCTACAGAGATTTCCTGGATTTACTGGCATGCATTATACATCCTTCATCGAGAGATACAGCAAGCGGCGAGATTGGAAGGGAGAAGGATACCCGATCTCATTCGGACTCCAGCCCATAGCGCAAGTGCACCTGGATCCATACGTCAAAGGTTCTCTCAATTTAAGCGCCATATTCATCCTCAGCGGCATCGCCTTTATCGTGCTGTTCATTGCCTGCATAAATTTCATGAATCTCTCCATCGGCAGGGCTTCAGCCAGGTCATTAGAGGTCGGCATGCGTAAAGTCCTGGGCGCAGAGCGCCGTCAGCTTATCCGCCAGTTCTGGGGAGAATTTTTGGTCATAACCGGGATCTCCATGATCGCAGGTCTCCTCCTGGCAGAGCTGGTGTTACCGACTTTCAACCGCCTTTCCGGCAGGATTCTGAGTATAAAGGAGTTATTTCAACCCGCACATATCCTGCTCTTACTGGCCCTTTTTATAATCGTGGGCATCGCTTCAGGAAGTTACCCAGCCCTGGTCATGTCCGGGTTCCGGCCAGTGGAAATCTTCAGAGGGAAGCTGAGAATTGGTGGGAAAAAACCATTGACCAGAGCCCTGATCGTCGTTCAATTTGCCCTTTCCATTTTCCTCATCATCGCCACGATCATCATGGGCCGCCAGATCCATTTTATGCTCACTGCAGATCCCGGCTTCAACAAGGAAGGTGTCGTGGCCGTCAAAACCCAGGAGCCAAACGCCGAGGCTAGCAATGAGATCTTGAAGCTCTTCAGAGAGCGCTTGAGTCAGCAGCCGAATATCGTTTCTATCTCAGGAATAACCGCTTCCTTCGGTATGGTGGCCGTCTACCCCTTTAAAAAAGACGGCCGTGAAATTGACGTCTATCAGAACCGCGTGGATTATGATTTTTTCAAGACCATGGGTATAGAAGTGGTTCAGGGACGCACCTTCTCTCCTGAATTCGCCACTGATATTGACGGGGTGGTCGTCAACGAGAAGCTGATCAAAGACCTGGAGATAGAAGATCCCATCGGCAAGCCGCTCAAGGGGTATTCTACACCCCTGACGATCATCGGAGTGGTCAGAGATTACATCACTGAAGATTTCCGCCACAGCATCCTCCCGGCCCTTAATCACATCCAGCCGACCTGGAGGATCAGAGACATCCTGGTGAGAGTATCCCCTCAGAACATCTCCGAAACCCTTTCGCTGCTGGAAAGCACCTGGAAGGACATTCAGCCGAACAAACCA
>Ga0255055_10000102_pt1 | contig 61788 bp, 55 predicted proteins | sample JV7_2_27_MG_FD_188633 | JGI IMG/M metagenome (GOLD analysis project Ga0255055, IMG submission 188633) | Seawater microbial communities from Jervis Inlet, British Columbia, Canada - JV7_2_27 | ecosystem: Environmental > Aquatic > Marine > Inlet | place: Canada: British Columbia | collected... | reverse complement strand
TCCCTTGAACGATGCGTATTTCGTGATCGCCGCCGTTAACGTCGTCTTCCCATGGTCGATGTGCCCCATCGTCCCTACGTTCATGTGCGGTTTCGTCCGCTCAAATTTCGCCTTCGCCATGTTCTTTTCCCGCTCCTTATTAAAATTAAAACGAGTTCAATTTCCTCAGAGTCCTCAGCGGACGCCTACTAAAAGCCGATCGGTGACCTCGGCGGCCACCCTGGCGTAGTGATCAAATTCCATTGTGAATACGCCCCTGCCTTGCGTGAGGGAACGTAAGATAGTGGCATAACCAAACATCTCGCCGAGCGGAACCATGGCCGTGATGGCCTGAACCCCGCCTGGACGTGGCTCAATTCCTTCGATTTCAGCTCGCCTGGAGGAGAGATCCCCGGTGATATCGCCGACATGAACCTCGGGAACCACGACTTCGGACAACATAACGGGCTCAAGCAGCACCGGGTCGGCACGCTGAACCCCTTCTTTGAAAGCCATGGACCCTGCCATCTTGAAGGCCATATCACTCGAATCCACTTCATGGAATGAGCCATCAAGAAGCGTCACCTTAACGTCGATTAAAGGATATCCGGCGAGGACGCCTCCCTCAGCCGCCTCGCGCACACCCTTCTCAACTGCAGGAATATATTCTCGGGGAATCACACCCCCGGTGGTTTTGTTTTCGAAAATGATGTCAGAACCCGGATCGGCCGGTTCCAAGGCGATGACAACATGACCGAATTGTCCTCGGCCGCCTGTTTGTTTGACATACCGATATTCAACCTCAGGCACTTGACGCCGAATAGACTCGCGGTACGCAACCCGCGGGCGCCCGATCTTTGCCTGAACTTTAAATTCGCGTTTCATCCGGTCGACGAGGACTTCAAGATGCAGCTCACCCATGCCCCAAATCAAGGTCTGACCTGTATTTTCGTCCGCACCAACGCGGAACGTTGGGTCCTCTTCAGATAGCTTGTGCAGGGCCTCCGATAATCGATCCTGGTCAGCAAGCGTCTTCGGTTCGATGGCGACAAAAATGACCGGATCCGGGAAGGAGATAGTCTCGAGCAGGATCTGGTTTGCGGCGTCACATAATGTGTCGCCGGTAAATGTATTCTTCATCCCTAGAACTGCGCCAATATCTCCCGCCGCGACCTCTTCAATATCCTCCCGGCGGTCGGCGTACATCCTCAGCAACCGGCCGACGCGCTCCTTCTTCCCAGCCGAGCTGTTGTATATCGACGACCCCTTCTTGATCTTCCCGGAGTACACACGGAAATAAGCCAGTCGCCCAACATAGGGATCCGTAACAATCTTGAAGACCAACGCGCTAAGAGGTTCTTCGTCGTTAGGTGGACGGGATATTTCTTCCTCTGTTCCCGGTTTAACGCCCACAACATCACGGATTTCCACGGGTGAGGGGAGGTAATCCACAACAGCATCGAGCAGAGGTTGAATACCTTTATTCTTAAGTGCGGCGCCACATAATACGGGGGTTGCTTTGTTATCAAGCACAGCCTGTCGCAGCGCTGCCTTCAGTTCTTCCGTGCCGATTTCCTTACCATCGATGAATTTTTCGGTCAGCGATTCACTGGTTTCAGCGATTTTCTCAATCATCGACTGGCGGCGTGTCGCAACTTCTTCTTTGAGTTCGCCCGGCACATCAGATATTTCGCGAGATGAGCCCAATTCATCCGTCCAAAGGATGAGCGATTCTTCAATCAGATCAATCACACCCTTGAATTTCGCTTCTTCCCCAACCGGCATTTGTATCGCGATTGGGTTGGCAGCGAGACGCTCGCGGATCATCTCAACTGTGCGTTCGAAGGATGCCCCAACACGGTCCATCTTATTGACGAAGCAGATCCGCGGCACACGATAAAGATCCGCCTGCCGCCAAACGGTCTCGGATTGCGGCTCGACACCCTGGACAGCATCGAATACCACTACGCCGCCGTCAAGTACGCGCAGCGACCGCTGCACTTCCGCAGTGAAGTCGATATGGCCTGGCGTGTCGATGAGATTTATCACGTAATCCCGCCAATGAGCTGTAACCGCTGCAGAGACGATCGTAATACCCCGCTCTCGCTCCTGTTCCATCCAGTCGGTTACGGTAGTCCCATCATCAACCGAACCAAGACGATGCGTCCGACCGGTATAGAACAAAACCCGTTCGGTCGTCGTCGTCTTTCCGGCATCGATATGTGCAATGATGCCAATATTTCGGTAGCTTTCTAACGGATATTCGCGTGCCATATCTACTTTTTGATCCAGAATTTTTCTAGATCGTATCCTCGTTTACCAACGATAATGGGCAAAAGCACGATTCGCATCTGCCATTCGGTGAGTGTCCTCGCGCTTCTTGATCGCCGCGCCGGTGTTGCTCGCAGCGTCCATAAGTTCTCCAGCGAGCTTCTCAGCCATCGATTTTCCGGGACGTGCTTCAGCTGCTCCAAGGAGCCATCGCATCGCTAAGGCGAGGCGCCGGGAAGTTCGAACCTCTACAGGAACCTGATAAGTTGCGCCACCTACTCGACGAGGTTTTACCTCAATCGATGGAGTGGCGTTCCTTATTGCTTCCTCGAAAACCTCAAGTGCTGGACGTTTAGTGCGCTCTTCTATGAGATCAAGTGCATCATATATGATCCGTATGCTGATGCTCTTCTTCCCTTTTTTCATCAACCGGTTGATCATCCCGGTAACGAGCGTGCTGTTGTAACGAACGTCAGGCTCAATTTTCCGCTTAGCTGGTTTCGATCGTCTCATCGCTTTCCCTGTGAGCTATTCCTGATTATGAATTCAGCCGCCAAATAATCTGCGCCCATTCTGTTTAGCTTATTCTCTCGGTTTCTTCCCGCCGTACTTCGAACGACCTCGTCTACGATCTTCCACCCCAACACTGTCAAGGGTGCCGCGAATAATGTGATAGCGCACGCCCGGCAGGTCTTTCACTCTGCCTCCGCGCACGAGCACAACGGAGTGTTCCTGAAGTGAATGCCCCTCGCCGGGGATGTAGGCGGATACCTCAATACCATTCGTGAGACGCACCCTGGCAACTTTCCGCAACGCGGAGTTGGGCTTTTTCGGAGTTTGCGTTCGTACCTGTGTGCAAACGCCGCGTTTCTGTGGAGCACCCTTCGGTTGCAAGAGACGCCGCTGCTTGGTCGAATTGTAGATATATTGCAGCGCCGGGGACTTGCTCTTCGAGCGCTTCTCTTTACGTCCCCTTCGAACTAATTGATTTATCGTGGGCACCATCCGCCTCCAGATAATGATGGGGCAAAACGCCCCAGCTCACTTGCCATAAAGGGAGGCCATCGGACGTGCGCGATGGCCTCGCCTGATAACTCCTGTATTCAATTCAGGCAGCTTCGAACCACCCGCCTGTGTTTCAAATCAATGACCCAAAATTTTACCATGCGCCCAAAAGAGCGTCAAGGAATCAAGGTAAGCGCCCCCCCGGTATTAAACTGCTAAAACTTCGGGTTCATATCCAGCAGCCCAAGACCCAGACGGGGTGGTCGCGAACGTTCGTCCTCTTTCCCAAAACGGATCATCTCACCCTCGTCCGTGACCGCCTCCACGGATAATCCGAGACTTTGAAGCTCTTTGACTAGAACACGGAAGGAAGCAGGGATACCTGGTTCATCGACAAGTTCACCTTTAACAATGGCTTCATAGGTCTTCACCCGGCCCTGGACATCATCGGATTTTACGGTCAACATCTCCTGCAGCGTATGCGCGGCACCGTAAGCCTCGAGTGCCCAAACTTCCATCTCTCCGAAACGCTGGCCACCAAATTGAGCTTTGCCTCCCAGAGGTTGCTGCGTGACCAGCGAGTAGGGTCCCGTGGATCGTGCGTGAACCTTATCCTCCACCAGGTGATGGAGTTTCATCATCAGCACCTTCCCTACTGTAACCGGTTGGTCATATGAGATTCCTGTTTTGCCATCATAGAGATTCTGTTTTCCGAGGATGGGCACAGGATCGCCTGTTTCAAACATCAGCTCCTCTGCGAAAGTCCGCAGGGACTCGAGATTTTTAATATTCCCCGTTTTGCGATCAAGCGATTCTGCCCAGAGGCGCAGGCAGGCTTCAATCGCCAACTGATCATACGGAGAATGATCGATGGCTGGAACATCACTATCCTCGAAGACCAGCATGTCATCAGGGTTGTAGCCGTTATCTCGCAGCCATTCGCGCAGCGCTGCTCGACGGGCATAACGAGTGTCAGTTGCCAGCAGGTCTAGCTCGTAGCCCTTTCCTGCCAGCCAATTCTCGAGGTATAAGCACCTGACTTCGTCGTCATCCTCAAATGCCGCCTCATCGTAATGCCCCATTTCTTTCACCCACTCCCAGCCTCGATCTGCAGTTGCCTGCCAGGCGTGGTCGATCATCCATGCACGTGCCAGTTCCGCCTCGATCTCCTCCTCATTCGCCCCATCGAAGGCTGGAGTTATCGCCCGGAAATCCAGACGGTCGACTGCCCAACCAAGGTGCGCCTCGAGGATCTGACCGATATTCATCCGCCCCGGAACACCGAGTGGATTTAGGATCAGGTCGACGGGTGTGCCGTCCTGCAGGTAAGGCATGTCCGCTATAGGAACCACTTTGGAGATGACGCCCTTGTTTCCATGCCGCCCTGCCATCTTGTCGCCTTCTGTCGCCTTGCGTTTTTGGGCGACAGAGACACGTACCATTTTCTCCACACCTGCTGGGAGATCCCGGTGCTCTTCACGTGTGAACACCTTCACATCAACAACCTTACCCCTCTCACCATGAGGTATGCGTAAAGAAGTATCCTTCACCTCACGGGCTTTCTCACCAAAAATGGCGCGGAGGAGCTTCTCCTCTGGCGTCAGTTCCTTCTCGCCTTTGGGTGTGATCTTACCGACGAGAATGTCGTTCGGACCCACTTCTGCTCCGACACGGATGATGCCATCCTCATTAAGATCTCGGAGAGCGTCATCACCCACATTGGGGATATCGTAGGTTATCTCTTCCGGTCCCAATTTGGTATCTCTCGCTTCTACCTCATGTTTTTCAATGTGGACAGATGTGTAAAGATCCTCTTGAACCAATCTTTCAGAGATCAGAATCGCATCCTCAAAGTCCCCGCCTTCCCAAGACATGAATGCTGTCAAGACATTCTGGCCCAGGGCGAGTTCGCCATTCGCGGTGGAGCAGGAGTCTGCGATCACATCCCCCTTCTGAACTCGCTGACTTTTTACCACGGCGGGACGTTGATCGATACATGTGCTCTGGTTCGAGCGGTTGTATTTACGAAGATTGGAGGACGACCGGTTACGGCCCGATCGGATGACAACCCGATTTCCGGTTACCGACTCGACCTCTCCGGCAACATCGGTCACGATGACCTGGCCCGAATCGATCGCTGCGTAGCGCTCCATTCCCGTCCCAACGAGAGGTGTCTCGGGTCGGATAAGCGGGACAGCCTGGGTTTGCATGTTCGATCCCATGAGCGCTCGGTTTGCATCATCATGCTCAAGGAAAGGGATAAGTGCCGCGCTCACACCGACGATCTGTCGGGGGGAGACATCCATATAATCGATCCCAACTGGATTGAAGAACTGGAAATCGCCATGATACCGGCATGAGGCTCGAGCCCGAACGAATTCAAAGGAGTCGTTCAGAGGCGCATTTGCCTGTGCGATGACAAATTCATCCTCGTCGTATGCAGAGAGGTAGTCAATCTCCTCAGAGACAAACGGCACAATCGGAATCTCGCCATCAAATTTTTCCAGCTTCTTTACAGCGCTCTCGGTGATCGCCTCTCCATCCGCAACAACAGGTTTTTTTCCTCGCGGCAATAATAAATCGCCTCGAGCTTTGCGTCCAACTAGGCGCGGGTCAGTCGCTTTGAGCTCAGTCACGACCTTGCGATATGGGGTCTCAATGAATCCGTAGCTGTTTATGCGGGCATAGGATGCCAGACGCCCGATGAGGCCAATGTTCGGGCCCTCTGGCGTTTCAATTGGGCAAATTCGGCCATAGTGAGAATGGTGAACATCGCGCACATCGAAACCCGCTCGCTCCCGCCGCAAGCCACCAGGGCCAAGCGCGGAGAGCGTTCGTTTATGACGCAGCTCTGCCAGGGGATTTGTCTGATCCATGAACTGGGATAGCTGACTCGATCCAAAGAACTCGCGAATGGCGGCAACGACAGGCCTAATATTAATCAGCGAGATTGGTGAGATATTATCCTGGTCGCGAATCGACATCCTCTCCAGGATGACCCGCTCCATACGGCGTAGACCTACACGTAATTTGCCCTGTATAAGTTCGCCAACGGTCTTCACCCGGCGATTGCCGAGGTGATCGATGTCATCGGGCTGCTTCACCCTGTTATTAATGAGGATTAGCCGTTCAATAAGCCGCACCATGTCCCACGTCGTCACTCGACGATGATCGAGGGCAACGATCTTATCAAGGTCTAATTTCTGATTTAGTTTGTATCGCCCCACTCGCTCCAGGTCGTAACGGCGCTGGTCGAAGAGCTGCTCCATGAGATACTCTCGAGCATTGTCCAGCGTTGCCGGATCGCCTGGGCGCATTCTGCGGTAGAACTCAATGAGGGCTTCTTCCGCTACTGTCCGATTCTTGGTAAGTTCCCAGGTGGGTTCTTGTCGAATCGTCGTTGCTATAAAGGGATGATCTGGGTTGTTGTCGGCCTCTGCGAAAAGCTCAAGCAATTCCTCGTCTGATCCATCCGTGAGCGGCGAAGAACCGAGACCATCATCGATTGCAGCTAAAGCCCGCAGCAAGATAGTTATGGGCACCGTGCGTTTGCGGTTAAATTTCAATGTTAAATAATCGCTCTTCCGAGTCTCGAACTCCATCCAGGCGCCGCGATCAGGGATGAGTTTGGCGGCAGCTAGACGACGCCCCGTTGTTCGATCCTCGGCCGCCTCGAAATAGACGCCCGGTGAGCGGATCAACTGGGAGACGACAACACGCTCAGTGCCATTGATGATAAACGTGCCCTTCTCGGTCATTATTGGGAAATCGCCCAAGAAGATATCTTGTTTGATGGGTTCAGGAACTTCGGGTCCCGCTAAGAGCACAGAAACATACATCGGCGCGGCGAAAGTCAGGTCACGCTCAACACACTCCTCGATTCCGTGCTTGGGGTCTTCAAACCAATATTTAAGTTTGAACTCTTTGGCTTCCGGTGTGTTACCCGGGAAGAAGAGCTTCATTCCAGCGTTGTATGAGATGATGGGAGAGATCTCATTAAAAAGCTCAGCCAGCCCAGTATCGGTAAGCCAATCAAATGATTCCAGTTGAACATCGATGAGGTTTGGTAGACTATAAACCTCAGGTATTCGGGAATACAACTTTTGATCTTTGGTCGATGCCATACCCTAACTCCTGTTCGCTGTTAGTGCGTGATCCCGTTTATGTGGAAAATATCCACGGGAATTCAGTGCCAAGCGGAAAATAGCTGATCGGTATGACCAGCTCCCGAAATAATTAATCTAACCTCTTAGCACAGATAAATGCCCATTGGAAAACTTCATGAACCTTTTACTGCAACCCATCATTCTACCATACCAATCAAGCCCTGTGAATCTAAAATTCAGATTGGTTTGGGGTTCATCTTCAACTTGTGGGAGATGGAAAATGCAATCTAAATTGGCACAATGAATCAGGGTAAGCTGCTCGTCGGCAGCAGAGTGTTAAACAGGATCTCCTCCGTTGCCTCCACACTCGATTCAACCTTGCCTCGTCAGGACTTCTAGCTTCACCCGAAAGGAGAACCCCGTCACGTAAGTGACTTTAATGCTTGGAAGAGATGAGAAATTCCATGGAGGCATTATTCGCAGTCGTTTGGCGAAACCAAATAATGAAAGGAAAGTGGTCAGCGATCTACGATGTAGAGTGCCTGGTATTCCGAGAAAGCCCAGGCGATGCTGCGGATGTAATCCTGTGGCTGCTGAAAGCGGATGATTTCCAGGAATAGATCTGGATCTTCTTGAGACAGCTTTTTCCAGATAGATGTATTCCCTGGACCCGCATTATAGGCAGCTAAGGCAGCGTACAGATCTCCGTTAAACAAATCACGTTGATCGGCCAAATAGCGTGCCCCCAAGCGGACACTGACAATGGGGCGATACAAATCATCCGCGGTATATCCTGGCGGCCATCCCTCAATCGCGGCCACATATTCACCTGTGCTCGGCATGATCTGCATCAAGCCTCGCGCCGCAGCGTATGAAGTCGCGAAGCTCTCAAATAAACTCTCCTGCCGGGCAACGGAGAGCAGAAAAAGGCCATCCATCCCCCGCGATAGTCCTTCCGGCATGAAGAGCTCCCCAAAGTAGGGACCGAAGCGCACATAGCGAAGGTAATCGGGCGCAAGGTCCCAGGTTGCCTCATCAAAACCGGCAAGGCGTATCACCTCCCGCACGTTGTAGATCGCCGGTTGATAGAGGCCCATATCCAAGAACCAATTCATGAGACGATATGTCGCCTCTGCGCTATTCAAGTGGTCCTTTCGGAGCAGCTCCAATTCAGCTTTTGCTTCGCCATGCCTGCCAAGCCGCCAGAGCTCCTCCCCTCTCTGTGCTCGTGGATCGGATCTCAGTTTCTCATCGAGCTCTGTCAGCGGCACTGGTGAGGTGATTCCAAACGTCTCCCGCATCCACTGATCCGCTTCATCTCGAGCCGAAGCAAGCTCCGCGTCAGATGGAAAGATGAATACTCCCCGAGATTGAAAAGGGTGCCTTCCTTTAAGAACATCCTCTGCACGGAGTGAGTAATAGCCATTCGGGTCAGCCATCTCGGCCGCTTTGAAAGCCTGCTGCGCAGCGTCTACATCACCGATCGCCTGGCGTGACTTCCCTATCCATAGCTGAGCTGCCGCTCGATTCTCACTGGACAAGGACAAATCCAAGGCTCTCTCAAAAGCAGTTTCTGCCCGCTGGTTCTCCCCAAGACGGAAGTATTGAATCCCTGACAGGAACGCGGCCTGAAAAGCCTGCGGGGCGTTCGGATAATCCGTGGTGAGCTGGTGCCAAAGTTGAGCTGAATGCTCAAGGTCGTGATTCCTTTCAGCTAAACGAGCCGCAGCGAAAAGAAAGTCAGGCGCTTGAGAATGCTCCGGGTAATTTTGCGTAAAGGCGAGACTCGTTTGGACGGCGAGGTCATACTGGTCGAGGTAAGCCCAGAGCGTGTCGACACGATCATCCCAAGCCTGCGAGAGATATTGGTCGTCAGGGTAGTTATCGATCAGAATCTGCCATTCCAGCAAAGCTCCCGAGGAATCTCCCAGCATACGCAACGATAAGCCTTTGAAATAATGGGCCGTCCCGTCTTGGTTTTCTGGACCTGAGGCGATATAGCGATCAAAAGCCGCAATCGCCACTCCGTATTGGCCGGCGTAGTAATCGACAAGACCACGATCAAGTTCATTCACTGGCACGCCATCATTAACCAAAGCTACCAGTCCGGTATACGAATCATACGCCTTCGGGTAGTTCTCCACTGAATCTAGAAACCGCTGGTAGGCTTGTTCCGCCTCCCCTAAGGCTAGAAACGCCTGCCCACTCAAGAGATTTACCTGCGCTCGGGTAAATTCACTCTCTGTCCTGGCGTAAATTGATTCATAATTCTTAATCGCTAAGGAATAGTTGCCGGAAGCGGCAATGGCGCGGGCAAGTTTGATCTCTACAGAGAGATCCGTTTCCGGACTTAGCGTTTGCAAGGCAATACTGTAGGCGTCTTGTGCACGTTCGATCTCCCCGGCGGCTATCCAGGCATCGCCCTGAAGATCAAGTACATAGGCATCAAGAGCGCGCAATCCTAGGTTGACGTAATTACCATAATCCTCAGCCGCTTCCGCGTACCACCCCAAAGCCATTTTCCCCTCAGCGCGCAGGAAGTGCGCATCAGCCGCACCCTCCTGATCCGGGAATCTCGATATAAAGTCGTCTAGTGCAGCAACCGCCTCCTCGAAGCGATGGGCGTCGAGCAGCGTCTTGCCGATGCCTAGCTGCGCGGCGGCTGATAACCCTGGATCGCTCGTATAAGATTGTGCCTCGTTAAAAATATTTAACGCTCTTTCCCAATCGCCATTGAAGCGGGCTCGTTCACCATTCTCAACCATTGTTAAAGGAAATGGTGTCGGCGTTGGTGTAGGCGTCGAGGTTGCTGTAGGCGCAGTGGTATGGCTCGGTGCAGCCGTCGGTCCCGGTGTCTCGGCACTCGGAAGTCGGCAGCTCAGGATCGAGAGGATGACAAGCAAAACGACTAACCCTAACTTCGCCGTGGTCCTGCTCACAAACGCGATCATATTCGACCTGACCATCAGGGTCAATCTTGCGGGTAGCCCTCCTCCATGCTAGACTCTAACTTGGAAGTTCGCCGCGCTCTCCACCGAGAGCGCATTTTTATGCGAGGAGATCGTGCAGACAATCAGTTGGGATCCTCACGGTCCCGCAGTACGACTGATAGACCAACGACAGCTCCCAAATGCCGTTGAATTTCTCTCGCTTGAAACTTGCGAAAGCGTAGCGATCGCAATCCGCGAGATGTCCATCCGCGGCGCTCCCGCCATCGGCGCTGCAGCCGGGTTTGGCATGGCGCTCGCTGCAGTTCGTTCTTCTACCGGCAGTGCACAGGATCTCTGGCAAGAACTTGCCGCTGCTGCCGAAGTCCTTCGAGGCACCAGGCCCACAGCGGTGAACCTTCTTTGGGCAATAGACCGCATGCTAAAAGTGGCTGAGGCGGCAATGGTTTCGGGCACAGAAGCCATGCGTCAAGCACTCGTGGATGAAGCTCAACACCTCGCGAATGAGGACATTGAAATCAATCGCAAGATTGGAGAGTACGGTGCTCGTTTCATCAAGGATGGAGACACCGTCATCCACCACTGCAACACCGGGGCGCTGGCTACCGTTGATTACGGTACTGCGCTCGGTGTGATCCGAACTGCATACGAGGACGGGAAACACATCCATGTCCTCGTTGACGAGACTCGCCCTCGGCTTCAAGGCGCACGCCTGACCGCCTGGGAACTCGACCAATACGGCATACCCCACGAAATTATTACGGATAACGCTGCGGGTTATTTTCTGCAGCGAGGTGATGTCGCTTCAGTTTTTGTTGGCGCAGACCGGGTAGCCGCAAATGGGGACATCGCCAACAAGATCGGTACTTACATGCTCGCGCTAGCTGCCAACGATTGCGATGTGCCTTTTTATTGCGCAGCTCCCCTCTCAACAATTGACTTGAGTGCCGCTTCCGGCAAAGCGATCCCGATCGAGGAGCGCGACCCGTCGGAGGTGTTGGATATCCAGCGAGGGGGTATGCCCATTTCGCCGAAAGGGAGCAAAGCACGCAATCCCGCCTTCGACATCACGCCGCACCGCCTTATTACGGCACTCATCACCGAAACTGGGATTTTAGGACCACCTTTTGAACCATCAATCTCTCAGGCATTCCACCACGAGGACGAAGAATGAAAATCGTACTTACTGGCTCCATCGCCTTCGATTATTTAATGACCTTTCCTGGTCGTTTCAGCGAACACATTCTCCCTGATAGGATCGAGGATATCAGCCTATCCTTCCTGGTCGATAATCTTATACATCGGCCCGGCGGGATAGCTGCAAATATCGCCTATACGCTCGCTCTGCTAGGCGAGCGCCCGCTTGTCATGGCGACCGTCGGCCCTGACTTTGAAGAGCATCGGCTAAGGCTGGAATCGCAAGGTGTGGACACCTCCGCGATCAAAGTCATCCCCGACCTCTTTACCGCGTCATTCTTCGTTAACACAGACCAGACCAATGCCCAGATCGCCAGCTTCTATCCTGGCGCCATGGCGAAGGCTTCAGAACTTACCTTTAAAGAAATCGATCCTTTTCCCGACATGGCCGTGATTTCCCCGAATGATCCTCAAGCGATGATCGAGTACGTACGGGAATGCACCGACTTAGGCATCCCCTACATCTACGACCCCAGTCAACAAATCGTGCGCCTCTCTCCTGAAGAATTGCGCGAAGGGATCCTTGGTGCAGACTCTCTCTTCAGCAACGATTACGAGTTCGGTCTGATCGAAGAGAAAACCAGCCTCACTCTCGAAGAAATCCTGGAGAACACTTCCTTTATTGTCATTACCCGTGGAGAGAACGGGGCTGACCTCTTCACAGCAGAAGGAAAGCTGCATGTGCCCGCGGCATTGCCGGAGAGAATCGCCGACCCCACTGGCATTGGGGATGCGTTCCGGGGTGGTTTCTTGAAGGGTTATTTAAATGAACTATCTCTCCTCCGCTGCGCGGAGATGGGCGTAATGGCGGCCACATTTTGCATCGAAGCTGATGGTCCACAGAGTCACTCCTTCACATTAGATAGCTTTATCGAGCGCTATCGCCAGAACTTCGGCGACTCCGGTGAACTCGATCGCCTGCGCTAACACCGCCATGTCAGAGTCCAAAATCCGAGAGATACTTTATTTAGATCCCGTATGGTCAGCATACGCCCTGGCAGATCTTTCCCCCCAACATGCGGCTTTCTGCCAATGGCATCACTCGGAGGGGGGAGTTGTGTTAGCGTACCTTGGTTTAACCCCTCCGATCTTCTTCGCAACCGGGCACACTGAAGATGTCGTAGCACTCGCCGCCCAGGTCCATCCCGGCGAGTACCAGTACACCCTTCTTCCCGAGCACAGGTTTTCCCTTGAACCCATGCTCTCTGTCCAATTTGAACTGCAGATGTGGCGCATGAGCTATGAGGGGGATGGCCCGGAGATAGATCCGGGCATGGATTCCCATCGTTTGTCAGAGGATGATCTTGATTCCGTGATGGCGCTCTTCGCGGATCACGCCGACCGGCCGGACGCTTTTCACCCGCGACAACTCGAGGAAGGTCCGTTCTACGGCACTTACCACGAGGGTGAACTCGTCGCCGTGGCCGGTGTCCACATTCTTTCCGAGAGCGCCAGCATGGCCGCGATCGGGAACGTGTTCACCCATCCTGCACATCGAGGGCGGGGCCTCGGACGAAACGTCAGCGCTCAGGTAATATTCAGCTTGACAAAACTGGGGGTCAAGACGATCGTCCTCAACGTTGCTAAGGAAAATACCGCTGCCGTGGCTTTATATCGGGATCTAGGGTTCCAGACCCATTGCGTGTATTATGAAGGTCTGGGCAAATTACACGCGAAGCACTAGTGCGAACGGATAATTAAATATAATCAATTGAGGTTGAGGAGGTTGCATCATGGATTTCAAAACATTAGGCCGAACGGGCTTGAACGTCAGTAAGTTGTGCCTGGGGACGATGAATTTTGGGCCTGAAACGGATGAGAAGTCCAGCTATCAAATCATGGATGCTGCGCTCGATATGGACATTAATTTCTTTGATACGGCGAATGTTTATGGCTGGAAACTCGGGGAGGGCATCACAGAGCAAATCATTGGGAGATGGTTGGCTCAGGGCGGCGGGCGGCGTGAGAAGATCGTGCTGGCCACGAAGGTATACGGGCGCATGGGCGAAGCTCAGAATGAAGGCCGTCTATCGGCATTTCATATTCGCCGGGCATGTGAAGAAAGCCTTCGCCGCCTCCAAACGGACCATATCGACCTCTACCAAATGCACCACATCGATCGCAATACACCATGGGAAGAGATCTGGCAGGCGATGGAACAATTAGTGGCTGAAGGCAAGGTGCTCTACGTCGGCAGCAGTAATTTTGCCGGCTGGCACATCGCCCAGGCTCAAAGCGCGGCGCAACAACGGCATTTCATGGGGTTGGTCTCCGAGCAAAGCCTTTATAATCTCGCGGCGCGTTCAATCGAGTTAGAGGTGATCCCCGCCTGTGAATCCTATGGGCTGGGCTTGATCCCCTGGAGCCCTCTATCGGGAGGCCTTCTCGCTGGAGCGCTAGAGAAGGCGAAGAAAGGTCGCCGAGCGAAGGAGCATGCTCAGAAACAACTGGATGAACATGGCGAACAACTCGAAGCCTACGAAGCTCTATGCCGCGAACTTGGTGAACATCCCGCGGATGTCGCCCTCGCCTGGCTCCTGAACAATCCGGTTGTGACTGCTCCAATCATCGGTCCGAGAACAATGGATCAATTAAAGGGCAACCTCCACGCCCTCGAGATCGAACTTGATCCGGAGTTCCTCACAAGATTAGATACAATATGGCCTGGTCCGGGGGGGGCTGCACCAGAAGCCTATGCATGGTAAGTAGATCTCGGAATTATGAAAGATAAATTTCAATAACGGAGATGCCAATGAGTGTTGAATATGATGTCAAAGATCTATCGCTCGCCGAAGGTGGTCGGCGGCGAATCCAATGGGCGGAACAGGAGATGCCTGTTCTAAGGCAAATTCAAGCCCGTTTTGTGAAAGAGCAGCCTTTGAAAGGCACCAGGATCGCTGCCTGTCTGCACGTGACGACGGAGACCGCCAACCTGATGCGAACTCTGCAAGATGGCGGCGCAGATGTAATCCTGACCGCATCAAATCCACTCTCGACTCAGGATGATGTAGCAGCTTCGCTCGTAACCCATGACGAGATCCCCGTGTACGCGATCAAGGGCGAAGACAACAATACCTATTACAAACACATCCACGCTGCACTAGATATCGACCCTCACTTTACAATGGACGATGGCGCCGATCTCGTAAGTACGCTCCATAAAGATCGGCGTGAGCTTTTAGAGAATATGCGCGGCGGAACCGAGGAGACAACTACGGGGGTTATCCGTTTACGGGCCATGGCTGCCGATGGTGCGCTGGAATTCCCAGTCCTCGCCGTAAATGACGCCAAGACCAAGCACTTCTTCGACAACCGTTATGGAACAGGGCAGTCAACGATCGACGGGATCGTCCGAGCGACGAACATTCTGCTGGCCGGGAAGATCTTCATCGTCGCTGGCTATGGCTGGTGTGGCCGCGGGCTGGCGATGCGTGCACGCGGGATGGGGTCAAATGTGATCGTGACGGAAGTCGAACCTTTGGCTGCGCTCGAAGCGATTATGGATGGTTTCCGGGTGATGCCGATGGAAGAAGCATCAGAAATCGGTGACATTTTCTGTACCTTGACGGGTGATCTCAACGTTATTGACCGCGATGATTTCGAACGGATGAAAGATGGCGCCATTGTCGCTAACTCGGGTCATTTCAATGTCGAAATCAACATCCCGGCTCTCGAAGAAATGACCGCCGAGAAACGGAAGCCTCGAGAATTCATCGACCAGTACATTATGGAAGATGGGCGGAGTATTAACTTGCTAGGTGAAGGGCGATTGATCAACCTTGCCGCCGCAGAGGGTCACCCGGCGAGTGTAATGGACATGTCCTTTGCCAATCAAGCGCTCTCCATCGAGTATCTCCTCAAGAAAGCAGAGGAGCTCGAAAACAGAGTCTACACAATACCGGAGGACATCGATCGCGAGATTGCCCGCCTTAAGCTCGAAGCGATGGGTATTGAAATCGACGTCCTGACCGAAGAGCAGATTAAGTACCTCGCCTCCTGGGAAGAAGGTACATAATTCCGGCGTCCAGTATCCAATTTAACTGTAATTGGCTGTCTGCTTAGCGAATCAGGCAGCCAATTTCATTCTTAATAATGTAGAGGCGCGCCCACGTGTGCGCCCGATTTTCAATTCATCTTGAGCTGGCTTATGCAGAGGGGTACGTCGCCACTGTGCACCAACCAGAGTAATAAACCATTGATTTAAATAAAGAACGGGCCGACACACGGGTCGGCCTCTACGATTCATTATTTAGCTGTTCTACACGAATCAACTTTTGGAACAACCCCATTCTTTTTTCTGATACCAGCGCATCGAATGAGGAGGTGCTTAAAATCGATTAACTTGCTGGGGTTTCGCTGGGAGTGGGTTCGGGGGTTGGCGTTGGAACGTAAACCCAGATATACACCTCTTCCCCAAATAATTGACCTTCCGGGGAACGCGCCTGCCAACGACCGATGTATTCCCCCGGATCGAAGGGAACGGTGAGCGTAACTTGCCAGATCGCGTTCTTCCCCGCACTCGCCGGGTAAAGCGCGATCTCTTCCGGTCCGATAAAGCGATCGCTGCCGATGCGCACAAGCAGGTATCCATTAACCCAGTCGCATGAGCCGCTGTTGCGCACCTCCCAGCGTTTATCCAGTTCTGCACCCGGTTCGACGTTGGTGCGATCCGGGATCGATAAATCATCGACAAATTCAGCTTCGTTCACACACTCCCCTTGAGGCGCAGAAGTAGGAGATACGCCGATTACAGTTGGGCTCGGTCGGGGAGGCGATGAGATCGTCGGCAGAGGTGTCCATGCGGGAGTCGCCGTCTCTTCAACCTCAGAAGTGCATTGTACAAGCAGCAGACTGAAGGCACAGACTGTGACCATGCCGTAGAAAATTCTTGGTTTTCGCATCGAGGTGATAATTATCCCTGCTGATTGAATTATTCGCCAGGATACACACAAATATGTGGATAAACTCGGGCCGCTATCCCTGGTTGGCGTTCACTTTATGACCTGCTCGCTTGAATAGAAATCCTACAAACTTGCGAATTTAATCGTCGTCGTCCGTCTCAGTCTCGGTCAATTCCTGTTGAGGTTCATCTTCTACGTCCTGGTCACCCTCTTGGTGTGGATCCTGGTCCAATCCCGCATCTTCTCTAATCCCCGCTTCGATTTCGGAAGCCATTTCCAGATCCTCGCGCAGGTAGTTCTTGGCGTTCTCGCGTCCCTGACCCAGGCGCGTCTCCCCATAGGAATAGAACGAGCCGCGCTTCGTGATCAAATCTATCTTCACCCCAAGATCCAGGATATCTCCCACCTTGGCGATACCCTCATTGTACATAATATCAAACTCCGCCACCCTAAACGGCGGCGCCACCTTGTTCTTCACCACCCTCACCCTCACCCGGTTCCCCACTACTTCCTGCCCCACCTTGATGCTCTCGATCCGCCTCATATCCAACCTCACCGAGGCGTAGAACTTCAGCGCTCTTCCCCCTGTCGTCGTCTCCGGGCTCCCGAACATCACCCCGATCTTCATCCTCAACTGGTTCGTGAAGATTACCGCCGTGTTCGTCTGCTTGATCGCCCCGCTTAGCTTCCGCAGCGCCTGACTCATCAAGCGCGCCTGCATCCCCATCGTCGCATCTCCCATGTCCCCCTCTAGCTCCGCCCGCGGCACCAACGCCGCCACGCTGTCCACCACCACCACATCCACCGCCCCGCTCCTCACCAGTGTCTCGCCGATCTCCAGCGCCTGTTCCCCCGTGTCTGGCTGCGCTATGTACAGCTCGTCCACATCTACCCCGCAGCGCGCCGCATAGGCCGGATCGAGCGCATGCTCCATGTCGATGAAGGCGCATACCCCCCCTAGCCGCTGCGCTTCAGCCACGATATGCTGCGCCAGCGTGGTCTTGCCGGAGGCCTCCGGACCGTATATTTCGCTCACCCGGCCGCGGGGGATGCCTCCCACGCCCAGCGCCAGGTCCAGCGATAGCGAGCCTGTCGGTATCGCTTCAACTTCCAGATGATGCGCTTCTCCCAGCCGCATCACCGCTCCGTCTCCATAGCGTTTCTTGATATCGTTTAATGCCTCTTCAAGGACCTCTTTGCGTGCTTCCTCATCCAAGGTAACGCCTGTCGAAATAGTTTCTCCAGCCATTTAAACCCTCCTTGATACGTACGTTATCTCTCACCTCGTCTAGTATAGCACGTTTGTTCTATTAGTCAAAACACCATCTTGAGCAAGGTCTTTCTTGGACGGAAAGCGGCAAAGATATTCACCTTCCCTGAAGAGAGATCCCTGTAAAATAGCAGCGAGATTCTTCGCTTTCGCTGCGCCTTGTCTCAGAATGACATCCGCTCATCTCCTCGATGACTGAGCCAATATCTAACCGCTTTCGCTATGGTCGAAATACCCCGGTTCTCCATGGTTCCAAACAAGAAATAACGAGACACAATAGGTCCGCTTTACGATTGTGACATCCTTCACATAGCCTTTGTGATACTTATCACTATAGCTTTTCGCTCCCCATCGATAAACTCCCTATTGTACATATATTCGAGTATTCGCATACATCTAATAAGCCAACAGCGGGAATGGAGCAACGCCTATGAGCACCCTTGAACAAGAAGTCAACCAATTGCACTCGGAGATCTGCGCTGGACTGGCGGACCCAAAACGGATCCTGATTCTCTATGCGCTGGCGGATGGTTCAAAAAACGTCACCGAGTTGGCGGAGTTCATTGGCCTGCCCCAACCCACCGCCTCGCGCCACTTAAAATTGCTGCGCGAGCGCGGGTTGGTCACATCTCAGCGTGATGGCACCTCAATCTATTACTCAGTGGCGGACGATCGCATCATCCAGGCCCTCGACATGCTGCGCGCCGTGTTAGCCGACCGGCTGCAAAACCAGGCTGGGCTGATCAAGTCTTTCACCAACGGCTCTAAGACATAGGCCTTCTCAGGAGATGACAGAATGAAAACCTTTTTAATCCTCGGCGGCGGAACTGGAGGCACGATGGTGGCCAATAAGATGAGCCATCACCTGGATCCTGCGGAATGGAAAATTATCGTCGTCGACGAAAACGAGAACCACTACTATCAACCAGGTCTTCTTTTCATCCCTTTTGGGATCTATAGCCCGGCGGATGTCGTGAAACCCAAGCGGGATTTCTACCCCCAGAATGTGGAATTCGTGTTGTCCAAGATCGAGCTGATCGAACCCGATCAAAACCGGGTAAAGCTTGAAAAAGGCAAACGCACGATCGCATACGACACCCTGGTCATCGCGACCGGAAGCCGCATCGCACCCGACGAAACTCCCGGGCTTTTGGAGAATGGCTGGCAGAAGAACGTCTTTGACTTCTACACGATTGAAGGCGCCACCGCGCTCAGCCGTTTCCTGAAATTCTGGAAAGGCGGCCGGCTGGTCCTGAATGTCGCCGAGATGCCGATTAAGTGCCCCGTCGCACCGCTCGAGTTTCTCTTCCTGGCCGACTGGTTCTTTCACGAGCGCGGCATCCGCGACGACACCGAGATCATCTTCGCCACACCCCTGCCGGGAGCATTTACCAAGCCAAAAGCCTCATCGGTCTTGGGCGATATGCTCGAGCGCAAAAACATTAAACTCGAAGCCGATTTCAACATCATGGAAGTGGATCATGAAAAGAATGCCATCCGTTCCTACGATGAACGCGAGATCCCTTTCGACCTTCTCATAAGTGTTCCCACCAATATGGGCTCCGAGGTGATCGAACGCTCGGGCATGGGGGATGAGCTGAGCTTTGTTCCGACCGACAAGCACACCCTGCAGTCTAAGAAATGGGAGAATGTGTGGGTCATCGGCGACGCCGGCAATACCCCGACATCAAAAGCCGGTTCCGTTGCGCACTTCATGCTCGATGTGATCGTCGAGAACATTCTGCGCCAAATGGAAGGATTGCCACCTCTGGCCAAATTCGATGGTCACGCGAACTGCTTCATCGAATCCGGATTTGAGAAGGGCATCCTCATCGACTTCAACTACGATGTCGAACCGCTTCCGGGCAAGTATCCTCTCCCCGGTTTTGGACCCTTTTCCTTGCTCAAGGAATCAGCCGTGAACCATTGGGGAAAGATGACCTTCCGTTGGGTGTACTGGAACATGCTCCTCAAGGGCGAAGAGATGCCCTTCGAGTCTCAACTGAGCATGGCCGGCAAGTGGAAGTAAGAGGTAGACATGTCAAAAACAATGACAGCGACCGATTTAGAAAACATCCATAAGAAGCTCGATTACCTCACCGAATATGTCGAGGCGCAGCACAAACGCCAACAGGAATTCGACGAGTTAAAACAGGATGTGATCCCCATCGCCAACCACATGATTAAGCTTTCCATCGATGAGTTAGCAGAGATCGGAACAGAGTTTCAAGTCGAGGATCTATTCTTTTTACTCAAGCGCCTGCTCAGAAACACGGGAATGCTCATGCGCTTGGTGGATATGCTGGAAGCCGGGATGGATCTCACGGAGGAATTGAAGCCCATTGGGCTGCAGGCGTTCTCTGACATGGTTGAGACACTCGACCGGTTGGAACGCGAGGGCTACTTCTCCTTTATGCGCGAGGGCTGGGGAATCGTCGAACGCATCGTCCATGAATTCACCGAGGATGATGTCCGCGCCCTGGGCAATAACATCGTCGCCATGCTCACAACCATGCGCAGCATGACCCAGCCGGAAATCCTCGGACTTGCCAACCGGGCAATTTCCGCTGTTCAGCCAAGTGCAGAAGAAGAAAAAGATGTCTCAACACTTGCTCTAGTGCGCGAATTGTCAGACCCGAAGGTCCGCCGGGGCATGGCGCGCATGCTCAATCTCTTGAAAGCACTTGCGGATCAACCCACGAATCAAACACCAAGCTAAACGATATGAATAAGGAGAGAAACGATGACAAACCCAATCCTTGAGAACATTGAATTCGATGACGATGGCTTCATGGTAGACCCCAACGCCTGGACGGCGGAAATTGGTGAAGCGATCGCCATGCGCGAGAGCCTGCCCCTCATCGATCGCCACTGGGTGGTGATTAACTTCGCCCGCCAGGAATTCGATGCCAATGGAGAAGCACCTACCCTGCGGCGCATCACGAAGACAACCGATGTAGACACAAAAGAACTCTATCGACTCTTCCCTGGTGGTCCCGCGAAAAAAGCTGCCATGGTTAGCGGCTTAGAAAAACCCACGGGATGCATTTAAACGGCTGGAAACCAACTAACAAATTGGAGGATCTCAATGGTTCAAAAAAGCAATGGTAACCGCAAACTGTGCATCATCACCTCGAAAGGCTCACTCGATATGGCCTACATCCCACTCATCCTCGCCAATTCAGCGAGAATGACAGGGATTGACGTCGAGCTCTTCTTCACTTTCTGGGGGTTGGATGTCATCACAAAGAAAAAGATGGGGGGACTAAATGTTGCTACGGTCGGCAATCCAAGTATGCACCCCTGGTTCCACATCCCAACGCTACTTGGTGCCATCCCCGGTATGTCCGCAGCGGCGTCGTGGATGATGCGGCAGGAGATTGGCAAGCTCGACTTCCCGCCCATTCCCGAATTCGTCCAGTTGGTCATCGACTCCGGGGCCAATGTCTACGGCTGCAAGATGTCGATGGACATGATGAAACTGACTAAAGACGATCTCGTTCCTGAGGCAGAGGTTCTCGGCGCCATGGAATTCATGGAGCTCTCTGAAGGAGCTCAGCTTCTTCTCGTTTAGAGTCATCCTTCCAGAATGTAAAAGGGGCTTCCGAGTGGGAAGCCCCTTGTCTCCATAAAGACTCTGGTTTGGGTTATTCTGATTCGCTATCCGCCAACACCATGTGTAAGTGCCCATGCGGGTCCTCACCATCATCAAATCCTGAAAGCACAAAGATCGCACTCGTGACCAGTGGCCCCGGATTCCTCCAGCGATGTTGGCGATGTGCTGCAAACAGAAGCGAATCCCCCGCTTCAAGCAGGAAGATCTCGTCCTCAACCTGGTATTCCAGTTGCCCGCGAAGACATAGGACAAATTCATGCCCTGTGTGGATAATCGGCTGCGGGCCGCTATTGGCTCCATTCTCAAGGGTTAGTGCGAATGGTTCCACTCGCCCCGAGAACATCTCGCCCCCTAATCCCTCTACCAATCCACGCGTGAAAGGTACTCGCGTCCGCTCTGCAGCCTTGAGATGAACCACGTCGTGCAAATCAGGCTCAGTCTGAAAAAAAGTGGTGATAGGCACGTTCATGGCAGCCGCGACTTTATATAGCGTGCTGACGGACGGAGAACTTCGTCCCCGCTCGATCAAGCTCAGCGCATTCGCCGAAAGCCCACTTTGCCTCGCCAGCGCCCGTATGGATAGCCCTCGCTGCTCACGCAGCTGACGCAAGCGGATGCCAACATCAATTGACACCGCGCTCTTACCTGGTTTGTCCATCGGTACTCCTCAAATAAATTCCTGATCCATGCTATTGTATATTGAGTTGATCAATCCTTCCAACGACCCACGGCAATTCTTCCGACAACCGACCCGCGCTGTAGTTTGCGCAGGCTTCCGCCTCTACTATACGCCTTTGAAAGTGGCAGGGAAATCATCTGCACTCGATCACCCTGGTTCCCCAAAGTATAATCTCCTAATGAAATTCCGATTGGCGAGCGCTTCACAGTTCTTTCGAAAACTGTGTTTCCTCCCGTCTGAACACGGATCTTGGGCATAACTGCTGGGCCCGTTCATTCTCGGGACTGCTGCCGCTGGCGGACTATATTCTTAGTCCCGATCACTTGTGGGTCTGGAGAATAACTTTCCTTGAGCGGTATACGCCTGTTTGTTTCGAGTCCAGTCTTTGTAATCTAGACTTCGTTTGTGCTCCGCTTCACCACATAAGCGTCTACTAGGACACGATCTTCGTAAAGCCTGACAGCGGCATCATCTTATCCCATTTGAATTATAAGTCCGGTAAAATGAGCACTCGCAGTACAACACTGCTTCTATGAAAACGAGATTGTAAGCCAATCTATTACTAACGATTTGAGATCATTCTGGCTAGTTAGTTAACTTTTTTCGGAGTTACGAATAATGAAACGTATAGGTTCTTGGAATATCGCTCTAATCCTAATTCTTACACTGCTCCTATCTGCATGTGGCCGTGAATCTGTATCAGAAACCATTAATGAACTCTTAGCACCGGGAACTGGATTGAGCACGGCTCAAAATCCGAGTTCTCCTAACCTATCGTATGCAGTCCCTCAAAATCTCGACGCTGCGTTTAACTCGTTCTTGGACAACATGGTGGAGTACAACGCGCTAAATCTCGCCGGGTTGAATGAGATGCTCGCAGAAAAGAACCCCTACCCTTTCTGCTCGACGTTCGCTCTCTGGACGAAGTTGAGGCGAATGGCTATATCAAAGGAGCTACCGTCATCCCGCTGCTCGAGCTCGGCAAGAACCTTGACCTTCTGCCATCGTTCAACACCACCATCGTTGCCTACTGCGGCAGTGGTTGGCGCTGCACGATCGCCATGACCGCTCTTGGTCCTCTCGGCTGGAACTCCACACTTGTATTAAAAGAGGGCAGTTATAACAGCTGGGCAGGAGCTGGATATCCTGTGGCTCACGGGCACCCTGAAGCCACTGCACTTCACGCCGCATCCCCCGACCCGGCGACGACTGCGGTCATCAATAGGCTGCTTTCCAACTTGCCAGAAGACTGGGGCTTTGTCACCGCCAACACAGTCCTCCAGGAGATCGACACGAACCCTGATCTGATCATGATCGACGTGCGCAGCGAAGATGAGATCCAGGCGAGTGGTCACTTGGAGGGTGCGATAGAAATCCCACTTGAGGACTTCGTCGACCGAAAAGCCGAGTGGCCTATCGAAAAAGATGTTTCGATCGTCATCTTCTCCGGCTACGGTCACAGGTCCACCATCGCCATGACCATCCTCATGACCTACAGCTACAGTAATGTGCGTTCAATTGGGGGATAATCCGCCACCTGGATCAATCCCATACTTGAAGCTCTGCGTATAACCCCCGACAGAGTCTGCCGCTCATCATGGATACCCGGCGCTTCCGGTTTACGGGTCACCGCGTTGGGTTCATGCACTACATGGGACGCAAAACACCAGGTTGAATTGATGGGGAAGTAACGCTCGCCTTACCTGCTCACCATTTCCTGGATATCTTCCCAGGCGATCACGCGCAGCCGACGCCAGAGAGAATCATCCTGAACGCGCTCCGTGAAATCGAGCCAATCCTTTTCAAGTTTCGACCAATGCGAGCGCGGCGTGAAGACCCACAGGTGAAACTCACGCCCCAGAAGATTTGCGAGTTCATGCCCGATTGTGAGTGTGCGCGCCAGTTGATAATGACGATTGCAGGCTGGCGATTCCGAATCTGGTTTGGGATGCGGCTCCAAGGATAGATGGCTTGTGAAGTGGGATTTCTCTTCATGCCAATAGCGGCAGGGTGACAGGTCTTCTCCCTCAGAGATGTGCATCTCCGGGCAGCGGTGTTTGGTGAAGCGCGAGCAGCGGCCGAACCCGCTCTTGCGTTTGGATTCAACCAGTATAAGGTTTCTCTCACCGAGTAAAAAAAGGTCAACCTCAGTCTTTGGACCGCTCCCCTCGATCATGAGAAGAACATCATCCAGCTTGAATAACCGCACCCCATTCACATCGAAACCCCAGTAGTAGGGGGTCAATGCGTCGTCGGTTTTTTTTTCATCATTGGGATTCCCCCATAAAGGTCTGATATTCAGAAAATCCGTCAGCGAGATTGTCGGCTGCGCCAGCAGGTAAACCACGTTCCATAACAACGCGTTTTCTGAGGTTGGATTGAGGAAGTTTGTCAGCACACTCTCCGGTAATGCGGAAAAAATACGCTCATCCTCTCCAGAAATGACCTGTCTAGGTAGCCACCTCCGCTCGTCGGTTTGACTATTCCCACTCTCGCAGGAATTCCCATTGAAGTCATTCGTCATCGGTTACTTTTCTCTAGTCTTGGCCGCTTTAGTCATTGCCAGCAAGAAATCGCTCAGCTGTCTCTGGGCATCGAAATGAAAGAAGAGGAAGGGCGATCCGAAGTCCTTCATCGCCGCAAGATCGCTCAGGGCTTGCCCTTCAAATAAGTTTCCGAATGTATAGGTTTTTCCGGGTACAGGCACGTCTTTCCGGGGCCTCACCATCAGGATCAAGTAGACAATATCTTTTAACCCCCGGGTGGGATCAAAACCGCATCCTGCAACCTCAGTCAGCGAGAACAAACCAAGCTGATCGCGAAATACTCGGCGCAGTCGCCTCACCTTGCCTTGAAGGGTTTGCGACACGGGAGTGTAGAGACGCAGTCCCACCCCTCCCGCATTCTGTGATTCATTGAGAACAAGATCAATCACGTCAGATACTCCGCCTCCCGTGAACTTCAAACCCCGTGATGAAGCTCTTAATTGCACACCATCGCCCTCCCACAGCGAATCCGGGTGAGGCAGTTCCCTTTTACGTTCGAGCCTATGCAGAATGTGTTGGAGCTCCGCTCTGCTGCGATGCATGGCATCAAAATCAGTGGGGTTTACCGATAGCAGGTGCAGTGCGATCGCCGCTCCAAACTGCCATTGAACAAGCAACTCGCCCATCTCTTCGGTGTTCGTGCCTGTTTCGAGAACAAGCACGGGAATACCTGCGTGGATCCAATCCTGGAGACGCCGGTCCATAGCGCCTGACACGCGCAGGTAAACAAACAGGCGATCGTCGCCGTAAACATTCCCCGGCCCCGAAGGTTCGTCCCTGATTGAGATAATTCCATCATCCTGTCCCCTACGCCCTGCTGCGAGCAGGTACTCGATCCACTTTAATGCCGGTTCTAGAGGCGGGTCGGCGAAGAGCGTCACTTTATCCCTTCCACTGCGTAAAGCCGCAGCCATGACTGAGCCCAGAAAAAGCCCGGGGTTCTTCGCAGCATCCACGAGCGGGCCACAGGCACGCGTCATATTCACGCCTCCCCGCACGAAGGAATCGAGATCCGCACCTGCTAGCGCCGCCGGTAGAAGGTTGGTCCTATTGAAAGGGGAGCACCAAAGGTCATCACGAAAATCCTCCACAATAATTTTGTGGATTCCCTGCTCAACAGACCAACTCTGTAATGTAGAACCCCCCTGCGTGATGACGATGAAATGATCCCCTGTTTTCTCTTCAAGCTTCCGGGCTGCTTCTTCCCAAAAAAATGAGAGCAAGCGCTCGGGTATTCCCGCGCCTGATGAAGGGTCCACGATAAGGTACAGAGTCGCTTCTGGAGAAGTTTTCCGCGTTATAGCACGGATATCATCTGGGTTTGCAGTATTGAGTATGTGGTAATTCAATCCGTCTGGCGGCGCGAGGATTCGGGCTAGCATCTCCGCAGTGATTATGCCGCATCCGGAGCCAATGATGACGAGCGTAGTAATTTCGGGAGCCAGGGCTTCAAGTGCAAAATCGACGATCTCAGCGAGGCCAGTTGACATTTTCGCGGGGGCGGATAACCAGCCCAGCCAACGACGGATCTGTTCCTTCTCGCGATCGCGTTCCACCCAAAGCGTCGCGTCCTCCTGCCAGAGCCTCTTCCCAACCTCATCTCGATCTAATTCCGCCAGAGTCTCCCGCAGCTTCGGCTCAAGTGCGGTGAGCTCTTGTTGGAAAGTAACTACCTTCTTATCAATCGTCCTCAAGATTGAACGATAAGATGAAACGAATTTACTTACACCCTGCCTCTCTAGCCGGTCCGCAGCCTCGGCGATTGATATCCCAAGATCATCCAGCGCCTGTAATTGGCTGCGTGCAGTTGAGATATTCTCGGTAAGCGTCAGTTCCGGTGATCCATGATCCTTGAAAGCCTTCAGCGTTGCTTCAGGAAGCGTGTTTACGGTGTCCGGTCCAATCAGGTGATCGACGTAGTATGTATCTGGATAATCAGGATTCTTCGTACTCGTAGATGCCCAGAGAGGTCTTTGGATTTGCGCGCCCCGCGCGGCTAGACGTTGAAACCGTTCCCCTTGAAACGTCGCTACAAATTGCGCGTATGAAAGTTTACTGCTGGCGATAGCTACTTTCCCGAGGAGAGAAGAAGCGCGCTCCCCTTCCCCCTCACCGCGCTGGATTACCTCTTGCAGCTTCTCATCCAGCGCGGAATCGATCCGCGAGACGAAAAAGGAAGCAACCGAGGCCACATGGTTGAGCGAGCCGCCTTCTTCGAGGCGCCCTTCCAGACCAGTCATGTAGGCTTCCATGACCTCGATATACCGCCCCAGAGAAAATATTAGTGTCGCGTTTACATTGATGCCCTCTCGAATAGAAGATTCGAGTGCCGGAAGACCGGCAAGCGTTGCCGGGATCTTTATCATCGCGTTGGGACGATTGACTGCACCCCAAAGACGCCGCGCCTCTTCAATGGTCTTGGATGTGTCATCGGCGAATTCGGGATTCACCTCGATCGAGACGAAACCATCCCCACCGTTCGTTTGTTCGAAAAGCGGCAAGAAGATATCTGCCGCGGCACGGATATCATCAATCACTAGTTGGTCGAAGATCTTTTCTGCCGTCCATCCTGCTTGAGAGAACCGGCGTAAATCATCCTGGTAGCTATCGCTCGACAAGAGGGCACTCTCAAAGATGGTTGGATTGGAAGTCACACCGCGCAGTTCACCGGCGGCGACCCTGGCCGCCAACTCCCCAGAATCGAGCGAGTCCCTGCGGATATAATCCAGCCACAGGGACTGTCCTAGTGAGTGAAGAGATTGGATCGGGTTCATCCTCCGCCCCAGCAGAAGCTGTTTCAATAATTATCTTGCTTTACTGCTTCAATGTAAGCACCCGGGTCACGATATGGAATCCTGGATTGGGAACATCTTGACAAGAAAACTGAAGGTGTCCGCAGCCATGAGTTGCCTGTATGAAATTCTGGTACACACTTAGCTCATGAACCTGAGGGTTCGATCCGGGCGAGGACCTCCTTAGCTTTCAAGACAACATTTTCCGCTGTCAATCCAAAGTGTGTGTAGAGTTCCTCAAAGGGCGCCGATTCACCAAAGTGATCGATTCCGATGACCGCTCCGTCGTCTCCAACCCAGCGATCCCATCCAAGCGTGACGCCGGCCTCAATCGCCACACGGGCACGAATCGCTGGCGGAAGTACCTCTTGGCGATAATCCACTGACTGCGCTTTGAAAAGCTCCCAAGACGGGAAAGAAATCATGCGGACCGAGATTCCTTCGCTGGCGAGCTTTGCCCCAGCTTCGAGGATGATCTCAACCTCTGACCCCGAGGCCATCAAGATCAACTGTGGCGGGTCATCCCCAAGATCTGCCAGGATATATGCGCCCTTTTGAAGTCCCTCAGCCGATCCGAATTTCGCCCGGTCGATTGTCGGCAGTGCTTGACGGGTTAACGCCAGTGCTGTCGGTCCACTATCCCTTTCTAGGGCTAGCATCCAAGCCTGCGCGACCTCATTCGCATCCGCCGGTCGCAAAACAACCATATTGGGGATCGTGCGCAGCGCAGTGAGTTGTTCGATGGGTTGATGCGTGGGCCCATCCTCTCCCAGACCGATCGAATCGTGAGTGAACACATAGATTACGCGCTGCCCCATTAACGCCGAAAGGCGGACCGCACCGCGCATGTAGTCAGAGAAAATCAGAAAGGTTCCTCCAAAGGGGATGAGCCCACCGTGAAGGGAAAGACCATTCAGGATCGCTCCCATAGCATGCTCGCGTACCCCAAAATGCAGATAACGCCCAGATCGTTTTTCAAGGCTAAATGCTGTTTCTCCTTGCAGCGCGGTCTTGTTCGATCCGGTTAGATCGGCTGATCCTCCGATCAGCTCGGGAATGATGGGCGCCAATGTGTTCAGAACCTTGCCCGACGAGACGCGTGTAGCCATGCCTTTCGCGTCTGTGTCAAACACAGGAAGTTTTCCTCTTGCCTTAGTGGGAAGTACTCCCTTCAACGTTCGATCAAATTGCGTAAACAGTTCAGGGTATGCCTCTCCATAGCGGATTATCCTCTCCTGCCACGATTCGTACGGCTTGAGATTGCGCTGAGCGCCGGCATTGAAATGCTCGCGTACATCCTCCGGAACGAGGAATGAAGGCTCGTGCGGCCAACCCAATTTGTCCTTTGCGCCAGCAAGTTCCTCTTCTCCCGGTGGTTCACCATGCGCTGCAGGGGTATCTTGTTTGGTCGGAAGCCCATAGCCGATATGAGAGCGGGTTATGATCAACGACGGTCGATCATCCGCCTTTGCAGTTTCAATGGCGTGATCGAGTGCATCCAAATCGTTGACATCCGCAACCTGCTCGACATGCCACCCGTACGCATCGAAACGGGCTGCGCGATCCTCGGTAAAGGCTATCTCTGTGCTGCCATCGATGCTGATCCGATTGTCATCGTAGAGGTAAATCAGGCGGCCAAGTCGCAAATGTCCGGCAATTGAGGCGGCCTCGGAAGCGACACCCTCCATCAAATCACCATCCGAAACAATTGCATAGATGAAGTGATCGACGATCGTGTGCTCATCGCGGTTATAAAGCGCAGCGAGATGTTCCGCCGCGATCGCCATACCAACCCCGGTGGCGAATCCCTGCCCGAGCGGACCCGTAGTCATCTCCACTCCCGCGGTCAACCCATACTCTGGATGACCGGGGGTTTTACTCCCCCACTGCCGAAATTGCTTGAGCTCTTCCAGTGGAAGATCATATCCACTAAGGTGCAGCATGGCATACAAAAGCATGGAACCGTGTCCGGCGGAGAGGATGAAACGATCCCGGTCCGGCCATTGGGGATCCGTGGGGTTGTATTTCATATGTCGAGTCCAAAGGACGTATGCCGCAGAAGCCATCCCCATAGGGAGTCCCGGGTGACCGGAGTTGGCCTTCTGAACCGCATCCGCGGCCAGGAATCGGATCGTGTTGATCGCTTTCTCGTGCAGTTCCTTCGATGCCATCGATCGCTCCGTTATTTATGTCGTTTATTGACCTGGTTCTTCATGAAGAATCGTGGTGGATGATAACATGTAACGTTTTAACGGCTGACTATTTTGACGATCCGAGAGCTCGTTTTCTTCTTAGAATTCGGATCCAGTGGGAAGAGCGGATTAAGCCACAGCCCCACCCGTGAGGCTTCTAGATATGCGAGTCTACCCGCTGTCCGCCACGACCGACCCATCAGGGAACGCCCCCCTGAGGGAGGCCAACCCATACAGGATCAGGCTTCTCTATCCTTTCGAACGATCCACCCCATAACCCAAAGAACCACAGCTATCAGTAAGACCGGCAAAAGGGTGACGCCCATGCAAAGCAGCGACAGTTGTACCGCACCGCGTCCATAGAAGACCCAGATGAGCACGTTGCCGACGATCAAGACTATGGCCAAGCCTCCCAGAACAAGCCGTAATGTGGTCCCGCTTGCGTACGCACGTAGGTCCCTTCCTATATTGATTTGCTTAGCTTTCGCCGAATTCTCTTCGTGTGGATCCAACTCTGACCTCGCTTTGATGATGAGTCTCGAACTTCAATAATAATAAATCGTCAGATACTTAGCCATCCTTCTTCTCTTTCCCGCCTTCACCGAGTAGCGCTTCCACAATCATCCCCGCATCTTCAAGTGGATCTTCTGGAAAAGGGAGCGTATGATTGTGACTCACACGGGTAGTCAGTCGAGTCGCCGCGGAACGAACAGCGTCCGGGGTATCAGCTTGCTGCGCCAACCATTGCAGCATGTCATAGGCATTTGACTCGATCTCGCTTTTCTCTGTCAAGCTCCGTCTGACGCTCACCGCCCAACCTGCTGCTCGCCGAGCGCAGACCCTGGCTCGTCCCTCATTCCCTTCGATTCGTGCTTGATTGGCATCTTCTAATTCCCTGCGTATCGTCTGCTTGAGTGAAGGCAGGTCGCCGCTTAAACTATTTTGCATCGATCGTTCCCTTCTCGTTGATGTGTCATCATCGGTGATTCTCATCGGGGAGTCGAAGCGGTATGCTTAGGCAACTCACTAAATGGTAAGATGAGCGCAGGTTTAACGCCAGCCAAAGGAGAAAGTAATTATGCGCTTTAAGGATAAGGTTGCCTTGGTGACAGGATCAGGTCGAGGGATTGGGCGAGCCGTCGCTCTGAACCTAGCCGCAGAGGGGGCCGACATCGTTGTGAATTTTTTCCGCAACCGGGCACCTGCTGAGGAGACAGCCGAGGAAATCCGTAACTTAGGGCGGAAGGCAGTCGTAATTAAAGCCAATGTCGGTGACCTGGAGGATCTCGAGAATCTCTTTAAAGGTACGGAAGAGACCTTCGGGGGGTTGGATATATTCATCAGCAATGCAGCCTCCGGGTACAACCGCCCGGTGTTGGAGCAAAAGCCGAAGGGCTGGGAATGGACGATGAACATCAACGCTCGTTCGCTGTTGTTCGGCGCTCAACATGCCACGCGGCTTATGCACAACCGCGGCGGTGGCGCGGTCGTCAGCCTGTCGAGCCCAGGCGCATCCCATGTCATTCCCGATTACGTCGTCGTCGGCACCAGTAAAGCCGCAGTCGAAAGCCTGACCCGTTATCTCGCCGTCGAGCTTGCCCCATTGGGCATCAGAGTGAATGCGGTTTCTCCAGGGGTCGTGAGGACAGAAGCCCTGGAGCATTTCGATGCAGCACAGGATGATTCTGTGATTGAACGCGTCTCAACGATAACCCCTGCCGGTCGTCTGGTGACTCCGGAGGATGTCGCCGACCTGGTCGCCTTCCTTTGCTCCGAGGATGCATACATGATCCGAGGGCAGACGATCATCATCGACGGCGGCTTTATCTTGTTAGGAGATCAGAGCTCTCGTTAGAAAAATCGAGAGCGCTGATCTGTAAAATGAAATCTTGACCGGCTAGACCGCCAAGTTGGAAGTGTCTCGGGCGATATGCTCAAGAAACTCTTTGCGGGTGATGTCATTGGTCTTGAAAGTCCCGGTCATGGCACTGGTGACCATACCTGCGTTGGCCTTCTTCACCCCGCGGATCTTCGAACAAAGATGCACTCCCTCAATAACAACTGCAACACCTAGCGGGTGGATTGCCGCCTCGAGGAAATCCGCGATCTGGCGGGTCATTCGCTCCTGAACCTGCAGCCGCCGAGCAAATAAATCGACGACGCGCGGTATCTTCGAGAGACCAATGACCTTGCCCTTGGGAAGATAAGCGATGTGCGCGCGCCCAAGAAATGGCAGCAAGTGGTGCTCGCACATGCTGTAAAACTCAATATCTCGGACAATGACCATATCGTCATAGTCCACCGTGAAAACAGCTTCATTAATGAGTTCGTGCGGGTCTACGCGGTACCCCGCCAGAAGCTCATCATACATACGGGCGACACGTTCGGGTGTGCGTTCCAGACCTTCCCGGCAAGCGTCTTCTCCGAACGCTTTTAGAAGTGAGCCGACCGCGGCTTCAATTTCTGGCCGCGCAACACCGACACCATCCAGGAGCTCCGCTGCAGCATCAATATTGTGCATAATATTCTTTCTCCTCTCAGAATGCCTATTGTTAAAGTCCAACCACAGGCGAAATCCGCCCTCGGACCGGTATTATTCAGAGGCACCCCTCATGTTTTATAGTATTCTGAGTAAAATTGCTTCAACAATGAAGCCAATCCCTCTTGAGCTTTGACGATTTACAATACATTTATCTTACATGCGATTATCATTCTTTATACATGCGAGATCGGGTAAAACGAAGGGATGGAACAATGAACGAAGACCGCATCATCATTAAGGATTTACTGCTGCGCGGGATTATCGGGATCAATGATTGGGAGCGCGAAAAAAGACAGGACATCCTGATCAATATCACCCTATCGGGTGACCTGCGGGCAGCCGGTGAGAGCGATAAGATCGAGGACACCATCAATTACCGGACTTTATCGAAGAAAATCATCGCGCATGTGGATGAATCAGCTAGATATACCGTTGAAGCCTTAGCCGCCGATATCGCCAAACTATGTCTGAGCGTAGAGGGGGTTCAGCGCGCACAAGTACGGATCGAGAAACCGGGCGCGTTGCGATTCGCGAAATCCGTCGGCGTGGAGATCGAGCGGAGCAGGGGTGACATTGACTGAACTGGCTTTCATCACCCTGGGCTCGAACATCGAAGCCGCGACGAATTTGCCACTTGCCGTTGACAGGCTATCGGAACTCGGTTCGTGTATCGCCATTTCAACGGTCTACCAGAATCCCGCCATCGCAGACGGACCGCAACCGGATTACCTCAACGCAGCGGTCTTAATCGAAACCACGCTCGACCCCTTGATGATCCGAGAAAAACTGCGTGAGATAGAAGCAGACCTGGGGCGCATTCGCACTGAGGACAAGTACGCGCCGCGGACGATCGACTTGGATCTTTGCCTGCTGGGAGATCGGGTGGTCGATCACGAGCTGCTCACCCTCCCAGATCCCGATCTGCTGAAGAGAGCGTATCTCGCTGTGACACTCGCCGAGCTCCAACCGGATTTCCTTCACCCGACAACAGGAGAGTCCTTAGAGGAAATCGCGATTAAAATACGGAAGGGTGCGGCGCTCAAACCCAGGTCCGACGTTGTTCTTCCGGGCCACGAATAGCAAATTCATGTACAGCTTCCACGGTAAGAGGAGGTTAGAAAAAACAGATCATGTCATCTCAAACTGCTGACGCCATCATCTGTGGGGCTGGGATCGCCGGAATCTCGGCCGCTTACTACCTAACCCGTGATTCAGCTATGCGGGATGTATTGCTGGTAGATGAGGGAGCACCGCTGTCGTTGACGAGCGACAAATCGACCGAATGTTACCGGAACTGGTGGCCGGGGCCAGGCGACGCGATGGTGAGCATGATGAATCGCAGCATCGACATCCTCGACCAACTGGCAGACGAGAGCGGGAACGTCTTTCACCTCAATCGTCGCGGCTATCTCTTCGCAACAGCTATCCCGGAGAGGATCAACGATTTCCAATCCCAGGCCGAGGAAGCCGCATCCTTCGGTGCCGGTCCGCTAAGAATTCATGACGGTGATTCGCGCGGATCCATCTACAAACCGGCTCCAGCAGAGGGCTATCAAAACCAACCGACAGGCGCGGATCTGATCACAAGCCCGGAACTCATCCGGGCACATTTCCCTTTTTTAGCCGAAGACACCGTGGCCGTTATCCACCCCCGGCGCTGCGGGTGGTTCAGCGCCCAGCAGCTCGGCATGTACATGCTCGAGCGCGCCCGGCAGAACGGTGCACGGTTAATCCGGGGGCGCGTCGATGCGGTCCAAGTAAGCGGCGGGAGAGTCGCCGGGGTTGAGATTGCCGGAGAGAGTGGAAGCCAGACGATTTCGACTCGCAATTTTATTAATGCCGCGGGACCTCATCTTAAATCAGTTGGGCAATTGATCGACGTCGATCTCCCCGTGTTTTCCGAACTGCACGCGAAGATATCGATTCGCGACCATATGGGGGTATTCCCGCGCGAAGCCCCACTTCTAATTTGGAGCGATCCTCAAGCGCTGAACTGGACTGAAGAAGAACGGGAGATGCTCCGTGAAACTGAGGACACTCGCTTCATGCTCGATCCATTCCCTCAAGGGGTCCACGCCCGTGCAGAGGGTCCCGCGGACAGTCCGATCGTCTTAATTCTATGGACGTACCATGCAGAACCAGTCCCTCCGGTTTTCCCAATCGAGTATGACCCGTTCTATCCCGAGATCGCTCTGCGCGGTTTGACGAGGATGCTCCCGGCGTTGGGTGTCTATTTCGAGCGCACACCTAAACCTCATATCGACGGTGGTTATTACACAAAAACAGAGGAGAACAGGCCCTTGGTTGGCCCGCTCCCAGTGCAAGGCGCCTGGATCATTGGCGCGCTCTCCGGCTTCGGTTTGATGGCCTCCCCTGCTTGCGGTGAGCTGCTCAGCAAACACATCGCCGGCGCCGATCTGCCACACTACGCGCCGTGGTTCCAACTCTCTCGCTATGAAGATTCTGAATATCAAGAAATGCTCAAATCCTGGGATCAAACGGGACAGCTTTAATTGTCGGGAGAGGAATTAACAAGGATTAGTCATTTACGGAGAGGAGACCGGCGCGTACAAGAATGCTCCTAAGTTCTTCCCGTTCTTCAGCTAGGAGCGGCTGTAGTGGAGAACGGACCGGTCCACCATAGAAACCCTTGAGATCGAGCGCTGCTTTGATTCCTGCCACGCCGAAACGTGAGGTGACCGCACTATTCGTTTCGATCAGTTTCTGCTGCAGATTTCTGGCATCAACGATCTGATCATCTCTGAATAGCCTATGAATTCGTGCAAGATCTTCGGCGGCGATGTTCACTAGCGCAGCGATGAGCCCAACGGCACCAAGGGTGAGGGCAGGCAGGAAGAAACTCCCCGAACCAGCCAACACCTGGAAGCCCTTTGGCGCCGCATTAACCACCGCCTCCATCTTCGCCATGTCGCCTGAGCTGTCCTTAATCCCGGCGATATTCGGGTGCTGGGCCAACTCGAGGATCGTCCCCGCGGGTATATCCACCCCGGTATTCGCGGGCACGTTATAGAGGAGCACCGGCACGCTGGAGGCCTCTGCCACCGTATGATAGTGACTGCGCAAAGCGCGCAGATCCATCTTCGATTTATAGTAGCTTGGAGTCACAATCAGCACAGCGTCCGCCCCGACAGCCGTCATCGCCCGGGTGAGCTCCATCGTCTCCTGGGTCGAATGTTTCCCCGCGCCGGCGATCAAAAGATGGGTAGGGGTCATCTCCTCGCGCACCGCCTTGACGACTGCCACGCGTTCCTCAAAAGACTGGGACACGAATTCCCCGTTCGACCCGCCCACGACATATCCATCCAGCGGCCACTCGTTCCAGCGCGAGATATTAGCGCGCAGGTGATCGAACGCTATCTCGCCCTTATCTGCAAACGGCGTTGAGATCGGAGGAAAGATCCCGGCCAGGTTAATTTCGCTTCGCACAGATATCTTCACCCTATGTTCAACCTGCCTAGAGGTTGAATTCCTTCACAGCTTCCGAAATTGCCTCACGCACACGTGCGTCCGGGATATCATCCACACTTGTGTACCTCTTGTCGGCGATCCAGATCTCGAGTGATCCATCCGACGCCGTTCCGAAGTCAATTACATAATCTGCCAGGTCAGGGTATTCAACAAGCCGTTTTCGGACCATCTCCTCGATCTGTTCACTGCTCGGAGAAGCCTGCTCCTCGTTTTTATCAAGATGAGCGTCGGGAAGGAGCGGATCTAATCGCTCCAATGGTGAAACTTCCTCAGATCGAGCGCGCAAACCGGAGGCTTTCCTGATTCCGAGCAAGATCACAATCCCCACGAGAAAAGCCCCTAGAATCAAAATGATCGTCGTTCCTGTCAACATCTAATCCTCACTTTCCTTTACTTAGCTTCCTACTCCTCTTGAAGGAGGACCGCCCGCGCGGGAGCACCATCACTGCCAACGAGCTTCAATGGAAGACAATACAGACTGTACCACCCCGAATCAACGCCCGATAGATCCAAACCTTCGATGATCACCACTCCGGCATGTAACAGAATCGTATGGGTGGGGACGCTATCCCCGAAGGGCGCGACAGACAAGTAATCCACCCCAACCGTTTGAACCCCGCGATCCGTAAGCCATCGTGCACCGCTGGCATCGATGGCGATGAAATCCTCATGGAAGGCACTCGGACGTTCCGACCAATAGGCTGAATTCTGTGTTTTGATGAGTAGCCGGCTCACATTAACAGGTATCTCAGCAGAAGCGAGAGCATGATCGTTGATGACATCGATTGCAGTCAACTCGGCGACGTATGATCGACCGAGCAATTTATCCAGAGACAGCGATTCAATACTTTCGGCTCCATCGATAAAGTGGACCGGGGCATCGACATGCGTCCCTACATGGACGCCACAAGCCAGACGGGAGACGTTTGCATTCGCCCCTTCCGCAATATTGGCGATGCGAGCTAGTTCAACCGGCGGGTCTCCCGGCCATACCGGCAACTCTGGGCTTATAGGAACAGAGATATCAAAGACTCTCATCATTGCCTCCTTGAGTAGAATTATAGAACCCTTTCTCGAATCAAGGAACAATCAATTGGCAGGCTAAGGCACATCGCTATAATCGCAGAAATGGAAAGGAGTACTTGATCCTATGGCTGATTTCAATGCGCTCGATGACATTATCCAAGAGAATCTACAAACAAGCTTGGGCGATCTGAGCCGGCTTTGCGCCCAACCCAGCATCGCAACGCAAAATATCGGCATGGAGGAGTGCGCCGAGTTGACCGCGGATCTGCTGCGGGCGCGGGGATTCGAAGTGCAGGTCTTGCCGACAAAGGGCTTCCCGGTGGTGTACGCAGAGCGGGAAGGTCAGGTGGATCGAACGCTTCTCTTCTACAACCACTATGATGTCCAACCGCCAGAACCGCTCGAGCTCTGGGATTCGCCGCCCTTCGAGCCCACTCTGCGGGATGGAAAGATGTTCGCTCGCGGCGTGAGCGACGATAAGGGGCATATCATCTGCCGTCTGGCGGCGATTGACGCCTTTCTAATGAGCGAGGGCGATCTTCCCTGCAAAATCAAATTCCTGATTGAAGGCGAGGAGGAAATCGGCAGCACAAACCTCCCTGAATTCATCGGCGACAACCTCGATCTTCTAGCTGCGGACGCGTGCATTTGGGAATTCGGAGGGGTTGACCACGAAGGCACGCCGCAGCAGGTCGCCGGGCTGCGCGGCATCTGCTACGTCGAACTCAACGTAAGATCCGCCAGCCTCGATGCTCATTCCGGATTAGGCGGCTCGATTTTCCCAAACGCCGCTTGGAGACTGATATGGGCGCTAAGCTCACTCAAAGGACCTGATGAGCACATCCGCCTGCCGGGCTTTTATGACCGCGTCCTACCGCCAAGTAAGCGCGATCTCGAGCTTATGGCTCAATTCCCAGATATGGCGGATGAATACCGCAGCACATATGGCTTGAGCGGTTTCCTGAAGGACATCGAAGGTGGAGTGGAGTTGCTGCAGGAAGAGCTATTCTGCCCAACATGCACCGTCTGTGGGCTGACTTCAGGCTATCAGGGACCGGGGTCGAAGACGATCCTCCCCGCCCTGGCGAGCGCGAAGGTTGATTTCCGACTTGTGCCCGACCAGGACCCTGAAGAGGTCGTCCTTCAATTGCAGAACCATCTGGATAACGAGGGTTTTCACGATGTGGAGGTCACATACTTGGCGGGCGAAAATCCAGCCCGGACCGACCTCGAGGATCCTTTCCTTCATCTTGTCGTTGAAACAGCCAAAGATGTCTACGGTGTACCCCAGAAAATCCTGCCGATGTCGCCCGGCTCTGGACCCAACCACCCGTTCATTCACGATCTAAAAGTCTCTGTGGCGACTGCGGGGATCAGTTATCCAAAGGCAAATGTCCACGCGCCGAACGAGAACATCGTGATCGACAACTTTGTTTCTGGGGTGCGACATACAGTGCGCATCATGGCTGAATTCAGCAGGCGCTAACAACAGCATAGGATCCCCCTGCCCCGCAGCGACCCTTATCTTCTCAAGTTTTTTCTTCGCGATATTTGGGGTGTTAGGGGGTCCGCACTTCGCACCTTGAAGGAACCCCCTCGGCGCGCTATAATCGGACGTGTTCGGGGCGTAGCGCAGCCCGGTAGCGCACTTGCATGGGGTGCAAGGGGTCGGCGGTTCAAATCCGCCCGCCCCGACTATAGAGGCCGCTGGTATTTCCCAGCGGCCTGTCATTTTCGACAAAATGATTTCTCGCATGGATTTCTAGGTCACTCGTTATCATCTTGGAATATGCGATCGCGTGAAAATGTGAGAGAGGTCATGATTAGCAGAAGCTCAACTTCCGTAATCTCTCACCCCTCTTTGTGAGTAGTTGACCAATGTGGAAACAAGAAAATTCCTTGCCTGTACAAAATATATTGGGGGAAGGACCTTTATGGAATCCAAAAGAGAGATGTTTGTACTGGGTTGACATCGATGCGGGCACGATCAACCAATATTATCCAGCCAGTGCAATATACGAGGCCTTTGAAATTGGCTACCCGGTGGGCTGCCTGGCGTTTTGCACGAATGGAGACCTGATCCTTGCCGGTCAAGATGGATTCTCACGGTGGTCAATCGTTACCAAGCGCATTACACAAATCTCCCATCCAGAAGCCAATCGACAAAATGCGCGCTTCAATGATGGCCGTGTCGATTCCCAGGGTCGCTTTTGGGCTGGGACCATGACTCCGGAAGGCATGACCAACAACCTATACAGACTCGATCCCAACGGTATGGTCTACACTATGGAGACGAAAATTGGAATCTCCAACGGCATCGGCTGGAGTCCGGACAGGCGGAGAATGTACTTTACTGATTCTGCCCGAGAGGTTGTTTATGTTTATGATTACGATGAGCTTACCGGACACATCTCTAATCGACAAGAGTTAATATCAACGCGCGAGGATGATGGGGTGCCTGACGGGCTAGCAATTGATCGTGAAGGATGTCTGTGGAGTGCGCGATGGGATGGTTGGAAAGTTGTTCGATACAGCCCACAAGGAGAAGTAATTCAAGAGATTCCCTTACCTGTCAAAAAACCTACAAGCTGCGCATTTGGCGGATCAGACATGGACACACTTTTCATCACCTCTGCCTCAATCGATTTGTCAACTGCGCAAAAAGAACAACAACCTCTTGCCGGAGACTTATTCTGGATTGAAACCGACACCAGGGGTCTTGAAGAACATTTTTACTCAGGCTAAGGGAGCAAGTACGGCAAACTATAATTAGTGAACAGGATGAAACAACCATCAGAAAACGCTAGTTTTTCGGAAGTCATGGGAGAAAAACAGGATCACCTTAAGTCTATTGGATGAACGATCTTCTCGGGACGAAATGTGTACCCGACCTATCCCACCCCTTGGCACAAAAACGAGGGGATAGCACAATACGTAGCTGATCTTTAGTCCCCTGACTGGCTGAAAGTATTGGTGTAATCAGTTCATCGATAATTATTAATAACAAAATTGGGCAGATTGTCCGTTCGCTTACTTGTGCCTGGGCCGCAGGTGCAGGTTGGACAGGTTGCCCTGTAGTATCATTATCGCCATTGATAAACCTATGATTTGGGAAGCAAGTTTGCTTGACCAAGAAAAGCCTCTCGCCAATTACATTACGAGTCCCGGTCAAGCTGGATGAACGATGCTCCGCAACGCTATTCGTTACATAAGAGGGACATCAAATTCGAGGTGGTGATCCGGCTTATTAATAATTAATATAGGAAAATGGGTATGAGTATTCAAGTATTGGGAATTTCCGGTAGTCCAATAAAAAACAGTAACACGGACAGACTTGTTAAAGCGATATTGGATGAAACTGATCTGGAATTCGAATTTGTGAAGCTTAGCAGAATTAACATTAGACCTTGCATTGCTTGTCAACTTTGTGTTCCGGACAACATCTGCAAGGTAAAGGATGATTTTCCAGAACTGGCAATAAAGATCAAGAAGGCCAAGGCTTTAGTAATCGGTGCGTATACCCCCTATAAGCAGATAGACGGTTTCACGAAAGCACTCCTTGAAAGATTCTGGTCGCTGAGACATGTGAACAACCTGCTAAGGGGCAAGCTGCTTGCAACTGTCGTAACGGGCCTGAGCCCCGACGCTCTGGTTAGCGTCAATCAAGCATTAGTCAACGAATTGGAGAAACAGGAACGGATGGAGCTTATTGGGCAAGTGACAGTTAAAGGTAATCTTCCCTGCTTGTTCTGTGGCAAGGGAGATGAATGTGAGATGAGTGGGGTAAAAAGCCGCTTCGGACAGGACGCCAGGACATGCGATTATCCATATTCACGGGTCGAGGATCAGAAAGAAATATGGGAAGAAGCAATAAAAATCGGCAGACTAATCGGTGAACGCGTACGAACAGCTAATGGAGGCTAAAACTCTGTAATATCAGCGTGAGAACTCGGACGTGTATTCCGCTGAGCTAAAGCCACGCCGATTATCCGAAGCATTGAGCGGATCCAACAACGAGCAGCATTGTGCCTGGACTCGAGATGTATAGGGAAGTCTTCCGATGAACGAGACAGGCTTCCTGGCTATTAATTTATGACCTCTGCATTGATGAGATTTATCGATAGACTACTTTTCAATGTTGAATCCCAACAAGAGCGACTGCCGCGGCACCGTAAAGACCTACATCATCTCCGAGTTCAGCTTGCTCAATTTTGATCTCACGGAAGATATCTGACATAACCCTGAGATAAACAGTATCGCGAATCGGCTTGAAGAGCAGTTCGCCGGCCTTGGTAACACCACCGCCAATCAAAATCTTTTGGGGCTCTAAAATATGAATCAGATTCGTTAAGCCAACACCGATATACGCCCCGGCTTTTTGATAGGCTGCAATAGATACTTCATCCCCCTTGAGGGCTGCCCTAGCCACATCAGCAGCCGTAATCGAATCAATATCTTTCACACCATCGATCACTTGACTCGTTTGGCCATTACGAATTTCATCCTTCACTAATTGAGCGATTGCAGGACCAGAGGCAAGAGCTTCCAGATGTCCCGGTTGCCCACACCCACAAATTGGACCATCATCGACGATCGTCTGGTGTCCAATTTCCGCTGCTAGACCTCGCCACCCAGTAAGCAGCCGACCTCCGCTAATTATCCCTCCGCCAATCCCCGTGCTCACAGTAACATAGAGTAAATCCTCGATACCCTTGCCGGCACCAAATCTCTGTTCCCCCAGAGCAGCGACGTTTGCATCGTTACCGACAAAAACAGGAATTGAGAACCGTTCCATAATGGGCTTGAGCACAGATCGAGTTCCCCATCCCGGTAAGTTCGGGGGATTGTAAATCTTCCCGCTTACTGGATCGACCGGTCCAGGGACACCAAGCCCGATCCCAATCACGTCCCCTTCCGTCGACTCCAGTGCTGAATCTACCATCTGAAGGATCGCACTGATCACAGCATCAGGACCTTCCTCGGCTGGTGTCCCAACCGCATTCCGGGATTCAAGATCTCCTTTGTCGTTGATCAAAGCGGCTCTTATCTGCGTGCCCCCAACATCTATACCCAGCGACCACTTGTCCATAATTTCCTCCTTCTACTTAATAATACGCAGCAATGATGCCATGTCTGTTGAATGTATCGTCTAGCACCTTGCAGTTCCTTGCGGGATCCAGCACAGACGAGTGAATAACCAACCGTATCCTCTATCTCTCGCACCTAATGGGCGCGGTCCACCCAAGCGGTGCAAAAATCCATGATACCTAATATTATAAAGGTAACGAGTTTGATTCGCATCACTTGATCTGGGCAAGTATGTTTTCCACCGATTCATGCCAATCCAATTTCGTCTGGCGGATCTTTCGTTAGAAAAAATGGTTTGAGATTGATCAATGATGTATTCGACGAACGATTAGGATTGGGATAAGATTAGACATAATTAGTAATCAGATGAGCATTGTTTGAGTCAAATGAGGGCATTCTCATGAGCATTCTTACTGTCACTCTGCACCCTGCGATTGATAAAGTCCTGAGAGTTCAAAGGCTGCGACCGAATGAAGTCTCACGTTGCACGATTGAGATGACCCACGGTGGAGGCAAAGGCAATAATGTCGCCCGTGCACTAACACGAATTCAAATACCCGTCATAGCAACCGGCTTCCAGGGTGGTTACAGCGGAGCGTTTATCACAGAACACATTGAAGCAGAGGGAATCCGCACCTCATTCGTGGAATGTAGTGAACCTACGCGCACATCAACAATTTTGCAGGTAGAAGAAACAGGCGATACATATCCTTTGTACGAACCCGGTCAATCCGTCACCGTAGATGAGATCGAGCGCCTGTGCCAACATTATCGTGGGCTGCTCAGAGAAGCGTCCCTGGTGATATATTGTGGATCGGGGCAAACTGATCTGCTTGCTCCTGTGTTTGCGCGAATGATAGAGATGGCGAAACAGGTTGACATACCCACACTCCTCGATAGCTCGGGGGATGCGCTGAGGCAGGGTATCGAGGCAAAGCCCTATATGGTTAAAGTCAATCGTAATGAACTTGGTGGCTATTTTCAGCGATCTCTCGACACACTTGATCAACAATTCGCAGCCATGCTTGAGCTTCAGCAAAGCGGAATCCCTATCGTCGCCTTGAGCCACGGCGAGGATGGACTAATCGCGACCGATGGATTTGAAATTTGGGAAGGTGCACTCAAAGTTGATACGATCGTTAATGTTGTGGGATGCGGTGATTCCCAACTCGCAGGCATCGCCAAACAGGTTGTAGAAGGTGCGCCCTTGAAGGAAATTGTTCGTTGGGGAGTGGCTTGCGGGACTGCGAATACGCAAGTCCGTGGAGCGGGACGAATTGATCTTGAAACTGTTCAGGGAATGCTCCCTCAGGTCCGTCTCGAAGAACTACCTATCGGGGATTAAATTGAAAGGGTTTCCCTTTCTAATTGCGCCTTGTTTCTATTCAAACACAGGATTAGGAGAATGAAAATCATGAGCAAATCAAAGCAGGAAATGAAGGAATTGATCGTCGCCTACGGCCAGGAATTATTCGACCGTCAATTAACCGATGCAGCAGGTGGAAACATCGGTGTTCGAATCGAAGATATCATCCTGATGACACCGCGTTATGCAGGCAATCACTTCCATTGGAAATTAAAACAGGAGCAGATCCTGACACTTGACCTTGAAGGGAATAAACTCGAGGGTGAGGGGGAGGTATCGCGCGAGGCAAAAGTGCACGTTAAATTGCTCACTGAGTTCTACCCTGAAGGTACTGCCGTTGTCCATGCGCACGCTCGCAATGTATTGGTTTTTTGTGCAGCCGTAAAGCCAATCCCGCCCACGCTGCACGCCACTGAGAAATTCGGTGAGATTGTCCAAATTCCAGACGAGAAAGCTCATTCACAATCGTTAGCAGATGCGGTAGCGAATGGAATACGCCCGCAAATCGATCGTCTCTCCAAAGGCGCGGTAGCTGTCATGGCACCAAAGCATGGCCTCTTTCTGCTCGCCACGAACCTCCATACTGGTTTCGATACCGTTGAACGAATCGATACTAACGCTTTTTGTTTGCTGCAGCGCGGGAATATTCCCTCCTAAGCAAGGCGGATTATCACCCTAAAAAACTGTGCCCCCCTTGAATTCGGGGGCACCGATCTCTTCTCCAGGACACAGGTCTTTCATGAATCGAGAGCCATAAGGCGATGGGCGGCGGTCAAGGCGCCTTCGGTCGTAAGCCCGAAAGCCTGGAATAAGTCTTGCTCCGATGCACTCGCACCATAAGCATCCACACCCAATGACAGGCCGGAAAGACCTACATAATGTTCCCAGCCTTTTGTGATACCCGCTTCCAGCGAGAGACGCCGCGTGAGATCTGGTGGAAGCACAGTGTCCCGATAAGATTTTGGCTGGACGTCGAACAGCTCCCAGGAAGGTATCGATACAACGCGGACGCCAACGCCTTCCTCCTCTAATCTCCTACCAACTCCAAGCGCAAGGTGAATTTCGGACCCAGTAGCGAGCAGGGCAATATCGGGTCCGGACCCCTCCCCCTGCCAAAGGATATAACCACCTCGATGAAGGTCTTTGGCAGATGAATGTTCATGCCTATCAATGACCGGCAAATCCTGTCGGGCAAGTATAAGAGCTGTGGGACCGTCCTTCCTATCGAGCGCGACGCGCCAGGCTTCGGCAGTCTCATAGACATCGGCTGGACGGATGACCACTAGATTTGGAACTGTTCGCAGGCTCATGATCTGCTCCACCGCTTGATGTGTCGGCCCATCCTTTCCAACTGCAATGCTGTCGTGTGTGAATATATAAATGAGAGGGAGCTCCATCATCGCTGATAGTCGGAGCGAGGGGCGCATGTAATCGGAAAACGCCAGATAGGTTGCCACATATGGTCTCACGCCACCGTGCAAGGCCATGCCGACGCCAGCTGCGGCCATGGCATGCTCCCGTACGCCGAAATGAAGGTTGCGGCCTGTAGGGTTTTCTGCGCTGAAATCGCTTTCTTTGGTTAGGAGTGTTGATGTGCTCGGCGCCAGATCCGCGGATCCTCCAATAAGGCTCGGAATCCGTTCAGCCAGGAGATTAAGTACTTTACCGGATGCTTTTCGAGGAGCCATTCCCACACTGCTATTCTGAAATAAGGCTTCTAGGTCGTCATCCCATCCAGGGGGGAGTTCGCCGGACTGTGCTTGTTTGATCTCGGAAGCTAGGTCTGGGTATTGCGCGCAATAATCTTCCCAACAGAGTTGCCAGGCAGCATAGGCTTCTGAGCCTCTCTTTCTATGTAGTCCAAAGTGGTCACGCACAGTATCAGGAATCCAGAAGGTGTCGTCAAACGGCCATCCCAATCTTGATTTGGTCTCACGTATCCCTTCCGATCCTAGGGTGCCATGGTGAGCTTTGGCTGTGCCTTCGACCGGGCTTCCAAAACCGATTTTTGTGCTGACCATTATCAGAGACGGTCGATCCCGTTCGAGTATTGCATCCTGCATCGCGGAAGTTAACCCCTGTAAATCCTCTCCTCCAATTCCGTCCACGACGTGCCAATCGTATGCTTGGAAACGAGCAGCGACATCTTCCCTGAAAGCAAGTTGTGATGGCCCCTCGATTTGAATATCATTATCGTCATAGAGAACGATCAATTTCCCAAGGCCTAGGGTGCCAGCCAAGCTAGCCGCCTCTGCACTGACCCCCTCCTGTAGATCTCCATCAGACACGAGTACATAGGTGTGATGATCGATAATCTTGTGGCCGGGGCGATTATATCGTTGTCCAAGATGCCTTTCGGCGATCGCCATCCCGGTCGCGAACGCAAAGCCCTGTCCCAATGGTCCAGTTGTAGCCTCCACACCCGGGGTCAATCCGAATTCTGGATGTCCGGGAGCTTTGCTCTCCCACTCCCGGAAGCGCTTGATCTCATCAAGGGCGAGATCATAGCCCGCGAGATGGAGGAGAGCATAGAGCAGAAGTGAGGCATGTCCACAGGAGAGGATAAACCGATCGCGGTCAGCCCATTCAGGATGAGCAGGGTCATGCCGCAGGAAACGATCCCAAAGAATATAAGCCATGGGCGCTGCTCCTAACGGTGTGCCAAGATGCCCCACACCAGCCTGCTCGACAGCATCCACGGCCAAGAAACGAAGTGTGTTGATGCATAGTTTGTCGATTGAAGAATTGGATCCCATAATCTTCACCTCTACGACACTTGGAGTGTATTATGCTCAGTGCTATGGTATAAAACATCATAACTTAATAACAGTATGATACATTAGCTTGGAGCGATTTAAACTACAATCCCAGAACACTGCCATGAATAAAACATCATCCTCCGTTGAGAATATACTTGAGAAGAAATCGCCAATCCCTTTGTATTTCCAAATTGGGAAGATCCTGGAAACACAGATCCTTGAACATGCTCTGTCCCCTGGCGACCAGTTGCCCACGGAGGTGGATTTATGCGAGCATTACCAAGTCAGTCGCAGTGTGATCCGGCAGGCTCTTCAAAACCTGGTGAATCGCGGCTTGATCAAACGTTTACCGGGCAGGGGTACTTTCGTCTCTATACACATAGTCAAGGAATCTCTCATCCGGGAGTTGCCGGGATTCTATGAGGATACGATTGATCAAGGTCACCGACCGGGGACCAGAGTCCTTGAAAAGCGAGTTCAAGAGCCTTCGCCGGAAATCGCCGCGAATCTCGAAATTGATACTTGCGCGTCCATTCTCTTCTTGAAAAGGCTTCCCTTTGTCGACAATGAACCTCACCTGCTCTCCGAGACCTATTTGCGAATCGATGTGGAACCAAGATTGGTTGATGAAGATTTCGCCGATGGATCCCTTTACGAACTCCTGGAGAACCGCTTTGGTCTTATCATCGCCCACGGAACCCGCATCGTTGAGGCTGCCCTGGCAACAAAGGATGATGCCCTCAATCTCGATATCAAGCCCTGGGCACCTCTCCTTCTTCTGACAAGCCTTGTATACCTTAGTGATGGACGACCCTTTGAGTACTCCATCGGTAAACACCGCGCTGATAGAGCGCGATTCGAAGTCGATCTCGTACGCACTCGAAAAATCAATGGCTCAAAACAAGCGAGCGATGATACTTTCTTCAATTATGTTCACGAGCCTCCGGAGGAGCAAGATGTCTGACGTCTACGATCGAGCGATCGCTTTGAGCGAAGGGGTGGATCCAGAGAAATTCATTGTTGCTACCTATCTGATGCAAGGCCCTGCTCAAGAAGATTATCTCAGCAGAGCTGTCGCGGCGGGAACGGAGCAAACCATCGGACGCATGAGTTACGTTTCAGACCAGCTGGAACCCATGGTCGAAGGGTATGGAGGAAAGCTCCTGAGTTTCTTCCGAGTCCCCGATCATGAATCAAAAGCATCCTTGCCCTCAGATGCGCGCGTGTCATGCGTAGCGAGAGTCGCGTTTCCGATCGCCAATTCCGGTCTTCAATTGCCAATGCTGCTCACGATGGTTTTGGGAGATTTGAGCCTGGCCGGCATGATTAAATTGGTAGACCTCGACCTTCCGTCCGCATTCATCTCAGCCTTCCAAGGACCCAAATTCGGCCTGTCGGGGATCCGTGAGATCCTGGACACTGATCGACCCCTTATATGCAGCATTTTGAAACCTTCCGTTGGCCTCGGAGCCCGCGAGGCCGCCGAGTGTTTTTACGAGCATGCTCTCGGTGGAGCCGAGGTTATCAAAGATGACGAACTCATGGCTTATACACATGACTTCCCCATTGAGGAACGGGTGCGCGCATGCATGGAGATGGCGAAAAGGGTCTATGAAGAAAATGGCCACCGTGTGCTCTATTTAACAAGCATTACGGACCGGCCGGACCGCATGAGGGAAAACGCGTTGCGCGCCATCGAAGCGGGAGCCTCCGGCCTCATGCTCACTCCGCTATCAACAGGCATTGGGGCGCTCCAGATGCTTGCAGAAGACCCTGCAATACAGGTGCCAATCTTCGCCCATCCGGCCTTGCTCGGCGCCACGAGTTGGTCTCCTAATTTTGGGATTAGTGCTCATATTTACGCGGCTAAGCTCTTCCGGTTAGCTGGAGCGGATATTAATGCCATCCCCGTCCCTTACGGTCGATTTCCACATTTGAGGGAGAGCTATATCCGCATCTTGAAACAATCTAAGGCGCCTATGACCGAAATCAAACCTGTTTTCACCCAGGTTGGTGGGGGCTTGGACGCCCTTGCTGTGCCCAAAGTGATTCAGGATGTCGGACATGACGTCATGCTCGTCATCGGCGGCGCGGTTCAACGTCACCCGATGGGATTGGCTGCCGGTGTGCGCGCTGTCCGCCAGGCGATCACGGCTACACTAAACGGTCAAACTCTGGATGCGGCCGCGGGCGAATTTGCCGAATTACGAGCGGTTTTGGATCTCTCATAGGAAATTACGAGGACGATGATGTTTGCTGCTGTTTTTGAGTCAAATCAAGGCTTAGTGCTTATCGAACGTGAAATCCCTTCCATCGGACCCGATGAAGCGCTGCTCCGGGTTGAGGCTTGCGGGATTTGCGGTACAGATTTACGGATTCTACATACCGGTCATCGCCGTCTGGACGCCAACACTCCTCGCATTTTAGGCCATGAACTATCGGGAACCATCGTTGAATTTGGTTCGAAGGTGCATGGCCTTGAGCGGGATACGCGAGTGGCGGTTGCACCAAATATGGGATGCGGACAATGCGACCTTTGCGTGAGCGGATACACTCAGATCTGCCCTGATTACATTAGCTTTGGAGTAGGATTAGATGGTGGTTTTTCAGAATATATGCTCATCCCCGCAAAAACCATCCAACAGGGAAACATCGCTCGGCTGCCGGATACGATTTCGTTTGATGAAGCGGCTCTTCTCGAGCCTTTGGCCTGCTGCTATCATGGCCTTTCTGCATGTCGCCTTTCTCCGGGTGAGACTTGCCTCGTATATGGCGCCGGACCGATCGGGATCATGCACATGCAGCTAGCTAGAGCCATGGGCGCCAGCAAAGTATTTTCCGCTACGTCCCACCCCGAACGGATCGAGCAATTCCCGCACCCCATCGCAGATGCAATCGTGGACCCCAGTCAGGAGCAATTCCATGCCCAGCTTTTGGAACTGAACAATGGCAAAGGAATCGATGTAATCATTATTGCAACACCTTCTGCGAAAGCGCAACTGCAAGCGCTCCAAATCGCGAAAGTGCATGGTCGCATCAATTTGTTCAGTGGCCTTCCAAAAGATTCCTGCATCACTACTATCGACAGCAATCTCATCCACTATAAGGAATTAACAGTAACCGGGACCACCGGCCAGACAAACCGGGACTTTCGAGCCTGCCTGGAACTGCTCTCCGTCGGCAGAGTCAAGCTAGCAGAGCTCATCACGCACCGATATCCGCTATCCCAGATTGACACCGCTATCGACGCCGCGCGTGAGAAGTACGGGCTAAAAGTCTTGGTGAAACCGCAACAAAAAGAAAAATTGGCCCCATCTTAAACCGCTATCTTGACCTCACCAGGAGTCGTGCACTATGCCCAATGAACTTCCAGAGTCAATGCGGGTCTGTATGCTAAGAGGGAAGGAAAGCATGGATGTCGTGGAAGTGTCCTTCCCAGATCTCCCCCCAGGAGGACTAATCCTTCAAACGAAGAGTGTGGGTATTTGTGGCTCTGACATTATTAAGGTCATGAACTCATCATCCACAGAGAGCCGCGTCATAGGTCATGAGATCGCTGGCGTGGTTGCCCAAATCGATCCCCGAGCCGACTACCCTTACCAAATCGGGGATCGCATCGCAGTCGGTCATGTTCATGTACCTTGCTTGCACTGCCAATATTGCCGGCGAGGCAGCTTTGCCATGTGCTCGTCATTCAAACGCTCGCGAGTCAACCCTGGTGGCTTCAGTGAATTTGTTGCCTTATCAGCCGATCACGTCAACCATACTGTTCTGCGCATACCTGATGCCATAAATTTTGATCTGGCGACATTCATCGATCCAATTGCCTGTTGTTTGCATGCGATGAACCGCTTGCATTGGCAGCCTCTGGACCGTGCGGTTGTCGTCGGGATCGGTGTGATGGGCTTACTTTTTGTCCAGCTTCTACATCAACTCCAGGTAGAAGTAATTGCGGTCGATATAAGTGATATGCGACTTGAAAAAGCCACCGCTCTCGGAGCAGACCACATATTGAATCCACTTGATCAGGATGCAAGGGAGGAAATCAAGAACAAAACCCGGGGGAGCGGGGCTGATTTCGTTGTGCTTACGGTAACCAATCAAGCCACCATCGAGCAGAGCATGGCGTGGATTGGCGACGGTGGAGCGATCTCCATTTTTGCAGGTCCCCTTGAACAATCCCCTCTCAAGCTGGATTTATATGAATTCTTTAGACGAGAGCTGAGCCTGATCAGCAGTTACTCCGCTTCGCTAGCAGAAATGGGTCAGGCGCTAACATGGATTGAAACCGGCAAGGTTCAAATCAATGATATGATCACCGGGTGTTGCGGACTTGAGGGTATCCTCACGGCAATCCAATCGATGAACGAGCAAGATTACAAGGTCATTGTCCATCCCTGAAGAACTCGATATGGAGGCTTAAGCAGACTCCCCTGTTCATCGGTCCTGACACAAAAACCATTCAACCATCATACAACTCTGGAGGGCTCGTCATGAAACAAGTTCGCATCCAAATAATCAACGAAGTTGGCCTACACCTGAGACCTTTACATGTGTTTATCCAAACAGCGAATGAGTTCGATGCTTCCCTTGAAGTGCGAAACGCGAGTTCCGAAACGGAATGGGTGAACGCCAAAAGCATTCTCGAGGTGCTGACGCTCGCAGTAGAACAGAATCATTTTATTGAGCTCAAAGCCGAAGGAGAGGATGAGGCTGAAGCCATTGAGGCATTGGAGTCGCTCATCGAATCCGATTTTCAAGTCGAATAGCTGGGATATTGCTCGGTTGTTTCCCCCATCTAAACTGACCAGCCCATATTAGCGCGAATCCGATTTCAACCATCCGCCCTGATAACATTCGCTTGACCCTTCAGGGTCATCAACCTGTTGTTCTTTTGCCAGATTTGCGATGGTAATCCGTACTACACCGAGGCGCTCAGAGTTCCGGTCAGGGTTCTCCAGAGCCTTGAACTCACCATGGTTGAACCGGAACCGTTCGCTAATCCAAGGGTTCGATAGATAAAAGGAAAGACGTGTAAATCGAGAGGACGAGAGATGAAGCCTTCGAGACCTTCACTAAAGCCAGAAGAGAACCCCCCATCCAGAATTCGGTTGATTATCTTGGACGTCGACGGGACGCTGCTAGATTCTGAGAGTCAACTTCGGGAAGGGGTTCGTCAAACGATCCATTCCGCGATAAAGGAAAAAGTGCAGATTTCACTGGCCTCTGGCCGCAATAAAACCCAAATCGATACCTTAGCATTGGAACTTGGGATCCCTGGACCACTCATTTCACTCGGAGGTGCTTGCATTGGTCTACCCGGCTCCAACCCTCCTCTCAGGCATGTAGTGATCTCGCCTGATCGCGCAAATAATCTGGTCATAAAATCTCGCGAGCTGAGTCTTGGAATCATGATCCAAACTTTCACTGAAAATCTACTCGAGTCAGATGAGGAGACTGCAGATGAGATTGACCGGATTTCCTCCGGTCATTTCACACGGACTGATGACATTCTTGTGACTCTGGCTGAACCGGCAAGCAAGATCACTTTAATAGGGCCGGGCGCCACCATTGCGTCGATGCAATCTCTATTGGACGATGAACTCGATCCGCTCTACAGTGCACTTTCAGGTGAGCGCTATTTAGATATCACTGCGAGTGGAGCGGATAAAGGGACAAGTGCACGATATCTAATTCAGTATTTAGGGTTCTATCCATCTGCAGTGGCCGCCATTGGGGACGGGCACAACGATATCAGCCTGTTCAAACAAGTTGGAACTTCTGTTGCAATGGGCAACGCGCTGGAAGATGTCAAACAGGCTTCTGACCGCGTTGCGCCATCGAACGATGAAGAAGGTGCTGCCTGGGCTATCATGAAACTGCTAGAACATAATATTCCCTTATGAATCAAAGAGATGAGGTAGTGAGCACGTCTATTCGAGACAGAACACGAGACTAATTAGCATTGGACTAAATGAGGGATGACCCTAATGAAAACAATTCTTTGCTATGGAGATTCAAATACGTGGGGGTATAACCCGAAAAACAAGGAGCGCTACACGCGGGATGAGCGCTGGCCGGGGGTACTGCGCAACGAATTGGGAGATGATGTCTGGATCATCGAGGAGGGATTGAACGGGCGCACGACCGTATTTGATGACCCCATAGAAGCGCATAGGAACGGGTTGAAGTACTTGATCCCCTGCCTTGATTCTCACCAGCCATTGGATCTCATCATCTTGATGCTCGGGACAAATGACCTCAAGAAACGGTTCTCCACTTCGGCTTATGACGTGGGAAAAGGGATCAGCGTATTAATTGATGTCATATTGGCAAGTGAATCAGCTCCCGGGGGTAACGCACCCAAGATCCTTTTAGTATCGCCTTGCCCTTTCGAGAAGCTAACCGAGAAAGCCGAGCTTTTCGAGGATGCAGAGGAAAAATCTCTTCGCCTAGCCGGGCACTTCGCACAAATTGCCGAAGAATATGGTCTAGCCTTTCTGGATGCGGGGCTTGTGATTAAGTCCAGCCAAATCGACGGATTCCATCTTGAGGTCAGCGAGCACCACAAACTCGGTCTGGCAATTTCTCAGTCCGTCCAAACAATCTTTAACACCGTCTGAACCGAAGATCGACCCGCATAACCCTGATCTCCACCTCGTGTAATTAGTTCTAAGCTATAGAGCCAGCAATATCGATTCTATGTCTCGCTTCCGGATTCCGATGGATATCGAAAGCCCCATTGGTCCCTGACTGTGTCCAGGGTCTGTATTACCGAGATGCTCTCATCAAGAGGCATGATCGAGCTCTCGGTATGTCCAGCACTGATGCACTGCATTACCTCCATCGCCTCATAATGCATTCCATTACCTTCCATCGGCTTCTCGACCGAGCGCTCTGACTCGCCATAGATGGTTACGGTCATACACGTGGGGATGACGAAGTTGGCATGGATTCGAATCATCCCCTTTGAACCCAGGATGACGGCCTCCTTCGGCGTTTCAGTTCGAATCGCCATATACAAACTCGCCAAACCTCCACCAGGATAACCCAAGATGATTCCTGCGCGTTCGTCGACTCCATACTCCCCGAAGTGAGCGAATCCCGTCACGCGGTCCGGTTCACCGAAAATCGACGAAGCCAGTGAAACGGGGTAAACTCCAACATCGAGTAAAGCACCCCCACCGAGATCGGGTCGGAAGAGACGCTCGCGCGATTCAAGCGATCGACGGATCCCCAGATCTGCCGCGAGCATATGGATCTCTCCAAGGACCTGATCGGCGAGAAGCTCACGCAGCAAATGCATAAGCGGGAAGAACCGCGACCACATCCCCTCCATAAGAAATAAACCTCGTTGGCGCGACTCTCTTACCAGATCCTGGGCTTGCTTGGAATTTAAGGTAAAGGGTTTTTCACAGAGCACCGCTTTACCTGCCCGCAACGCCAGTAAACAATGTTCATAGTGCAACGCGTGCGGCGAGCTGATATACACCACATCAAGTTCCGGATCGTTGACAAACTCGTCATAGCCTACATATCTTTTAGGAATATCGAAACGAACACCAAACTCATGGGCCGAATCCTTTGAGCGCGAGCCGACCGCCACCAGTTGGGCCTCACGCGCCTGGCCGATGCCTTGTGCAAATTTCGTTGCGATCCTGCCTGTTCCGAGAATTCCCCAGTTAATGGCTTTCGTCATCATTACCCTCCTTTACCAACCCTACCGATTCCTTCCCACATATCATTTTAGCGTACCCTGCGAATGACGGAATCACACCCTGAGTGGATTGACCACCGGCGTAGATAGCACTTTACCATCGCTGCTATATAGGAACCTACAACCGTCCATAAAAGTGGGCCGATTTGAGCAAGCTCCCGAAAAACATCCTTATAAACCCCGCAGTTAATTACCAGACATAGCATAAATGCCGGTATAAGAGATCTTGGAAATTCGATCCCGCCAGCGTGATTGGAAAAATAGAGAGTTGAGATCGCGACTGTAAGTAAACATGGTTCTCAGCTCAATCCTGCTGAACATCACCCTCTTTACGGCTGCCATCGAGGACGATTGACATGCCCTGCGCCAATGTTTATACTCCTGCCCTCGACAAGGAGAGTCCTGGTGTCAGCCAAGTTGGAATTTGGATGTATCGCAGAATTGGTCGGTCGGGGCGGCGTGAAGAGTGAAACGCTTCTCGATGATAACCGACGCACCATTGAACTGCTGCAAGGGTATTTTAATACGGTTTGGTTTGATGACCACTTCCATAAGGATGGCGCTCCCGTCTTCGAAAGTTGGACCACCCTATCCTACTTAGCATCGCAATACCCGCAAATGCGCTTTGGGTCACTTGTCCTCTGTCAATCGTACAGAAGCCCTGGCTTACTAGCGAAGATGATGGCCACACTGCAGGTTCTGACCTCAGGCAGGTATATCGCTGGCATTGGCGCAGGCTGGAAGGAAGATGAATACCTGGCGTATAACTATCCTTTCCCGTCCTCAAAGATACGCATCGAACAACTTGAAGAACTCGCCAAGATTTTGAAGATTATGTGGGCGCAATCTCCCGCCTCCTTTGAGGGAAAACATTTTCGCATCACCCAGGCAGAGTGTAAGCCGCTGCCTCATCCTCCACCTCCCTTGTTAATAGGCGGGGGAGGAGAGAAACTCACCTTACGTGTGGTTGCCCGATATGCTGATTGGATGAATATCGCTTTCCCCGAAATCGGTACATTTCAGCACAAACTATCCGTCCTCAAAGAGCACTGCCTGGCGGTTGGGAGGACATACGAAGATATTAAGAAATCCATCTGGACATATGTTGAAATTAAGGAGAGTGAAGAAACTACAGGGATTGATCCGCGCGATCGGCATTTCATCTCTGGAACTCCCGAGCAGGTTGCGAATGAACTACACGACTTCAGTGAAGCCGGCGCGCAGCACATCATGATTCGTTTCGTTGATTTTCCTGGGACAAGAATGGCGAAACGGTTTATCGAGGAAGTCATCCCCAGGCTTTAACCTCCTCAAATCGGTAGATCCACTTTCCGTACCTTCTGAGGGATACCTTGGTCTCATTCACCCGCCTCAGGCACGGAACAGCCCTTGGAAATGCACTCATGATCCTTACGCTAACGCTGAACACGGCTATTGACCACATACTCCATATTCCAGCGCTCAAACTCGGCGAAACCATCCGTTCCTCCAAGTCGTACCTAGCGATGGGGGGAAAAGGGACAGACGCGTCTTACATTCTGGGCACGCTAGGTATCGCCAATATCGCAATGGGTTTCAAGGCTGGTATCTTCGGAGCCAAGATGGAGTCGATGCTGCGTGCACGGCATGTCATTCCCGATTTTGTTGAAGTGGATGGCGAAACCCGCGTCAGTACGTTGATAATTGAGGACGGGGGAGGACAATCAACGTTTACGACGGACACACTGGAGATTTCTAGCCTTCAGATTGATGAATTGATTGAGCGGTTCGACACACATCTCAAGCAAGTAGGCTGCGTAATTTTCGGCGGAACACCCCCACAGGGTTTGCCTCAGGAAGTATTCGTGGACCTCATTCGACGGACACGTGTACGCTCGATCCCGGTCGTCCTCGATGCAAGCGGTCCCGCGTTAAAGGCCGGTGTTGCGGCTGGACCTACGATAATAAAACCGAATCTGCGCGAGCTGGAGCAGCTCACCGGTCGGGAGTTGCCCACTTTCGATGACATCTTGCGCGCGACCCGGTCGATAATGGAAGCACACGGGTGTTCAGTCCTCGCAACTTTGGGTGAGGACGGGGCACTGGCCATAGTCGGTGAGAAGGCGTACCGAATCAACCCGCTCCACAATGAGGTGAAGAATACCGCAGGGGCCGGAGATGCCATCTTAGCCGGTCTCGCATACGCGCTTGACAATAGTTACCCAATCGAGGAAGGCTTACGATTGGGGTTCGCCGCGGCCGCGGCGGTGATGATGACGCCTCAGACTGCAGAGTGCAACCCTCAGGACGTTGAACGCCTGAAGAGTCAGGTCGAACTCACACCAATACCATTGTAAAAGACTGGGGATCAAAGACGTTCTCAGGTGTGGTCAGTTCAGGTTCTCGTCTTGGCTTAACCGTGCTGGGACGATATGTTTGAGAATAACGCTTGAGCCAAAGTGATCCAATGACCAGCCTTAGCGCGAATGGAAATAATATGGGCGGAACTTCTTTGATGGAAGGTTGAATATGCAGACAAGCAACGATGACAACATCACCGAATTTGATTTTCAGTTATTGATTACAGACATCGATGGCACGTTGATCAACGGACCTCCCGAAATCTCCCCAAAGATCATCGAAGCTATCCGAACAGCTAATCAGCGAGGTTTGCGTGTCACGTTGGCATCGGGACGTAATAGCGCCGAGGTCTGCTGGTTCCTCAATCGCCTCAAAATCTGTGAACCTTATATCGCCCTAGGCGGAGCCTACGTCGCCGATCCGCGTACAGGTAAGGTGCTCTTCTATGATGCCCTCCCCCGTGCTGCTGTTGAAGCCATTCTCCGGCAAGCTCGCGATCATAATATCGGTATCTTGATCGAGTATCCGGATGAGATCCTCTTCGAGGGTGAGTCGACCTTTTATAAAAGCTTGGAGTTAATGTCCTCCTCCGGTATTCAACAAATCCCTAAAGGCGCATTTACATATACTCTGCCACCTGGAAAAATGGTCCTTCTCGGTACTGAGTCGGATCTACAAGCGGTTGAGACCACCCTCTCCCCATGGGCAACACAACTTGAATGTGCTCGATCTTTACCGAACTTTCTGGATATCACCAAATGTGATGTGAACAAGGGGAATGCTTTACGAATTCTGGCCGAGATTGAGGGGATCCCGCTTAACAAGACGATTGCCGTTGGGGATGGTTGGAATGATCAAAGCATGTTCGATGTAGCCGGATTCTCTATTGCGATGGGTGATGGCACCGAAGGCCTTAAGGAGACTGCTAATTTGGTGTCCCCACTCGGTGTCGAGAACGGGTTCTTATGGGCACTCAATTACATACTTTCAGATGCTGGTCCCAAGTTGAGCGTATCCGGTGAGATTTCTTAGCCTGGAATGTGATCGCTGTTCATTTCTAGAATCCAGCTAAAGTGGTAACTCCCTTTTACGAAACTGATGTTCCCAGTCCGACCTGTGACATTTCGCGCCGGGTGGCTTGGGGGATTGTTAAGCGGGAATCCTCAGCTCCAACCTTCTGCGTTGAATCGCTGGCATTCATCAATCATCGTCAGGAAATTCTCGGGCGGGACGTAATTGGTGATGCTGTTCCCACTACCCAACACGTAGGTACCACTTCCGACACATGCTTCCAGAATCGCACGTACCCGCGACCGAATCTCAGTTTTAGTGCACCTAGACAGCAGATCCACATCCACCCCACCGATGGTCGAGATGCGTTCACCAAACTTGGCGACAAAGGACTCGACCGGCATAATGATATCCTCGAACGAGTGCTTCCCATCGATGCCGACATCATCGATTAATTCATCCATGATCGTGGCTAGGTTCCCACATGAGTGCAGTAGAAATAGGATCCCTTGTTCATGGCACAAGTCTGCAACTTTCTTTTGCAGTGGGAAGACATACTTCCTAAGATGGTCCGGGTGAACCATCGTTCCACTCCGGAAACCCATATCATCCCCCATCCAAAGCCCCGCTACACCTTCAAGCTGGGTTAAAGCGCGGTTGAATGGGATGTAGATCTCTTCGATTTTTTGGAAGATCGCCCCGATCAAATCTGGATCATCATAGAGATTGTAAGCAAAGGTTTCATACCCCATGAGGAACATGGCTTGTTCCAGGATGCCATATGACTTGGCAAAGGCAGTCATGCCTTCGGGCAGGTGTGACAAGGCATATTCAAGTGGTCCATAATCCGCATCCCGCACGCTTGGCCAGGGATACCGATCGAAATCCTCCCAAGAACCGATCACCCCTTTTTGCTCATTCACCCAACCCCGCTGCAGCCTCGAATATTCTGCTGTATCTTCCGCGAGGATCTTCTCAAATGGCAAATCAAGGATGGCCTTTGCCCGGAAGGCGCTCATGCCGAGTGAATAATAAAAGTGGATCAGCTCGTCGATGGATCTTTCCATCTCGCTCTTACTCTCACCGTGATCTAGAGGGGGAAGGAGATCTTTGCCGAGAATGGCCGTTACGATCTCAGGGTCTACAAGGAACTCTAGCACTTGAACGGGGGTGGACTTCCTCTCGCCTCGTAGAGTGGCGAGCAATGCTTCGCTATCAGGGTTTGGTTCCCACGGCCATCGGGAGTTGATCATAGCTTGCATCGCGCAATCGGTGGTCGAGCCGAAGAGTTCAGCTATAGGCAGTTTGTCGGTCGGTGTATGACGCCATACGCCCATTTCGGATAAAGGTTATGAGCAAGGCAGTATAAAATTACATTGATTCATGCATTAACAATTTTCTGGCTAAAACAGTTGCCACGCTTGCATCGGGGGCATACCCATCCGCACCTATCTCCTCTGCGAACTCGGCCGTTAACGGTGCCCCTCCGACGAGAATCTTCACCTCGGAACGCACCCCGATATCTTCCACCGCTTCAATAACATCACTCATCTGCTCCATCGTCGTAGTTAGGAGTGCTGATAAACCAAGGATGTCAGCCTTTTCTTCACGTACAACTTGAGCGAACTTCTCAGGCGCAACGTCTGTTCCCAAATCGACGACTTCAAAACCGGCTCCTTCCAGCATTATCCCTACAAGATTCTTGCCGATGTCATGAAGGTCGCCTTTCACCGTTCCGATGACGGCCTTACCTTTAGCCTTCACACCTTCCTCAATCAGGTATGGATGCAAGATCCCTAAACCGATTTTCATGGCTCTAGCTGAGATGAGCATCTCCGGAACAAAGTATTCTCCATCCTCGAATCGTCGGCCGACTTCTTCCATGGCAGCGATTAACCCTTCCCTCAAGATCTCGCCAGCCGGGATCTTATCTTCCAATGCCTTCTGGACACTTACCTCAATCTCATTGTTTTGGCCCTGAAGGACCTGCTCATTAATGATTTCGATGATGGCTGTCATGCTTCCTCCCATAGTTGGATTTCTGCCCGACGAACTCAGGCAACAAGCCTTTGGCTCAGGTCCTGAGTCGTTGTTTGGCCTCTTCATCACACTGATTGCAGTGCTCGGTTTGTCGTAATCACCTGCCTGCGTTGGATTGTTGGTCACCTTCAGCTTTCGCCTGATCTCTTATTACTTGGAGTCAAATTTTCGTCCTTCGTCCAACATAATAAGGTAATTTTCGACGGGCATGTAGTTCGCTATTGAATTCCCCGACCCCAAGCAATATCCACCACCTTCATGGCATGCTTCGAGGGTTGACTGAACGCGGGCCCGTAGTTCCGACTCACTCGCGCGACACAGGAAGTCCATATCGATGCCCCCAAGGACCGCAATTTTCCCACCGTACCTTTCTTTCGCCTCCACAATCGTTTCGATCGTATCTTCGAAGGAGTGCTTGGCGTCGATTTTCACATCTTGTATCAGGTCATCCATGATCTTCTCAAGTTGGCCACAGGCATGGAGGATGTAAAGTCGACCGGCTTCATGGGCCATCTCAGCCATTTTCTTATGCCCGGGCAAGACAAACTCACGCAGATCATCGGGGCTGATCAAAGTGCCGGACTTAAAGCCCATATCATCCGCGGACATGGTCACTTTAACACGGTTATATTCCAACATTCGCTGGCTGAGTACAATGTTGATCTCAAGTAACCGGTCAGCGATTGCTTGAACCAGATCCCGGTCGTCGTATAGTGTGTAACATAGCGTTTCATAGCCCATCAACCAGGTGAGATGCTCTGCAAAATGGCCAAAACCACCACTGCCAATTACACACATCTCGTCGGGTAAATTCTCTTCATACCACTCGAGCGATCGGGTCGACGCTTTCTCAGGATCCGGCCACGGATATTGTTCAAACTCCTCCCAAGTCGTGATGGGTCCGCTCGACTCATTCACGAATGACCGCCCTCCCTGCCGCTCCAGAGCCGCCGTATCGTCAATGAGTTCTCGATTAAAGGGCATTTCCAATCGCTCCACACCTTGCCGGACGAAGTCGTATCCCAGATACTGCTGTAGCCGAACTGTTTTCTGTTCATTGAAGAAGGGATCGTCCTGGTCAAGGTCATCGATCAGGTTAAACCGATCATTGAGTTGATCCTGAATCTCAGGATCAATCATCAACTCAAAGAAATACACTCTATCTGGTGTTCCACTTCGCTGTAGGCACTTGAGCAACCCCTTCCAATTGGGTTGGATTTCGATATCGAAATAGCCGTTGGTCATGTTGATCACTCTCCTAAAAGTCCACAGAAATAACAGGCCATCATTGTAGAACAATCCGCTTCAGAATCTAAGGATCTCCAAATTTGGGTACTCCCGGCAATCTACCGATTCTGCGCCCATCAAGGATCTGGTGAATCGATCAATTTGAAGATGGCAGAATAATCCAGTTCGCCCAGCCCTTCCTTTTCCGCAAGTCTATAGAGGTTATGAATAGCTTCCAGGGCATCTGGATAGACGTGATGCCTTCGGGCTTCCTGCACCATCAGCCGGACATCTTTGCCCATCATCTCGATCGTAAAATTTGGATCCTCGAAATTATCCGACAACATGCGTGGCAACTTCGACTCGTACGTGGGTGCATAGTATGGGAACTCCTTAAGGATGTCCATTAATGTTTCTGCTGGTATATCCACGGCACGGACAAGCGCAACGCTCGTCGCTAAGGCCGTTACCAGAGCCGCCATAAATTGGTTCAAGGCTAATTTAACGACACAAGCACTCCCTATCGGTCCGGTCCAAACCAGATTTCGGGCAAGCCCGCCCAGGAATTTCTCCCAAGTTTTGTAATCATGCTCTTCTGCGCCGAGCATGATCGTTAAACGCCCCTTGCGCACATCCGCCGGGCCGCCCATGACGGGCGCTTCCAGGTAGGAGTCTCCGCGTGAGATCATACGATCTCGAAGCCGCTCACTCTCTTCTGAACTGATGGTGCTCATGACGATCATCGTCTTGCCAGTCTTCATGCCGTACTCACCCATCTCATCCAATAGCGCATGTACGACATCCGCATTCGAAACCATCATCAGTAAAAGCTGGCTGTCAGCTGCCGCCTCCCCAGATAAAGCAGCGATCTTAGCCCCATCCTGTGCCAACAAAGCCGCTTTTTCAATTGTGCGGTTATAGGCCGTTACTTGATAACCTAATTCCAGCAACCGCTGGACCAGGGGGTATCCCATGCGACCTGTCCCAAATACGGCGATATTAGGTTCCATAATCCATTCTCCTTAGGAGTTGCTCAGCAAAATTATATACTCAATCTTATACACACATGCGCTCTTGTACACAACGCTCTTTTCCCGCTTATGACAGGATTATCCTTGGCTGAAAGAAAAGCCGTGATGTAGATACCCTTCTCAATTTTGAAGTTATGGGCGCCTTTGTCCAGGACGGAAAATATTGGTGCGGAGTCCCGACCACAATGGCGAGGGTTTTACCCATTGTGCTTCTCTCGTCATTATGACCGGGCTACGGTTGGAGCTGCAATAGGGTTATCCGATTCTTGCACCGATTTTTCCTGGACCGTACTACGTATCATGCCCCATGACACATTTTTTTTAGTATGGTCCTATATTGGGTTTTGAGCAAACAATCCAAATCCGAGGTGAAGTTACATCTACCTCTCCTCGTATAAGATTTGCTCCCGATTACCTCTGGTAAACATTGGCAATGGCCGAGGACGTCATGGCTGTCTTTGCTTGCCTCGCGCATTCTGGCAGATCGGTGCCCCCAGTAAATATTAACTCATCCAGATTGTGGATAGGAAACGACAAGGGGCTGTCCCAAAAGGGCAGCCCCATTCGCGTTTAAAAAGGAAATCACTAGAATGGGAGACATGAAAAAGAAGAAAAGTCCACACGTTGTCTTCAAGCCGTATACGATGGGG